>Ga0209167_10001887_pt1 | contig 11827 bp, 9 predicted proteins | sample Coa_R1_9_FD_187154 | JGI IMG/M metagenome (GOLD analysis project Ga0209167, IMG submission 187154) | Surface soil microbial communities from Centralia Pennsylvania, which are recovering from an underground coalmine fire - Coalmine... | ecosystem: Environmental > Terrestrial > Soil > Unclassified... | reverse complement strand
GTGGTCGAGCACAGCATCCAGAGTCGTGCCGCGAGGAAGGTCGGCATCGGGCCCGCGGCTGAGCAGCACGGTGGCGAGCCCGACTGCCGCGCCAACCCCGGCGCCGATTCCAGCTCCCCTGGCGCTTTGCGCCGCGATCGCTCCGATTCCCGCGCCCGCCATCGTGGTATCGATCACCGTGCCGGCGTCCCTGGCTTTGTCCGAGTCGCCCTTTATCCTTCCTTCACGGTCGGTCGTTTCGTTGCCGCCCGTCCCTGCGTTGCTCGGACCAGCCACCAGGCTGATCACATAGGCATTCGGGAGAATCAGGGTCGTCAGCCTCATCATCACCTCGGCGCGCCCTTTCACGCGTCCGGCGCGCTTTGCCTCGGTCACGGTGCCGTTGACCCACGATCCGGCTGGAACGACGATCTTGCCGTCCAGAATCACGGGGTAAATCGTCTCGAAATAGACAGGATCGCCGGGCTTGGTGCTGCGCGTGGATATCGCGTTATGAAGAACCAGCGGAATATGAGTTCCGGCCGGCAGGGCAAGCTTCGCGTCGGACTCTGCCTTGGCGCCTTCCGCCCCTGGCGCCGCAGGCTTCGCAGGTGCGGGTTCGGCGTCTTTCTGATGGGCGCCCGTCGATTCTGCCGGAGTAGGCGTTGGCATAGGACCGGGCTGCTGCGCCCGAGTTGAGGGTACTAAAGCCATCCAGATCAGGCCGGCCGCCGGAATCAGTTTGACCGCTCTCATCGACCCTCCTATGTGTCCCGTATGCCCTGCGGATAGGGATGCTGCCTGCGCCGCTCTGGATGTCTTTAGAATATCCCCATTCGCCTGCAGTTCTCCATGCAAAAGCCCTGTTTTTGGCCTGGCGGCTGGATGCGCCGGCTCGATTCGCGCGTGTACCAGTAAAGCACGGCCTCGCCCGACGAGCGCGCTCGGCCTTTATAATTATGCTGAGGCAGCGCCCCTTGGGATTCCTACCGAAACGTCCGTTTCGTTGGCCGCACTCTCTTCGCGGGAAGACGATTCTGATCATTTTTGTCACCGTTTTTGGCCTGGTTGGGGGACTTTATGCGCTGGCCCGAGTCGTCCTCCTGCGAGGCTATTCCACGCTTGAGGCGGATTTTGCCCGCCAGGACATGGATCGGGCATCCAGCGCCTTGGCGAACGAAATCACGACGCTCGACAGGACCAACAACGACTATTCCTCCTGGAATGAGACCTACTGGTTCCTTCAGGGCAAGAACCCGCACTTTCCGTCGTCTGAGTTCCCCGCGTCTGCGCTGGCGCAAATCAAAGTCAACTTCGTCGTGATCTTCAACTATGCCGGCCAGGAAGTCTTTGCGCGCGGTTATGACGTGCAGAGGCGCAGCGAAGCTCCAGTTCCCGCGGATCTCGCCGGATATGTGAGGCGGTCGTCGCTCGCCAGGACGGTGGAGACCGCGCGGCGCGGCGCGTCTGGAATCATCATGCTCGCTTCCGGCCCTTTCCTCGTGGACGCTCGCCCCGTCTTGACCAGCAATTCGGACGGGCCCGCTCTGGGAACGATGATCATGGGCCGTCCGCTCGACCAGGACGCGATCCTGCGCCTTGCGAACATGACCCACCTGTCGCTCGACTTGCAGCGGATTGACACTCTGGCGCTGCGATCGAGTTTCGAATCGTCGACGGGCAGAATCATCCGGCCGAATATGGTCGAAGTTCAGGACGAGGGAAGAGATTCGGTCGCCGCCTATGAGGAACTGGCTGACATCCGGGGCGAGCCCGCGTTCATCCTTCGCGTCCACCTGAAGCGGGACATCTCCGAGCAGGGCCAAACCACCCTCCTCCAGTTCCTGCTGCTCCTGCTGTCGGCCGGGTTTACGTTTGGCGCCGTGACTCTCTATCTCCTCGAGCGCATCGTACTTTCCCGCGTGGCCAATCTGAGCGAGCGCATTACGCGGATCGGCGCCAGCGGCGATTTGTCCGCGCGCGTCGGCGTCACAGGCAGAGACGAACTCGCATTCCTGGCCAACGCCATCAACGGCATGCTCGAGGACCTGCAACACGCCGAGACTGAGCGCTACGAGGGCCGCGCGCGCCTCGGCATGATCATCGAAAAAATGCCGGCCGTGCTCTGGACCACCGACACTGATCTGCGCTTCACCTCGTCCGTCGGAGCCGGCCTGGAACATCTCGGATTGAAGCCCAACCAGATGGTCGGCTCGACCATTTACGATTACTTCCGCTCGGACGACCCCGACTTTCCCGCGATTGCGGCGCACCGCAAGGCGCTCGCAGGCGAAGCCGTTTCCTACGAGATGGAGTGGAAGAATCGCGGCTTCGAGTCCTACGTTCAGCCGCTGCGCGACGCCGACGGGGAAGTGGTCGGCGTGATCGGCGTAGGCCTCGACATCACGGATCGCAAACACCTCGCCGATCAGCTCCGGCAATCGCAGAAAATGCAGGCCGTCGGCCAGCTCGCCGGCGGCGTGGCGCACGATTTCAACAACCTCCTCATGGTCGTCAAGGGCCACGCGGAGATACTTCTCAATCGCATGCAGAGCGGGTCGCCGCTCCGCAACAACGTCGAACAGGTGGACAAAGCCGCCGATCGCGCCGCCGCGCTCACTCGCCAGTTGCTTGCCTTCAGTCGCATGCAGGTGTTGCAGGCGCGCGTGCTCGATTTGAACGAAGTGGTCGGTGGAATGACAAAAATGTTCTCCCGCGTAATCGGCGAGAATATTGAACTCACCTTCGTCCCCGGAGCGAAGTTGGGGCGCGTGAAGGCCGATCCCGGACAAATCGAACAGGTGCTGCTGAATCTCGTCGTCAACGCCCGCGATGCAATGGAGAGCGGCGGCTCTATCACGATCGAAACCTCCAACGTGCAGCTCGATCGCGACTACTGCGCGAAGCACCACAACATCGAGCCGGGTCCCTGGGTGATGCTGACCGTTTCGGACACGGGCTGCGGCATGGATGCGAAAACGCAGTCACGCATCTTCGAGCCGTTCTTTACGACGAAGGCTCAGGGCAAAGGCACGGGCCTCGGCCTCGCCACCGTTTACGGCGTGGTTAAACAGAGCGGCGGATTCATCTACGTCTACAGCGAGGTAGGGCACGGCACCACGTTCAAGGTTTACTTGCCGCAAGTCACGGCAGACGTCGACAAAGACGTTGCCGAAAAGCCGGCCGTCGCGCCTACGGGCAGCGAGACGATCCTTTTCGTCGAGGACGAAGAGAGCGTACGCGAGCTGGTACGCGAGTACCTGTCGGGGACGGGATATCGAGTCCTGGAAGCGTGTGACGGTGTTCAGGCCCTGGAAGTGACGGCGGCCTATAAAGGCGCGATCGACATTCTCGTCACCGACGTCGTCATGCCGCGCCTCAGCGGCCGCGAACTTGCTTCGCGCATCACTTCGGAACGCCCCAGCGTAAAAGTCTTGTTTATCTCCGGCTATACCGACGACAGTATTTTCCGCCACGGCGTTCTCGAAGGCGGCGTTGCCTACCTTCAGAAACCATTCAACCTGAAATCCATCGCTCAGAAGATCCGCGAAGTCCTCGACGGCCAGCCGGCTGCCGTCCAGGCCGAATAGAATCCGATCCTTCGAGACCGTCGCGCGGGGAACTTGGCGGCTCTTCCACTCCTAAATCAGAAACACCGATTGTCCCGTCAGCTCGAACCGCTTCCTGCACTTGATATTCCGGCAGGCCAGCAAATTGTCCACGCGCACCATGTACGACCGCGCCTTCTTGAAACTCTCGCGATCCTGATCGTTCGCGCCGCCCGGAAGCTGATTCTTTTTCGTGCGGACGATCCATCGCACCGGATACGCATCCTCCTGGCGGCAGTGCGGGCACACCATCTGCATCTGCTTGGTTTCTTCCTTCTCGTCGTAGTATCGTTTTTCGTCCATACGGGTAGGCTAAGCCTGTTCGCGTGACTCGTCCAGCGTCACGAAGCGAAGCCCGGCCTCCTTCCATTTCGGCAGCCAATGCTTCAGTGCGTCCACAGTGTGCTGCCGGTCTCCATTCAAAACACGATGATCCCCATCGTGCAGCAGCAGAATATCGCCGCCCGTCACACGGGCCAAGCGTCGAATGACGGCCGAAGACTCTTGCGGCTTCCAATCCCACGCCCATTTCGACCACATGACCACACCCGCCCCGCCGCTCTCACGCACCATCCCTTTCAACACCGGACTCCGAAACCCGAATGGCGGCCGCATCCACAACGGCTTCCGGCCGATTGCCGCTTGGATCGCTTCATCGCACCGATCGAGTTCTCGCCGGATTCCAGCCGGTGAACGAAGCGCAAGATTGGGATGCGTCTGCGTGTGATTTCCGATCGCGTGACCGCGCGCCGCGATCTCTCTGGCCAGCTCCGGCGCTGCCGCAACGTGCCGGCCGATCAGGAAGAAAGTCGCCTTCGCGCGGCACGAGTCAAGCAGGTCGAGCAGCCCCGGCGTCACCGCTGGATTTGGCCCGTCGTCGAACGTGAGTGCCAGCGCGCGGGAGTCGCCCGTAAAACGTACGGTTTGCCCAAAAAGCTGCGACGCGGGCGCGAACGCGCCCCAGCAGAACGCGCCCGCAACCACCAGCGCGCCGGCCGCCGCGAGCATGGGAACCTGTTCCATAAGTTCGACGGATTCTCGCACAGCTCTGCCGGCAGTGGAAACAGCCCAGGCACTTGCGGGCGTTTCGATTCGCCTGCCTGTCTGATAGCATGGCCGCCGGCGCAATTCCAATTCGAGCGCTCGCTTGCACGAGAAACGGAAATAGCGTGTCTGCGGGAGTCCATGACGGTCGCAATTCCGCCTCTGAGGGTGCCCGATAAAAAACTGCCCGCGCTTGCTCGCTGGGGCGCCGTCGTTTGGGTCGCCGTGTGGGCGCCCGCCTACTGGCATGCCTGGGGCCCGGCCAACTTCCTGCATCTCTGCGATCTGGCTGTTTTCCTTACGTGCATCGGCTTGTGGTCCAGCAATCGACTGTTGCTTTCCAGCCAGGCTGTCTCCTCACTTCTGGTCGATCTCGTCTGGGTACTGGATGCCGGCTGGGCGTTCCTTGCCCATCACCACCTCATCGGCGGGACCGAATATCTCTTCGACGCGCGCATCGCGCTGTGGATCCGCCTGCTTTCGCTCTTTCATATCGTGCTGCCGCCGCTGCTGCTCTGGGCCCTTTGGCGAACAGGCTACGACCGCCGTGCCTGGAGCCTGCAAACGGGGATCGCTCTGCTGGCCTTCGTCGCGTCGCGATTCACGAATCCCGTTTCCAACATCAATTTCGCCTTTCGCGACCCCTTCTGGCACCGGCAATTCGGCCCCGCGCCCGTTCACGTCGCTCTGAGCGTCGCCGCTCTCTCAATCGTGGTCTATTTGCCCACGCATTTGATCCTGCGGCGCGCCTATCGATCTCGCGCGGACGATTCGATATGATTGCCACCGAATTCGAATTTCGTCGCCGTTCGCTCCTCAACCTGATCCATTTCTGGCTGGCCTTCCAGCTTTATTCCGTTGATCACGTTAATGTTGTTGCCGCATTCATTCGCGGCAGCGCCCACAGAGAACTGCTGGCGCGCGTCATCTTCGGCTTCGGCGCTTTGCTGCTCGGAATCGCCGCCGCGATGCGAACCTGGGCGGCCGCCTACCTGCGGTCGGACGTAGTCCACGATCCCGCCCTGCACACGGAAACTCTGGTGGCCGACGGCCCTTACCGCCGCGTGCGCAACCCCCTCTACCTCGGCACGTTTCTGCTGTCTGTTGGATTGGGACTTCTCGCCAGCCGCTCGGGATTCCTTCTACTCGCGGTCGGCGCGGCCATTCGGATCCTGCGCTTGATCGGACGCGAAGAGTTGGAACTCGAAAAACAGCAGGGCGAACGCTTTCGCAAATTCTGCCGGCGCGTCCCGAAACTGATTCCGTCTCTTCGACCGCGCATTCCCTCCGCCGGCCTGCGGCCTCAGTGGGCGCAGGCGTTTCGCGGCGAAGCCTTCATGTGGGGCTTCTTCATCGCGATGGTGGCGTTTACGGTCACGTTGCGGTCCCGCGTGGCCGAGATTCTCTCCGGCGCCACGCTTGCGCTGTGGTTCCTTCAGCGATGGATTTGGCGTCGCGAGAAGCCGGCAACCGCCTGGAAGCGCGTGTAGCAGACCACGTGTGGTCAATTGAAGAAATCATATCCTTACTGGACAGAAGTGTTAAGATTCCGGCCTGAAAGACATCAAACGACACAAGAAGAATTCGTCTTAGACTTGGAAGCAGGCGAATTTTTGTACATGGCCAGCAATCGAGACCGCATAGACACCATCGAAGCTCGTTTGTCAGAAATTGACAAACGCCTGGAGGAGTTAGATCAACTCCCGAGCGCTCCAGCAAAACGTCCTAAACGCAGTAAATTTCGGCCCTCGAATCTAATGGAATGGGCGCAGGTAGTTGGCGCTGCAGTTACCATTTTGAGTATCGCTTGTAGTTTCGCATACTTTGTTGGCGGATTGATGATGGATAACCGCATCTCGCACGCCCTTGCCCCGATTGACTCTCACCTCGATGCGATGGACGGGGATATTAAGGCGATTAGGGCAACGCTGGACGCGTGGAAGCCATTTATCGCTCCCGAGGTCCTCAAGAATAGTACTTCGCTGAGTCGGGAGGAATTCAAGAAGGCCCTGCCGCGTTTGAACAGCGCGATGCAGGAGCTCACCAATGTCAAGGCCACCATACCGGCGCAAACCGCATCGGGAATCGCGGAAAAGCTTAGGAGTACTCCTGAATCGAGTCCCGATTACTGGCCAACTGTTTTACGGTTCATACAGCTTGCGAGTGCCTCTGTGGTTCGCCCTGCGGATTTGCCGTCGCCGGATGCCCCATACTCGGAAATGCACAATTTTACTTGCAGCGGGTTTGCGCACTGTATGGAAGCATCTGGCCGAAATATTCTGCTAGACGGCGGCAGCATCCCCAATTCAACATTTGACCATTGCCGAATAAAGTTCACCAACAATCCCGTCAACCTCAAAGGCACGAGATTTATAGATTGCATCTTTGAAATGCCTGCGTCAGAGGTTCCCAGCCCTTACCTCAAGAAGAGCGCGCAAACGCTACTCGCGAGCAATTTGAGCCAAGTGACATTTTCCGAATGAGAAAGAAAATTCAAAGTCGCCCACTGCGAACTTTCTCTTCCTATTCCTGTTCGCGCAAGGTTCGTACGTCGATGCCCAACTGCTCGCACTTCTTGTAAAGGTGGCTGCGTTCGAGGCCGAGCGCCTTTGCCGTGTTGGTCATGTGGTTGTGATTTCGCTTCAGTTCCTCTATCAGGGTTTCGCGTTCAAACGCCTCCACGCGGTTCGCCAGCGTTCCGATCCCCAGCGCTGCGGATCCGTTCGAACCCGGCAAGGCCGCATAAGGCAGGGCGCGCAGCACAACCTCCTGTTCCACCGTTTCTCCCTCGCTGAGCAGCAGAATCCGCTCGATCACGTTGCGAAGTTCCCGCACGTTTCCCGGCCACGCATAACCCGACAGCGCTTCCATGGCCTCGCCCGAAAACCGTCTCGGCTTCCAGTTATTCTGTTCCGCCAACTGCTTCGCGAAATGCTCGGCGAGAAAGGGAATGTCCTCGCGCCGTTCGCGCAGAGGAGGCAGCGCGAGCGGAAAGACGTAAATCCGGTGATAGAGATCCTCGCGGAATGTTCCCTGCCGCACTTGCTCTTCCAGGTTTCGGTGCGTCGCAACGATCACGCGAACGTCCACTGGAATCGGCTTGTCGCCGCCCACGCGTTCGATTTCGCCCTCTTCGAGCACGCGCAGCAGCTTGGCCTGCATCGTGAGCGGCATATCTCCGATTTCATCCAGGAAAAGCGTGCCGTGATGCGCCTGCTCGAATTTCCCAACGTGGCGTCCCGCCGCGCCCGTGAACGATCCCTTCTCATGCCCGAACAATTCCGACTCGATCAGCTCCGTCGGAACGGCCGCGCAGTTCAGCGAAACAAACGCGGCTCCGCGCCGCGCACTTTTCTGATGCAGCGTTCGCGCGATCAGCTCTTTCCCCGTGCCTGTTTCGCCGCGAATGCAGACGCGCGTTTCGCTCGCCGCGACGCGGTCCACTTGCGCCATCACCTCCAGCATCGCCGGGCTTGTCCAGACAATCTCGTGCCGGCCAAGCCGCCGCTTCAGGTCGCGGTTTTCCTCTTCGAGCCGCGTGATGCGGAGCGCGTTCTCCACGGTCAGCAGCAGCTTATCCGTCGAGATCGGCTTCTCGAGGAAATCCACGGCTCCGAATCGAGTTGCGCGGACCGCCATCTCGATCGTCGCCTGGCCGGACATCATCACCACGGGCGACGCAACGCCGCTCTTCTTCAAATCCTCGAGCAACGCGATTCCGTCCTTTCCCGGCATCACGACGTCGGAAAGGATCAAATCGAAGCGCTGTCCCTTCGCGAGTTCCAGAGCGCGCGTCGCGCTGTCGCATACCACGGCCTCGTGTCCCGCAAGCCGGAACGCGCGCGCAAGCGACGCGAGCGTATTCGCGTCGTCGTCGATTATGAGGATGTCTGCCCTGGCTGGCACGGCTACTCCGGGCTTTTCGCCTCAACCGCGGCGGGAGCCTGCGGTTTCTTCGGAGGCCGGTTCGGCAACTCGATGTGAACGGAAGTGCCCACGCCGGATTCGCTCTCGACGGAAACGCGCCCGCCGTGGTCGCTCACCACCGACTGCACGATGGCGAGCCCCAGTCCCGTTCCGTGCTGCTTGGTCGTGTAATAAGGCGTGAAGAGGCGGTCGCATTCTTCGGGTGTGAGTCCGGTTCCCGTATCCGAAACCTCGAGGTCCACTTTTCCATTCTGGTGCGTCGTGCGCAGCATCAGGACGCCGCCCGCGGGCATGGCATCCATCGCGTTGAGCACCAGATTCTCGACGGCTCGATGCAGCAGCGTCTGGTCCGCCTGAATGGTCGGCAATTCTTCGTCCAGGTGCAGTTCCGGCGTGATCGGCGGCCGCCCCACCGCGCCGAACTGCGCCTCGAACAGCTTCACCACGCTGCGAACCACGTCGTTCACGTTTACCGCGCCCAGTTCCGGCTGTGGCATCTTGGCGAAGTCGCTGAACCGGCCCACGATCGTCTTCAGGTTCTCGATCTCGGAAAGCAGGATTCCCGTCGATTCGCGGAAAACCTCGTCGAACTGCTCGGGATTCTTTTCTTTCGAGCGCCTCAGGTTCTCGACGGTAGTCTGCAGCGGAAATAACGGATTCTTTAGTTCGTGCGCGAGCCTCCGCGCAACTTCGCGCCACGCGGCCACGCGTTCCGTTTGCAGAAGCCGCTCGCGCTGGTCGGCGAGTTGTTGCGTCATTTGGTTGAACGCGGCCGCAAGCTGGCCCACGTCTCCTCCGCCGTGCACGTCCACGCGCGTGTTCCAGTTCCCGCTGCTCACCGCGCGCGCTCCCCGCGCCAGTTCCTGAATCGGTTTCGTCACGCGAGCCGAGGCCCACCAGCTCAAGAGCAGCGCGATGAGAATGCCGATCGCAACGGTTACCGCGGCCAGGAACTCGATACGGCGCTGGAGAATCACGACCTCGCGTTGCGTGCTCCCCACCATCAGGGTTCCCAGCAGCCCGTTCTGACGCCCCAGCAGAGGCGTTTCGTGGAAAACCTCCGCCTCCTTGGGATCGGCCGTCTGGTTGATCGTGAATTTCCGCTCGATCGGTTGTTGCCGCTCTTTCTCGATAAACGGCGCAAATCGCTCCGGCTCGTCGACGGGACCGTTCTCGTCGAGGAGATCGCCAGCCTGGAACTTGTTGTCGAGGTTCAAATACAGCAGGGCGCGCATTCCTTGCGGCAGAACCAGGGAGCCGAGAAATTCCCGTCCCAGCCGTTCGCCGCCGACAATGTAAAGGTTTCGGTCGCCGACGCGCACCGTGGAAACCGCCAGCAGCGCGATCGCCGGCCCGGCCTGCGTGTCGATCTTCATCAGAAACGGACCCTGAGCCACCCAATCGACCATCTTTCCTTCCGTCAGCGACTTGATCCACGGTAGCTTGTACCCGAATCGCGCGCGGTATTCAGCCGAAGAGACGATCGTTCCGTCGTTGCCCACGAAATCGAGAATGTCGAGGTGGTAGGACTGTGAGACGCCGTGAGCGTCGTCCACGTAGACCGAAGGGTCCGCCGTGGGTCGCGCCAGATCGATGGCCATGCGCACCGTCGATTCGGCATTGGCGATTCCCTGGACCCGGCGCGCCATGTCCTGGCCGCGGTTTGAAAATTCACGCTGGAATTGGGCCACCAGTGCGTCGGTGTGCTGTGTGTTGTTTTCGTCGAACGCCTTCCGCGCCACCACGGTCACGCCCGTCGCGATCAGCACCACCGACAGCACGAGCGCGAACGTGAACATCCAGAAAAGTTTGCCGCGAAACGTCACGGATTCCTCTTTTCGCGCACGGCATCAACTTGATCCAGCCAGACGTTCGCCAGTGGCAAAGGTTCACCCGGTTTTGGCGCCGTCCAATCCCGCACGCGACCGCTCAGTCCGTACACATGCGGTGCCCAGGCAACCGGTATTACTGAAAAACTCCGCACCACCGAAGCCTCTCGTTCGTAAATCTGCTCGGGCGTGGCTGGATCGGGAAGCGGCTCGCGATCCTCGTTCGATATTGCAGTCGGCTTCAGGTTTTCGATGAAACTCGCGAGTGCCGTGCGCGGCTCCGCGGACGCCATGTCCAGCCGCACAAGCCGTGCGTCCGCCTTCGACGTTCCTCCCTTGAAGATCGCCTCCGGCGTCACCGAAATCCCGGCTGCTCGTGCGTTCACTGCAATCCGTTCCCCGATCGCCTGCAACAGCGGATCGCCCGAATCATATCCCAACCCGATCTTCGGGGAAGGGCCGATTTGCGACAGAAGTTCCTTCACGCGGGCAGGATCTGGGGCTGTCGAAAACAAGAACGCCGTCCCGCTCGACCACTGCGGCAGCAGCCCGCCCGCCGGCTCGCCCTCCTTCTGCAGGATGAAATTCACCATGGCCGCGCGGTCAATCGAACGCGCAAGCGCTTCCCGGATTCGCGGGTCGCCGGTCGTCGCGTTCGAAGTCTCGAACACGAGCGCGATCAATTGGTCGGGTTCCGACGCGCTGATTCGCACCCCGCTCTCCGCCGCGCGCCGCGCCTGATCGACGGGGATCTCCGCGACATCCGCCTTCCCGAGTTCGACGTCGATCAGCCGGTCCGTCGCGGAGCGCCCCATACGAATTTCCACCGCGTCCACGAACGGCCGCCCTCCCTTGTAGTCTTCGTTCGCCGCCAGGACGGCATCCTTCCCGGGCTCCCATTGCGCCAGCCGGAACGGCCCCGGATCCGTGGACGTGTCGTCCGCGTTCTTACGATCGTAAATCAGCGAATCGATTTGCCCTTTGACGCGCGCTTCCCCCGGATTCGTTGACGCGTCCACCGAATTTAACGCCGCTCCCTCCTCCACCACCAGCGTGCCTCCATAATGCGGCCTTCGCGCCGTAAAGGCCGGTGCCGCGGCCACCACCACGCTAATCGCCGCAAGAAACAGTGACAATCGACGCTTCATACATTCCCGTTTGCAGATTTCGCGAAACCACGCGAGCCGATTTCAAATCCGTCGAGGGCCAGAGGGCGAAAATAGGTCCGGGAAAATCGAGCGGCTGTCCGGCCGCGATGGCTTGACGATCTCGTATCTCATACATTTGGATGTGATCCGGTTGCGTCCCGTCGCTCGTTCCCGTCGCTAGAATCTCGGGCTCCGCGCGGCAGCCGCTTTGAATCGCTGCAATGTCGTCGCCCCATCCGGAAAACACAGCAGACGCTTTCGCCGAGCCTCCGTACAACCGGCTCTTCCCATC
>Ga0209167_10001886_pt1 | contig 11836 bp, 11 predicted proteins | sample Coa_R1_9_FD_187154 | JGI IMG/M metagenome (GOLD analysis project Ga0209167, IMG submission 187154) | Surface soil microbial communities from Centralia Pennsylvania, which are recovering from an underground coalmine fire - Coalmine... | ecosystem: Environmental > Terrestrial > Soil >... | reverse complement strand
CGAGCTTGCCGGCGACGGCTGCACCAGCAGTTCGGCCTGCCTCGCCGTCGGGATCGGCGACAACCTGCTGGTGATCGCGCAGCACTGGAACGGCACGAAATGGGCCGCCACCACGCCAGTTTCCCCAGCGGCGCGAGCAATTCCGAGCTCAACGCCGTGGCGTGCACCGGTGCCCCGGCCTGCGAGAGCGTCGGCACCTACAGCGCGTCGGGGGCCAATCCCACGCTCGGCGAGGGCTGGAACGGCAGCAAGTGGACGTTGCAGGCCATGCCGTCCATCAGCGGGTCGATCTTTGCCACTCTCGAGGGCATTTCCTGCCCCAAGTCCGGCGACTGCTGGGCGGCCGGGCTGTCCGACGCCTCGTCCGGCGCAAGCACCCCACTGCTGGAGCGGTGGAACGGAAAGACCTGGTCACTGAGCTGAGCGGCTGTCATCAGCGCGAATCGTAGCCGTCGTTGTGTTCGGGAGTGCCATATGCATGGGGCGCAGTGCTGGGTGGAGTTCTGACCGGGTCACGGCGAGTACAGCTATTGGCGCCGGCCCGGCTGGCGCAAAAGCGACCGCGGCGAGGATCGCAGCAGCGGCCGTCCGGTCCAGCAGGACCACCATGGACAGCGCCGGCCGAAGACACCCGGGGCAGGCGCCGCCACCCGCCGGCTAGGCCATCCGGGACTCGGCCTCGGCTATCTCAGCCGGGTTCAGATCCTTTCTCCGGACCCGGGTTATGACCACCCGTTTTCCGTCCACCGGGCATTTGAGCACGTGCCGCCCGGGACCGAGGTTGGCCTCGAAGAGCATTGCCTTGACACTGCGCTGAAAAAGGTGGCCATCGGCACAGCGGTAAATACCGCGCATGGCCCCTCCTTTCGCTCTGTGGCGGTGCGGCCATCGTAGCCGGGCCCACTGTGGCGTGGGCGGAAGTTCGCATTTTGTTCACTGTCAGTAGCCAGTGGGCCCGCCGTGGGCTGCGCAGTCCAGCGCGGCCGCCCGGGTTCGCCCAGCCGGGCATGAACCGCCCGTTCCGGCCGAACGAGCGCGATAGTGGGAGATTTTCCCTGCTAAATCAAAGTTTGTGTTAAATTCACGTGGTTTTATTGCGCGCACCCGGATGATCCGTATGATTGTGCCCCGCGGGAGGGACACCCGAAGGTTAGGCAACCAATGAACCGGGACGCTGACCAGGCCGAACGTCTTCGGCTGCGCTCACAGGCAAGCACAACCTGGGGCGTGCCCGAGGCCGGCATCCACCCTGTCCTTCCGCAGCCGGCCGTCGGCCGGGGGCCCCCGTCACGCGGGCGGCACCGCTGCGAAGTCTCGCTGTGGTCACGAGACGGGATGCGCCGGATGCTTGCCAGGCATGGGGCCAGGTTCGCCTCGTTCAGCTTGGTCGGCGGCTTCGTCTTCGTACTCGGGCTGGCGATCCAGGCCTTCCTCGTTCAGGTCTGGCGGGCCGGCAGTGACGCTTCGTATCTGGTGCAGTGATTCATCTCGATTCAGGTGAGCTTCCTGCTGAATTACTTCTGGACCTGGCGGGACAAGGATATCCAGTTCTGGCTGGCCTGGTACAAGTTCAACACGCAGAAGATCATCACCACCGTCTTTAATCTGTTAATTTACGCTGCGCTGATTCTGGTGCAGGTTAATTACCTGGCAGCGAACGTCGCTACGACAGCGATCTTTACCGCGGTCAACTTCATGATAGGCAATTTCTGGACTTTCGTTCCTTCAAGCAAAAGGAACAGAAAGGGAAGAGCAATTGTCCCCCTCGGTGAGTGTGATCGTGCCATGCAAGAGAAACGAGCGGACGATCCGGGCGACCGTGGAGTCGCTGCTGGGGCAGGATTATGACAATCTTGAGGAATTAATACTCGTCGGTGATCTCGGCGATTCAACCTGGACCGCACTGGATGGCATCGATGACCCGAGGCTTATCACCATGGAGGAAGCGTCTCCGCCCGGGCGCGATCCAAATGTAAAGCGGCACGCGGGTATCGGTAAATCACGCGGCGAGCTGATCGCCCTGTCGGACAGTGACATCGTCATGCCGCCGGACTGGCTCAGCCGCAGCATACGGCTCATGGCCGAGCACCGGGTGGAGTGCGTGACCGGTGGCATGAAATCCATCCACTCCAGCTTCTGGGGCCGTTATGTGGACAATAACCGGCTCGGTGCGAAAACCCCGCGGAACAACGAATCGTATCTGGTCATCGCCGATGACTTCGGCCTGCGCCGTAAAAAGCCGCCGGTCACTTCCAATGTGGTGTGCACGCGGCAGCTCTATGAGGCCTGCCCGCTGGATGTGAACTGGTTGTTCGGCTATGAGGATTACGAATGGTTCTGGCGGGTGGCGAGTTCCGGCCATCCGATCCTGGTCAGCAGCGAGCTGAACGGGCTGCACCATCACAGGCGTGGCCTGATCCCGCTCGCCAGGGAGTACCTGCGGGCCAGCCACGGCTGCTCGATGCTGATCAAGGCTCACCCGGACTGCCCGCTGTCCCGCAAGCGGCGGGTTCAGGCGGTGACGCTCAGCATGACCGGGGCCAGCCTGCCGCCGCTGGCGGCGCTGCTGACCGCTGACAGTGAGGGACCGCTGGTCATCGCCCTGGCCGCGGTGGCCCTCATCCTGTCCGGCGGGTGGGAATACGCGAGGTCACGCAGCCTGGAATCGCTCGCCTATCCGCTGGTGACCGTGATTCTCGGCTCGCTGTTCGTGGTCGGCCTGGTCCGGGGCCTGATCAGCGGGCAGAAACCGGCGCCGCTGGGGGGCCGGGCGCAGGAGGCCTGGACGCGCCGATGAGACAGAGCCTCACCGCGGAGCAGCCGTTCCCGGGATACCAGGACCGTCCCGCCAGCCACCGGCGGCGGGCGGCCGGACATCGCCGGGAGCTGGCTGTCGCGGGTGCCATCCTGGCGGCCGCGGCCGCGCTGAGGCTCTGGGATCTCGCCGGAAAGCCCGGCTGGCAGTCCGACGAGCCGGTCTACACCTCGATCGCGACGAACGTCGCGACCCTGGGCACGCTGAACGAGCACCTGCAGTACGGCCTGCCGTGGACTCCCTTCCTGTTCCACCCGCCGTTCTACTTCCTGCTGCTGGCCGGCTGGTTCAAGCTGGCTGGCGCGGGCGTGCCGCAGGCCCGGCTGCTCGGCGTGCTGATGGCCCTGGGCATGTTCGTCCTGCTCTTCCGGCTGCTGTGGAAGCTGCACGGGTCGCGGATCGCCCTGATGACGCTGGCCTTCCTGGCCTTTGACGGATGGCTGCTGTTCATCCAGCGGGTCTCCTACATCGAGAACACGCTGTTCGTGCTCGTGGTGGGTGCCATGCTGCTGTACCAGCGCGCCCTGGAGCGGCCCACCAGGCTGCGGTTCCTGATCGCCGGAGCGGCGGTCGGCTGCGCCATCGTGTTCAAGCAGACCGGCACCTACCTGCTGCCAACGGTCGGCCTGCACTGGCTGATCACCAGGCGCGAGCACCGCAACCACCTGGTGCTGACCGGTACCGCCCTGCTCGTCGTGGCCCTGTACTTCGGCATGATGACGCCGCTGTTCGACGTCGGGTCACACCACTGGTTCCTGGACGACACGCTGCTGCAACTGGAGCGCGTCGTGAACCTGCGGCACAGCGGTGGCACGCTCACCTCGCCGTTTGCCTTCCTCGACCTGCTGACTCATCAGTACGCGGTGTTCCTGCCCAGCTTTCTGGCCGCGGTGGCCGGATTCGTATTGGTGGTGCGAAGGACTGTCCAGTGCGCACGGACCCGGAGCGTGGCACCGCTGCGGCGCAACACGCTGCTGTTCAGCTGGACCGCGGCCGCCATTGTGGTATTCGGCGCCAGCGAACTGCGGTACCAGCAGTATTTCGCGCTGCTGCTGGTGCCGCTGTACTGCTTTTTGTGGACCGAGCTGGCCCATATCGTGGCCAGTTGGCAGAGCGTACTGGCCAGACGGCAGAGCCTGTACAAGGGGCAGAGCCGGTACAGCCGGCCGCGGCTGGCCAGGGCCGTGGCGGCCGGCGCGGTGGCCGTGGTGCTGGCCGGGCTCGGCTCGTTCTACCTGCGGGTCGTCAGCCGCAGCGACGATGTGCTTGCTCAGGTCAGGCAATACGCGATGACCCATATTCCACGCAGCGATGTCGTCGTCGCACCGGAACAGATCGGCGATGAGCTGAACCAGCGCTGGTGTTCGGTTTACCGCGCGCCGGTCTGCCGGTACGCGGCGACCTATGTGATTACCTACGTCACCTTTCTTCAGGGCAACCCGCCGGACGACCCGGTCCTTTATGCGCTGCTCCGGAACTCGGTGAAGCTGGTGACCTTCCAGGGATTCAAGGAAACGGTGACGGTCTGGAGAGTGCGATGAAACGCTACCGGTGGCATGCTGGCGTCGCCGCGGCGGTGGCGGCCGTGACATCCGCCTGCTCGGTGCACCCGCTCATGCCGGGCAGTGTCACCGGCGCGCACTCCCGCCACACGGATCCGGGGCAGGCGCCATCGCAGCCCCCGATCCTCGGCGCCGACCTGTACTCCAGGGGCAACTACCCAGCGTCGTACGTACGCCGCAATGGCCAGCGGGCGCTCTACTACATCAGGCACACCCTCGGTGCGTCGAGCGTGGGGATCTCCTGGAACTTCTTCGAGCCGGACATCCACTCCAACGCGGTGCTGGCCGAGGGGGGCACGCTGACGCCGGCGAGTGTGCAGATGCTGACGCAGATGGCCTACAAGGAGCACCTCACCGTCGAGTACCGCCCGCTCATCGAGGTGACGGCGAGCAGCCTGGGCTCACGGGGGATCATCAACCCGCAGAACTGGGAAGGCTTCATCGCGCCGCAGAACCAGGCTCGGTGGTTCGCCAGCTACTACAAGGCCGAACTGCCCTATCTGCAGATCGCCCAGCGCCTGCACGTCAGGGAGTTCATCACCGGATCCGAGCTCCAGTTCCTGGATTCGAGCAGCCAGTGGCCGTCCTTCCTGCGATCGGTCGGCGCGGTCTATCACGGGATCGTCTCCTACGCCTCCGAGCAGCGAAACTATTTCCCGGCCTATGGCGGGCAGCACCTGCTGAAGCTCAGCTATTTTGGCGTGGACGCCTACCCGGAAATATTTCTCCCGCCCACCGCCACGGTGAGCCAGATCGTGGCCGGGTGGGACCGGCTGTTCCGCGGGATCCCTGCGCAGGTTCTTTACCGGACGGCGCTCGATGAGGTCGGCATCCGGGCGACCGACGGCGCCTACTACCACCCGTCATTGTGGGGGGTCGGCGGGAAGTTCGACGAGACCGTGCAGGCCCGGTGGTTCACCGCCGCCTGCGACGTGGTGGAGCAGTTTCACCTGCGGGCCATTTATTTCTGGAACGTAAACCTGGCCAACGATCCCGCGCATCCGCCGTTCCCGTCGCCGCCGACCTTCGAGGGCAAACCGGCGGCGAACTCCATCCGAGGCTGCCTGGGGACCTTCCATGAGAGCTGATACCCATTCACCCGGCAGCTTCCTCCAGGAACGCGACCGCCACCTGGGGCTGGGGCCGTCCGCAGCGGGAGCACTCGGCGCCGCTTTGCGGGATGTTGAGCCAGAAGCCGGTGCCTCCGCCCCGCACGCTGGCGCGGTACACGGCGAGCAGGTTGGCGGGGCTGACGTGATGCCCGTTGGGGTTGGTGCTCAGGCCGGCCAGCACGGGTATCCGGTGCGCCGCCCGCGCCGCCGCGATGGCCTGCGGCGCCAGGCTGTTCGCGTAGCTGGTGCCCTCGCTGTGCTGCGACTGGACCACGAAGACGTCGCTGAGCGCCGCGCCGGGCCCGGCGATGGAACTGTCGAACAGCGAGTACAGGGCCGATCCGCCGGTGCCGGGATGCTGGACGCCGACCAGGTCGATGGCCGGTGCGAACACGAGGCACTTGCCGTAGGCGTGGGCGGTGGCGGCGGCCCATCTCAGCGCGGCCATCGGATTGCTCTGCTCGCTGCCCGGGGTCAGCGGCCAGCGCTCCAGGTCGAGCAGCAGGTACCGGACGGACCGGGTGACCCGGCCGCCGCGCAGGGCGCTCACCAGCGTGGCCGCGCTGGTGAAGTACAGCGTGGGGCTGGCGTGCGGCACCAGCGAGTCCGGCCGGTCGTGCGAGACCAGCACCAGCGTGCTGGGGCGGTCGAAGTCCGCGTTCAGCAGGCGGGGCGGCAGGCCGGCCTGCCGCAACCGCACCAGAGCGCCGGCCGAGATGATCCAGGCCTGGCGGAGCAGGACCGAAGGGCCGCCGGCCCGCAGTGGAGCCGCGCAGTACGCCCTGGTATCGGGCAACTGGCCCGGGCTACCGCAGGCCGTTGCCGTCAGGCTCACCATCAGGGCAAATGCGATGAGCGCGCAGGCCTGCCTTCGCATCCTGCCCGGGCTTTTCCGCACGCAATCAGCCTAAGGCCACCACATCGCTCCCGGGCCGGCAACCCGCAATCCACCGGCCATTATGGGCGCCGACACAGTTCACACCTTATTTCTGATCCACAGATTGTCCAAATCCATTGTTCCGCATCAGGCACCGTGTTTCGTTCTTATCTGACTCGCCAGGAGGGAACTCCCCAATGACCGCGGAAGTTCAGGCAACCGCCCTGTCCGAAATCACCCAATTCTGCCGGGAACTCGACGATGATCCGGAGCTGGCCGCCCGTTTCACGGCTGACCCGGCGGCGGTGCTGCTCGAAAAGGACATCGACATCGCCATTCCGATAGGTGCCGAGCCTAGCTCGCTGGGTGCTTTGATGGCCGGGCTCGACCCCGAGGTGCGGGTGGCGACCATCCGCTCGATCAGTTCATTCATGCCACGCGCGGATGGCGGAGAGCCGGACTTCCCCGCGGTTCTCGTGTTCGTCTTCGCCGTTGCCAATGCGAACGTCGGGGCGAACGCCAACGCCGGGGCGAACGCCAACGCCGGGGCGAACGCGAACGCCGGGGCGAACGCGAACGCGAATGCCAACACAAACACCAACACCAACGGGACCAGCGGCCGGGCTTACTTCACCGACGGCACGCCGGAGGCATCGTCCCGCCGTCTCGCGATATTCAGCGGATATGCCGAGTGCGCGGTCGCCGTGCGCCTGTCCGCGCTTCGCCTCACCCAGGCCCGCCAGATGGCCCTGCTCAAGCGGGCGGCCAATGACGGTGAAGAGGTCATGGCCGGCGCTGAGGACGGGCGGCGCCGTACCCGCTATATGTTCCAGGGCGACACGCTGGAGATCGAGTCGCGCAACGGCCCGGACGGCCTCGAGATCCTGGACGCCAAGATCCTCGCCGACGTCTAGCCCAGCCCCCCGTCGCCAGAGTCCGAGAGCATAACGATGCCATGGCCAGATTGTCTGTTCTCCTGATCGCGCCACCGCTGAGCGAGCCGCAGATGGCCAACCTCGCGATCGAGTTGCTGGCCGGCCAGGCCAGGGACCTCGGCCACGAGGCGGAGGTGCTGCACGGTGCCCTTTTCCAGCCACCGTCCTTCCACGATGCCATGATCCATGGCATCGGCTCCCAAGGCTGTTTCACTCCGCTCTATTTCGGCGTCGACCCGGTCGAGAACGCCGAGGAATTGACCGAAGCGATTCGCGTCGATTTCCAGGTACGCGACCGGATATTCGCGGATGACTGGGGCGAACTGGTTGACAAGTTCCTGTTCTCGACCGGTGAAGCGGAGCGGTGCGTCCGGGATATCCTGGCCGCCATTCCGCAGCGGCGGTTCGATGTCATCGGTTTCTCGATTGGCTTCGACTCGCAGAAGATGCCGGCCGCCGCTATTGCCAGAGCCCTGCGCGCCCGCGGTGAAGACGCTGTCTTCGTCGCGGGCGGCACGGGGACCGATGGGCCGATGGGAGCCGCCTTCCTGGAGCGGTTCGGTGAGTTCGATCTGGTCCTGCAGGGCGAGGCCGACGACTCCTGGCCGGTGCTGCTGACCCGCCTGGCCGAACGTGCCGAACCGGACGACGTGCCGGGCTGCATCTTCCGCCGGGGGACCTCGATCGTCGAGGTCCCCGAGGGGCCGAAGACCGACACGTTCCTGCGCCATCCACTGGTGGACTACTCCGATTTCATCGCCCAGAAGAAGCGCTCTCCCTACCGGGACCGCAAGCTCGCGGTGCTGCTCGAAACATCGCGCGGCTGCTGGTGGGGGGCGAAACATCACTGCACGTTCTGCGGCATCAAGAACGTCGATGACGAGTACCGCAAGCGCCCGCCGGCCGACACGGTCGCATCCTTGATCAAGCTCTATGACACCTACAAGCCAGACCTGCTCTACTGCACGGACTCGATCGCCCCGCTGAACTACATCACCGAGGTCTGGCCGGCCCTGGCCGCCGCCCGCAGCGAGGGCCGGGACTGGACAATTTTCTACGAAACAAAATCGAACCTGCGGCGCAACGCCGTCGAGGTGATGGCGGCGGCCGGCGTGACCAGCGTGCAGCCCGGCATCGAGTCGTTCAGCACATCGTCACTCGGCCTCATGGACAAGGGCGCGGCCGGGCTCCAGCAAATCGCATTTCTCAAATGGGCGCGCACCTACAAGATAGCCGTCACCTACGGGATCATCACCGGGATGCCCGGAGAGACCGCCGGCGATCTGCGCGGCATAACGCGGAAGTGCGAAAAGATAATGCATCTGACGCCGCCTGCCGACGTTTCGCGGCTGGTGCTGCACCGGTTCAGCCCGCACTTCAAGAACCCGGCCGGTTACGGCCTTGACGATGTCCGCCCCTTCGCCGTCCAGCGGGTCATCTACCGTTGCCCCGACGAACTGCTGTCCCGGCTCTGCTACCAGCTCAATTTCACGGTGCGGGACCAGGGAGAGGAGTTCGAGGCCGCCAGGGACGAGCTCGTCGCCGTGGCGCGGCGCTGGCAGAAGAGGTACAGCCTGGGCGACCGGCTGTCCATCGTGGAAGGCGGGCCGCGGCCGGTCATCATCCGCTACACCAGGGGAACCGGGCTGGACGTCGAGACCATCACCGATCCGGACGAGTCGGCCGTGCTCACCGGCTGCGCCGAGGTGAGCTCGATCGCGAAGATCGCGCACCTTTCGCAGGCACCGGCCGAGGACATCCGGTCGGCGGCCGCGCGCCTGGAGGACCGCGGCCTGCTGCTGACCGAACGCGGCGCCGCGCTCACCCTGGCCGTGCCATGACAGGAAGACACGACATGACAAGTAGTTACCCGGGGCACTGCGAGGTGGTGCCGTCGGAGCTGACCATCCTGACCACCAGCGAGTGCGACGCCAAGTGTGCGCACTGCCTCATGCGCTCCAGCCCGGAGCGGAACGACACGCTGACGCTGGACCAGATCATCGAGACGGTCGAAACCGCCCATGCGGCCAACCCCCTGCTGACCGTGGTGTTCGCCGGCGGCGAGCCGACCGCCCTCGGCGACGATCTGCTCGACGCCATCGCCCACGTCGCCAGCCTCGGGATCCGGACGCGCCTGGTGACGAACGCGACCTGGGCACCGACCCCGGCGGATGCACGTGCCTTCGTGAAGACCCTCCGGGAATGCGGGCTCGACGAGATCAACTTCAGCGCCGACGACTTCCACCTCCCGTTCATCCCGCTGGACAACGTGATCAACGCCTGGCACGCGTGCAAGGGCGCCGGCTTCGAATCCGTGGTCATCGCCCTGGCCAGCGGTCCGCGGAGCAAGATCACGCCGGAGACCATGATGGCCGCCCTCGGTGAAGAGGTCGCGCTGACCTACGACGAAGACGGCAACATGAACCCGTTCCCGCCACCCGGGCCGGACGGAACCAACTACCTGATTGCCAATAACTACATTTACCGGATCGGCCGGGGCCGCGGGCTCAGGGAAACGTACGCCCGTTTCCCTGACGACCCCAGGAAACTGAACCAGGCCTGCCCATGGGCCATCCGGACGGCCGCGCTGTCGGCCAAGAATCACCTGGTCGCTTGCTGCGGTATCGAGGCCGAGGGCAACGAGGTGCTGGATTTCGGCCGCCGGGCAGACCATGACATGACCAGCCTGGTGGCGAAGGCAAACGACGATCCGCTGGTGCTGGCCATCGCCACGCTCGGCCCCAGTCATCTGATGAAGCGCGCGCAACAGTTCGACCCGTCGCTCGAGTTCCGCCCGGCCTACAGCGCGATCTGCGAGATCTGCGAAGACGTGACCACCAGCCCCCAGGCGGTCGCGGCCCTTCGCGCCAACGCGAACGTCATCAAGGGCGACGTAGCGGCAGCCAAGATCGTCCGGCTGTTTGCCGGCGAAACACAAGAGCCGACCAAGGAGGAGGCTGTGGCCCTGTGAGGGTTCTTCGAGACCGGCCAGCGAGGGTGGGCGATTTTGGCCTGCCCGAGTGCCGGTGTGCATGGCAGCGGAGTAACCGGGGTGGGTTTCTTGAAGAACCCGTAACGTTGAGTGAGGGCCCCGCGAGGGTTCTTCAAGACCGGCCAGCGAGGGGCGGACTATGACGGCGGCGCCGATTTCAGATGTGGATTCCGAGCTTGCCGGAATACCCGATGTGCTGACCGCAACGGGGTATGCGGATTTCATATCCAGCATTTCTCCGCATGGCGTCCGCCATCTGGCCTGGCAGCGGTGCGCCGAGCTGGTCGATGGGGAACTGCGCCAGACGGTGGGCCTGTTCCTGCTCGGCGAGCGCGTTCCCACCGGCGGCCTTCCCGAGATGGTCAACGGCATTCTGCCGGTCCTGGCCCGGTGTGGCGTCGCCGACGTCAGCAACGGGCACGCCCGGCTGTCCGGCCTTGTGCTGATCTTCACCCGCGGGGTCTGGCTGTTCGTCCAGCCGCCACAGATATCGCCCACCCTCTACCTGGGCGACGACTCCTTCGCCCTGGCCGACCGCCTCGCCCTTCGCCCCGGGACCGTCCTGGACCTGTGCGCCGGCCCGGGCATCCAGTCGCTGGTGTCCGCGCGGCGTGGCCACCAGGTCACCTCGGTCGAGATCAACCCGGTGGCGGCCGCCCTGTGCCGGCTCAACGCCGGGCTGAACGGGTTCACCGGCCGGGTTTCGGTTCGCTGCGCCGACCTTTACGCCGGCGTCGGCGACGAGCGGTTCGCCAACATCCTCGCCAACCCCCCGCTGCTGCCGATACCGGAGGCGATCGCGTACCCGTTCGTCGGTGACGGCGGGCCGGACGGCCTGCGCGTGGTCCGCCGGATCCTCGCCGGGCTGCCCGGTCACCTGACCACAGGCGGGCAGTTGCAGCTCATCGGCATGGGGCTCAGCGACGGCATGCTGCCGGCCATGCTGGACGAGCTTTCCGGCTTCGCCGAGCTGGCCTGCATGGACGTGACGCTCAGCGTGACCGCGCATCTCCCGGCCACCGCGGAAGGAGCCTGGGTCAGCGGCGTTGCCGGGACGGTGGCCGGCCATGCCGGGATTCCCTACGAGGACGCGGTCGAGGCCGTGGCGAAGGGGTACGCGGACCTCGGCGCCACGCACGTGTGCATGTACGCCCTGCGCATCCGGCAGGGCGGCGGCTCGTTCCAGTACATCGACCTTTCGTCAGAGGCCGGAATAGCAACGTGGTTCGTATGACCGCCGGCGGGCAGGCCCGCCGTGGCGCCCGGACCGTCGCCCCGGAGGGAGGCCAGGCATGTCCGCCTATGCCCGCCGCGCCTTCGTGATCCTGCTGGCGCTGGCCGTCGCCCTGGTGGTCGCGGCCGTGCTGACCTGGCACAGCCTGCCCGGCTCGGTCGCGATGTTCTGGACCGTCGCCGGGCATCCGCGCGGCCATGTCCCGAGGCTGGCCGCGGTCATCGTCCTGCTCGCCGTTCCGCTGGCCGCCGCCCTGGTCACCGCGGTCTGCCCCCAGCTGAACGTCGCGGCGCTGATGCGGTCCGCCTT
>Ga0209167_10001885_pt1 | contig 11839 bp, 9 predicted proteins | sample Coa_R1_9_FD_187154 | JGI IMG/M metagenome (GOLD analysis project Ga0209167, IMG submission 187154) | Surface soil microbial communities from Centralia Pennsylvania, which are recovering from an underground coalmine fire - Coalmine... | ecosystem: Environmental > Terrestrial > Soil > Unclassified... | reverse complement strand
GTTCGAGGTCGTTCCTGAAAGACGAGTGTTGGTCGGCGGGCGCGCCAAAAGAAGCGTACGGCTCGCGCGGAAGTCCGCGCCTCAGATACTTCCGCAGCGCTGCGCTTCTGAAGATCCGGCGTGCGAGATTCACAAAGCCCCTCTTCCATCTTTTCGTCTCGACGCCCGACACCCGCGCCGGGCGCATCCTATGCAACGGGGCGCCCGCGGTTGTCGAAAGCCGAACCTATCGCGAGCCGGGCGCCCCAATTCCTGCTCACTCGCCGAAGCGATAGCCAATCCCGGATTCGGTCCTGATGATCGTCGGGGCGGCGGGGTCGCTCTCGATCTTGGCGCGCAATTGGCCGACGAAGACCCTGAGATATTGCGTGTCGTCCTTGTGCGCAAGGTCCCCACACGGCGGTAAGAATCTGGCCGTGGGTCACCACGCGGCCGGCGTGGCGGGCGAGCGCGCTCAAGACCTCATATTCGCGGGGCGTCAGCTTGACCGGCGCGCCGTTCTTGGTCACCCGCCTTTTGACGAAATCAACGACCAGACCTTCGATCTCGACCCGCTCGGCCTTGCTGGCGGCGCCGGCGCGGTGGCGAAGCGCGGCGCGCAGGCGTGCGAGCAGCTCGCCTATCGCAAAAGGCTTTTCGACATAGTCGTCGGCGCCAAGATCGAGCGCCGCGATTTTTTCCGCCTCGCGATCGCGCGCCGAGAGGACGACGATCGGCGCAGAACAAAAGTTGCGCGCATCGCGCAGGACGTCTTTTCCATCCATGTCCGGCAGGCCGAGATCAAGCACGACCACGTCGGGCGCCTTTGTCGCGATCAGCCGTAACGCCTCGCCTCCCGTCGCCGCCTGCATCACGTCGTAGCCGGCCGCGCCGAGCGCCGGGCCGAGGAAGCGCTGGATTTGCGGCTCGTCGTCAACCACCAGGACGCGGCAGGCCGTCATGACGGGGCCTTATCGTTTCGGCGGCGGCTCGGCGGCAGGGAAGCGCATGACGATCCGCGCGCCCCGCCGGCGGACCGCCGGGCTCTCGGCGTGGATTTTGCCACCCATCGCCTCGACAAGTCCACGCGCGATCGAAAGGCCGAGGCCGGTCCCCGCCTTGCGCCCGTCGGCGCGTCCGCCGCGATAGAATTTTTCGAACACGCGTTCGAGATCGGCTTGCTTGATTCCCGGCCCCTCGTCGGTGACGCTGATGACCACGTCGGGGCCGTCGCGGCGCGCATGGATGGGACCCCGGCGTCGTCGCCGTATTTATGCGCGTTGTCCAAGAGATTGAACAGAACCTGCTTGATGAGATTGGAATCGCCGCGGACGAACGGCAGGTCGCGCGCGAGATTGATCGCAGCCCGCTGATCTGGAAAAGTCTTGCGCGCGCGCTCGACAGCCGTGCGCACTACGTCAGCGACGTCGATGTAATCGCGTTTCGGAATGACCGCGCCGGGTCCTGCGTCTGAGTCGCTGACGGACGCCAGGGCAGGGAAATATTGGAGAAGGTACAGGATGACGACGACGCCGATCAGGAGGGCGATAAAGAGCGCACCCGTCGTCGGGAATGTGCCCGCGGACGGCGGCGCTTTCTTCTTCGCAGCCAAGGAGCCGGCCATCGCGAGAACCGGGATGACATAGGCGAAGCGGCCAAGCAGCATGACGATGCCGCCCGTCGTATTGTACCAAAGCGTATTGCCGTTGAGGCCGGCGAAAGCCGAGCCGTTATTGGCGTTCTGCGAGGCGTAGGCGTAGATGATCTCGCTGAGGCCGTGCGGTCCCGAATTGCCGAGGCTGTCGAGCCCCGTCTGCAGCAGGACAGAGGCCGCGGAGAAGCCGAGCACGCTGAGCGGATAGATCAGCACCGCGAACATGGCGAGCTTGACCTCGCGCGCTTCGATCTTCTTGCCGAGATATTCCGGCGTGCTGCCGACCATCAGACCGGCGATGAAGACGGCGAGGATCGCGACGACGAGGAAGCCGTAGAGGCCGGCGCCGACGCCGCCCGGCCAGACGCAGCCGGCGAGCAGGTTGAAAAGCGGCATCAAGCCGCCAAGCGGCGTGAAAGAATCGTGCATTGCGATGACCGCGCCGGTGCTGGTGCCGGTCGTCGCGTTGGCCCATAGGGTGTTGAACGCCTGACCGAAACGAACCTCCTTGCCCTCCATATTGCCCTGCGCAGGGTCGACGCCGAGCGCGGTGAGCAACGGATTGCCAGCGGCCTCCGCCCAATAGGAGACGACGACGCCGACAAGCAGCAGAATGGCCATGGCGACCAGAATCGCCCGACCTTGTCGCAGATCGCCGACGGCGCGGCCGAAGGCGAGGACTGAGGCGACCGGAATGACCAGCAGCGCCCAGTTCTCGATGATGTTCGACCATACGTTCGGATTTTCGTAAGGATGGGCGGAGTTGGCGTTGAAGAAACCGCCGCCATTCGTGCCCAATTCCTTGATGATCTCTTGGCTCGCCACCGGACCAAGCGAGATCGTCTGCTTCGCGCCTTCGAGGGTATTGGCGTCTACCGAGCCGGCCAGCGTCTGCGGCACACCGGAGAACAGGAGCGCGAAAGCGCCGACGATGGAGATCGGCAAAAGGATATAAAGCGTGCAACGGGTGAGATCGACCCAGAAATTGCCGACCGTCGCCGCGTTGGAGCGCGCGAAGCCGCGCACCAAGGCGTAGGCCAGGGCAAGACCCGTCGCCGCGGAGACGAAGTTATGGACGGTGAGGCCTATCATCTGGGTGAGATGAGTCATCGTCGTCTCGCCGCCATAGTTCTGCCAGTTCGTATTGGTGATGAAGCTGGTCGACGTGTTGAAAGCGAGGGCCGGATCAACCCCGCTGAAGCCTTGCGGATTGAGTGGCAAAACGCCTTGCAAGCGCTGGATCGCATAGAGCGATAGAAAGCCCGCGATCGAGAACGCGATCATGGCGATCGTATAAACATACGCGCTTTGCTCGCGGGTCTCGTCGACGCCGGCGAGACGATAGAAGCCGCGTTCGACTGGCAGCAAGACGGGGGAGAGCCAGGTACGCTCGCCCGCCATGACCTTGTGGATGAACGCGCTGAGCGGGATCGACGCCGCGAGCACCAGCGCTAGGACGATCGCAATTTCCGACCAGCCGACGAGTGTCATGGGTAGGGCCTTCGCGGACGGGCCGCGCCTTCTTCAGAATTTTTCCGGATAAATGAGCGTGTAGAGCAGGTAGGCGCCCAGGAGGACGCCGACCAACAAGCCGATGATAGGTTCGACCATGGCCCTTTCCTTCAAAGACGGCGGCAAGCGTCGGCGTAGAGCCACATGAGCGCGATCAAAAGCGCGCCGATCCCGGCGTAGATGAGATCGAGCATGGCCTGCCTCCTTATGTTCAGGGAGCGCGGAGATGCCGCCAAGCGGCATAAGCAATCCATTCGGGATTGGGTCGCGCCGCATAAGGAAGGCGTAAGGACGCGGCCTGTCCCGGTCCTCGCCCGGGCGAACCAACCGGCGGCCGCGAGGCCGCGGCCAGCGTCGCCCGCCGCCTCAGACCGCAAATCAAAGATGTGCTATAGAAACAGGGATCCGCGCCGTGGCGATCGACGAAGCGAGATGGTTAAGGGGCGATGCTGACCGCGCCGGTCTTTGGGGCCCGGATTTCGGTTATGCGTCAGAAGCACAGGCGAGAACGCGATCCATGAGTTCAGGCTCGGCGCCGAAAGGCGGGCGCGACATTGTCGCCTATTTTGCCGGCCATCTCGCCAATCTCGTCAATGGCAACGACGTATTGAGCGAGCGCGAGCCGACCATCGTCATTAAGCCCTTTTCCCTATACGAGAAGGTTCGTCGGGCGCTCGCCGCCAATCGGCGCTACTCGGAGGTCCTGGTCGGCGTCTGGGCCTATCCGCAGCCCAATACCGCGGAGGACGCCGCCGATTTCTATTTCGACAATGTCCTGGATCGGCCGATCGGCAGCCGCGGCGCAGAGCCTTCTTCGGCCGACAATCTCGCCGGTTTGATCAGCAGCCGCGCTGTCGGCCCGTTCCCGGCCCGGGCGCGAGGGCCTTTGTCCATCTGGAAGGCGCTGGTCGGCGGGGCCACGACCTTGCGCCGGTTCAGCGAGCAGAAAGAGCTTTTCGAGCTTTCGAACCGCATCCTCAAATGCCTGGACGCGGCCAACCGGCCTTATGCGGAAGTCCTTCGCCTTGGCCTTTGCCCGAAGGAATGGCTGGTTGGCGACGACGCGATCGGCGTCAACACCCTGAAATCAGCGAACGCGCTGCTCAAGGCGCTGAAGGCCGAGATGCGCGGCGTCTACGGACGACGGCCGAGCCAGGGCGAATTGGAGGCGGCCTTTGCGCTGGCTCCCGTTCCCGGCTTCAAGGACGCCAGGACCTTCGCCGCCACGCTGTTCGGATCGGCGATTCTGACCCGGCTGGCCGGCCAGGACGAAACCCTGCTGACCTCCTTTGAGGCGGTCGAGGCGACCATCGGCGTCGAGGCCGAGGCCGAAGCCGACCAGCCATTGATGGAGGCTGAAGAGGCTGCCCCCTATCTCGACGCCGCGCACGCGGCCGGCGCCATCGACGGCGAAGAGAAGCGCTTGCTGGTGGCCATCATGGGCGGCCGTTCTTTGGCCGAGGTCATGGGCTCCAATCTCTACCTTCGTCGCCGATTGAAGTCAGACTTTGATAACGATCTTGAAGCGTATCTTGACGACCTCTCGACCCGCACCGCCAAATTCGTCGCGGCTGCGGCCCGCGCCAGACCGTAACCAAAAGCCAGAACGTGACGCTAAAATGCGCCGTGCGAGCTATAGAGGAACCGTGATGGCGAACCAATTCAATGAGACCGAAACTGTCCGATTTTTGAGGACGTTACGGGTGACGACACAGACCGCCTTGGCGCAATACGCGTTGCAGCGCGGACGCCAGGCCGCCCGCCCGACGGCGACTTTCATGGCCCTGGCCGCCAAGGGGACCGGCGATTGGCGGTTTCCTGCTTCCGGCCTGATGAGCGCTGACGGACTCGTATTGGCCAAGCTGACCCGCGAGGCCACGGGCGCGCCGATCCTCGAGCTTCAGGCGCAAGGTCTGGTCGGCCTCTCCCTTTACGCCAGCCGGACCGCACGGATCGTCTTTGCGAGCGGCCTCAAGGCGCAAGGCGCCTTCGATCGCGACGGACGCCTGCGCCTCGTTCTCGAAGAGACGACGATCAAGGAAGCCGATCTGGCGGCTTTTGAGCTTGAGCTCTTGGACGAGGCCCCATGAGCGCTCGCGTTTTCGTGCCTCTTGTCGGCGCGAATGGCGAAGCCGCGCAGGTCTTTGAGGCGATAGCAGGCGAGATCGCGCCGGAAGCTCATCCGGCGCGGCTTTTGCCTCAGATTTCGGAATTGTTCGATTTCGGCCTCTATGGCATCGGTCAAACGGTGCGCGAGGCGGTCACGCGTTTTGTTGATGCGCGTCGCGCCAAATTGTGGCTCGGCCGCCGCAACGGACGCGCCCAGCCGTGGAACTTGCGCATATCCGATCTGCAGGTTGGACGCCTTTCCGACGAGAACGCTCGCTCGGCCGGTCTCGGCCTCGCGTTGGCGGCGATCCTCCAGGCTTTCGAGCGTGACCCGGGCATCGTCTTCGCCACCGGCGAAATCAGGCTGCCCAGCGGTCCGGGCGCGCCCGCGGTTTCGGTAGCGCCCGTCGATGGGTTGCGCGGCAAGCTTTTGCTCGTCGGCGACTATATCGTGCAGCACCGGCTGGCGTTGGAAGGCGCAAAGCTGACGGTCGTGCTGCCTGCAACGACGCCGGATGGCCGCCCCATCGACGTCGCCGAAGCGACAATTCTCGATCGCCTGAAGAGCGAGGCCGCAGACGCTGGCGCCAAGCTCGATTTTGTTCTCACCGACTCGCTCGAGGGCGTCGAGGAGGCCCTCGGGCCTTTCGCCCTCCACGAAATCATTACGCCCGCGCGCGCCCTGTGGCTCAGCATCTCCGTCGCTGTTGTCGCGCTTGTCGTCGCCGGATGGATCGCGCTGCGCAACGCGCCGATCGAGCTCGCGTGGCTGCCAGTCGCGACAGCCGCGGAGGAGCCGACCCGATCAATCCAGCCTTCCGCCGATGACGCGAGCCCGCAAAGGGCGCGTTATGATTCGACGGCCGATAAGTTCCAATTGCTCGGGCCGTGCTTTGACGCGCAGCGCCAGCCTCTGGTGCTCGGCGGCGAAAACTTGTTGCTGCGCGTAAGCGCGCGAGACGGCCTCCCTTTCGCCAGCCGCCTGCGGCCGCCGCGCATCTTCATCGCCTCGGTCTCGCGCGCCGCCGACCCCGTTATTCTCGACGCCAACCAGTTTCGCTCGATTCTCCCCGCGAGCCGCACGAGCGACTTGCTCGATTTGACGATGGCGATCCCCGTCGAGTCGACGGAGGACGAGGTTCGTCTCTTCGTCGTCGCGACACGCGACCCGGCGATCGAGATTTCCGCGGTGCAAGACGAATTGCGCAAGCGCCTGCAAGGCCTTTCAGGCGCAGCGGTGCTCACGACCACGGCGAGCTTCCTGCAGGATCAGCTCGGCGCCGAAATCCAATATCAGTTCAAGGTCACCAACGATCGTCAACTTTGTCCGACTTGAAATAAGCGAGCGCAGCCATGTTTGGACATCACGCAATCACTGCGACAAACGAAGTCTCCACGGACGCTCGCAAGAGCGATCGTCGGCGGCGGCTCGCCATTGCCGCCGCCTTCGCCATGGCCTTCGCCGTCGGCCTCGGCGCCGAGACAGCCGCGGCCACGCCAGCCGATCTTGCCAGAGACTCCGACGTCGCCGCCTTCGCGAACCTCATCAAGACTTATTCCAGCGCAACCCGCGTGCGCTGGATCGTCGCTGCGCCGACCTTGGCCGCGGCCGACGTGGCCGTCGCCAACATCGGCTTGCATCTTGCGTCGGCGGATCGGCCCCTTCTTCAGCGCGTCAGCGCCGAGACTTTCGGCGATAATCCGGACATCGCGCCCGGCGCGAAATCACCGGTCGGATGGATCGCGCCGCAGACCGCGCCGCCGCCCGGCGGCGGCTGCAGCTGGCAAGTGTGGGTCGCCGATCCCGCCGCGCCCTCAGCCGGCGCCGCGCCGATCTATGTGCCTCTGGCCCCAAATGATCGGATGCCGGTCGGTTCCTCGGCGACGTTCCGCGTCAGCTACACCGGGCTGTTGCAATCGAAAGTCTACGCTTTTGGCGAGACGCAGCCGGGCGACATCCGCGATCTTTCCGCCGCGCCGGACGTCAACATACCGGTGGCCGCGGGCGATACGGAAACCATCCTCCTGGCGATGTCGCGCCAGCCCGCCCCTTTCCTTGAGGGGATTCGCAGCGCTCTGGCCGCGAGCGCTGGCCAACGGCGCGACCTCGGCAAGCAATATGCGCTGAACGAAAATCTGCTGGGCCGCGGCCGCGGCATCGGCGCCAACATCCAGCTCCTCACGCCGAACATGGTGCTCGCCAAAGGCGACATCGGTCCGGTGGCCGAGCGCGCGCCGACGGGATCGAACGACGCTATGGAGACGTGCCGCTTCCAGCTGACGCCCGCGCCGGAGGCGATGCGGTGAGCATTTTTGCCGGACGTTTTCAAGATTTCTGCGGCGGTCCGAGCAGGCGCCATTGCCGCAAGGCAGGCGCAAGCGCGGCGCCGCCTTTGCCGTCGATCGGTCCGGAATAGTAGCCGGCCGTTTTCAAGCGCTCCTCGATCGCCTTGAGAGTGTCGTGCGACCAGGACGCCGCCTTACCCGTCAACTGCGCGAAGGATTCGCCGGCGTCGCCGGCGACGCCGCGCAACAGTTCTTCGGCCGCCGCCGCCGGATCCTTGCCAACGCCTCGGCCCTCGTCGAGCAGGATCGCCGCGGCGAGATAGCCGCGCGGGTCGCCTAGGCTCGCCGATTGGCGAAACAACGCCAGCGCTTGTGAGCGATCGCCGTTGACCCCTTCATCGGCCAGCACGCCAAGATCGTACGTTGCGATCGCCGAGCCGACCGCCGCCGCGCCCTTGAGCAGCGTGACCGCCCGCGGAACGTCCCGATCAACGCCGACGCCATTCATCAGCGCCACGGCAAGATTGATCGCGCCGTCGGCGTTCCCGCGCGCCGCCGCCTTGGCGTAGAGATCGTCGGCGGCCTTGACGTCTTTGGGCAGGCCGTCACCGGCCTCATAGATCAGCCCGAGGCTCACCATGGCCCGCGCGTCGCCGGCCTCGGCCGCCCTCTTGTAGAGGCTGATTGCTTCGTCACGGCGCCCGTCGGCCGCCATCGCCCGCGCCAGCAGCGCGACATAATGCGATTCGTTCGGATGCTCGGCGACAGCCTCGCGGCAGGCGTCAATCGCCGCCTCGGCGTTGCGCGTCAGCGTCGTCAAATCGACGCCAGGAAAGTTGGCGGTCGCGTCGCGCGGATGCGTCGCAAATCGCTGACAAAGGATGCCCGCCGGCGCGTCGGCGTCTTTTGCGTCTTGCAGGCTGGCGAGCAGAACCTTGGCCTCTTGGACATGCGCGCCGGCTGGGTAGCGAGCAAGATAGAGCTCGACCAACGGACGTTCTCGTCCGCTCTTCGCCAGACCCCATAGGAGGTCCTCGACATCCTCCTTGGCGACGGGGGCGGCGGCGCCTTTCTTGCCGATCTCCTCCACCAGCGCCCGCGCGTCGGCGACATGGGCGCCTTCGGGATAGCGATCGAGATAAATATGCAGAAGATTGGGGTCCTTCTGGCCTGCGCCAAGCTGCCAGAGCATCGTTTCAGGCGAGCCCTGCGCGGCTTCGCCAGGCGCAAAGTAGAACTGCCGGGTGAGCGACGAATTCTCCCACGGCACTTGAGCGCCGCCGGTCGTCGCGATCACGTCCTTTCGCACGTCGATCATCATGCTTGAAATGTCTTCGCCGATCGACCCCATGTGGCCGAGCAAGGCCTGGGCGAAAGGGCTGTTGCGGCCCGCGCCGTCGTAGGCGACGTTGTCCGGCTGCGTGGCGTAGGCGATGAGAAAGCCCGCCGCGTCGCCAACGCGCGCCAAACCATCGGAATGCATCGCCGGCGAGGCGTCCTTCAGCGGATTGGTCCGGCAGGCGTCGAGAAACACCAGGTGCAGACCCTGGCCTTGCGCCTGCGCCTTCATCACTTCGTCGAAATGAACGGTTTGCTGCTCGATGTCCTGCTCATCATGCAGCGCGGCGTCGACGGGAATGAGATAATTCCGCCCCGCGACCTGCAGGCCGTGCCCGCCGTAGTAGAACAGCGAAACGTCGGCTTTCGCCGCCGCCGGCGCAAACTCGGCGATCGCCCCCTCCATGCCGACCAGGTCGAGATCCGTCCCGAGCGTCACTTTGAAGCCGAGCGATTGCAACTCGGCGGCAACGTCTTTGGCGTCGTTGGGCGGGTTGGTCAGCGCCGGGACCGAGCGATAATTCCCGTTGCCGATGACCAGCGCGACTCTCGTCTCCGCGAGGGCCGGCGCGCAAACCGCGACGGACGCCGACAAGACGAGGAGGCCGGCGATGCGACGCGCCAGCGCCAAAGCGTGGGCGCGGAAGGCTTCCCACCCGATCGGACCAAGTCGGACCAATCGCCACATCTCCGCTTCGCCGCCTTCTGAAGGCCGCAGCCAGACGCCCCTCAAAGGCCGACAGCCTTCTCCAACTTATTGTCGGCGACTTCAAGAGTCTCGGCGACAAAGGCGCTGGCGCCGGTCTTCCCCTATATTCGGCGAAGGCGAAAACGTCAGCGTTGAACGTCGCGCGCTCACCGATCGACGACCTCGACTTTGACCCTGGCGAGGCCAGCTTGGCGAAAGCCCAAAACATTGGCTGCGCTGGTCGACACGTCGATGATCCGGCTGCGAATGAACGGCCCGCGATCAACCACGACGACGGTGGCCGATCGTCCGTTGGCGAGATTGGTCACTCTGACATGCGTGCCGAAGGGGAGCGTGCGATGCGCCGCGATGAGACCGTTCGAACGCGGATAGGTGTAATAGGAGGCTTGTCCGACAGATTGCGCCTGCGCCACGCCGCACGCCGCAAAAACGAACAACGTCGCGACCAAAACGTTCTTCAAGAAACACCCCTTTGAATTTTGTTCCGGCCTCCCCAAGTCAAAAAGGGACGACCAGTGCGTCGAAAACTGGGCGATCCTGAGTCCGAAATAAGCCATGACTTTCGCGCATCGCGCGTGCGCTTTTGAGCCAGAAATTACCGCGGCGCCCGCGATGCCGGTTGAACGCGCGCAACCGCCTGCTAAAAGAGGCTGTCTCCTGGAGCCAAACCCTTGAAAGTGCTGATCATCGGCGCCGCGGGCATGATCGGGCGCAAATTGGCCGAACGGCTCGCCAAAGACGGCGCGCTCAATGGGCCGCCGATCGCCGCCGCCGATCTCGTCGATGTCGTCGAGCCTGCAAGGCCCGCCGAGGCGACTTTCGCTGTCGTCGCGAAGGCGGCGGACATCGCCGACCCGGCGACCGCGCCTGGTCTTGTGGCTGGTCGCCCCGACGTAATTTTCCATCTTGCGGCGATCGTCTCGGGAGAAGCCGAACAGAATTTCGACAAGGGCTACGCAATCAATCTCGACGGGACGCGCTTTCTCTTCGAGGCCATCCGGCAGGAGCATTATCGCAGCGACGGAAAGTATAAGCCGCGGGTCGTTTTCGCTTCGTCGATCGCCGTCTATGGCGCGCCTTTCCATGAGACGATCGACGATGAGTTTTTCCTGACGCCGCTGACCAGCTATGGAACGCAGAAGGCGATCAGCGAACTCTTGCTCGCCGATTATTCCCGCCGCGGCTTCTTCGACGGAATCGGCATCAGATTCCCGACCATCTGCGTTCGTCCCGGAAAACCGAATCTGGCGGCGTCAGGATTCTTTTCCAATATCATCCGCGAGCCGCTGGCCGGTTTGCCGGCGGTCCTGCCGGTGTCGGAGGATGTCCGTCACGCGCATGCTTCGCCCCGCGCCGCGGTCGGCTTTCTCTTGCACGCCGCCGCGCTGGGCGCCGATAAACTTGGGCCCCGCCGGAGCCTCAGCATGCCGAGCGTCTCCGTCACGGTCGGCGAGCAAATCGAAGCATTGCGCAAAGTCGCCGGCGAAAAGGCCGTCGCCCGGATCCGGCGCGAAAAGGACGAAACCATCGCCCGCATCGTCGGCGGCTGGCCCCGCCGGATCGAGGCGGCGCGCGCGCGAAGCTTGGGCTTCAAGGCGGAGACGAATTTCGAGGATATCATTCGCGTTCATATTGAAGACGAACTTGCCGGGCGGATTCTCTAGATGCTCGACCAGAATCCCGCCATTGCGGTCGACGACGCGGCGGAGACGCCAGCGAAGATGCGGAGGCGTCGCTGGAGCCTTGGCCTCGCCGGCCGGCTGCTGTTGCTGACGGTCGGCTTTGTCCTGCTGACGCAAGTGATCTTCTTCGTGCCGCGCGTCGCCGCCTACCACGAATCGCAACTGCGCGACCGGCTGTCCGCGGCTTATACCGCGGCGCTCGTCTTCGCGGCGGCGCCGGACGGGATGCTGTCCAAGGAACTGACGAAACAGATCCTCGACAGCGTTGGCGCGCAGACCATCGCCATCAAGACGCACAACACCCGCCGGCTCCTCGCAATGGCGGACGAGCCGCCGCCGGCGACGGATTCGTATGATCTCCGTAGCGCCACGACCATGGAGTCGATCAGCTCTGCGTTCCGTGGCTTCTTTACGCCGAAGGACGCGGTGCTCAAGCTGGTCGGCCAGGCGCCAATGGGCGGCGATTTCCTGGAAATCACGCTTTACGAGAAGCGCATCACGGACAACGTCTGGGGCTATGCCGGACGTTTCTTACGCGCCTCGCTGACAATCTCGGCGGCCGTCGCCCTC
>Ga0209167_10001883_pt1 | contig 11843 bp, 11 predicted proteins | sample Coa_R1_9_FD_187154 | JGI IMG/M metagenome (GOLD analysis project Ga0209167, IMG submission 187154) | Surface soil microbial communities from Centralia Pennsylvania, which are recovering from an underground coalmine fire - Coalmine... | ecosystem: Environmental > Terrestrial > Soil >... | reverse complement strand
GTTTCCTCGATCTGTGCGCGCTCCTGGTGCAGTTCTGCGAGCATCTTCAAAACGTCCATGCCGGAAGGATAGCGGAATCGGGCCATTCTCAGCGGTCGCACCAGCGCCCCCGGGCGTTATGAGAAGTTAATCAAAAAACGTGTTTGGGGGATCACCGTTCTGTGGTAATCTTTCAAAGCCACCACTTCTCAGGAAAGGAGGCCACTATTATGCTTGCCGGTAACTTACTTTTCGACCTTGGCGTACAGTCAGCGGGCCTGCTTTCCGCCTTCCTGCCTCACGCCTAAGTCGGATACTCATCGTATCTGAGCTTTTTGTGCCCCCAAATATGCGCGTTATCTGCGCGCATCGTCCAAAGTATCTCGAATAGACAAGAGGAGTTATGTTTCAACTAACACCTGCGCAGCAGCGGGCCGCCGAGGGCCTGCTCAGCGCAATTCCAACCGGCTGCGCGTTTGCGCTGTCGGCCAACGGAGGAATGGGCAGCACCACTGTCCTGCGCCTAGTGCACGCCACTGTCGGCGGAGCGTTCGTTAGCGTCCGGCACTTCCTGAAGGAGTTGATGGATCGCCAACCCCTGGCCCTCGAAGAGACCCTGCTGGATCTGATGGATCAGGCCGTTCGCGACCACGAGCTGGTCATTGTGGATGACCTGCACATGATCAACAGTGTCACGCAGTCCTGCGACTACCCCCGCGCGGGGCTGATCGACGCGGTGCTGACGGCCGTTCTTGACGACGCCGTTGGTCGCGGGAAGAAGATTTTGTTCGGGCTGCGCAAGCACGATGAACCGTTGCCGATCGCGCGCCGCGCTTGTTTGCTTGAAATCAAGGATTTCACACCGCTTGACTACGAGAGTATTCTTCGAGCGCATCTCGGTAAGGAAGTCACGGACCGCCTCGACTGCGGACAGATTCACCGCTTCGCTCCGATGCTGACTGCCTGGCAGCTACGGAATGCCTGCGCCGCTCTGGCGCACGGCCGCGACTTGGGAACCAACCACTTCATCGACTACCTGAGCGAGCGGAACATCGTCAGCAACGTCGAAATCGAGGAAGTCCAGGCCGTGGACTGGAAGGACCTGAAGGGCATGGACGATGTTGTGGCTGCGCTGGAGGCGAAGATTGCTCTGCCATTCGAGAACAGCAAGCTCGCCGCCGAGTTGCGCCTGAAGCCGCGGCGGGGTGTACTCCTGGCAGGGCCGCCGGGCACGGGCAAAACCACGATTGGCCGCGCCCTGGCCCACCGCTTGAAAGGGAAGTTCTTCCTGATCGATGGGACTATCGTTGCCAGGACCGACGAGTTTTACCGCTCCGTTCGCAACGTATTTGCGGCGGCGACGCGCAACGCACCCGCGGTGATCTTCATCGATGACACCGATTTGATCTTCGAGGGGAACGGCGACAGCGGATTCTATCGTTATCTCGCCACCATGCTCGATGGCTTGGAAAGCGCGAGCGCCGAACGCGTGTGTGTGATGATGACCGCCATGGATGCTGGCAGCCTGCCTCCTGCGCTGCTGCGCTCCGGGAGGGTGGAACTGTGGCTGGAGACGCGCCTGCCGGACACAGAAGCGCGTGCGGCGATCGTCGGAGAGAGACTAGCCTCGCTGCCTGCGCCCATCGGAACTGCCGACGTGCCCCTACTGGCGAGGGCAAGTCACGGACTATCCGGCGCCGACCTGAAGGCTATCGTCGAAGACGGAAAACTCTCCTTCGCGCACGATATCGCCACGGGCCGCAGCCCCCGCGCCGGGGAAGATTACTTCCTGGAAGCGATCGAGACGGTGCGGACGAACAGGCGGAATTACTCGAGGAGAAGGCCCGCAGCGTTCAGCGAGGCGGCGAAGATCGGCTTTCTCGGATGATGGCTGCGTGGTCTGAAGAAGAAGGAATATGGTTCCGAGACCAAGTCCGCAGCGCCCGTCAGGATCGCGCGCTCAAAAACTGGTCTTCGCCCTTTGCAGCCGGCAAGGCTCCGATCTGGCGAAGCAGGCCGAGTTGGTCCCAACTATTCCAGCCCTCGACCAGTTGGCCCCTTGAAATGCGAACGATTACTATTCCAGCGATACGAACCCGGCGGCCGGTGGGCGACACGCCAAGTCCGGGGCCCGAGTGGGTACCTTGCAGAAGAACCCGCACCGTGACCTTGTCATCTTCAGCGATGATGTCCTGGATATTGATTTGAATGTCCGGGAGACTTCCCCGAAGGTTGTGAACGAAGGGTTTGAACTCTGCTGGCCCGTGGACCGCGGCTTCTCCTTCACCGAGGCCGTATGCCACACAGTCCTTCGCAAACAACTCGTCTATCGTAGCCTCGCGTCCCTCGTTCCAGACTTCCCTGAACCAGCGGCGCACCAGAGCCTTGTTGCCTTCTTGATTGGTTTCTTGCATGATCAACCTCTCGGGCAATGTAGCACACGGAGGGCGGGTCGTGGACCGCTTTTCACTTTAGGAGGTACACGACAGTCGTCTCAGTGTCGGCCGGATCCGGCGTCGGATCTCCGTAGATCTCCCACGAAAGCCCGGCAGGCTCCCTCCGATTCGCCGCCATCCATTTTCCGATTGCGTCGTGCGCCTCATTCATGCGGTTGTACGGTCCGCGGTGGACGGCGACGGCAGCTTCGCCCCCGGGCGTTTCGGTAGCGTACACCTCGCCCGCAGTTTCAAATGTGCGCGTGACCTCGACGCCGAAGTCGCAGGGTATTGGCGCGCCCGGCTGCTTCGGGTGGTGGTAGAGGAAGATGTTGTGGCCGTCAGTCCGCAGCCCCGGCTGGCTGCGAAGGAACTCCCAAACCTTGCCAAGCGCAGGCCCCCACACTGAGCCAACCGCGCCCGGCGCGACCTCGCGCCGCACCGCGGCCAACTTGCGGGGGTGAACAGCCTGTGCGTTAACCGAGACCGGCATTCCTCGATGGTAAACCCAAATCGGAATCGCGTGACCCAACCGAGGCGGGCCGAAGTTGGTCATCGCGACATACATGGTGTAGCTGCCGGGCGTGACCAGGTGGCGGAACGGCGAGGCCTCCGCGTGCGGGCCCGGCATGTCGTTCGCCTGCCCCTCCGCGCAGTTTCCGTAGCCCGGCGACGCTTCTCGGGCGCCCTTCGCGAATTTGTACTGCGTGAGTAACGCGCTAATACGCTCCGTCGCCGCGCAACACCGTCTTCACCGTGCGCGCCAGGATGTGCAGGTCCAGCCACGGCGACCAGTTGCGGATGTAGAAGGTATCCAGCGCCTCCTGCACCTTCAAGTCGCCATCGCTGCGCGCCGAGACCTGCCACAGGCCCGTGAGCCCTGGCAGCACGCGGGTCCGCAGCGTTCGGAACTCGGAAGGCAATTGCTCCAGATGATAATACGGCAGCGGACGCGGGCCCACCAGGCTCATTTCGCCGGTGAGGACGCTCCAGAGCTGGGGCAGCTCGTCCAAGCTTGTGCGGCGTAGCAGGCGGCCGATCACGGGGAGCACGCGCGGATCATGCGGCAGCTTGAAAAAATTTCGCCAGTGCCGCTCGTCATCCGGATGGGTTTCGAACCATTGCTCCAGCAGGCGGTCGCCATCCACGCGCATGGTCCGGAGCTTCCAGACGGGGATGCGGCGTCCGTCCAGCCCTTCGCGCATCTGGCTGTAAAACACCGGGCCGCGGCTGGAAAGCTTGATCCACAGCGCGGCGACCGCCATCACGGGAAGACTGATCAGAAACAGAGGCAGGGCCAGCGCGCGATCCATCATCATTTTAAGAACGTGATTACGGCGCAGCAACAGGTTCTTCTTGATCTCCAGGCCCAGTTGGCCCCCCAGGTCGCGCGCCGAAACCCACAGGCTGGCGACGCCCGCCAGATCGGGAGCCACGATCAGCCGGGGAAAGTTCAGTTCCTGCACCAGCGAGGCGATGCCGTACTTGCCCAGGTCGGCGAGCGAAAGATCGGCAAGCGAAAGGATAGCCGCTTGCGCGCGGTGCTCGAAATCGCAAGCCAGGCCCAGGGGCCCCGCCACGGGCACGCCGTGCACGATCGTGTTCCACGTCTCGGGGCGGTTGTCGAGGAACGCCATCGGCACCAGCCCCAGATCCGGCTGGCTCAGGAGCGTGCGTGCCAGCGCGCGCCCGGCGCTGCCGCAGCCGAGCATCACCACCGGCATACCCCACTTGCGGCGGCGTACCAGCGCGGCTCGCACCACGGATTCCGTGATCGGGGGCAGCAGCAGCGCGAACACCAGCGTGGCCAGCAGCACGCCGCGCGAGAGGACGCCGCGGGCGACCAGGTTGTCCCACGCCACCAGCCCTCCGAATACGGCGAGCGTAGCGAGCGTCCTGCGCCGCAGTCGCTCCACTGGGCCGAGCAAATATCCGGGATAGAGACCGATCTGGTAGTGAATCAGCGGCAGCAGTAGCAGCGCCGCGGCGATTCCCAGGTATTGCGTGGGCCCGATCCCGGCTGTGAGCCAATTGCCGAGGAAACGCCGGACTCCCAGGCCCAGCAGGAACGCGACTTCAAGCGCCAGTACGTCCGCCGCGCAGACGGCCCATGGCGCCCAGGCGGTCGGGGAGATGGTGATCGGCGCGAGTCTAGGTCGTGCGGCGGTGCTCATTCAGACGTGTGCGCAGCAATTGTGCGAGCGCGAGAACCAGAAACCTGGGATTGTGATACAGATAACGGCGCCATAGGCGTTTCGGCTCGGTCATCAAACGGAACACCCACTCCAGTCCGCTGCACTGCATCCAACGCGGGGCTTGAGGCTTCGTCCCAGCAAGAAAATCGAAGGCCGCACCGACACCAAGCATCACGGCATTGATGCGGTCCCGATGCGCGTGCATCCAGAAGTCCTGTTTTGGCGTGTTCAGCCCCAGAAACAAAATCCGCGCCCCGGAGGCCTGAATGCCTTCGATGGTTCGGCGGTCCTCATCAGGCGTGGGCGGCCGGAATGGAGGGGACTCGGCATACGCCACTTTGAGATTCGGAAGCCGACGATGTACCCACTGGAGCAACTGCCAAAGAACCGCCTCGCTCCCGCCGTAGAAACCCACCGGGACGCCCGCCTCAGAGGCCGCCGCGAGCACCGAGGGTGTCAAGTCCGGGCCATACACGCGGGTGGCACTCGGCACTCCAAGGCACCTCAGTAGCCAAACCAAAGGCATGCCGTCGGAGGTCACCAACGCAGCGCGCTCCATGACTTCGGCAAATGCCGCGGAGTCGTGCGCCTCCATGACGCTGTTGACACAAGCGCAGCACACATAGCAGGAACGCCCCTGACGGGCCCATTCCAGGATTTGGTGCGTAGCTTGCTGGTATGTGGCGGAGTCCACGCGCGTTCCTAAGATCCGGCGGTTTCCAAAAGCGATTGACGGGATCATTCGAATGTTTCGCGAGGTAACCCTGGGATGATGGTGGCCAACGAAGCCACCCGCGACGCGAGAGCCTGAGTGTTCTCAGGCCTTGGTAAATTCAAACAGGCCGCAACCAACGTCAGCGGCCGGAATGTCCGCGGGACATGCGTTCAGGACGGTTTCCCCGTCGTCCCCGATGAAGGAGAACGACACCAAGCCGAGACGCTCGAAGTGGCGCAGAATCGTGTCTGCAGAAAACACTCGATGAGCGTTGAACTCCACTCTCTCTCTCCCAATTGGGACGGAAAAATACAATCTTCCACCGGGAGCCAGAACTCGCTGAAGGGCATCCATGAAACGAAAACACGCGTTCGCGTCGATTTGGTCACCATAGCGGCCCAGCCCGAAGTGCTCCGCAGCGTGAAGACTTGATATTGACTCGGCACTGTTGTCGCCGAAAGTGCCCAGATAGGTCGCGTCGTCGCAAACGAAATTCAATCCCGAAACCTTCTGTCGCATGGGGCGGATATCAACGGCCGTCACGGACATGAAGACCAACAAGTGACTTATGAGCCCGTCAATACGCGAACCCACGTCCAAATGCGACAAAGGACGCCTCTCAAAAATCTTTCGGGCTGCCCACAGGTCCTGATGAAAATAATGTCCAGTGCTCCCGGCGGATTCATTCGCCTCGTGCAAAATCGGGTAGACATCTCCCAAAGCCGCCTGAAAGTGACGGTTAGTATTTTCGTGTCGGTATCGACGAAACTGCATGTAAAAAGCAAGGATAGATGGAAGTGCATGTGCGAAGCGTACAGGGTCGAAGCCGACTGCTCTGGCCAGCCTAACCATTAATCGAGCGGCCCTGTTTGCTCGCAGCGCTTCAAGCGCGCTTGAGCGCCATGAAGCGGGCGGATTCAAATGACTAACCTTACCCCCGTCCGGCCGATCGACGGCGATGGGGAGTGAGCCCCGATGATCGATCATCGCCACGTCGCCCCCTGTACCAACGTCGGCGGTCCGTATCGAAACTTCTTTCGAGGCAACAAGCGGATGATGTCGTGATGAACGGAAACGCAGTACTGAGCGCGGTAGCCTTCAACGATGCGGCCGATGTCCGCAAGGTGCGGATACCCGAGAGTGCCGTCGAAACACCTAGCGTCATCGATCAGAACAACGTGGCCCTTGATGCCGTGCTCCAAGATCGCTCCCAATTCTGCGACAATCGGCGTTTCAGTCAACCCCTTTGCGGTTCCGGGGCCAGAGTAGTGCCCGTCGAGCCAAAATACACACGGTTCCTCGATGGTCGCGAGTAAGCCTGGGAATGACACTCCGCTATCACCTTGAAGAATATCGACGTTGTCGGATCGACTAAAACGTCGGCGGGCCTCGGCCGCAAGCTCGTGGTCCAGTTCAATAGATACGATTCTTCCAAAATCCCTTCGAACGGCGCTGATCATAGCCCCATGGAATGTTCCGGACTCAATCAAGACGCGAGCACCGAAGCGCCTACCCATTCGCCGGACCGTTTGCTGCTTCAGCGCATGCGGAGGGGGTTCAGATCGATTGTATTTCCTCCATCGCTGAATGGAATATACGTCATAAGGCCATCTCAACCACGATGCTCCGATGCTACATGGTCGCACCGGTCCGAAAAATGTTCCGAGAGAGGTGAATGCTGCCGCGCCGGCCGTACGCAAGCCGGATTGAAGTGTTCTTACCATCCGCGCAGCCGTTTTCTTGCGAGCGTGAGTACGCCTTCAGGAAGCGGCCCCGCCCCTATTTCCGATTCATATTCCCAATTGGCTCCGTGTAGTTTCTGGCGTCTTTGCGCCTTGGGCCAGATAACCGGCATGCGCCCTAAGTATGCGGCCCACATGCTGAACGTTGATCCGGATGCGACAAGAACGCCCGCTGTGCTTAGCGCGAGCAAATCGGCTAAACTGCTTCCGCAACATACCCTATCGCAGTTCGGCAACTCCAGCAGAGGCCTTAGCTCTTCGTCATCACCGTCAGAGAAGATCGCGACCCGCACCCCCGAATCAATCGCCACCCTAAGGGACCGGACAATCCCGACAAACCAATGGATTGGCTGCCGGATGTTAAAGCTTGAATCGCCGAACGGAGACAACGCACCATCGCTAGGTATAAAATCTCCAAGGCGGACATGGACACAAATGGCTCGAGATAGCTCCTGACCAGGACCGACTCGATGTCGCCTTCTCGTGGCCTTGAGGAGAGCATCCCTGATAAGGCACTGGTCATCGAGGAGGTCAGCAAAGTAGCCGTCCATCCCCGAGAAGACCACGACGCCGTCACGGTGTTCCTCCGGGTACCTGAGGAAGTCGTGTTCATTGATGTGCCTGGCCGTTGCGAGCAGCAGAAGTTTCCTTGCTCCTGATACAGTCCCTTGCTTTTCGTCGAATAGGCCTGTGTAACATCGTTTGTCGCGATCCCAACGCATCCACTGGCGGTGGCATAGTTGAGGCCATGTCGCAGCGATGCGCGTAAGGCCGAATTTACTTGAAGCGACTAGGCAGCGAGCCCAGGGAAAGAGCGAGTTCGCCAAGCCAACGCCGCGGACGCGAATGACTCCGAGCTCGATTCCCCCCAAATGGGCGAATGAGTAAAGCCGCAAAGCCGCCAGTCGCGAAAGATGCGTTCGCCCCGCGCCACTCGCACGGAGGGTAGAGGAATCGTCACTCGAATCTCGTTCGCCTACAGTCATTGCGAGCTTCCCGACGTTTTAGCGAAAGCCACCGCCGCCATCACTCGGTCGGCTACCGCCGCGGGTGTCAGTTCTCGAACGGTCTCCCGCGCATTTGACCCCATATTGTTCAATTGCTCAAGAGAGGCACTCAAGGCTCGTTCCAACGCGCCTGCCATATCGGTCGTTTGGTCCGGTCTAAAGATCCATCCATTCGCGCCGTCTTTTACGAGCTCCTCCACGGCTTGGCTATAGGAACTCCCCAGAACGGGAAGCGCGGCCGCCATGGCCTCTGTGACCACCAGGCCCCAGTCATCCGCAAGGGTCGGAAATACAAGAATCCCTGCCCGGCGGTAGACCTTCGGCAAATCCTCGTATTGAATGTGGCCCAAGAGGCGGACTTTCAGATTTCGCGGACAAGAGTAGGCCTCGATTGCTGACCGGAGGGGTCCCTCTCCCGCTATGTCAAAATCGACGAATCGGTGCCGGTGCTCGCTCGCCCACCGAGCTAAGACATCCAGGAACGGGAGCAAGCCCTTTCGCGGAACCAGCATTCCGGAGAAGATCAGACGGTGCCGGCGCGCAGGCTCCCTCTCATGTGGAGTGTCTAGAAATGGTTGCATATTAGTGGTGAACGGGACGTGAAACGTCCGGCACGAGTCTACGCCGAATTGCTGAACGTAACGCGCGCCACTTTCGCCGCTGACAATGACTGCGTCTGCAGCGCGAAACAACCTTCGACGCAGCCAGCGGCGCATCCGGCCCCGCCCTTTCTCCGAGACCTCAGAAATGGTCGCCCAGATAATTAGTCGGCTCTCCGGTACGCACCTACGATAGATTGCCGCCTGTAAAGTGCGCATACCCATCTCACGAGATAGCATCACATCCGGCCGAAAATTCACCAACTGCGGGATTGTGTCGTAGGGAATGTGAACAGGTACCCGCTCTTGGAAGTTGTGCGGGTGCTTCCATTTCCTCGGTAAGGACAGACTACGCTGCAACCGAACTGGCAGGTCCGCCCAATCCAGAGGCCACAGTCGTCCCGTCTCGCTCTTGGCAGAAAGGAAGATTCGCAACTCCACGCAACGTCGTTCGAGCTCCTGATACAACGAAACCAGGTAAGGCGGGATAAAGTTGGTGAGTAGCGCAATCCGAACCGGCATGGGAAGTCTCATCTCGATTTTGGGTGAAGTTTAAGATGCGCTCCACGCCGCCGGCGCGACACGTAAGGGAGTCATCAGTCTCCGTTGTTGCGCTTGCTCCTCAACGGCCCGGTTAGCGTTACATGCGATCGAAAGGATCAAAAGGGAGCTTGTGTCGTACCAGGACGTGTTCATCATGCCCGCCGCAATCACGTAGCAGAGTCCCACGAACAATACTCGCGTGCTGGGGCGCCTCCACTGAGAAGCGCACAACCAAAGGGAGCCAGCAAGCGAGGCGGTCATCAGGCCTAGTCCTAAGTAGCCAGATATGTAGATCGTCTCCAAGGCAGAGTTGTGCGAATGGCTGAACCAGGGGTTTACAGTTCTGAGGTAGTATCGCGCTCCGCCAACCCCGTACCCGTATAGATTGTCTGGCGACAGATCTGCGATCAACATGTTCCACAAAGTCGTTCGGCCATTTAGAGTCGTATTATCCTTGGTGGCGTCTATGAGGCGAACAACGGTGTCCTGTAAGTCCTGTGCTGGGTTTCCGTCTGACAGCGAGGCCACGGCACCTGTAGCAAGGATGATCAGTGCGGCGGCTGCGCCGATGAGGCGTAGGCGTTTTATCGCGCTTGACAGGTTGCCAGCCTGCAGTGTCTCGGCCAAGAGATAGAGCGGCAAACCAAAGAGAATGGAGGATCGACCCACCGTTAGCAAAAGACAAGTGGCCAACACGAGCCGGCAGAAGGCAGCCCAGTGTCCACGAAAAAGCACGCTGACTATCAGAGCAATCGCGCAGTCGTCCGCCAGCGCAGTTGGGTGAATTTTGAAGAGATGTAATCGTGCCCGAAGGGTTTCCTCTCCGGGGTCGCTTAGTATTAGGGGGAAGATTTCCGGGGCAGCCAATCCTGCAACTAATCCAAAAAGAACCACGATCACGTATGCATTCAGTAGGCTCCGCAGGAACGCTTTTAGACCGTAAATCTGAAGAAGAACCGCCGCGGATACTGAGATCAATAGCAGCAGTCCGCCGCGAGTTAGACTGAATAGCGGATCCCAACTCCTGGTCGAGGAGGCGAGGGCGAGCAGAAACGTTCCTACAAAGAGGGCGTATGGCGTACTTAAGAAGAGCTTTGGACGATAAGCTAGCGTCGCGCAAAGCACGAGCAGCGCGCCAAAAACCACCGAGGAAACCTCCAGAATCGGCTGCAGCAGCGAGTCGTCTTGGTGAAATACGTCTCTTTCGACATACGGAACTGTGCCAAGCGCGAACAGCGCGACTACGAGTCGCAAGAGCCAGACGTTTGGCTGCCCTCTATACATCAGTTTGGTTCCGTAACAGCAACGACATTTAGCCTGCGCCCGTAAACTCGCAGAAGGAAGAACGCCATCGCTGCTATCTCAGCCACGTCGGCTGCTGCGGCGATCATCACTGCATTTCCCGCCCATCCCAGAGCTGCCACTCCAAGCAGTACGACCGCCGAAGTGCCGGCCAGACTCACCGCAATGTAGTCGAACGCACCGTCGGGGAAGAGGAATTGGTAAAGCAAGACTTGGTTGATCGCGACAAGAAGAGGTAACGGACTGAGAACCCGCAAAATCGCCGCAGACCCTTCGTAGCCTGCTCCCAAGAAAAAGCGCGTGAGGGGCGGAGCGAGCGCGTAAGTAAGGAAAGAGGCAAGCCCCCCAAAGATGGTCGTGGCCGTCCCACCTAGAAGCCGCAGCCGGCCCAGTTTTTCAAGATTGGTCTGGAGCAGGTGGTTCACTCGCGGAAAGACCGCCATACAAATCGGAGCCGACAGTGCCGTGATTCCCCGACCGATACGTTCTGCTCCCGCATACTGACCGACGACGCCACTACTTGCGTAGAGACCAAGAAGGAATGTGTTCAGCCCGGTGAACACACCGAATCCGGGACGGCTGAGCATGGCACTGAAGCCATGCCGTAGGAGAAGGACCGTCGCGCGGGACTCCGGACGAGAAATACCGTTCGCCCGAACAACGTACGCAAACCCAAACGCCAAAGTGAAGAGATTTGCTACCGCCTGGATGGCGAAAAATCTCCACACGTCCGCCGGTCCCGTAACCAGGAGCACGCTGGCCGCGGCCAAGAGACGGCTGCCCAAGTCCAGACCAACCGCCATTGCCATTTTTTCGATTCCGTACAAGCACCAGGAAAAGGTGGCACCCTGCAGAATTCCGGCGGAGACGGAGAACCAAAACAGACCGGGGACTTCGCGAAACGATGGAACCCTGAGGTATTCGAGGAACGCAATCGATAAGGCAACAGCGGCCAATATCAGCTTCGCAACGATGACTGCGCCAATCATTGCACCGATGCTCGCAGGCTGAGTCCGCTGCCTCGCGACGGTGCGGCTCGCAGTGATGCCAAATCCATACTCCACCATGAGCGCGAGTTGTGTAGAAAGGGCGAGGGCGACTGAGTATTGTCCCCACGCCGAAACGCCGAGCACTCTGGTAAGGTATGGGACGGTGATGAACGGAAGAAGCCAAACGGCGGCTTGTCCGGCATAAAGCGAAAATACATTCTGGGCTAACCCTGAACGCAGGAGGCTCTCCAGAAATCTAGTCCATGAGCGGGGTCGCGTCATTCGTAGGCTATCCAGCTGTCGTAGGGTGATGCGCGCCGCTAGCTTATCGATGGAA
>Ga0209167_10001880_pt1 | contig 11866 bp, 15 predicted proteins | sample Coa_R1_9_FD_187154 | JGI IMG/M metagenome (GOLD analysis project Ga0209167, IMG submission 187154) | Surface soil microbial communities from Centralia Pennsylvania, which are recovering from an underground coalmine fire - Coalmine... | ecosystem: Environmental > Terrestrial > Soil >... | reverse complement strand
TGGAAAGGTCGCTGAACAGTTTTCGCGCCAGGAGAACCTTGCCGACAGAATCTCGAATAAATACTTGGCGCCGCGCCGGGTCGATCTGGATACGCCGGATCTCCAGGGTCTGCTGCACCGCGGTCATGATTTCCTGCGCGTCCTGAACCGCCATGCGCTCCGGAATCTGGATGGTCGCGCTCATGGTGGGGGTCATCTCGGCCCGGTGCTGTGCCGTATCGCGAATTACCAGCGCCGTATGCTCATTGACCGGCTCCACCAGCGAGTTGGTCATGGCCTCCAGAATTCGCAGCGTCTCGCTCATGCTCAGTTCGCCGGTCCGGAAGGGGAACGCGGCCGGACCCTGATAATCCGGCTCAAACAACATTTGGATTCCGAACGCCTCGCCCACCTGCTGGAAGGTGCTCTTGGCGTCGACATGCAGATCGAAACTCTTGGTGCCCGGCGGGGATGCCAGGTGCTTGGGCATCGCGGCACTGCCGAAAACATCGGTCTGCCCCGCGCCCATCGATTGAATCATCTGGTAGAACGCCGCCTCTGGATCCGGTTCCGTGGTTACGTCGTGAACCTGCGCGGTCCGGATGGCCAGGTTTCCAGCTTCGTTTCTATGCGCCGCGATGGCCAGGTTGGAAGGGTCCAGCGCGGCCGCCTGGGCGTACAGCATGTAGGCTTGCAAAAGATCGCCCGAACGCTCCGCCTTCTGGCCTTCCCGAAACACGCGGATCGCTGGTTGATCCTCTGCCCGCAGCGAGACTGCTAGGGCAAGCAGAATCAATGTGTTACGGCAGACGTATCTCAAGTAAATCTGACGCTCAACCAGGTCCAAGCGTGCAGGTTAACCTTACCCCCTGCTTCTGCCGATAGATCCGAACGAGGAAGGTACTGAACAGATGGCTACTTTTGCGCCCGTTCGCTCCACTTTTAGCCCGGCGCTTCCGCAAAATTTCAAGGACCTTGGCGTGCCGGAATCGCTGGTGCTCGACCTGGTGATCCGCCGTCTTCTGATCGAGGGCTATTCCACACTCGCCAGTCTGAGCCGCGCCTTGCGCCTGGCCATCCCGGTGGTGGACAGCGTTTTCAAGCACATGCGTGCGCAGCAGTTGGTTGAGGTCAAAGGCATGACCGGCAACGACTACAACTTTCTCCTTTCGCAGGCCGGCAAGCAGCTCGCCAGCGAGCGCTTTCAGGTATCGCAGTACGCCGGCGCTTGCCCCGTCTCGCTAAAAGACTACATTGCCGCCACCAGAGCTCAATCGGCCAAAGTGCAGGTTGACCGCCGCGCTCTTCGCCAGGCGTTCTCCGACTTGGTCGTGACCGACCGGATGCTGGATTCACTCGGTCCGGCGATCATTTCGCAGAACTCGATTTTTGTGTACGGACCCACCGGTAACGGCAAAACCAGCCTGGCGGAACGGATGCTGCGAGTCTATCAGGACGCCGTGCTGATTCCCTTTGCCGTGGAGGTCGACAGCCAGATCATCAGTCTCTACGATCCGGTGGTGCACCAGCCTCTGGAGCATGAAGACGAGGACGCCGACCAGCGTTGGATTCTGTGCAAGCGCCCCTGCATCGTGGTGGGCGGCGAGTTGATTCCCAGCATGCTGGAGCTGCGCCTGGACGAGGCCTCCGGTATCTACGCCGCGCCGCTCCAGATGAAAGCCAACAACGGCATTTTGATCATCGACGATTTTGGCCGCCAGCTCATGTCGCCGCGCGATTTGTTGAACCGCTGGATCGTGCCGCTGGACCGCCGCGTGGATTATCTGACCCTGCGCTATGGCGTTAAGTTCCAGATCCCCTTCGAGCTGATGGTGGTTTTTTCCACCAACCTGGAGCCCTCCGATCTGGCCGACGAAGCCTTCCTGCGCCGCATTCACAACAAGATTTACGTGGAGGCGGTGGACGCCGGGAGCTTCGACCAGATCTTCTCGCGGGTGGTGCAGGCCCGCGGTCTGCAAGCCGAATCCGACAGCGCGGAATACCTGCGCAGGCTATGTCTGCGGGAAGGCCGCACGGAACTGCGCGCCTGTTATCCCGCCGATATTTGCAACATTCTGCACTCGATCGGCCGCTATGAAGGCCGGGCTCCCATCATGACCAAGGCCGAGTTGGAACGCGCCGCGGCGCTGTACTTCGCCAAGAGTTAACACTTATCGTGCTGTCGCCTCTTGTTCATGGACGCTTCAGGAATCTGAAAAAGAACGCTGCGAACACCAGGACAATTCCAATATTCACTGCCAGCCGTTCCCAGAATCGGTTTCTGAAGAACACGAGATCTACACCGACGATGACGGCTGCCATCGCCACCAGGTAAAGCACGACAGCGACCTGTCTGCCCATTTCAGTCCCTGGTTCAATTCTAAGTTAAAGGTAGGGCAAGTCGCCGGCCTGGCATTTTCTATCGTCCGAAGTACTTCGCATTTGTCGCCGCGAAGTCGGACCACTTCTCCGGCAGATCGTCGATGGTGAAGATCGCCGAGACGGGGCAGACGGGCACGCACGCGCCGCAGTCGATGCATTCCACCGGATCGATGTATAACATCGTCTCGGCCGCAAATCTGGGGTCTTCCTTCTTGGGGTGAATGCAATCCACCGGGCAGGCGTCCACGCAGGCCGTATCTTTCACGCCGATACAAGGTTCCGCAATTACGTAAGCCATAAATTCAGGGGAACTCCTAGAAGTAACATACGAGGACGCTGGCGCGCAAACCGGTGGTAGGGACGGGCAGATTCGAACTGCCGACCTGTCGCTTAGGAGGCGGCCGCTCTATCCATCTGAGCTACGTCCCCACGGTAGTGCTTCCCTGATTTTAGCGCCTGCGGCTAGCGACGGGCCACCAGCACCCGCGACGGATAGAATCCCTGCTGCACGAACTGGTCAGTAAGGATGCGCATTCCGGAGGCGCGGAGTAACTCCGGCACTCCGGCCTCCACCTGGCGTCCCCAGAATGCCGGCGCAACCTTGCCGCAGACGCCGTAAAACCGGTTAAAGATTGGTCCGTTCTGCCCGATCACCACCAATGAAAACGTCCCGCCGGGTTTCAGTACGCGCCGGATCTCCTCGAGCGTGCGGGTGATATCCTCCCGCGCCAGCAGTTCCAGAAGATAGCAGCACATCACGGCGTCGAAGCTGGAGTCGCGAAACGGCAGATCGCGGACGTCCACTGCCCCACAATGAGCGCGGGCTCCCGGAAACTCCTTGCGCGCGCGGCCGAGAGTGCGCGCCGCCATATTCGGCGATAAATCCAGGCCGAACGTCTTGCCCGCCCGATTGGATTTCACCAGGCGGCGAAACATCTCACCGCTTCCGGTGGCCACCTCCAGCACGCGCATCCCGTTGCGAATTCCGGAATGACGTAGCGCGCAGGCATGCGCCTTGGAGTGAAAGAAAAACGTGCTCAGGGGATAGACCGACGCCAGCAGATCGTAAACGCGCCTTGTCCGCTCCGCGATGGTCCGCGGCAGCTGATCCGCGCGGGGAAGCAGTAAGGAATAATTCAAATCACCCAAGAATGAGCTCCTTCGAAGCCATTTTTCAAACGGCGGGCTCACCCGCTGCCCACCAGAGATGCAACTCCAACTACACTACCACTGCTTTGCTCTGGAAGTTCAATCCCAGTGCTGGTCCCTTCCCCCGGCCGGCTGTCAATCCACATCCGGTACTCTCCTCCGAATAGGACTTTTAGGCGTTCATTCACGTTGTTGACTCCGATGCCGTGCTCGAACAGCGTGGCCAGCTTGGCTTCTGGAATCCCGACGCCGTCATCCTCCACCAGGATTTGCAGACGTCCGCCCACCATCTGGCTGCGCACTCGAATGGTTCCTCCATCCACCTTGCTCGCCAGCCCATGCCGGATGCTGTTTTCGACCAACGGTTGAAGCAGCATGCTGGGCACCAGCAGGTCCAGCGTCGCGGGATCGATTTCCTTCACGAAGCGGAGATTGTCGCCGAAGCGCACCATTTCAATCGCCAGATAATCGTCGATAAAGGACAGCTCTTCGCCGAGAGATGTGAGGTTGTCCTGCTGGCGCAGCAGGCGGCGCAGGATCTTCGACAGCTTTTGAACCACCTGCCGGGCCTTCTCCGGATCCAGCCGAATCAAAGCCGTCACGGAATTGAGCGTATTGAAGAGGAAATGCGGGTTGATCTGGCTGCTCAGCGCGGCCAGCCGCGCCTCATTCAGCCGCATCTGCTGCTGCTCCAGCTTTTTCTCGTTGCGGTTGCTGTTCCAGATCTTGATGGGCAGCACCGTGGCGAAGAGCGTCGTTACATACACGGCCAACCATCCCCAGCCGCCCGCCTCGCTCCATTGCAGCGCGAACACTTTGCCGGGCCACACCCTCGCAAGAGTTTGCCGCAGCATCTCCGCCACCAGGATCACCACCACGCACGCGATGCTGAATGCCGGCAGACGCAGGTCGCCCTTGCGCAGCAGCCTTACGATGGCCAAATTCGGGTCGGGCGTGAACCGCCAGATGAACTCCTTGTCCGGAGCAAGGTCGCGCAGCAAGCCGCCCATCACCCCGACAGCAGCCAGCAAGAGCATGGTCATTGACTCGCCATGGAGCATGGCCGGGACGGAGATCCCCACGCCCGCAAGCAGGCCCGTCACATACCCTCCCAGCATCCCCATCACCAGGCTGCCTTCCAGGCCGAGGTCCACCGCCTGATAGTTGGGGTGCGTCATCAACCGTGTGCCTACGCCCGCGCCGAAGATCACGGCGCAAACCAGCGCCAGTTGAACGCGTTGCCCCAGCGTGCGCTCTTCGCGCATCAGCATCCGCTGGAACCCTCCGAAGCGCGTCAGAAAGCTAGCCAGCGAGGCTGCCACCGCGAGCTTTACCAGCAGAATGACTAAGGTTTGCGGAACCATCGGCTGCTGCCGTTCATTATAATGAAGTTACTCGCCCGCATTGCATTCAGGTCCCAGGCCATGCCCCAAACCATAGATGTACACAAGACCTCCGAGGCCGATTTCCCCACCCGTTTCGGGCACTTCCGGATTCTCGGCTTCGAAGGATCGATCGCCGGCGTTCCCGAGGAGGCCGTGGTGCTCAAGATGGGCGATCTCTCCGGCAGCCCGCCCCTGGTGCGCATCCATTCCCAGTGTCTCACCGGCGACGTATTCCACAGCCTGCGTTGCGACTGCGGCGCGCAGCTCGAACTGGCCCTGCATTCGATCGCCGCCGAGGGCCGCGGCTTGCTGATCTACGAAAACCAGGAAGGCCGCGGCATCGGCCTGCTCAACAAGTTGCGTGCGTACGAGCTTCAGGATCAAGGCGCCGACACCGTCGAGGCCAACCAGCAACTCGGTTTCGAGGCCGATCTGCGCGGCTATCAACTGGCTGGAACCATCCTGCGCTACCTGGGCCTGGAGGCCGTCCGGCTCATGTCCAACAATCCCCAAAAGATTCAGGCGCTGGAGCGGGCGGGCGTGCGCGTGACCGAACGTGTGCCTTCCATCGTCCCGCCCCACGAGTCCACGGAAGACTATCTCCGGACCAAGCGCGAAAAACTCGGTCACCTGCTGGACTAACGAACGGTTCTACAGACCCTGCTCTTAAAGACCTTTTTCGGCCAGGAAAATCGCCAGGTCCACGACCCGCATCGAATAGCCCCACTCATTGTCGTACCACGCGACCACCTTCACCAGGTTCCCGCCCAGCACCTTGGTCAGGTCCGCATCCACGATCGAACTGTTGGGGTTGCGCAGCATGTCCGTCGATACCACCGGGTCTTCCGTGTATTCCAGAATTCCCTTCAGTTCGCCGTGGGCAGCCGCTTTGAGGGCCGCGTTCACTTCCTCGGCGGTGGTCGACTTCGATGTCACCGCCACCAGATCGACCACACTTACGTCCGGCGTGGGAACGCGCATCGCGTAGCCGTCCAGCTTGCCTTTGAGTTGCGGCAGCACCAGGCCGATGGCCTTGGCCGCGCCCGTCGAAGTAGGGATCATATTGATCGCCGCAGCCCGCGCCCGCCGCAGATCCTTGTGCGGAAAATCCAGCACGTTCTGATCGTTGGTGTAGCTGTGGATGGTCGTCATGAAGCCCTTCTCGATGACGAATTTCTCGTGCAGCACCTTCGCCACCGGCCCCAGGCAATTGGTGGTGCACGATGCGTTGGAGATCACATGATGCTTGGCCGGGTCGTACGTCGACTCGTTGACTCCCAGCACGATGGTGATGTCCTCGCCCTTGGCCGGCGCGGAGATGATCACTTTCTTCACCGTTCCCTGCAGGTGTTTGGATGCGTCTTTGGCCTCGGTGAAACGCCCGGTGGATTCCACCACCACTTGTGCGCCCAGGCTGGACCAGTCGATCTGGGAAGGGTCCTTGATCGCAAAAATTTTGATGCGTTTTCCGCCCACTACGATCGCGTCCTCTTCGGCTTTGACCTCTTCGTCGAGGCGGCCCAGAGTAGAGTCGTACTTGAGCAGATGCGCCAGCGTCTTGGTATCGGTAAGATCGTTGGCGGCGACAAATTCGATGTTCGGGTTGTGGAGCGCCGCGCGCACCACGTTTCGGCCGATCCGGCCAAATCCGTTTACAGCAACTTTGACAGCCATGACCAAGTGTATCAACCCGGCCGCCGCCTCTTCTATCATTTAGAAATGGTTCTCTCCGATGTCGACATCCACCGCTACCTCGAACAGGGAAAGATCAAAATCACGCCCCCGCTTCCGCCTGAGCAATTCGGGAGCTGCTCCGTCGACTTCCGCCTGGGCCGCGAGTTCAGCATCTTCGAGCACAGCCGCCACGCTTTTATCGATCTCCAGAACCGCACCGCTATCCAGGACCTGATGCGCACCATCACCGTCCCCCCCGGCGAGCCGTTTATCTTGCAGCCGCACGAATTCGCGCTGGCCATCACCGAGGAGATTCTGGAACTCGACGACGATGTTCTGGGGCGGCTGGAAGGCCGCTCCAGCCTCGGCCGCATCGGCATCATCGTGCATGGGACCGCCGGATTGTTCGACCCCGGCTGGGCCGGCAAGGCCACGCTGGAGCTGAGCAATCTCGGACGCATGCCCGTTGCGCTTTACCCTGGCATGCGCATTTGCTCTTTCACTTTCGAGCAGCTCTCGTCGCGAGTCGCCGTGCCCTACGGGAAGAAGGCGGGCAACAAATACTCCGGCCAGGATCGTCCGCTCGCGAGCAAGCTGGCGAGTGAAACCAGCAAATGATCCTGACCGCTGAACAATTCGACAATTTTCCGTTCGAGGAGACCCACCGGTACGAACTCGACGAGGGCGAGTTCATCGTTACCGAGAAGCCGCCCTACTGGCACAATCACGTGTCGGCAAATCTACTTTTTTCTGTCGAGCGCTTCCTGCGCGAATCTCCAATTGGCGAGGCTCTCATCTCGGAGAACGTCTAGCTCTCTCCCCGTCAACACGGAGATCACCCGATCTCGCCATCATCCTCGGCGACCGCTACGAGGAACTTCGCGACGCGACCGTCATTCCCATCATTCCCGAAATCGTCGCCGAGGTCCTGTCGCCCTCCGAAACGCCGCGCATGATTCACCGCAAGTTGAAGCAGTATTTCGAAGCTGGAATAAAGGAAGTCTGGCTCATCGATCCGGACGTTCGAGAAATCGAAGTCTGGACCGGCCCCAGCCTGCCGGCTCACGCCCTCGCTGGAAGCGCCGTTCTGGAATCGCCCTTGCTACCCGGCTTCGCCCTGCCCCTCGAAGATCTTTTTAACTAAATCAACGGCTCGACAGCCGCCCAAACATCCGCTGCTACCACCGCCTCCGGCCTCCCGCCATCGATCAGCCGCAGCCGCTTCGGTTCATCCGCCGCCAGTTGCCGGTACGCCTCGCGAACCTTCCTATGGAAACCGATATCCTGCTCATCGATGCGCGTCTCGACATCCTTCGTGCGCGCGTTGCGCCGGTGCGCCCGTGCGAGCCCCGTCTCCGTGTCGATGTCGATGGCCAGCGTCAGATCGGGAACCAGCCCCCGGCAGGCGATGCGATCGACTTCATACACCAGCTCCGCGCCCAACCCCCGCGCCACTCCTTGATACACCAGCGTCGAATCCGTGAACCGGTCGCATAAGACCACGCGGCCCTGCGAAAGCGCCGGCAGAATCCATTCCTCCACATTCTGAGCCCGCGCCGCGAACATCAGCAGCAACTCGGTCGTCGGCCGCAGTTCCTGGTTGGCTGCATCCAGCAACACGCGCCGGATCTGCATGCCGATCGGCGTACCTCCCGGCTCAGCGGTCTCGAGCACGTCCCGTCCCGCCTCCCGCAGTCTCGCGCCGAGCATGCGCAGTTGCGTCGATTTGCCGCTGCCCTCGGGACCTTCAAAGGTGAGGAACACCCCGCGCGGCTTATTCGCCATCAGTCATACACGTAATGCAGGACCTTCTTCAGGTCCTCCCACGCCTCGCGCTTGGCATCCTGGTTATACGGCCGCAGCAAATACGACGGATGAAACGTCACGATCACCGGAATGTCGCGCCACTTGTGCCAGCTTCCGCGCAGCCGCGTGACGCCATCCTTGGTGGCCAGCAGCGCCTTGGCCGCCGTCGACCCCAGCGCGCAAATCGCCTTCGGCTGCAGCACCATCAACTGCCGAAATAGAAACTGCCCGCACATCTCCATCTCGTCCGGCTGCGGAGTGCGATTCTCCGGAGGCCGGCACTTCACGACGTTGCAGATATACACGTCGGCCCTGCGGATTGGAATGCCTTCCTTCGATGCCGTGCCGTCGATCATCTGCGTCAGCAGCTGCCCCGCCCGGCCCACGAACGGAAACCCCTGCGCGTCTTCATCCGCGCCCGGCCCCTCGCCCACGAACACCAGCCGCGCCTGCGCGCTGCCCGATCCGAACACGATCTTCGACCGCGCCTCGCACAGCCGGCAGCGGCGGCAATCCGGACCGATGTCCTGTTGAATCTTCTCGAGCGTGTCGCCGTCGGGCGCAAGCGATGGCAAGACTTCCGGGATCGAGGGCACTATAGTCTCCAGTGGAATGCGCTGCACTTTGTACACATCTGTCACGCCGAGGTCGCGATAAAAGCTCAGCGACTGCCGAAGTTCCTCACGCGTCATGAGGATGCCGCGTTGTGCAGAGCCAGCCGCAAGCGCAGCATCTCGTCGAAGATGCGGTGCGCGATCGCGCTCTTGGCCGCGCGCGGTACTGGAATCGTTTCGCCTGTGCGCAACACCAGCACCACTTCGTTCTCGTCCGACTCAAACCCCGAACCTTCCTGCGACCCCGGATTTGCGGACACCAGATTCGCCACCACCATGTCGCAGTTTTTCGATTCCAGCTTGCGCCGCGCTTCTTCCACCAGATTCTCGGTCTCCGCCGCGAAGCCCACCAGCAGCCGGTCTCCCTTCTTGCGGCCCAACTCCGCCAGAATATCGGGCGTCGGGTCGAGCTCCAGGGAAAGCCGCGCCGCCGTCTTCTTGAGCTTGTGGCTGGGCGCGTTGACGCGATGATAATCGGCCACTGCGGCCGCCTTGACGATCATGGTGGATTCCTTCAACTGGTCCATCACTGCCGCGCGCATTTCTATCGCCGTCTGCACTCGAATTGTTTCCGCTCCCTTCGGCGGATCCAGATGCACCGGACCCGACACCAGGATCACGCGCGCACCGCGCTCCAGCGCACCCGCGGCCAGCGCATATCCCATCTTGCCGCTGGACCGGTTGCTAAGATATCGCACCGCGTCGAGAGGTTCCTGCGTGGGACCCGCCGTGATCAGTACGATCTCGCCTTCCAAGTCTTTGTTGCGGACCTCGCGATTGGGCGCGGTGGGCTGATCGCGCAATCCTGCGACCACTGCGGCGATCGCCTCCGGTTCCGCAAGCCTTCCAGGCCCCACCATGCCGCACGCCAAAATACCGTCGCCGGGTTCAATCACGATGTGCCCGCGCTCGCGCAGAATGCGCAGATTCTCACGAGTGGCCGGGTGATTCCACATGTTCGTGTTCATCGCCGGCGCCAGCACCACCCGCCCGGTGAACGCCAGATACATAGTAGTGAGAAAATCGCCCGCGAGCCCGTGCGCGAGTTTCGCCAGCAGATCCGCCGTCGCCGGCGCGATCACCAGGATCTGGTTCTCTTCGGCGACGCGAATGTGCTCGATCGAGCTCGCGAGCGTGTCTTCGGATGACGCGGCGCTAAAGAGACCCGTCACCACTTTGCGCCCGGTCAGCGCCGCGAAGGTCAAAGGACGGATGAACTCCTCGGCAGCCTCGGTCAGGATCGCCTGCACCGTGAAGCCGTGTTCCATCAGCGCACGCGCCAACTCCGCCGCCTTGTAAGCGGCTACGCCTCCGCCGACGCCGAGCGCTACGTTCATCGCAAGAGTCGCCTAACCGCCCGTGGCGGAGGTCGTCGGGAGAATCAGTAGGAGCCACTTCATTTGGCCAACCGTTCTTCCAGCTTCGCCAGCCTCACGCCGATCCCTCCGATCTTACCGATCAGCAATTCATGGCCGGTATGGACCCGATCCTCCAGGCGATCGATGCGATGACTCAGGGAATTAAACAGGACAGCATTCACCAGAATGCCCACCAGCGGCACGCTCAGCGCGAAATAGAACTGCGCGTTCGTCATCATGATCGGGTTAATGTTTTCCCCCTATCGGCTGGTACTCTATCCCTCCGTCGGCGGTTCCGCGGCATCGGGCCGCGGCAAACTGGGATCGTCGTATTGCACCAGCCCCCGGCGAACCTCTTCCATCGCCGCTACGGTGGGCTTCTTGGAGGTGCTCGGCAGGAAGCTTCGCGCTCCGTTCTGCAACTGCCGCGCGCGCTTGGCGGCGACGATGATAAAACGATATGCGCTCGCTTCCGGATCGTCCGGAATCACGCTCTGGGCCGTCTGCTTCAGATTGATATCAGCCATTTTCGAATGTCTCCAGAATAGGGCGAATTTCTCTTTCCATCCGGTCTCGCCGGCTCCGCGTGGCTTGCACAATGGCGGCCAGCTTTTCCACGGATGACTTCACTTCGTGATTCACCAGCACATAGTCGTACTGCGAATAATTGCGGATCTCTTCCGCTGCCTCATGCAGCCTGCGCTCGATCACCGGCCCGGAATCCTGCGAGCGCAACCGCAACCGCTGCTCCAGAACCTCCCGGCTTGGCGCCAGAATAAAGATTGAAACCGCGGCAGGAATCCTTCGTTTCAATTGTCGCGCACCCTGAACATCGATGTCGAGCACCAGGTCGCACCCATCCACTTCCGCCCGGTCAAGCTCCGACTGATGCGTCCCGTAGTAGTGCCCGAACACTTCCGCCGATTCCAAAAACTCCCCTCGCCCCGCGCGCCTCTCGAAGTCCTCGCGCGAGATGAAAAAGTAATCCCGGCCATCCCGCTCTTGTCCGCGCGGCGGACGCGTGGTGTAAGAAACCGAAAAACGCAGCCCCGGAACGCGTTGCATTAACTCGTGAACCAACGTCGATTTCCCGGACCCCGACGGCGCGGAGATAATGAACACCGTGGTCATTCCAGATTCAACGCCTGTTCCCGAATCTTTTCGATATCGCTTTTCGCCGCCAGCGCCAGCTGGGTGATTTTCAATCCTGCCTCTCCCGCCCCATTGGTCTTCGATAGCACCGTATTCGTCTCGCGATTCATCTCCTGCAAAAGGAAATCCAGCTTCTTGCCCACCTCGCCTCCGCCATCGAGTAGCGAGCCGAGTTGCGCCGAATGGATCCTCAGCCGCGCCAATTCCTCGCCGATATCGCTGCGATCCGCCAGTATCGCGGCTTCCTGCGCCAGCCTTTGCGGGTCCACTTGCGCTCCCTTCAGCAGTTCCTTCAACCGCTCGGACAAACGGCTCTGGAACGCTTCCGTGGCGCCTTCGCGGATTCGCTCCATCTCCGTGGCGGCAA
>Ga0209167_10001877_pt1 | contig 11884 bp, 8 predicted proteins | sample Coa_R1_9_FD_187154 | JGI IMG/M metagenome (GOLD analysis project Ga0209167, IMG submission 187154) | Surface soil microbial communities from Centralia Pennsylvania, which are recovering from an underground coalmine fire - Coalmine... | ecosystem: Environmental > Terrestrial > Soil > Unclassified... | reverse complement strand
CTCTTGCATTTTCTCGTAGAGCTTGGCGCGTTCGCCCTGGTCGGAGAGCGTACGGGCCTTCACCAGCATGTCGTCATAGTCTTTGTTGCACCACTTGGTCAGGTTCTGCCCGCCGATGCGGGCAGCGGCGCAGCCGCGCAAGAAGAAGAAGTTGTCGGGATCGCCATTGTCGCCGGTCCAGCCCATCTGACCGGTGATGTGTTCGCCGTCCTGCAAGCGCTTGCGATATTCGCCCCATTCGTAGGTCACCAGCTTGGCGTTGACGCCGATTTTGGCGAGATCGGCCTGCATCATTTCCGCAATGCGCTTGCCGTTTGGATTATACGGCCGCTGCACCGGCTGGTACCAAAGATCGATGTCGAGCGGCGTCTTGACGCCGGCCGTCGCGAGCATCGCCTTCGCCTTGTCGGGATCATACGGGTAGTCCTGAACCTTGTCGTTATAAGACCACAAGGTCGGCGGAATCAGGTTCTTCGCCTGCTGGCCGGCGCCGAGATAGACATCGCGGATGATCGCCGCCCGGTCGATCGCCATATTAAACGCCTGGCGCACTTCCTTCTTGTCGAAGGGCGGCTTCAACACGTTGAAGGCCCAATAGGCGACGTTTAACCCCGGTTGCGAGATCACCTTGAGCGTCGAGTCCTTCTGCATCTCGGGGAGGTCGGCCGGGCGCGGCGCGATCATGAAATGACACTCGCCCGTTTTGAGTTTTGCGTAGCGCGCCGTTGGATCGGGCGTAATCGCGAAGACGAGGTCGTCGACGAGGGGTTTCTCGCCCCAATAGTTCTTGTTCGCCTTGAAACGGATCACGGCGTCCTTTTGGTAGGCGACGAATGAGAACGGGCCAGTGCCCACCGGAACTTGATCGAACTGTTCGGGCGTTCCCTTCTTCATCAGGAAGTCGGCGTATTCGGCCGATTGGATCGTCGCAAAGTCCATCGCCAGATTGGCAAGGACGGTGATATTCGGCTCTTTCAGCTTGAAGACGACGGTGTAATCGTCCTTTTTCTCGATCGAATCGAGAAGATTCGGCATGTCCATGTCGTTGAAATAGTCGTATTTGCCGCCCGACACTTTGAAATAGGGATGGTCCGGCTTCCATTGCCGGTTGAACGAGAACAACACGTCATCCGCGTTGAAGTCTCTGGTGGGAACAAAGTCCTTCGCCGAATGGAACTTGACGCCCTTGCGCAAGTGGAACGTGATTGTCTTGCCGCCGTCGCTGACGTCCCAGCTTTCGGCGAGCCCGGGCCCAACTTCCGTCGTCCCGCGCTTGAACTCCACGAGTTGATCGAAAACCGGGCGCGCGGCGTCGAAGCTGGTGCCGGTGTCGTTGATGGCGGGCGTGAAGTTTTCGGGGCTTCCCTCCGAACAATAGACCAGGGTTTTGGCGGAAACCGAGGTAGACGCGAGCAAGGCGACGGCGAAGCCGATCGCCACGGTCCGAGCAGATTTCATGCCTCTCCCCCTGGAATGCCGCGGCTTGAGGCGCATGCTCGCGTCCAGACCTTGGCGTGACGTTTAAGCCGGCGCGTCCGGCGGCGCTCCATCGAAGCCCGTTTTTGTCGCGCTGGCAACGGCTTTGCGACCGGACGCCTCAAGGGAAGATCACAGACTTTCGATGAATCTACGCCGCGCCAATTCGTCGATCACCCGGTCGGCGAGCGCCTCGGCCGCCTCCACGGCCGAATTAAGCACGATCTCCGCCGCCTCAGGGGCCTCATAGGGCTGATCGACGCCGGTGAAATTCTTGATCTCCCCGGCGAGAGCCCGCTTGTAGAGCCCTTTTGGATCGCGCGCGACCACGACGTCGAGCGGCGCGTCGACGAAAATTTCGAGAAACTCGCCCGGCGCGGCCAATTCGCGGGCGAGCTGGCGCTCGGCCCGGAAAGGCGAGATGAACGAACAGAGCACAATCAACCCAGCGTCGGTCATGAGACGGGCGACTTCGCCGACCCGACGGATATTCTCGACGCGATCGACCGGCGTGAAGCCAAGATCCTTATTGAGGCCGTGGCGGACGTTGTCGCCGTCGAGCATGGCCGTATGCGCGCCGCGCGCGTGGAGCCTCGCCTCGACGAGATTGGCGATTGTCGATTTGCCGGCGCCGGAGAGGCCCGTGAACCATAGCGTGACCGCGCGCTGATGCTTCAGCTTCGCCCGCGCCTCGCGGCCGACCGTCAGATTTTGGAGGTGGACGTTCGTCGCGCGACGCAATCCATGGGCGATCATTCCCGCCGCCGCGGTCTCATTGGTGAAGCGGTCGATGAGAATGAAGGCGCCCATCTGATGATTGTCGCCATAGGCGTCGAAAGCGATCGGCGCAGTCGTCGCTAAATTGCAATAGCCGACCTCGTTGAGCGACAAGGTCTTGGCCGCGAGCTTTTCCAAAGTGTTGACATCGACGCGATGGCGCAGGTCGGTCACGGTCGCCGGCGTCGTCTTGGCCCCGATCTTCAAAAGGTACGAGCGGCCCGGCAGAAGAGTCTCGCTGCTCATCCAGATCAGATGCGCGGCGAATTGATCGGCGACTTCCGGGCGGCGATCAGGCGCGGCGAGCACGTCGCCGCGAGCGACGTCGATCTCATCGGCGAGTGCGAGCGTCACGGCGTCGCCGGCGCCGGCGCTGTCCATCTCGCCGCTCCCGCCGATGATCTGCGCGACCTTGCTGATCCGTCCCGACGAGGCGACGACGATCTCATCGCCGCGCTTGACCGCGCCGGAAGCGATCGAACCGGCGAAGCCGCGGAAGTCAAGATGCGGACGATTGACCCATTGCACAGGCATGCGGAATGGCGCGCGCGACCGGTCTTCCTCGACTTCGATCGATTCGAGAAGCTCGACAAGCGGCGGCCCCTCGTACCATGACGTCCTTGCGCTTCGCGTGGAGACATTGTCGCCGTAGCGCGCCGAGATCGGGATCGGCGCGATGGTCAGAAAGCCGAGCTGTTTGGCGAAGGCCCGAAAGCCGCGGACGATATCGGCGAAAATCGTCGCGTCGAAGTCGACGAGGTCGATCTTGTTGACCGCAAGCACGACATGCCGGATGCCGAGCAATGAGACGATATAGGAGTGCCTGAAGGTCTGCGTGAGCAGGCCCTTGCGGGCGTCGACCAGGATGATCGCGAGATCGGCGTTTGAGGCGCCGGTCGCCATGTTGCGCGTATATTGTTCGTGGCCGGGCGTATCGGCGACGATGAAGGAGCGTTTAGACGTGGCGAAATAGCGATAGGCGACGTCGATGGTGATGCCTTGCTCGCGCTCGGCTTCGAGTCCGTCGACGAGCAGCGCAAAATCGATCTCCTCGCCGGTCGTACCGTATTTTTTGGAGTCTCGCTCCAGCGCCGATAGATGATCGTCAAAGATCAGCTTCTGTTCGTACAGCAGTCGGCCGATCAACGTCGACTTGCCATCATCGACCGAGCCGCAAGTGAGAAGTCGCAGGGGCGGCAGGGCGCTTGCGCGAATGGGCGCGTCGTCCATCAAAAATAGCCCTCGCGCTTTTTCTTCTCCATCGAACCCTGTTCATCGTGATCGATCAGACGGCCCTGGCGTTCCGATGTCGTCGCCGCGCGCATCTCATCGATGATGTCATCAAGCGTCGAGGCTTCGGATTCGATCGCGCCCGTCAGAGGATAGCAGCCGAGAGTGCGAAATCGCACGCGGCGCATCTGCGGCCTTTCGCCGGGCAAAAGCGGCAATCGGTCGTCGTCGACCATCACCAGGGCGCCGTCGCGCTCGACGACGGGACGCTCCTTGGCGAAATAGAGCGGCACGACGGGAATCTGCTCGGCGCGCACATATTCCCAGACGTCGAGCTCGGTCCAATTCGAGAGCGGGAAAACGCGCATCGATTCGCCAGCTTTGATCCGCGTGTTGAACAGGCGCCAGAGCTCGGGCCGCTGGTTGCGCGGGTCCCAGGCATGCGCGGCGGATCGATGCGAGAAGATGCGCTCCTTGGCGCGGCTCTTTTCTTCATCGCGGCGCGCGCCGCCAAAAGCGGCGTCGAATTTCCATTTGTCCAGGGCTTGCCGCAATGCTTCGGTCTTCATTACTTGCGTGTGCGCCGCCGAGCCCGACGCAATCGGCGAGACGCCCCGCGCCAGGCCGTCCTGGTTGGTGTGCACCAGCAGCCGCAAATTCAATCGCCGCGCCGTTTCATCGCGAAAGGCGATCATTTCGCGAAACTTCCAAGTCGTATCGACATGCAACAACGGAAATGGAAGCGGCGCCGGATGAAAGGCCTTCAGCGCGACATGGAGCATCGCGCTTGAGTCCTTACCGATCGAATATAACATTACTGGTGCGCTAAACTCGGCAACCACCTCACGAATGATGTGAATTGCTTCCGACTCAAGTCGTTTGAGGTGAAGTGGTAGACTTGTTGACATGGAGATCGCTTTGGCGACGGGAAGGTTTCCGCTCATATAGTTGATGGTGAGAGCATGCAACACTGGGCGCACGCCGCTGCGGCAACCCGGGCGGCAGTGAACTGCCGCAGGCGGATACCATTTTGAGTCTTTTGCGAGCGCCAGGCGGCAAGCGAACGATTTTCGCGCCGGCAAGCGGCATTGGCCGCGCCGCGATCTGTGTCGTTCGCATTTCCGGCCCGTCAAGTAACGCAGCCTTGCAAGCCCTGACCGACGGCCCCTTGCCTGAGGAGCGCCGCGCCTCATTGAAAACATTGCGGGATCCGACGACGAGCGAGGTGCTGGATCGGGCGCTGACGCTCCGTTTCCGAGCGCCAACGAGCTACACGGGCGAAGACGCCGTGGAGCTCCAGTTAACCGGCGGCCGCGCGGTGGTCGGTGCCGTTCTGCGCTCGCTCGGCTCGCTGGACGATCTGCGGCCCGCAGAGCCCGGGGAATTTGCGCTTCGCGCCTTCGAGAACGGCAAGCTCGATCTTTCTCAAGTCGAGGGTCTCGCCGATCTCGTCGACGCTGAGACCGAGGCGCAGCGCCGGCAGGCCCTCCGAATTGCCAGCGGCGCGCTTTCACGACTGGCCGAGGACCTGCGCGGGCAGATCCTCGAGGCGATGGCCTGGGTCGAGGCGGCAATCGACTTCTCCGACCAGGAGGATGTTACGGATTCGACTTTTCAACGAGCCGCCGCAACGGCGGAATCCGCGGCGACGCAGCTCCGTGAGACGTTGCGAAATGCGGAGCGAGGCGAACGGTTGCGGGACGGCTTTAACGTCGTGATCGCCGGCCCGCCTAATGTCGGCAAATCAACGTTGATGAATGCGCTGGCGCGTCGCGATGTCGCGATCGTGTCCGACACGCCCGGCACGACCAGAGACCCGATTGAGGTTCATCTGGATTTGCGCGGCCTCCCGGTCGTTCTGGTCGACACTGCTGGCATTCGCGACACAGACGACCCGATCGAGATGGAGGGCGTGGCGCGGGCGCGGCGGCGGGCGGCTGAGGCCGACCTCATCCTATGGCTGAGCGACCGAGGCGATCCGGCGCCAGCGACGATTCAATCGACGGCTGCGCTTGTTCTATCGGTGCGAACCAAAACTGACCTCACTTTGGCGAAAGGTCCGCCGAGCGCCGTCGGGATTTCGGCCAAAACGGGCTTCGGAATCGAGCATTTGCTTGACTTGATCAGCGAGGCCGCCGAAGAGCAATTGTCCGGAGCGGATCAATCGCTGATCGCCGCGGCGAGGCATCGCGTCGCCTTCGAGGAGGCGCTTTCGAATCTGGAGCGGGCGACCAGTAGCGAGAATCAGGCGCCTGAATTTCTCGCCGAGGACTTGCGTCTCGCGGCGCGGGCTTTGGAGCGCATAGCCGGCCGCATCGACGTCGAGGACGTGCTCGGCGAAATTTTCTCGCGTTTATGCATTGGGAAATGATGGCCCTGTTTCACGTGAAACAGGGTGAACGGAGAGCGTAAATGAAATTCGACGTCGTCGTCATCGGCGGCGGTCATGCCGGCTGTGAGGCGGCCGCGGCAGCGGCCCGCCTCGGCGCGTCCACGGCCCTGGTCACCCAGCGCTTCGAGACAATCGGCGTCATGTCCTGCAACCCGGCAATCGGCGGTCTCGGCAAGGGCCACCTGGTTCGCGAAATCGACGCGCTTGACGGCTTGATGGGCCGCGTCGCCGACGCCGCCGGCATCCAATTTCGCGTGCTCAATCGCCGTAAGGGCCCGGCGGTCCAAGGACCGCGCGCACAGGCCGATCGCAAGCTCTATCGCCTAGCTATGCAGGCGCTCATCAGGGAGCAGCCAAATCTGACGGTGATCGAGGCCGAAGCCGAACGATTCCATATCGCGGACGGTCGAGTCTCAGCGCTCGATCTTGCCGACGGCCGGACGATTTCCTGCGGCGCCCTGGCGATCACCACCGGCACGTTCCTTCGCGGCGTGATCCATCTCGGCGCCGAGCGCACGCCGGCCGGCCGCGTAGGCGATCGACCGTCTATTGGCCTCGCCCAATGTCTCGACGGCGTCGGCTTGCCGCTGGGACGCCTGAAGACCGGCACGCCGCCCCGCCTCGACGGCGCGACCATCGACTGGTCTCGCCTTGAGATTCAGCCCGGCGATGAGCCGCCCGAGCCATTTTCGACGCTCACGACCCGGATCACAACGCCGCAGGTTTGCTGCCATATCACCCGCACCAATCCCGCCGGCCACGCCATTGTGCGCAACAACGCGCAGCATAGCGCGGTCTATTCAGGCGCGATTTCGGGCCGCGGGCCGCGCTATTGCCCTTCGATTGAGGACAAGGTCATCCGTTTCCCCGACCGCGAGTCGCACCAGATTTTCTTAGAGCCGGAGGGGCTCGACGACAGCACCGTCTATCCCAACGGCGTTTCGACGTCTTTGCCCGCTGCCGTGCAAGCCGAGTTTATCCGAACGATCGAAGGCCTCGAGAAGGCTCGAATTCTCAGGCCCGGCTATGCGATCGAATATGACTACGTCGATCCGCGACAGCTCGACCCCACGCTGGAAACGCGGCGTGTTCGCGGCCTCTTTCTCGCGGGCCAGATCAACGGCACGACAGGTTATGAAGAGGCCGCGGCGCAGGGCCTTGCGGCGGGGCTCAACGCCGCTCGGCGCGCCGCCGGCGAGGACGGCGTCATTTTCGATCGCGCGGAATCCTATCTCGGCGTCATGATCGATGATTTGACGACCAAAGGCGTCACTGAGCCCTATCGGATTTTCACCTCCCGCGCCGAGTTCCGCTTGTCGCTTCGCGCCGACAATGCCGATGCCCGACTGACCGCCAAAGGTCTCGCCTTTGGCTGCGTCGGCGCGCGACGCGCGGCAGCGTTCGAAGAAAAGTCGGCGCGCCTGGGTCGGGCGCGCGAACTCCTCGATTCCTGCGTCGCGACCCCAGCGAAGCTGGCGATCCATGGCGTCGCAATCAACCAGGACGGCGTCAAGCGAAGCGCCTTCGAGCTCGCCGCCTATCCCAATATCTCGATTGCCGATCTCGCCAGGATTTGGCCGGTCCTTTCGTCGATCGACCGGCAACTCGCGCAGAGGCTCGAGGCGGACGCCAAATATTCCGTCTACCTTGAAAGGCAGGATGAGGATGTCGCCCGCTTCCGGAAAAGCGAGGCGATCGAGATCCCGCCCGACCTTGATTACGACAGAATCTCTGGCCTTTCCAATGAGTTGCGAGAGAAATTCCAGACAGTCAGGCCAGGCAGCCTTGGCCAGGCAAGCCGTATCGAAGGCATGACTCCGGCAGCTCTTGCGTTGGTCGCCGCGCATGCGCGGCGACGCGAGACAGCGCGCCGGGCGGAGGGACGTTAGTCGTCCTATCCTTCGTTTGGCTGCCGCCGAAGCCCGCGATAACTTGGCTTATGAGTCGCGACGACGACCGCACTATAGCTTTGAGGCTCGTCCCTGTTTCACGTGAAACAGTTGAACGGCTGGATGCCTATGTGGCGCTGCTCACCCGGTGGCGTCCGGTCGTTAACCTCATCTCTGAAGAAAGCTTCAAGCACGTCTGGACCCGCCATGTCGCCGATAGCGCACAATTGCTCTCTCTTGCACCGGGCGCCCATCATTGGGTCGACCTTGGCTCCGGCGCGGGCTTTCCTGGCCTGGTCATCGCCATCCAACTCGCCGATTTCCCCAACGCGCGCGTGCACCTGATCGAGAGCGATCAACGCAAGAGCGCCTTTCTTCGCGAGGCGGCGAGGGCGACCGGAGCGCCGGCGATTGTCCATAATGTTCGCGTGGAAAATGCGGCTGAAATCATTCCTGGTCCTGTGGACGCCGTGACAGCGCGCGCCTTCGCCCCCTTGCCGCGACTCATCGCCTTCGCCACATTGTGGCTCGATAAAGGAGCGGTCGGCGTCTTTCCGCGCGGACGCATTGGAGAAGCTGATATTACCGATTTCCAGAAGCACCCCGACTATAGCTTCGACTTAGTCGAAAGCCGCGTCGACCCGGACGCGAGAATCGCCATTGTTCGCAACCCAGCGGCGGGCGAGGGCCGTCAAAGGCCCGCGGAGAGGTAAGTGGAGAACGAGCTCAAGCCTCGCGTTCTCGTGGTCGCCAACCAAAAGGGCGGCGTTGGCAAGACGACGACGGCGATCAATTTGGGGACGGCGCTGGCGGCGATCGGCGAAAACGTGTTGCTGATCGATCTTGATCCGCAAGGCAACGCGTCCACCGGCCTCGGCATCGACCGCAAGGCCCGCACCTCCTCGAGCTATGACGCGCTCGTCGGCGAAAAGACCCTCGCCGAAGTCATTACGCCAACCGCGGTTCCGCGCCTCGTCATCGCGCCCTCGACCATGGATTTGCTCGGGCTGGAGCTGGAGATCGCCGGCCACCCCGATCGCGCCTTCAAGCTCAAACATGCGTTGCGCGAGCTCTTCGACACCGCCGCGCGGGAGCGCCCGGTGAGCTACGTCCTGATCGATTGTCCGCCCTCTCTCAATCTCCTGACGCTCAACGGCCTCGCCGCCGCAGACGCCGTGTTGGTGCCGCTGCAATGCGAGTTCTTCGCGCTCGAAGGCTTGTCCCAATTGCTGAAGACCGTCGATCAAGTACGTCACACCCTTAACCCGTCCCTTTCCATTCATGGGATCGTACTGACGATGTACGATCCTAGAAACAACCTGGCGACACAGGTCGTCGAGGATGTTCGCGCTTTCATGGGCGACAAAGTCTACGATACGGTCATCCCCAGAAACGTACGGGTCTCCGAAGCGCCGTCCTATGGCAAGCCGGTGCTTCTTTATGACCTGAAGTGCATGGGAAGTCAGGCGTACCTCAAACTTGCGTCCGAAGTGATCCAGAGAGAGGGGCGCTGGCGCGCGGCGTGACCTTCATCCGTACCTTATGATTTAGGGAGACCATCATGGCTGAAGAAGCCGCTCGTACCACGGAGCATCGTCCGCGTCTCGGCCGCGGCCTCGCGGCGTTGCTCGGCGCCGCCAACGAGGACCCCGCGCCGGAGCCTTCCCGCCTGCGGCGGAAAATAGCCATCGAATTCATTCGACCCAATCCCCGCAACCCGCGCAAGAACTTCAATGAGATTGAGATCGAGGACCTCGCCGCTTCGATCCGCGAGCGCGGCGTCATTCAGCCGATCTTGGTGCGGTCGTTGCCGAACGTCCCGGACGCTTACGAGATTGTCGCCGGCGAGCGGCGTTGGCGCGCCGCGCAACGCGCCGGCCTCCACGAGGTTCCGATCATCATTATCGAGGCAAGCGATAAAGACGCGCTGGCCATCGCGATTATCGAGAACGTGCAGCGAGCCGACCTTAACGCGCTCGAAGAAGCCGGCGCCTACGCGCAGCTCATGGACGAGCACGGCTACTCGCAGGTCGATGTGGCCCGCGTGCTCGGCAAGAGCCGCAGCCACGTCGCCAATACGCTGCGTTTGCGCGCCCTGCCGGACCAGGCGCGCGCGCTTCTGGAGTCGGGCGAGATTTCCGCCGGCCACGCGCGCGCCTTGCTCGCCCTCCCCGATCCCGACGCGGTCGCCAAACGCATCGTCGCCGAAGGCCTCACGGTGCGCGACGTCGAACGGCTCGCGCAGTCGCCGCCGCCGTCGACGCGGGTCGCGCATCCCGCCGCGCCGCGGGAAGCCAGCGCTGACGCCGATACCCGCGCGCTTCAGGAAAGGCTTGCCGCGACGCTCGGCGTCAAAGTCGCGATACGTCACGCGGGCGAGCGCGGCGAAATCCGCATCGCATTCCAAAGCCTCGAGCAGCTGGACGACTTCTGCCGGCGCCTCTTGCAAGCGCCGCACTAAAGGCCTCAAGTCCGGCCGGCGCGCCCGCTTGACGCGATCGCCCAAAGCGCGCGAAGCGACGCGGCCTCGGCGACCCTTGGATCCTGACGGATGTGATTCGCCGCCGCGTAAAGGGGCGAGAACAGTTTTGCGAGCGCGCTAGCAGTCCAGCGGCTGACCTGACGTTCAAGCGTCGCCCGCCTTTGAAAAAATATCCGGACTCGGGCGCTTTGCGTCGCACTGTCGAAAGTCCGGCCCGAATCAACCTCGACTCGCAGCTTGTGCAGCAAGGTGGCGTGGCGAATCGCCGCGCTGAGCAGCCCCGCGGCGTCCCCCCCGTCCGCGAGATAGCGTCGCGCGGCTTTATCCGCCGCCCGGCGATCCCCCGCGAAAGTCGCGTCAATCGCTTCATCCAGCATCGAAGGCGCGGCCTCCGAGACAATCGCTTGAACGTCCTCGGCGGCAACCTCGCCGCGCCCCCGCGCGTAAAGCATCAGCTTGACGATCTCATTGCGCGTCGTCATCCGATCGGCGCCAAGAAGCTCGCAAAGCGCGTCGCGAACGTCTGGCGGCACGCGCAAATCGGCGGCGCGCGCTTCTTCGTCAATTAAGGAGGCGATCGCGCGACGATCGTCGGGATAACATTCGATAGAGGCGCCGTTAGGCAGCCGCTCGAATGTGCTTCTTAACTCGTGTCCCTTTTTGAGCGAGCCCGCCTCGACGACGATCGTACATTCCTGCAGCGGCGTCCGAAACAACGGCGCCAACGCCGGCAAAAGGTCGCGTCCTTGAGCGTTGACCCAAATGACGCGGCTGCCGCCAAACATCGATATGGCCATGGCCTCGTCGGCCAAAATGCCGGGCGCCCGGACCAGCGCCTCGCCATCCAAGCGAACGAGCCGCAGCGGATCAGGATTGTCGCCAAGCGCCGCAGCCGCCAGCCTGCCGGCGCGTTCCCGAATCAGGCCGTCGTCATTGCCGTGGACCAAGAAGAACGTGATTTCGCTCGGCGGCCGCCTGACAAATTGGTCGGCCGAATTGTTTCCGACGATCATGAAGGCCTCATCCGCCGCCTCGTCGTTCAAGCAAGACGCAACTTTCTTCCCGAAAGACGCGAAAATGGTCTAGCAAAGCCCTTTCCTAACACTCCACAGGGCTTCGATGGCGACGATAAACCTGCTTCTTTTTCCGGGCGACGGCATTGGCCCCGAGGTCATGGCCGAAGTCGAGAAGGTCACCGCTTTTTTCAGCCGCGTCGGCCTCGCCCGTTTCGAAATCGAGAAAGGCCTCGTCGGCGGCTCGGCCTATGATGCGCATGGGAAAGCGATCAGCGACGCCGACGTCGCGAGGGCGCATGCGGCGGACGCCGTGCTGCTGGCGGCGGTCGGCGGGCCGAAGTGGGACGGCGTTCCCTATGACGTTCGCCCTGAGGCCGGCCTTTTGCGGCTGCGCAAGGACCTCGAGCTTTTCGCCAATTTGAGGCCCGCGATCTGTTACCCGGCGCTCGCCGACGCATCCTCGTTGAAGCGCGAGCTTGTCGAAGGCCTCGATATCATGATCGTGCGCGAGCTGACCGGCGGCGTTTATTTCGGCGAGCCCAAAGAGATTATCGATCTCGGCAATGGCCAAAAACGCGGCATCGACACGCAGGTCTACGACACCTACGAGATCGAGCGCATC
>Ga0209167_10001874_pt1 | contig 11905 bp, 9 predicted proteins | sample Coa_R1_9_FD_187154 | JGI IMG/M metagenome (GOLD analysis project Ga0209167, IMG submission 187154) | Surface soil microbial communities from Centralia Pennsylvania, which are recovering from an underground coalmine fire - Coalmine... | ecosystem: Environmental > Terrestrial > Soil > Unclassified... | reverse complement strand
GGGACATGTACGGCAGAGTGCCGGTGATGCCGCCGGTCATGGTGGCGCTGGTGGTGGCCACCACGCGCGCCAGCCCGAAGTCCACAATGCGTGCGGAATTGTCCTTGGTAATGATGATGTTGCCCGGCTTGATGTCCCGGTGAACGATATTGCGGGCGTGCGCCGCCGCGAGTCCCGCGCCGATCTGGCAGACCCAGTCCATGGCTTGCCGCAATGGCAACGGCCCGCCGCTCAGTTTGTGGGAAAGAGTTTGCCCGTCGTAAAACGCCATGACGATGAACATGCGTCCATCGTCGGTTTTGTCGATTCCGTGAATGACCCCGATGTTGGGATGATCGAGCGCGGAAGCCGAGCGTGCCTCGCGCAAAAAACGTTCGCGGTCGGTTTCACTCAACGCCAGATCTTGTGGAAGAAATTTCAGCGCGACAAAACGTTCCAGTTGCAGGTCTTGCGCTTTGTAGACGATGCCCATGCCGCCGACGCCGAGTTTTTCGGTGATCCGGTAGTGCGAAATGGTTTCGCCGATCATGGCAGCTGGGGAGCCGATTCTAGGTGCTACTCTGACCCAAGTCAACGGAAGCGGGGCGATTTTTCCGGTGTTTATATTTTGGTTACCTACCCCCTCCCATTTTTTTGTAACTGCAGATTCTAAAGAAGTTATTTTGGGGAAATCTGTAACTGCAGAATCTAAAGGACTTAGCTTAGGGCTGTCTAAGTTATTGATTGTATTGGGTTTGTTTAGTGGCGGGGAGCTGCGGCTGGCTGGACTTCACTGTGCCAGTCGGGCAGAACTTGATGATTGGATGCGGTGCAACGCGAGCGTGAGAGATGCCCCCTGCTAATAGAAGACAGCGCCGCCATCCACATTGATGGCCTGGCCGGTTATGGCGCTGGCTCGCTCCGAGCACAGAAACAGCGCCGCCGCGGCGATCTCTTGTGCGGTTTGCCCGCGGCCTTGCAGAATTCCTTCCAGAAAGCCCGCGAGCTGCTGATCCTTATCGATGTTGAGCTTGCGCGCCAGCTCCGCGCCCAGATCCTTGCTCATCTCGGTTTCGGTCACCGGTCCCGGGCAGATCGCATTGACTCGCACGCCCTTTCGGGCCGCTTCCGCCGCGTTGTAGCGGGTAAGCCCAAGCAAGCCGGCTTTCGCAGCGGCATATGCCGAGCCCCAGGTATACGCGGCCTTTGCCGAAATGCTGGAAATATTCAGGATTACGCCGTGCTCGCGAGCGTACATCCCGGGCAAAGCCAATTGGCTCAACAAAAAAGCCGCGCGCAGGTGCACCGCCACGACACGATCGAATTCCTCCAGCGGGTATTCTTCCACCGGAACCACCGGGCCGTAGTGCCCGCCATTGTTCACCAGAATATCCACACGGCCAAACGACTCGACCGCGTTCTCGAAGGCCGCTCGGCAATCCGCTTCATTTGCCAGATCGCCGGCAAGGTGGACGGCGCGGCCGCCCGCTTGCGTGATCTGCGCCGCAGTCGCGGACAACTCCTTCTCCGTTCGCGCGGTCAGAAATACCGACGCCCCTTCTTTCGCAAACATCTGCGCGATCGCGCGGCCAATTCCACGGCCCGACCCGGTAATCAACGCAACTTGGTTTTTTAGTAGCATGCGATCCCCTGTGCCAGCGGATTGCTCCGGCTGCCAATCCACGGCTCAAATTGATTTTGCCTTGCTACCCGGCGGCGAATAACTGCTCGAAACTGTCAATCTCCGGATGCACGGCGATTTGCTGCCGATGAACGCCGGGCCGCAGCGAGAGTGCCGTCTTCATCCCCGCGGCGCGCGCCGCATCGAGTTCCGCTACCACGTCGCTCAGAAACAGAAAATGCCTGGTGCCAATACGCAGAGACTTAGCAATGACCCGGTAACTGATCTCGTCGCGCTTTGGGCCGGTGGTGGTGTCGAAATAGCCTTCCAGAAACTTCGACAGGTCTCCTGCATTTGAGTGTGTGAACAACAATTGCTGTGCCAAAATACTGCCGGAGGAAAAAATCGCAAGCAAGCGGCCCTGCGATTTCCAGCGCGCAAATGCCGGAGCCACGTCCGGATAAACCTGGCCCTGCAGCTCGCCGCGCAGAAATCCTTCTTCCCAGATTTTTCCCTGCAGCGATTTCAGCGGCGTGATTTTGCTGTCCCGGCCAATCAGCCATTGAACATACCCGGTCGCGGAGGCCGCTTGTTCGTCTTCGGTTGCCTCCAGCCACGGCGGGGCGCCAAGCGAACGATCTTCGATGTTCATCACCGCCAGCTGTCCGACCAGATCGGCAGTTTCGGGTTCTTGCAGATGCTGGCGCAGAAAATCCTGGGCGTGCGAGCTGGCGAAAGGGAATAGCGTCTTGTAAACGAAATCAATCGGAGTGGTAGTTCCTTCGATGTCCAGAAGGATGGCGCGAATTTCGGCCGAGTCGAATGGGAGCGCCAAGGTCAATCCCCGGCTCAGCTCATGGTGCGGCGTGGCGCGATGTACGAAGGTCCGAAGCAGACAGGATCGTAGGTGCGATCGGTGCCGCTCTGCGTGTAGTGTGGCGTCCAGCCGGTAGTGTCCTGGAACAATCGAATGGCGCGAATCCGCCGTTCCTGGCAGAGATCGAACCAGTGCCACGTACCTCGAGGCACGCGTAACAGGTCGCCCGCTTCCACCGTAATGGAAATGACATTTCCTTCGCGCGGATGAATGTGGAACAGTCCGCGCCCCTCGATGATGAATCGCACTTCATCTTCATCGTGCCAGTGCTCAGAGTTGAAGCGGTTCAGCATCGCGTCGAGGCCGGGCGTCGTCGGCATCACATCGATCACGTCCGCGGTCACGTATCCGCCGTCGGCTTTCAGTCTTTCGATCTCTGGCGCATACGCCGCAAGAACTTCTTCCGCCGAAGCGTTTTCGGAAAGTTCGTGCGCGGGTTGCCAACGCTCATAGGTGATGCCGACGCTAGCGAGGTAGTCGCGCATCTCGGCGTCGCCAGTTAGAGTTTTGTTTTCGACGGGAATGTGAACGGTTGCCATGACGAGTTCCTAAATGAGGGCGGAACCTCAGGGGCTAAAGCCCCTTTGCACCTCGATAGCCTTGACGGCACCGCTGAACAGGCTGCGGAAAAATCGTGCATTTGAGCTTTGCCCGCTTGCCAAATTACTGCGCTGGCGTCCGCAGAACCCTTCTGCAGTGCGGAGCTAGCCTGCCGCTTAGCCTTTTACTTTGCCTTCACCGCACTGCTGGAATTAGTTTTCTCATTCGCACTAAGTTGTAAGCTGCCGCGGCAAGCCGGAAAATCCAGTCGACTCTTCGTCGCCCTCGAAATTTTGTCTGCCGTAATGCCGCCACACTCTTCAGCCAACCGAACACTTTTTCTACCAATTTCCGTTTCTTCTGACTGCTGGCAAATCCTGGATGTTCCCGTTCTTCCCTGGTCAAGCAGTTGGGCCACTGCACCGTCTCTTTCCCGTATTCCGAAACGTGCGGGATCACTCCCAACTGGCGCAGTCCGCTGAGGAATTTCGCTTCCTGATAGGATTTGTCGGCTCCCAGAGTCACTGCTTGCTGCTCTCGCTCCTTGTGCTCCCGGTCGTTTTGCCGCGCCGCCAACAGTTGCTGCAACATGGCCAGCGCGGCTTCTCGTTCCGCTCGCGTTCCCGATTCGGTCACCCGGGCTCCCACCACCAGCCCATTGCGGTTCTCGGTCATCAGGTGCCCTAGGTAACTCGGCTTGGCTTGTCCGGCCGTGCTCTTCTTGAACAACCGCGACTCCGGATCGGTACTGCTCTCATGCGTGTCCCGTAGCAATTTCCGTCCGCGGGCGCCCGTGCCCTTGCTCGGCGGATCGTTCTTGCGGTGAAAACTCCGGCGGTTGGCCCACGCTTCAATCAGCGTCCCGTCCACCGTGAAATGCTCGTCCGAAAGCAGTCCGACCGTGCGCGCTTGCCTCACCACCTGCTCGAAAAATTCATCGGCGATCTCTCCCGCCAACAGCCGCTCGCGGTTCTTGGTGAACACCGTCACATCCCACACCTCTTCGTCCATATTCAGTCCCACGAACCACCGGAACAGCAGGTTGTATCCTAACTGTTCCATCAGCAGCCGCTCGCTGCGCACGCTGTAGAACATCTGCAACAACAGCGCCCGCAGCAATTTCTCCGGCGCAATCGACGGCCGCCCATAGTGCGAGTACAACAACGCGAACTGCGGCGACATCTCTTGCAACGCCGCGTCCACCATCGCCCGCAAACCCCGCAACGGATGGTCCTGCGGCACGCGCTTCTCCGGCGATACGTAGCTGAACATCTCTTCTTGCTGCTCGTCGTGTCCCCTCATGCCCACTTAGACGGCTGCTCTCCAGTTGCGTTACAAAAATCGACTTTTTCCGCAGCCTGTGAAGCCGTGCCCTCGCTGAAGACGGAGAGATTCCTCGACTTCGCTCGGAATGACGACCTAAAGGCCCGTGCCGGCGCGGATGAAGCAGCGCCCTCGCGAAAGACGGAGAGATTCCTCGCTCCGCTCGGAATGACGACCTAAAGGCCCGTGCCCTCGCAGTTTAAGCCCTGCTCTCCATATTAGGAGATTCCTCGACTCACTCGGAATGACAGATTAAGAGCGCAGACGCTTCTCGTTTCGCGTCATCACAATTCGCAAGTCTCTCCCCCTTTGTCTCGCGTGCTACGCTCTTAAGAAGACTTCTTAGGAGAGCTGCCGAATGTGCGGAATCGTGGGCTACATCGGGCCCAAAAAAGTTGTGCCGGTGATCATCGAAGGGCTGCGCAAGCTGGAATACCGCGGCTACGACTCCGCTGGAATTGCGGTGGTCGATTCGGCGGGCAAACTGGAGATTCGGCGGGCTTCTGGCAAGTTGCGCAATCTCGAAGAAGTCATTCAGAAAAGTCCAATCGACGGAACTTACGGAATTGGCCACACGCGCTGGGCCACGCACGGGCGTCCTACTGAAGAAAACGCGCACCCGCATCGCGATTGCACTGGACAAGTGGTGGTGGTGCACAACGGCATCATCGAAAATTACCTGGAGCTTAAGGAACAGCTACAGCGCGAAGGCCACAAGTTCGTTACTGAGACTGACACGGAAATCGTGGCGCACCTGGTGGAGAAACATTTGCAGGCGCCGGGCGGCGGCAAGATTCCTTTGGAAGAAGCGGTTCGCAAATCACTGAAGCAGCTGCGCGGAATCTACGCGCTGGTTTTTCTTTCGACCAGCGATCCCAACAAGATTGTTGCGGCGCGGCTTGGACCGCCGGCGGTTATCGGACTCGGCGACGGCGAATATTTTGTTGCGAGCGATATTCCCGCGCTGCTGGAGCACACCCGCAACATGTTTTTTCTGGCCGATGGCGATATCGCAGTGCTCACCGAAAAGGGCGTGCACGTCATGGATCACGACGGCAAGCCCGTCGAGCGCAAGCCGCATCACGTCGCCTGGGATCCGATCATGGCGGAAAAAGGCGGCTACAAGCACTACATGCAGAAGGAGATTTTCGAGCAGCCGCGCGCGGTGCGCGATACTTTTCTGGGGCGCATTTCGCAGGACAGCGGGAAAATCTATCTTGGCGATCTGGGCCTCAGCGAAAAGCAGTTCAGGGAATTTAAGAATGTGCGCATCGTGGCTTGCGGTACCAGCTGGCACGCTGCTTTAGCTGGAAAGTTTATGATCGAGCGGCTGGCGCGGCTGCCGGTGGAAGTGGATTACGGTAGCGAGTTTCGTTATCGCGATCCGATTCTGGATGCGAAGACATTGACGGTATGCATCAGCCAGTCCGGAGAAACCGCTGACACCATCGCGGCGCAGCGCGAAGCCAAGCAAAAAGGTTCGCCGACGCTGGCGATCTGCAATGTGCTTGGCTCGATGATTACGCGCGAAGCAGCCGGAACGATTTTGACGCACGCCGGGCCCGAGATTGGAGTCGCTTCGACAAAAGCGTTTACCGCGCAACTGACAGCGCTGGTGCTGCTGGCGATCTATCTGGGCGAAACGCGCGGGGCGTTGTCCGGTGAGGGCGCGAAGAATCTTTTGCAGGAGTTCATCACCATCCCGCACAAGATTGAAACGATTTTGCAGGCCGATCACGCCGGATTTTACGAAACACTGGCGCGGCAATTTTTCCGCTGCTCGGATTTTCTGTATCTTGGGCGCGGGATTCACTACCCGATCGCACTGGAAGGCGCGCTAAAGCTCAAGGAAATTTCTTACATTCATGCGGAAGGCTATCCGGCCGGCGAAATGAAGCACGGGCCCAACGCGCTGATCGACGAAAATCTACCGGTGGTGGTGCTGGCGACGCGCGACGACAACGATCCGGCGTCGGTGACGCTGTACGAAAAAAGCGTGTCCAATATTAAAGAGGTGAAAGCGCGCGACGGAATTGTGATTTCGATTGTTACGCAGAACGATCATCTGGCGCGTGAGGCTTCGGATCATTTGATTGAATTGCCGCCCGCTCCGGAACTGTTGGTGCCGCTGCTGGAAATTATTCCGCTGCAATTACTCGCGTACCACATCGCTGTGCGCCGCGGCTGCGACGTCGACCAGCCCCGCAACCTCGCCAAATCAGTTACTGTAGAATGAAACCATGCGACGCATTTCCCTCTCGTTATTCTTTGTAGTCATTTTCGCGCTTGCATTTTCGTTTGGCGGAGCTGTCGCACTTGCGCAGACGGCGGGGAGTGGGACTGCGGAGCTGCGAGAGATCAAGAGCGATGGGCAGAAGAAATTGACGGAGGCGCAGATTGCGGAGATCTCGGGGCTGAAAGTTGGCGCGCAGGTGGGTCGGGAGGATTTGCAAGGAGCGGCGGACAAGCTGGTGACTTCGGGGCTGTTCGCCACGGTAAAGTACGACTTTAAGACTCGTGCCGAGGGACTGACTCTAAATTTTCATGTGACGGAATCGCCGCGGATTCCCGCTTATTACGATAATTTTCCATGGTTTGGCGATTCGGAATTGAATGATGCGATTCGCGGGCAACTTCCCTTCTTTGATGGCACGCTGCCAGAGGGCGGGAACGTGGTGGAGTTTGCCAGCGACGCCATTCATACACTTCTGAAATCGCACAATCTGGATTTGGCGGTGCAGCACCAGGTGGTGGCGAATCCGCTGGCGGACGGAAATATCCAGCAGTTTTCGGTGGAAGGCGCGGGATTGCAGATTGCGAGTTTGAGTTTCAGCGACGCGGCGCTGGCTACGAATCCCGCGGTGCAGCAGCATCTTTCGGAAATCAGCGGCAAACCATATTCGCGGACGACGATTGAAGTGTTTCTGGCGGAGGTCATTCGGCCGATTTATTTGAAGCAGGGATATTTGCAAGCGAAGTTGGGGCCGCCGGAAGTGCGGTTGAGCGGGCCGCCGATGGCGAAGTTGCCGGAGCAGCTTCCGGTGTTTGTGCCGATTGCTGTCGGCGATATTTACAAGGTCGGTGATTTGCAATGGTCCGGGAACAATGTGATTTCGTCGATTGCGCTGGATTCGTATTTTGAGTTGAAGGCAGGCGCGGTGGCGGATGGAATGGAAATCGAGGCGGCGCTGGATCGGATTCGAGAAGAGTACGGACGGCGCGGGTATCTGGATGCGGCGGTACAGCCGGTGACTTCGTTCAATGAGACGGCGCACACGGTTTCTTACCGGATCGCGATTACCGAAGGTGGGCAGTACCACATGGGCGGATGGGTGATTACCGGAGTGTCGACGAGCGGAGAGGCGAAAGTACGCGCGACATTTCCGATCGCGGCGGGCGACGTGTTTGACAAAGCGAAGTACGAGGATTTTTTGATTAAGTTGCAGACGCACTCGAAGGATGTTTTTGGGGATTTGCCGATTCACTACGAAAACGTGGGGCACTGGTTGCGGCCGGATGCGGCGAAGATGACGGTGGATGTGCTGCTGGATTTTAAGTAGGGAGAGGGTTCAAGGGTTGAAGGTTAAGAAGTTAAAAGGAGCGCGAGAAACCGATCGGCACATTGCCGGTGCTGCCGTTGAGATCCTTCGCCCGCCTGCGGCGGACTCAGGATGACAGGTTACTTTAAATTTCGGGAGATGAAAGCAACCGCGCAACCTTATTAGCTTTGGGTGCGGGCCGTCTGTAAGCGATTGGACTGCGGAGTGGGCTATACTTTTGGCGATGAGTGCGTTTGTGCAAATTCGGAAGCGGGAAGCGGGCGAGGCGGATGCCGACGCGAAAGAAGCGGCGCTGCTGGCGCGGCTGGCGGCGTTGCCTTCGCTAGTGATTGCGGTGTCGGGCGGGGCGGATTCGGCTTATCTGGCGTGGGCGGCGAGCCAGGCGTTGGGCGAGAAGGCGCTTTCGGTGACCGCAATTTCTGCGAGTTTTTCGGCGCACGATCGGGCCGAGCTGGAAAAGTTTATCGTGCAAAGCGGCGTGCGGCATGAATTTGTGGAGACGCATGAGCTGGAAAATCCGGCGTATCGAGCGAATGCCGGAGACCGGTGCTACTACTGCAAGGACGAATTATTTAATGTTCTGGATGAGTTAGCGAAGTCGCGCGGATTTGCGGCGGTGGCATACGGCGTGAATGCGGATGACACCAGCGATTTTCGGCCCGGGCACCGTGCGGCGGCGGAACATCAGGTGTTGGCGCCACTGCTGGAAGCGGGAATGACCAAGGCTGATATTCGGGAACTTTCGCGGCGTGCGGGATTGCCGACGTGGGACCGGCCAGCGTCGGCGTGCTTGTCTTCGCGGCTGCCGTACGGGACCGAAGTGACGACAGATCGATTGCTGCTGGTGGAAAATGGCGAGGCGATTTTGCGGGAGTTGGGATTCCGGCAGTTCCGGGTGAGGCTGCACGACAAGCTGGCGCGAATCGAAATCGCGCCGGAGGAATTGCCAACGGCGATGACGCCGGAAATGGGAGTGACGATCGCGCAGCGATTTAAGGCAGCGGGATTCCTGTATGTGGCGATCGATTTGGAAGGTTACCGGCAGGGGTCGTTGAACGCGGCGTTGAAGAAGCGGTAGATTCACGGTCGCGAGGCACCTGGCTCCAGGGAACATCCGCGGCGCGGCGCTCGTATCTATACAGTGGGTGGTGAGTAGTAGGTAGTGAGTAGCGACCGCGATGGACGCCGCCTGTCACAAAGCGATTGAAGCGTTCGACTGGGCAAGCTAGGGCGCAGCAGTGCTGCGCCCCTACAAGAGATGGTTTTTGAAGAGCGGGCCCGGGACGACAAATTCGCAGACTGAAACGCCGGAGTTGGAGGCGGGGGAAATATGATTCAGCGACAGATTATGAAGTGGATGCTGCCGGCGGTAGCGGCTGCGTTTTTGCTGGCTGGATGCGAGGCCGGCGGCGAATCGAAGGGATCGTTTGACCGCACGTTAACGGTGAGTGGCCCGATCAAGCTCGACCTGAGCAACGCCAGCGGCACGGTGCGGATTACCGGAAGCTCGGACAATAAGGTTCACATTCACGGCGATATCCAGTCGCACGGATTTTTTTTCAACGACCCGGAAAAGCAGGCCCGGGAGCTCTCAGCGAATCCGCCGATCGAGCAAAAGCCGGATATCATTCGAGTAGGAAGAGAAGTGAAGCGGTACGTCGGAGTGTCGATCGACTACACGATTGAAGTCCCGCGGAATTCTGAGGTTTCGACCAACGTCGCTTCCGGTGCGCAGACCATCAGCAACCTGCAAGGGCCGGTGAAGGTGGATTCGGCTTCGGGCTCGATCTCGATCAGCAAGATTGACCGGTCGGTGCAAGTGAACTCAGCGAGCGGATCGATTACCGCGCAGGATTTGGGCGACGACTTTCACGCCTCGTCGGCCTCGGGGAGCGTAACCGCGACGAACGTGAAGGGCGACGTGCGGATTCACGCGATATCGGGCTCGATGGAGATTTCCGCGCCGGGAGCGCGAGTGGAAGCAGGCACGACCAGCGGCACCGTGCAGATTACCGGCGCGGGCAACGATGTGAATGCGGATTCGGTAGCGGGGCGGGTATCGGTGCGCGGGAATCCATCCGGCAACAGCTATTGGAACCTGAAGACCACTTCCGGGAGCGTGGAAGTTGCGGTGCCGAGTTCGGCGAATTTCCACCTTTCAGCGCAAGCGGTTTCCGGCAGCATCGAGGCGGGAATTCCGATTGTGATTGAAGACCAGGACAAACACAGCTTGCGGGCGCGCGTGGGGAATGCCGGCGGGCGGGTGGAGATTCACACGATTTCGGGCGGAATCAAGGTACAGCCAGCTTCCTAGTTCGCGAGATCGCGATACAATCCAGTGCATGATTTGCCGGTGCGCCATCATCGTGGCTTTGTGTTTTTCGTGCGTGGTAGTTCCCTCTTCATTTTCGGCACAGACAGGTTCCAGCACATCCGGCAGCGGTTCGAATCCCGGCAAGCAAACGCCGGCGGAGAAGAAATCCGCCCCGAAGCAGGCGGTGAAACCGCTTACTCCCGCGGAAGAATTGCAAAAAGCGATCAGTGACGCGGGAAATGACCGTGCGGCGATGGTGAAAAATCTACAGGCGTTTTTGGAGAAATATCCGGACGCGCCGGAGCGCCCGCAGATTTACCGTGCGCTGGTGGAAGCGTGCATGCAGTTCCACGATGACGGGTGCGCAACAAATTATGCGGAGCGGATCGTGTCGCTGACGCCGGACGATGTCTCGATGACGCTGCTGGCGATTCAACTATTGGAACGCACCGCCGACGCGGCAGGGCTCAAGCGAGCGGTAACGTACGCGACGCGGGTGTATGAAGCGGTGCTGAGCACGCCGATTGGGGAGAAATCGCCGCGGGTTTCGATGGAGGAATGGGAAGGTCAGAAGAAACGGGATGAATCGGCGGTGCTGGCGTTGCGCGGAAAGCTGGAAGGACGGCTGCAGGACAATGCGGCAGCGCGAAAGGACTACGAGGAGAGTTATGCATTGCTGCCGAACTCGAGCGCGGCGCTGCGGCTCGGCGAGGTGGATGAACTGTCGAAAAACTACAACGCGGCGGCGACGCAGTATGCGCGGGCGTTTGCGCTGTCAGATACCGCGACGAAATCGGGCAACCGGCGGGAGATTCGCGAGAAATTGGGAAATACGTGGAGGCTGGCGCATGGGAGCGACGCGGGACTGGGCGATTTTCTGCTGAAAATGGTGGACGAAGTGACGGCTGCAGCGGTGGCACCGCGGCCCCGACGAAACGATGGCGCGAAGGATGCATTTGCGTTTGTACTGCGAACGGCGCCGGAGGGAACAGCGTATCCGGTGGCAGCGCAACGAGGAAAAGCGGTGGTGATCAATTTCTGGGCGACGTGGTGCGGGCCATGTCACGCGCTGGAACCGATTTACGAAAAGCTGGCGGGGCGTTACGCGGGGAATACGGGCGTGGTGTTTCTGTCCGCGAATTGCGATGAGGATGAAACGCTGGTTGGGCCGTATCTGGCGGAGCGGAAGCCACATTCGAGCGAGGTGTTTGCAGACGGGCTGGATGAACTTTTTGCGGTGGAGTCGTTTCCGACGGTGTTGATTCTGGATCATTCGGGGAAAGTGGTGTTTCGCGCGAATGGATTTGATCCGGAGACGATTGAGCAGGAGTTGGGCGACGCGATCAAGCAGGTGACGGGGACGACTGCGAGTACGGAAAAGCCTGCGGCGCCGGTGGCGCATTAGAAGTAACAAGAAGAAAAGACGACACTGAGTCACAGAGTTGCCAGAGGGCCGTAGAGAAATGAGTGTGCCTGAATGGATGCAGTTGGCGAAGAGCTGAAGAAAAGAAGTAATGAAGTAACGAAAGGAAAAAAAACAAAAAGAGCAGCGGCATAAAGCCGCCGCTACACAAACCGACGGCAACGGTTCGGACCTAGCGTGCTGGTGCGCCGTTCGCACGATTGGATATTTCGGCGGCGACTTCGCTGGCGGCGAGGATGGTGTTGGCGTGGATGCGGATGGTGTCTTC
>Ga0209167_10001870_pt1 | contig 11929 bp, 9 predicted proteins | sample Coa_R1_9_FD_187154 | JGI IMG/M metagenome (GOLD analysis project Ga0209167, IMG submission 187154) | Surface soil microbial communities from Centralia Pennsylvania, which are recovering from an underground coalmine fire - Coalmine... | ecosystem: Environmental > Terrestrial > Soil > Unclassified... | reverse complement strand
TCGCGGCGAGCGCTCCTGTTGACCTAGCGCGACCTCCGCCTCGCCGCACAAAATGGCAACCGGAGTACGCAGTTCGTGGGAAGCGTCGGCAACAAATCGGCGTTGCCGCTCGAATGACTGACTGAGCCGATCGAGCAATTCATTGAATGAACCTGCCAAGTGCCCGAGCTCGTCGCGCGGATTTTCAACCTTGAGTCTCTGGTCGAGATTCTCGGCGCCCATGCGGCTGGCCTGCGAGCTCATGGCCACCACGGGAGCAAGACTTCGTCGCGCAAGGAGATATCCGCCAGCACCAGCAAAGAGAATGGCCAAGGGAATGACAATCCAGAAAGTATCCACCAGGGTCGCAAGGAACTCTCCCTGCCGACGTAGAGACTGCAGAACGATCAGAGTGGCCGGCTGTTGCTTGACTAAGAAATGTCGTACATAGGTCCGGTATTGATGCCGGCTCAGGCGGAACGAACGGAATGTTTCGGACGAAGAGGCAAGCGGGCGCACCGATGAAGCGAGTATTTCGCGATTCGGGATCGAGAATTCTTCAGGCTCGCTATAGCCTTCAGAAGCCGCCAGCAGATTAGTGTTCGCATCGTAGACCACGAAAGAAACATCGCGAAAACGGTGTTCGGAGATGGCTGCCGCGATTCCATCACTCACAGCGGCGGGATTAGTTGCGTCGCTCACTTCTGCATTGACGGTGGAGAGAAACGAGTCGGCCAGTTCGATCGCGTTGGCATCGGCCCGTCGAATGACATTCTGGCGAAGAACGAAATAGATCCCCGCCGCCAGTGCGACCAGCACGATCGTCATCGACAGGGTGTACCAGAGGGTCAGACGAATGCGCACGGAGCTAAACATCGTCGCGGCTCCGCACGGCGGTTTGTTTGTGCTCCGGGGTCTCTCCACTTAAGGAAAGAATGTAACCTGCACCGCGTCGCGTGTGCAGCAACGGTTTAGCAAAACCGGCGTCGATTTTGCGTCGAATCCGGTTGATATAAACTTCGATCAAATTCGAGAAGGGATCGAATTCTTCGTCCCAGACGTGCTCAGAAATTTCCGCACGGCCTACCACCCGGCCGGCCTCGCGCGCCAGGAATTCCACCAACGCGTATTCTTTGGTGGTCATAGGAATGGCCTTGCCGCCGCGCTCGACGGTTTGTGCCGCCGTATCAACGACCAGGTCGGCGACCACCAGCCGCGTCGGTTGCAAGGTTTTGGACCGCCGCAGCAGAGCTCGCAAGCGAGCCAGCAGTTCCCCAAACTCAAATGGTTTTGTAAGGTAATCGTCGGCTCCCCGATCCAGTCCTTTGATGCGATCGTCGACTGCATCGCGGGCGGTGAGCATCAGTATCGGCATTGTCTGCCCGGAGTCGCGGAGTTCCCTGCAAACCTTAAATCCATCTGGCGGGGGAATCATTACGTCGAGAACGACCAGGTCGTATGCAGTAATGGCCGCTTGGTACAGCGCCTGTTCGCCCGAACTCACAACGTCAACGGCGTAGGACCGTTCCCGCAGCCCCTTGGCCACGAAATGGGCGATTCGAGCCTCGTCCTCCACCAGCAGCACCCGCATGGCAAGATCATAATCCCAAGGGCAGCCAAACGAGCAATCCGACCCGCATTAATCCTGATCGGTATGCGTTGGCGTATTTATGCTCTGTTTATCTTTCCGAGAGCAATATGCTTTCGAAGCAGTTCGCCTGAAGTGTCGGACCAGAATGAGGATGGTAACCGCCAGGTACTGTTCTTCTCTGGAGAAGGGAGTTGGCCTTTGAGAATCCTACGCCAGAGTCCACTTATTTTTGCTGTCGCTGTAGTGCTCTATGTTTTATTCCAGATGAGTCCGGCACTGGCGCAGGAAAAAACTCGCACGGTAGAACTTGCCGAGCTACCGAACCCCGATCCCGCAAAGCCGCCTATGGTCATCACACTCGCAGATGCGATTGAGCAGGCTCGCAGGGTGGATGCCCATTTCCAGAGTGCGCTGACTGATGCGAAACTTGCTCATGAGGATGGGACGCAAGCGAGGAATGCGATCCTGCCGACAGTGAGTTACACCTCGCAAGCGTTGCTCACGCAAGGAAATGGCGGGCGCACAACCATTGGACGATTCGTCACCAACGACGGGGTGCATGTTTATCGGTCGTGGGGAGTTGTGCACGAAGATCTCTCACCCGGCAACTATCTGGGCACGACGTATCGCGAAGCGAGAGCTACAGCGGCCATGGCCAGTGCGAAAGCCGAGATTGCAAAGCGCGGTTTGACCGTCACGGTGACCAAGCTTTACTACGGTCTGGCTGTCGCGCAGCGAAAATATGCCACGGCACAAAGCGCGGCGGAAGGCGGCAGGCACTTTTACCAGATCACTCAAGATCAAGAAGCTGTAGGCCAGGTGGCACACAGCGATGTTCTGCAGGCCGAGATTCAATACCGCCAACAGAAACAGGTATTCGAAGACGCCAAGCTCCAAATGGAGTCGTCCCGGCTTGATCTGGCGGTCTTGTTATTTCCGACGCTGAGTGAGAATTTCAGCATCGTCGATGACATGGATTCCGCCGTCGCGTTGCCGTCGTTTCCGGAGGCGCAGCGCATGGCCGTGAACAAGAATCCGGATCTGCGTGCGGCGATGGAGGCTCTGCATCAAGCCAACCTGGGTCTTGTCGCAGCCAGAGGCGCGTTCCTGCCCTCCTTCTTCGTTGATGCAGATTACGGGATTGAAGCGAACGCCTTCGCACTGCATAGCACGAATGTTGAGGAAACCCGCGCAGGAGTTCTGCCGAATCTGGGCTATTTCATTACCGTCGGGGTGAACGTGCCGGTGTGGGATTGGGGCACTCTGCGTAGCAAATTACATCAGGCAGGATTCAAGCGGGAACAGGCGAAAACGGAAATGAGCCAGACGCAGCGCGAAATGCTGAATGCCCTGTACAGCTCGTATAACGAGGCGACCGTCGCTCGCGCCGCCGTAGACGAAACACGCCAGACGGCGGATCTCGCCGCTGAGAGCCTCCGCCTGACGGACCTTCGCTACAAAGCCGGAACGTCAACTGCGTTGGATGTGGTGGTTGCTGAAAATACTCTGAGTCAGGCGCGAAACGCGTTCAGTGACGCCCAGGTTCGCTACCGCGTAGCTGTGGCGACTCTGCAAGCAGTGACAGGGAGCTTCTAGGAAAAGACATGGCTTTCCTCGATTTGGAAAAAGGAAACATTTCGTCTTCGTCAACGCACACGGCTTTGAGTCGTGTGCTGTGCAGGCGTTTTGTCTTCGCGGCCTTTGTTCTCAGCCTGATGCTGCTCGCTATGGGTTGTTCGTCCAGCCAGGAAAAAGAGCCGGTACCGCTGGTTACGGTGCAGGCCGCTGCCGTAAAGATCCAAACCATTGAAAATGAGATTTCAACCGAGGCAATTCTGTACCCGCACGATCAGGCCGCCATCGTGCCGAAGGTGACCGCACCCATCAAGAAGTTATACGTCACACGCGGCAGCCGAGTTCATGCCGGAGAAGTTCTGGCTACGATCGAGGAATCGGATCTGAAGGGCGCTCTTACCGAAAGTCAAGGTGCGTATCAACAAGCGGAGGCAACTTACAACGGCGCTTTGCAGTCCGCGGAGCACGACTTGCAGATCGCCAAAGAGCAATTCGAGGCTGCCCAATCCGTGTACGACAGCCGCGTAAGTCTCTACAAGCAAGGGGCAGCCTCGCAAAAAGATGTTCAGGACGCGCAAATTGCGCTCTCGCAGACCAGCAATCAATACGGTCTTGCCCAGAAGCAATACAACCTGAAGTCGGCCGAGGGACAGCTGACCTCAGCCAAGGGCAAGCTGGCCGCTGCACAAGCGCAAGTGGATTACAGCACGATCGTGAGCCCGATCAATGGCGTGGTTACGGATCGTCCCTTCTTTGCTGGGGAAACACCACCCGCTGGAGCCCCGATTCTCACCGTAATGGATCTATCGAAAGTCGTGGCTCGCGCGTACTTGAGCGCGGCGCAGGCGGCGCAGTTGCACGTCGGCGACGCGGCAGCACTCGTTCCCCCGAACCCCGGCACGGAGATCGAGGGCAAGGTCACCGTGGTAAGCCCGGCGATTGATCCCAACAGCACGACGGTTCAAGTCTGGGTTGAGGCTGTGAATCCCAGTGGGCGGCTGAAGCCCGGCTCCACAGTCGGGTTGAAGATCGTTGCCAGCACTGTGAAAGATGCACTGGTCGTGCCGGTTGAAGCAATTCTCACCGCATCGGACGGAGCGACTTCCGTGATGGCAATCGATCCGGATCAGACTGTCCATCGGACCAGCATCAAGACAGGAATTCGCCAAGAGGGCGAAGTGCAGGTCCTGAGCGGCCTGAAGGCAGGCGATCAGGTCGTGACTCAAGGCGCCTACGGTTTGGCCGACGGCGCGAAGGTGACGATCTCAACTCCAGCTGCCGAGCCACAGGATAAAGACTGAGGCCCACCTCGACCTATGGCGAACTCGAACGATAGAAATTCCAGGGTTGCGCAACTACGAAGGTCCGAAGCCGACGAATACTGGTTTGCGCGTGAGCATAAGTCCATCATTTTTCTCATCGTGACGCTCGCGCTGATCGGTGCGTACCTGCTTTTCACCATTCCGATCGCGGTATTTCCCACCACAGATTTTCCTAGGGTCATGATTTCCGTCGATAACGGAGTCATGCCGATCGATCAGATGCTGGTCACGATTACCCGTCCCATCGAAGAAGCCCTGAGCGGAGTGGAAGGCATCCAGGATGTTAAGTCGGTCACCAGCCGTGGGTCTGCCGGCATTGATTTGTACTTCAGTTGGCGAGTCGACATGTTCCGCACGCTGGAGCGCGTTAACGCCTCGTTGGCACGTTTGGCCGGGACTCTGCCGGCTACGGCCAAGATTTCGACCCAAAGACTGGAATTTTCCACTTTCCCGATCATGGGATATGGGCTGACCTCCGATACGGTGTCGCAGCGACAGCTCTGGGGGATTGCGACATATGACATCAAACCACGGCTGGCAAGCCTGTCAGGTGTTGGAACGATCGTGATCCAGGGCGGCGAGGCGCCGGAGTTTCACATCGTTCCCGACCCGGCCAAGTTGCGCGCTGCCTCGGTGAATGTCTCGGATATTCTGGCGGCAGTGGATCGCTCGAACATCATCGAGTCTCCCGGACTCTTTGAGCAGAACCACAAGTTGTATCTCGGTTTGATTTCGGGGCAGGCGCACAACGCACAGGATATTTCCAATATTTTTGTGAAGAATTCGCCCGGCGGTAGTCCCGTCTCTGTTGGTGATGTCTCCCAGGTCACGCCTTCGTTTGCGCCAACTTTCACGATCGTCACTGCGAATGGAAAGCCTGCTGTACTGATCAACATCAATCGGCAACGCGGAAGCAATACGCTGCAGGTGGCGGGCGCGGTCCAAGCAGAGATGAGCCAGCTTGAAAAGTCTTTGCCCGCGGGCGTGCACGTCAGCACTTTCTACGATCAATCGTGGATTGTGGGTCAATCCATCAAAAGCGTCCGTGATGCAATTGTGATCGGCTTGTTGCTGGCTTCAGCCGTCCTGGTGCTCTTTCTGCGTGATTGGGGCACTTCGTTTATTGCCGGAATGGTAATTCCAATTAGTTTGCTGGTTACCTTCATCGTTTTGAAACTCCTCGGTGAGAGTTTTGACCTGATGACGCTGGGCGGAATGGCAGCCGCTGTAGGCCTCATTATCGATGACGCGATCGTTGTTCTGGAAAATGTGACGCTACACCGTGAAGCAGGAGAGGGGAGATATGAGGCAGTGGCGATGACGCTTCGCGAGCTTTCCTTGCCCCTTGTCGGTTCCACGCTGACGCCAATCGTAGTCTTTCTGCCTTTAGTGGCCATCACCGGAGTCACTGGAGTTTTCTTCCGTGCGATGGCAGTTACGATCGGATCCGCGTTGCTAACGTCGCTCGCGCTCGCGCTCACCTGGACGCCGACGCTCTGTATCTACCTATTGAAGAAACCGGCCGGCGAAGAGCGCCCCGCAGGAGATGAGCAGCACGCGGCGGTGCCCGCCTCGTTCCCAGAAGGTCTCAGCAACTCGGGCGAAGGTGTTAAACAGATCGAGATAAATCGATTACTGCAAGCCGAAGAAGAACACTTAATGAAAGGATTCTTCGGACGCGTGATTCGCTTCTACGAAGCATGGTTCCGGCGAAGTCACAAGCGTCCGGTTTGGGTCCCGGTTCTTACGGTTACTCTGATTCTGGTTTCTTACGTCTGCTACCAGCACATCGGATCCGATCTGTTGCCGAAGATGGACGAAGGCAGCTTCATCGTCGACTATGTAACGCCGCCGGGAAGCTCGCTCGCGGAAACCGATCGGATGATCTCGCATGTCGTGCAGATCGTGCAATCGCTTCCCGAGGTGGCAAGCACTTCTCGGCGTACTGGTCTCCAATTGGGATTGGCCGCGGTGACCGAAGCGAACACGGGAGATATTTCCGTGGATTTGAAAACCGACCGTCACCGCGATATCTGGGAGATCATGGACGAACTCCGGGGGAAGGTCGCTCGGGCGGAGCCGGCCGTTGAAGTGGAGTTCACTCAAAAGCTGCAAGACATGATTGGAGACCTGACCAACGCACCGCAGCCGATCCACATCATGATGTTTTCCCCCGATGCCAAGCTGCTCGATGACTGGGCGCCCCAAGTCGCGGATGCAATCGCAAAGATCCAGGTGGGCGGACGGCACCCGGTTGTCGATATCGATAACGGAATCGAGTCAACCACAAGTGGACCCGCGGTCTCCTATCAAGTGAACATGGCGAAGGCCGCGCATGTTGGTTTCGCCCCGCAAGCCTTGGCCGACGAAACGCAGGCAATGCTCGATGGCGTCCAGGCGCTGCAACCGGTGGTGATTGACGATCGTCCGTATCCGGTGCGCATCCGCTATCCCGCGACAATTCGCTCTTCGGTCGAAGCGATGAACGACACAATGCTGGTGGGCCCGGGCGGTCAGGTCGCGAACTTGGGTTCTCTGGCAACCATGACGGAGGTGCCTGGCCAGACCGAAATTTTGCAAGACAACCAACAACGTTACGTCGCGGTCACCGCGCGGCTTGAAGGCCTGGACATGGGGCACGGCATCGCGGAGGTGAAGAAAATAATTGCCGACATGCATCTGCCAGCATCCATCCGGATCGAATACGGCGGCTTGTACCAAACCCAGCAGCAGTCCTTTCGCGACTTGACGATGGTCCTGTGCATGGCGATTGTCTTCGTGTTTCTAGTTCTGCTATTTGAATTCCGGAACTTTTCGGCCCCAATTTCGATTCTGGTTTCTGCGATCTTGTCGACGGCTGGTGTTTTCGTCGCCCTGCTGATTACCGGGATCACGTTCAACCTGTCTTCCTTCATGGGACTGATTATGGTGATAGGTATCGTAGCCAAGAATGGAATTCTGCTGCTCGACGCGGATGAGAAGTTCCTAAATGCGGGCTACTCCAAAGAAGAGTCGATCTTTCAGGCGGGCCGCAGAAGGCTGCGGCCGATTGTAATGACCGGCATAGCTGCGGTCGCGGGTATGATCCCGCTGGCGCTGGGTATAGGCGCTGGTTCTCAGATGCTGCAGCTGTTGGCCGTTGCGGTCATCGGTGGGTTGCTGATTGCAATGGTGCTCTCGTTGTTCGTTACTCCGACGATCTACTACTTTATGACGCGAAAGAAAGCGAGCGCTACGTCGTGAACGCCTTTCTCCCCGCACCAATTTTTCATTTGTCACCGACTTGGTATTACATCTGCGCCAGGCTGGAAACGGCTCAGCGAGTGGCCGAGTGTGTTGCGGAGAGCTCTCGTCCGATGTTTTGCGGTATCTGTGGCTGGTGCAAGTCGCTGAGACTCTTTGTGGCTTGGAAGAGCCGTGATCGCCGGGTGACGGCTTTTCTCTGATGGAAATAATTCCGAGCCGACTTTCCTTGGCTTCGAGGAGTTCTTCTATCTCCTTGACCAGTGCCATCACATCAAAAAAGACCCCGCTCGGAGCGCATCAGTAGCGAGGTTTACCGGAGGAGAACCCCTCACAAGATTTCCGGACTTCCGATGGGGTGGAAAGCTTGGATTTCTCGACTCCGGTTACCACCCATAATATGCCCGGCTGTCAAGCCACTTCGCAGTTTGGTACTGTTACAGTTTCAATCTAACCTGCTAGAGCGCAGAGTTCTTCGATGGACCATACCCTCTCCGACAGCCCCGCTTCCATCGCTGGCGTGACACGCAACGTCGAGTGAATCTTGCAGTAGTTATAAAACATGTAGTGTAGCGCGACGGCGTAGCAGTGGTTCTCCACCTTCTTCGAGTGGCCGTTCGTCAGTCTCGTAAAGCGCCGCATATGCATCCGCATTGTTAGGTTCTGACGCTCGACGTAAGATGTGCTCACATGCTTGGGATCGGGATCGCCACTCACAACTTTCATATCACAGCCGATGCAAGTTGCCGGGGAATAGCGCGTATCGCTCTCACTGGGAGCGCCGTAAATCTTTTGAAGCATGGCGTAATCGATGTCCGCTCCGAAGGCGTCCTCGACCGCATCCAAGTAGGCGCGATGGCCGTCAGTAGTGATCTGGACTCGATTCACGATGCGGGAGGCGCAGTCTTGCATAAACTCTTTGGCCCATCCGCCGTCACGTCCGCCGACCAAATAGGAAACGACTAGCTTCGTATCAGCGTCGATTCCAACCCACGTCCAAACATCACCCCAGCCCTCCTGCTTCTTCTCCGGAGTGACGTTCTTAGCCTTCGCGCCAACGAAGCACCAAATTTCGTCGCACTGTAAGCGGCGCACGCGAACATTGCGCACCGCCTGATCGTGATAAATAGCGCACGCCGTTCCCACGTCTTCTAATAGCTTGAGAACCGTGACGGGGGAACAATCGTTCATCCGCGCTGTTGCACGGATTCCATTGCCTTCCAGCAAGGCGTTTACTATTTGCGCTCGATCCCGTAAGCTCAGGCGGTTCATACTGTACATTATGCTTGAGCTATACCGAGATGTCAAGTGTAAAGTACGTCCGCCCTGCGAAAACCTATGGAAACTGGCTCTTTTCCGGCCTTCTTCGCCGATTCGTAGGTTTCTTTCTTGGTGACTAAGACAACGTCTCCAAGGTCTTGAACCACAATTCGCACAATCTTTCCACAGAACGAATTTAAGGTAACTGCTTGTCCTTCAATTAGTTGTCGTTTCATGCGTGAGATTATGCCCTGGATAGGTTGATACCGCAAGAATAAATCCAAAGAAATCTCTTGACGGTATATACCGTTTGTGCGGTATAGTGGTCGTGGCTCAAAAATACCGGAGGTGGACAATGGCAGATGAAGAAAAGAAGGGAGCGGCGGTATACGTCGGTTGGACGACATTTAAGAATGCGCTCGATCAACTAGCCCAAGCACTCCCAAATCGAATCGACCGCACGTGTTTTCCGGGGCAGGCAGGCGGCGTACAAAGTCAATTGCTCGCTGCCCTCAAGTTTCTCGATCTAATTGATGATGACGGCAAGCCCACGCGCACGCTGCAATCGCTTGCCGACGCCGACAGCGAAACGGCTCGAAGGGAACAGTTCAAGAAGATATTAGAGAGCCAATACTCTAAGCTGTTCGCGCTCGATCTCACCAAGACCACACCTGGCGAACTTGCCGAAACGATGGGGGCCGAGTATGGCGTCACTGGTGACACGCGGGCAAAGGCCATCCGGTTCTTCATATCGGCGGCGTCATGGCTAAACATTCCGATGTCGAAGCTGTTGCTCAAGGGAACTCCTAACGCCCCAAACGGAGCGAGTGCCGGCCCGCGTCGTCGCAGAACCCCATCGCGTCCTCGCACTCCTTCCGACGAAGGGGCTGAAGAAGATGATGACGAAGGGGAAGAAGCGCAGCCCTCATCGGGCACGGCGCGAACAGTCAATCTTTCAAGCGGAGGTACGCTAACGATTTCAGTGTCGCTCGATGTGCTTCGGCTGAGTGCATCGGATCGGCAGTTTGTTTTCGGACTCATCGACAAGCTCGAAGAGTACGAAACCAAGGCCAGCGTTGCTGAGGCTAGTTAAATTCAGCCGTCAAAAAAGGAGCAATTCCAATGAGAAGAAGAAAGAAGCCGTACATGGATGCTGCTGAGGCATCGAGGGAAATGACTAAGTCCGGAATCAGGAAAGTCATATTTCTCGACAATGACGCTCACCTAACGCTCTCCGTGGAAAAGAACGTCGGAGAACTACCCGCGCGCCAACGCGCATTCATCAACCAAATGATTGATGGAATGGAAGATTTCGTGGCAAGCGAAATGGCGATTGAAGAAGCCGAATTACAGGCACGCCAGCGAAATCGGGAAACCCAAGTTTCGTCGTAGGAAAGACGAAACCCCAGCGGTGACGCGCTGGGGAATCTAAGAAAGGAGCAACCACATGTTTTATACCAGAGCACCATGATAACGAGCTAGTGCATTCGGAAAGCAGACCAGTGCTTACACTGGTCTGCTGTTTTTAGGGTGAGTGCCTCCAACGCGATTCAGCAGCTTTCTTGGCGATCTGTTTGCGCCTACGGGCCGATAATGCGTCGGCCCTTGCTTTTCCGCCCCTAATGCCACCGCGTCGCCCACGCTCGACTGCCACAGGATTCTTGCCGTCATCCACCTTGTTAGGCAACTCAGTTTGGCCTGTGGTCACGTCAACGATAAACTTGGCGAGCTGGTTTGTATCGCGTGGGCGCTTTCCTTTGCCTATGGTCACGCGATCCATCATGCCATAGATGGAGGCCGTGCGCTATGCGTTGTGGAATTCAAACTGTAACAGTACCCGCAGTTTGGTAGTGGTGCAGTTTGAATTTCCACAGGGCTAGCATCCTGAGTCGGCCTGTGGGAAACTGTGGTCATGGCAGTGTACTCCCTTTCCCCCAAGTCAGTGATGAGGTAAAGAAGGCGTCTAAATAAGACTGCCCTTCACTTTTCAAGATGTACCCTTCCCAACATCGCCGTCCGGCAGACTGCGCTCGTGGGCGGGGCTGAATCGCTCGGCTCTTGGAGCAATTTGACCGAATTAACCACTTAGTTACTGTGTGCAATTGTGTATGAGCTTTATTCAGCAGCCAAGCCAGATTCCTGAGCCGTATGATTTAGCCTCTTTTTGTAGGAAGGAGAATGAATTCTCCCGTGAATTGATGCTGCCAAGGAGGCAAATGGCAATTAAACATCCTCTCGGTTTCACTTCCACAGTTTTTCGCAAAAAGTTCGGCTCGGCGATGACTGGTCGGAGCTACCGAGACAATGAAGTTATTTTTGCGCGGGGGATACTGCCGACGCTGTGTTTTACGTCCAGAAAGCGGCACGGTGAAGCTCACCGTGGCCGCCTCGCGTCGCAAGAAAGCTATAATCGCCGCCCTGCTGCCGGGTAGCTTTTTTGGCGAAGGTTGTCTAGGTGGGCAATCTCTGCGGATGTACACGGCCCGTTCGATTGGGCAGTCCAATGTCACTCGTCTGGAGAAGGAGAGTACCGTTCGCACGCTCAAGCGAGACGCGCAGTTTGCGGCCCTGTTTAATCATATCTGCTTTCCGCGTCATCCGGGTCGAAGAATACTTGGTAGACCAATTCTTCAATTTCAGCGAAAAGCGACCGGCACGAGTGTTGTTGTTTGGGCAAATAATCAAGGAGTCAAAGCCAGAACACCCCTTCAAGGTGAGCCAGGCGACCCTCGCGGAGATGGTTGGTACCACCCGCGCAAGGGTGAGCGAATCTATGAATTCGTTCAAGAAGAAGGGCTTCGTCACCTACAACGGCGGCTTGCAAATAAACAGCGCACTTATCAACGCTTTTTTGCAAAATCGGCCTATGTCCGTTATTAGCAGGGCATAGACGCGAAACTGGTTCCGAATTTGACCGCCTTTTGCACGGGAAGGTGTGATGAAAAGGGAACTGAGCCCA
>Ga0209167_10001868_pt1 | contig 11932 bp, 6 predicted proteins | sample Coa_R1_9_FD_187154 | JGI IMG/M metagenome (GOLD analysis project Ga0209167, IMG submission 187154) | Surface soil microbial communities from Centralia Pennsylvania, which are recovering from an underground coalmine fire - Coalmine... | ecosystem: Environmental > Terrestrial > Soil > Unclassified... | reverse complement strand
TGCCGAACTCGTCATCGTGGCTGGCTTTCTTGCTGACCACGAAACGTCCGCTGCGGTCGCGGGAGTAGAACCATTCGGTGGTGGGAGCGGCCACGCCGCTGCTGCAGTTGAAGCGCACACGCGCGCGCATTTCGACGAACGGTCCGCCCTGCGGAAGCTCTGCGGGTTCTTTGTACTGGACGCGCACCAGCGCCAGCCGCTGGTTGCTCTTGAGCAAGCGCACCGAACTTACCGAGATCTTGTCGCCCGCTTCGGTTTGGCCAATGGCTCGCCAGTCTCCAGACGCGATCACCACCATGCTGACTACCAGCATAGGCGCCAACACCACCGCCGCGAAAATGAGGAGCGCTTTTTTCAACGCTTTTCTGTCACCTGCCCAACATGCCTGCTTGAACTTCCCGAGCAAAGATTGAAGCACACACTCTGGGGGAAAAACCAAATTCTGTCAATATAAAGCTTGATCGCCGGCGAGCCGGTTCTGCGATCTATGCTATCGTGATGGCGCGCAAGTGCTCTCAACGCGTTCGCCAAAGCGGTGGAAAGTCTATGGAAATACTTCATTCCACGACATTTACGTCTCCTGTAGGCCCGCTATTCCTGGCTGCCTCGGAAAAAGGCCTGGTCGCCCTTGAGTTCGACGCCCGGCTCCCCGGACAGCAAACGATTCGTCCCAACCCCCGCGATGTGCGCGAAGAGACTCGACAGACCCGGCGCGGTGGCAACAGCGAGAAAAACGCTCCCGCGTTTGAGGACTCCGTGGCGACAATGCTTCCCTTCATTAGCGAGCTCGAAGAATATTTCGCCGGCCAGCGCCGCGAGTTCACCTTCGCGCTCGATCTGCGCGGCACTGATTTCCAACTGGCCTGCTGGCGAGCTCTGGCGGCCATTCCCTACGGCGAAACTCGCACCTACGCCGACATTGCCCGCGCCGTCGGCCGCCCTCAGGGATTTCGCGCCGTGGGCATGGCCAACAATCGCAATCCCGTAGCGATCGTGGTCCCCTGCCATCGCGTGATCGCATCCGACGGCACGCTCTGTGGCTACGGCGGCGGCCTCGACATCAAGCGCAAGCTCCTCGAACTCGAAGGCGCGCTCAGCGGGACCCTGGCCGCGTAGAATTTTTTGGATTGCCGAGTGGCGGTACATAGCTGGGCCGCACCTCCTGCGCTCTCCCCCCAAAACCCGCCACCAGCAGGCCATTGCGCCTGCCTGCCTTTCCGGATATACTCCCGCGGATTCTCTGGGAGGAGAACGAATGACTCCACTACGCACTCGGATGTGCGGATCGCGCCAGCTGGCAGCCGCGATCCTTTTCTTCAGCTTGGCGGCGGTCTCAGGCCTGCACGCGCAGGTCACGAATGCCTCGCTTTCCGGCACCTACAGTTTTCAAATGGGAGGGCCGTCCGGCTACACGGTTCAGTACAACATGTTCGGCCAGCAGGTGGGATTCTGCCCGAGCGCGACCTACAAGCTTCCCTTCGGTTACTACTGCTACTTCAGCCCGACCGCAACGGATTTGATCACTGGCACGCTGGTGGCAGACGGAAACGGAAACATCACCACGGGGAGTAGTTTCACGACCACCCACGACCCGCAGGAATATCTGTGTGCCAAGAACGGCAACCCGGTAGCAGGTTGCCCCTACAAGGTACCCTCCGGCAAGGTGTGGAGCAGCACCACCGCCTACGTGGTTGGCGCAGTGGTGGATTACACGGTAAGTAGCACGGTGCTCACTTTCCAGGCTGTGGCGAATAACACCGGCGTTCCGCCGGCTTCGAGCACATGCACCGCTACGCTGAGGCCGCCCAACTGCACCTGGGACCAGCTCTACAAGTCGGCCTTGTCCGGCGTGCCATCCACCAAGACTGGCACCTTCACCGGCACCTACACCACGCAAAGCAATGGCAGCGGTGTCGTGAAGTTAACAGTATCCGGCGCCTCCAGCACTTCGAACTTTTCCATCCTGGTGCAGCCCGCCCCGCTCGCGGTCGGACAGGTGGTCGCCCTGCAAGGCATTTCCTTGATTAACAACGAAAATACTTCGACCGGAACGGCAGTTCGGGTGAAGTAGTGCGGCAGTGTGCGGAGGAGTAGGAAGTTGCCGGCAGCGCGCATCTTCGGATCTAACGATGCGAACAGGAAACAAGGCTCCCCGAATGAGACCAAGCGGGGAGCCTTGGAGGGTTACGAACTCTGCTGCTAGTTTCTGTCGTTTGTTTCTGTCGTTAGTTTCTATTTCAGTTTCTACCTGCCGTGTTCCTCAGGGGCTAGGGCGACGCCGCGGAACGCTTCGCCGGCGCCGGCCGAGCGCACCGTGAAGAACGTGTCGAGGAAACCCTTCGTTGCCGGCTCGGTGGCGCTGATGACATCGGTCGCGACCACCAGCTTGTTGGGATCGGCTCCGTTGTCACCGTTTTGGCTGATCGTAGACGTGATCGCGTAGATTGTCGCGATGTCGCCGTAAGCCACGCCGACAATGTTGCGGCATCCGCCGGTCGCAGGCTCGATCGATGCGGGATAGTTCGGCACGCCATAGGGCACGCCCAGATTGAGTCCATTTTGGATGACGTACTGGCGCACCCAGGTTGGGCCACTCGCCGTTGTAGTCAGAACCCACTTTTGCAGGCCGGCGGTCGCCAGCGTACCGGAGTCCGCAACGTTCACCTGACCATTGATTACCTGATTCGGCGTGAAGATCAGGTCGCCCTCATCACAGACGTACAAAGTGGTGGCGTTCGCGAACCAAATGCCAAATGGATAGTCCCCGCCCGGGCTATTGGTGCTGGCGCTGGTGTTGGGAAATCCTGGGAGGATCGTAAAAGGTTCGTTCACCAGGCCGCCTGACGGAGCGTTGGCTGTGGTGGGCAGAACGCCCGGAGCACCCAGCTGATAGACGGTGTTGATGCCGTTCCCGCCGCTGCCCTTGGCGACATACAGCGTATCGTCAAAGATGGTCTCGCCGCGGAAATTCGTGTCCTTCCCTGGTTTGTCTCCCGAGAACACGAAAAAGGAAATCATGTTGTTGTCCGGCGGGACCAGCGGCGCTGCGCCCGGAACAAACAGTTCGGCGCCCGTCGAGTGGGACAGATTGAAGCCGAGCTGTGTCTCTCCCACCTCCTTCTTCGTGAGCCCTCCGTTGTTGTCGTTTCCGACCGAGTAATAAAGCCCATTGTCCGCCTTGATCACAGCGCGCGAGTTGTCGCCGCTGTAGGCGTCGCCATCGGTGTAAGAGATGTGGCCCCGGGCATCCACTTCGGCGATGGAGCGGTAGTAAGCCGTGGGATTGGATGCTCCGGCAAAGCTCGCGACCGAGGGATTGGTCGGGTCACAGAGGCCCGGCGTACTGGAGGCCGAAACATCGATCAGGTTCGCCGCAGTCGGAGAGATGGGACCCACGTTCGTGCCTTGCGTCAGGATGTTGGTCGTCGGGTCGAGGGTGAGGGTCGGGCAGCCGGGACCGCCGCGGTAGCCCATGAAAGTCAGGCTCCTGCCATCCGCCGAGCGATTCAGCGCGAGCTCGGACTTGGAGCTGAAGCTGGTCACGATTTCGTTACTCGGCACTTCCAGCTTCCCCAGCAAGTAGCCAAATGGGTCGAGGTTCCAGAGAACGATCGGCGAGGAGACGCCAAAGTTAGGATCGCTGCCGGCGTTGTTCCAGACGTTGTGAGTGTCGTTGAGATTCGGGGCTTCGCCGTTATCGCTGGCAAACCCGCAGCTGACCAGCACGGCCGTGGTGGCCGTCGAGGGCGGGAGGAGAGGCACATTCACGGTGGCGGGATTAGGGGTCATGACCGGGCCGGTGTTCAGACATCCGAACGGCAGGACTTCACCCGGGATGACGGTGTTGGCATTCCCAACGTAAACTGTGCCGCTCAAAACGATGCTGCCGGGCACAAAACCGTGGAAATGATGATCGAAGTCCTGGTCGTGTTCCTGCGCATTCACTTTGACGGGCACTGATCCTAGCGCGACTGCGGCCGCAAGAGTTGCGGCAAACAACATCAAAAAGCGTTTCTTCATGTTTTTCATGACCTCCTTGGCCAAGCGACAACAATTTGAAAACTATAAAGAAGGCCGCCTCGCCCGCAGGTTAACGGGCGATGAAAAAACCGATGAAATAACAATGAATGATCCGACCGCCGCATTCGATCGGGAGGCCGGACCTCGAGGACTGAATAGTGGCCACTGCGTTCCTCGAAGCCGATGACGTGGTTTGAGGGCTAACGACTATAAATTTTTGAGTGTAATGCCCTCTAAACTTCAGCTATCCCGCCGCGCCGAAGATATGAGTTGCAGGATGTGCTGTGCAGAACTAGAATTCGCGCGGTAAATCATCTACACAATTCGTTCGTAATGGAGGCGCGGTATGAAAACAAGAACTGTGTTATTGACCCTGGTCCTGTGCTTTCTGGCAGGGGCAGTGTGCTTCGCCAGCGATATACAAATGGGCACCTGGAAGTTGAACGAGGCGAAATCGAAAATCACTGCTGGGACACCCAAAAACAGCACGGTTGTCTATGTAGCTGCTGGTGACAGCATAAAGGTCACTATTGATGGCAACGCGCCGGATGGGACGGCTACGCACAGTGAGTGGACGGGTAAGTTCGACGGGAAAGACTATCCCTCTATCGGGAATCCGAGCGAAGACATGCGCTCGGTCAAACAAATTGACGACCACACGCTTCATGTAACGTCAAACAAAGGCGGTAAGGTTGTTCTTACGGCCCACGTTGTGGTCGCGGCCGATGGCAAGAGCCGCACCGTCACAGCCAATGGAACCGATGCACAGGGCAAGAAATACACGAGCATTGCAGTGTACGACAAGCGGTAGAGGGATCATCTCCTCGAATGCTGCCATTGGAGCGATGCCCTTCCGCTGCTTCTGAACGGGAGGGCATTTTGTACTCTGCTGGCATTATGAGCGTGATGGCCTGTTAACAGAAGTTAGCGGCTTCGAGCCGCAAGATCGGGTAAAGAGGCCCGCCCCCGAACTCAGAGATTGTGCTACGCCAGCTCATTTCATGATGCCTTAAGGCAGTGCGGCGTTGCTTTTATCCTCCTCATCATTCGCGGAACGCGCCCACTTTGATCTGCGTCTCGGCGGGCGCGCCATACTACCGGACTAATAGACCACCAGGCTGAAGTTCCAGTTAACCGAAGAATAGATATTGACAAAGAGCTGCGTGCTGGTGAGGCTAACGCCGGCCCAGGGGTTGTCCGCGGCTATGGAGGGTGTGCCGTTGACCCCAGTGATCGGGGCTCCTAGCGTCGCTGACCAGAATCGATTGGTCACTCCAAAACCAAAGTCGACGATCCATTCTCCAGACCGTTCGACCTCAGTCAATGTAAACCCGCACGGGGGTGTAGTAGCCGCGGATCCAGGCAAGGTAGAGTTGAAGCACCTCACGATGTTGTATGGAGCTTTTTGGCCATTCACATAGACCATCCCCTTCACCCAGCCGCCACAGCTCTGGCACTGTTCCACGTTGCCCTGGGCAATCATCGCGTAACCGGTATTACTAGTTCCTACGACTCCGGCGATGCCGCCCGATCCATAGACTCCGAATCCGCAGCCGGAGCAGTTGGGGGTGGTCCCGTACACGCCGGTTGGTTCTCCTGTGGTAGCTGCGTTACTGCCCAGAACGCCGTATCCCGACGGAGCAAACGTAAGGCCCAAAACCCCGGTGGCGTTCCCCGATGAGGCTGAGTCATAACCTTCAACGCCAAAGCCCGACGAATCTGAGGTTCGCCCGTATACGCCGATTGAGGAACAACAGGTCGCATTTTGTATGCCTTCTATGGTGCCGGAATTCGAGCCGCTCGAAACGGCGTAAATGGGGGTGTTCGCCGCGCTAAAGGTGTTGCTTCCGCTAAATGTATTGGAGGCGGCCAGCAGCGGCACCTGTGTGGTGTCGAGATTCAGCGTGACATTGCCCGTGCTGCCCCCGCCGGTGAGGTCAGCGCCCGCGGTGACGCCGGTGATTGTCCCCGACCCGCCGCCCGGGAATGTCTGACCGGCGGCGAAAGTGATCTGTCCGTTGTTCGCAATCTTCAGACCGGTTTCCACCGCGGCGGCCGCTCCCGAAGCGAACAGCAGATTCATCGTCGCGGCGGGCGACGCCGTATTGTTGCCTGCGGGCTCCGCTTGCCAGCGAAAGGTCTGGCCCACTGCAGTGCCAGTGCCGCTATTGAAAACCGATGCCGTAAAATTCAGCGGATAGGAGTTCTTTCCCGCCGCCGCCGTCCCCGCTCCCGTACCCACCAGAGCCAGCGTGCCGCGCACAAACTCTGAGCCCTTTACATCCAGCGTGGCGCCGGGAGTTGTGGTGTTGATGCCGACCTTGGCCGCGCTGCCCGACCCGGTTTGAAACAGAACTGAATTGCCCAACGTGCTGCCATTCGGCGTCCACAGTGGGACGTAATCGGTCGTGCCCGTCCCCGCTAGCGCCGGTTCAACCGTGCCTGGGGTCGTCGCGGCAGGCGAAGCGGTTCCGGACAATGTATTGCCGCCACTTGGAGGTGCGGCCAGCACAAACGCTGAGGCCGGCAATCCTCCGAGGGTTTGTGCGTCGGCTGCTTTGAGGGCATACGGCACGCTGAGCAGCAGAACGCGTGGCTGTTCTTGGTTGTTGCTGACGCGCACCCCCAGCCAGCGCGCCTCACCCGTGCTGAACAGATCCAGCGGCAGGCCGCTCGAAGTCGCAGCGCCGAGCTGCGCCGAGTAATTCCCCTTGCTGTCGGCTGCAACATTCTGCGTCTCCATCCACAGCGGAGCGCCGCCGTCCTGGTCTTTGTAAATGGAGAATGTGATTCCGGCAATCCCGGCGATGGGCTTGCCTTGTGCATCAGTGGCCTTGCCAGAGAAGTTCACCAGTTGCGGAACCACGGCCGGCCGCGCGGCACCCACTTCTTGTCCCTTCAGCATGCAGCTCAAGGCTGATGCGGCCACTAGGGAGCAGAAGAAAATCCTGGCGAGCTTCATGACAACCTCGTATAGAAATTGGTCTATGGAAATCGGTTTCTCATCTCCCCGCAAACAGCCACCGATATCACCTTCTTATGGTTTGGCCGGAGTCGCCCCCTCATGGGCGGCGGCCTTGGCTCTGGCTTCTTTCCATTGCTGCATGGCCTTCGGCGCCGTTGCCCACAGGATTCCTTTCTCCTCAGGCGCGCCATAGAGCTCGGGATGAATGTAGAATCCGCGTTCTTTTTCGGGCTTATCCTCTTCGACCTGCAGCGGATGTGCTTTGGCATAGGCATCCTGACGCACGCCCGTGACCTGCCAGGACACTTCGACACTCGGCAGGGTCGTCTTAATCTGGAACTGGTTGTTCTCGATCTTCTTCGCAACGATCGCCTGCGCAAATTGTCCGATGACCGTGAGCTGGTAACGGAAGTCCGTGTTCAGCGCCTCGAACCATTCCGGCAGTTGCACCGTGGCCTCGCCTTGGGCGTCCGTAGTGACGGTGCCGTCATAGATGTTCTTCATCTCGGAGGATTCCACCGAGGCATGGAACAGATACTTGTTGGCGGGATCAACTGGGTGGTCGATCTTAAAGTCCTTGGTGCTGGCGTAGAAGGTGCCTTCAACGGTCACGTTGCCGTTGAACCAACCGGCGTAACCTTTGTAGCTGCCAGCCAGGACTCCTGTTACGGAGCCGTTGCCGTAAGCGTTAACAGCCGGACCAACGCCTCCGGCGGAGGCGGAGACGCCAGTCCCGGAAGTGCTTACTCCCGAGACGCCAATGCCGGTGTCACTGGTGCCGGAAACCCCAGTGCTGCCGCTGGTGCCGGCACCCGCCACGCCGATCTGGCCAGAGGCGCCAGTGCCATATACCCCGGGGCCGTACTCGGCGGACCCGGAAACGCCGTAGGTGCTGCCATAACCAGAAACTCCAGTTGTCCCTGTTCCAAAAACGCCGGTGGTTCCGGATCCGTACACTCCGGTACTGCCGTTGCCAGACACCCCGATGCCGAGGTTGCTCTGGCCGTACACACCTCCAGCATCGCTGAAGCTGGAGTTGTCATATCCGTTAACCGCATAAGCGCCATAGGTGTTTGCCGCATAGATTTCACTTACGGCAACAAATCCATCACCATCTCGCTTCACAATGGCACTGGGAGTGTTGACCGCAGTCGGGGGAACATTCCAGGCGAGATTCAGCGTACCGCTGGTGGCGACGGGGGAACCGGTCACGGTGAAGTCGGAAGTGGGGGCCGCCAGACCAACGCTACCGACCGTTCCGGGAAAAACTTGTCCACTCGCGAAAGTGATCTGGCCAGTAGAGGCGATATTCAGTCCGGTCTCGGCGGGAGCATGGGTGCCCAGGCCGAAGAGTAGATTCAGCGTTCCCGTGGCGTTGGTGGTATTATTCGCGACCGCCTCCGCTTGCCAGCGAAAGCTCTCATTCACCGCCGATCCAGAGCCGCTGTTATAGGTCGACGCAGTGAAGGTCAGAGGCTGGGAGTTCTTGCCGGTGGTGGTGGTTGCTGCGCCCGGAGCGGGCAGGCTCAAGTTGCCGCGTACGGCCACCGCGCCATGTACATCCAGAGCTGAAGCCGGAGCGGTGGTGTTGATGCCGATTTTCGCGGTGGCGCCGCTGCCGATCTGACTGATGGCCGAGTTCGTAATGTTGGTCGCTGTCGAAAACAGTGGAACCGCGTTGACCGTGCCGCCGCTTGTCGTTACGTCGGAGGAGGCCAGCGGCGGAGCGCTCGCAGGCGCGGTCGCGTCATTCGCCCCAGCGCTGGTAGCGGCCGCGGTTGATGGCGCCGCCAGCACAAACGCGGATGGCGGCAGTCCTCCGATGGTCTCGGCATCCGCAGCCTTCAGGGCATAAGGAACGCTAAGCAGCAGAACTCGCGGCCGCTCCTGGCCGCCATTGATCGTGACGCCCAGCCAGCGCGCTTCGCCCGAAGCAAACAACTCCAGAGGCAATCCCCCGGGTTTCGTGACGCCGAGTTGCACAGTGTAATTGCCCTTAGTGTCGGCTTGGACATTCTGCGTTTCCAGCCATAGCGGTGTTCCGCCCGATTCCTCGCTATAAATCGCGAACGTAGCGCCCGCCGTGCCCGTAATGACCTTTCCGCCCTGCACCGCCTGGCCGGAGAAGTTCACCAGTCTCGGTACAACAGCGGCGGTCGAGGAGATCGTCGCCTGCTGCGCGTTCATTACGGAGCAAACGAGAAGAACCAGCGTGAAATCGGCTAAGGCCTTGGCGAATCGCATTGGACACGCTCCCATTGGTTTCACCGTGATGCCATAGACCAACGCCAGAAATCGCTTCATAAAGATCTCCCCCGTCCAAACCTCGGATGGCCACGGCTTCCCCTTGTAAAGAAGAGAGCCCCCCCTGAGTCGAAATTCTCGCGATCTGACCTGTCATGAAGTACGCCCCGCAAATCGTCGAGAATCATTCCCTCTAATGAAGAAGTCGGAAATGGCAGGGAAAACACGACACCATAAAGAAAAAAAATTACGGGACATGAAATACGGCAAGGCGGGCAGCTGGTCTGGAGAGGCAGTGGCGCTAGTGTCTAACGGTGGGACGCGGCCGAGAAACCTGTGCGTCGAACGATCTGGCTCAGCGATTGGCGAAGAAGAAATTGAGTATTCGGAAGCTTGCCGTTCCAGTGGTTCCAGAGTTCTGTTCTCTCCGCTTCAAGCCGGCTGGCTTCGTCAGTCCGTCCCGCCCGGCGGAGAAGGTCGGCCAGGGCAGTCCAGGTGCGGGAAATACAGGTGGCATCTCGCAAATCATTCTGCAGGTCGGGTTTCCATGCCATCAGTCTGTCGAGCAGTTCCTCATAGGCGTCGATGGCTTTCGCGGCCTGGCCGGTTTCGGAGTAGTCGTCGGCCTGGGCTCTCAGGACATCGTAGATGTCGCTCATGGGCTCGACCTTGTCTGAGGGGTATCGGCTAGCCTGGCTCAACAGTTCGAAAGCGCGGGCGATGCGATGCTCGGCCTCCTTGTCTCGGCCCGCCCAGCGCAGGGGGTAGGACGAAGCGGCCAACAGCTCAGCTTCATCCCGTTGTGTGCTGACATTGCTCTTTGCCTCGCGTACGCGTGCCAGTGCGCGATCATAGACCGCCAGCGCATCTTGCGGATTATGGTGGCGCAGGATGTTGCCCATTTCCAGACTTTCGGTGGCAACGTTATGACGGCCGAGATAATCGTTCGCATCCCTTTGTGCAAGATCCAGGGAAATATCCAACGCCTTCTGAAAATCGGCGATCGCCTCGCGAGTGCGGCCTAGGCTCGGTTCCGCGTCCTCTCGGTCCAGGATCATCCCTTCAAGTTCGTATCCGTTCGCCAGATTAATGCGCATGGAGGCGTGTCCACCCGCGGCTTCGGCTTTTAGCAGCTCGGTCGTTTGCAGAGTAGTTTTCAGGGCACCGTCCAAGTCCCCAGACTGCCAACGCGCAGCTGCCAGAGTGTTGAGAATACCTCCGCGGACCTGGTGGGCGTAATGCTCCGGCAAGGGGATGTCCAATGCTCGCTGGCAAGCTCGCACCGCCTCCTGGAAATGTCTGGCTGCGTAATAGCCGAAGGCGACGTTGGAGTAGAAATACCTCATACTATAAAGATCGTGCGGCTCGGTGGGATGGGTTGTCATAAACCGCTCGATCAGCGCAGCGGTGACGGCCGCATTCCTCAACACGTCGTCCTTGCGCCCCCGGTAGTCGGCCAAAACCATCCGGTCGTGCGCAATTGTGGTCGCAATGAACAGCGCCCGCTGATTTCTGGGATCTTTTGCGAGGACAGGATCCACGAATCTCGACGCATGGTTCAGACTTTCTTCGGCTTCGGTGAACTGGCCAAGGTTGGGTGATGTGGGATCCCCTTGAGCATGTGCCACGCGTACATAGGCATACGCAATCTCGAGTGCGAGATCCTTGTCATCATGAACATCGCTGCCCAGCGAGGTCAGATACTGCAGCGAATCGGAAACCATTTGCATCCTGACCTTCGTTGAGCCCGGCAGCCCTCTGATCTCGTTGTCGAGTTCGATGAATTTATTGGCCAACTGGCGTACCTGGGCAAATCGCCGCTCGGCGATCTTTCGTTCTCGATTCGCAATCAACAATCCAGTTAACAAGCTCCCAATTACGAATGCGATGGCGACGGAAGTGAGTGCTACGACGGTGCGATTGCGCCGCAGAAACTTAGCAGTCCGATACGGGAATGTATCCGGCCTCACGCTGATGGCTTCATGCTTGAGATAGCGTTGAAGATCGTTCGCGAATGCCGTTATCGAAGCGTACCGCTCCTGGGGATTCTTCTTCAGGGCTTTGCCAAGAATCGTATCCAGATCTCCATTTAACTGGCGCCGAAGTTTTTCGCCTGTCGTGCTGCGCTTTTCCGGCGCGGAGCTCGATACGATTCCCGATGCCCGCGGCGCTTCCAGCTCGACAATCGCTTTGACCAGTTCTGCAGGAGAATTACCGACGGCACCCGCAGGATGCTGCCCCGTTAACAGAAGGTAGAGCAGGAGTCCCAGTGCGTAGACATCAGTAGCGGTGGTCACCGTCCCACCGGTCACCTGTTCTGGTGCCGCAAATCGCGGTGTCAGCGCGGTTCCGCCTTCCATGGTGAGCATCGTCGACGAAGCCGCATCTCCTTCCTGGGCAAGCAGCTTGGCGATACCAAAATCCAGCAATTTCACTTGACCATCGTTGCGGACCAGCACATTAGAGGGCTTAATGTCGCGATGGACGATGAGATTGGCATGCGCCTCAGCCACGGCGCTCAGCACATCGAGGAAGATCTTGACGCGCGCATCCACGTCGAGTGCGTGGGCGTCGCAATACTGATCGATGGCTACGCCGTCAACGTATTCGAGGATGAGGTAAGGACTGCCGTCGGCAGAGATGCCGGCATCCAGCAATTCGGCGATATGAGGATGAGTGAGCCGCCCGAGTATGCTGCCTTCG
>Ga0209167_10001867_pt1 | contig 11933 bp, 10 predicted proteins | sample Coa_R1_9_FD_187154 | JGI IMG/M metagenome (GOLD analysis project Ga0209167, IMG submission 187154) | Surface soil microbial communities from Centralia Pennsylvania, which are recovering from an underground coalmine fire - Coalmine... | ecosystem: Environmental > Terrestrial > Soil >... | reverse complement strand
AGTCGGGCCATGACGGCATTGCCGTCTAGCTCGGGCCGGATGGCGTCGAGGGCTTCACGCGCTTGGAGTTCGACAAGTCGTGCTTCGACCTCGTCGACACGTGCTTCGAGTTCGAGGGCCCGCTCGACATTGCGGGTGGTGCAATCGGCCCTCGTCAGCTCATTCAGCCGTCCGAGCAACGGTCCGGCATCGCGCGCGTAACGCCGCAACGCCGAATCGGTCCATCCCATCTTGTAGGTGTGAAACCGCAAGTGGAGTTCTACCAGACGACAGATCGCGTCGATCTGCTCGTTCGGATAGTGGAGTGCCTCAAGACGCGCCCGCGCCATGCGCGCGCCAACAATGTCATGGTGGTGGAACGTCACGCCTCCGGGGCCGATCGCCCGGGTGCGCGGCTTGCCGATGTCGTGCAAAAGGGCGGCGAGGCGGAGGATCTTGTCGGGCCGAGTCTTTCCGACGACGGCGATGGTGTGGGCAAGGACGTCCTTGTGGCGGTGAACGGCGTCCTGTTCGAGCTCAAGTGCTGGAAGCTCGGGCAAAAATCGATCCGCCAGGCCCGTTCGCACGACAAACCACAGCCCCGGCTCAGGGTCGGGAAGCACGATCAGCCGGTCGAGTTCGTCACGGATCCGTTCGGCTGAGACGATCGAGAGACGGTCCGCCAGCTCTTTCACTGCTTCGATGACCCCATCTACCGGTTGGAGACCATAAGCGGAGATGAAGCGGGCGGCCCTCAGCATGCGGAGTGGGTCATCCGAAAACGACGTCGTCGCCTCGAGCGGCGTTCGCAGGCGCCGCGCGGCAAGGTCTCCGAGGCCGTCGAACGGGTCGATGAGCTCGATCGCCGGCAGCGATACGGCCATTGCGTTGACCGTGAAATCCCGACGCGAAAGATCAGAGATCACATCTCGACCGAAGCGCACTTCCGGCTTTCTCGACTCGGGCAGGTACACCTCGGCCCGGTGAGTCGTGATCTCGAAGCGGCGGCCGGCGTGGAGCGCCCCGACCGTCCCGAAGCGCTTTCCCTGCGTCCAGACGGATTCGGCCCAACCCCGAATCAGTGCCTCGATCTCGTCGGGCAGGGCGTCGGTCGTAAGGTCGATGTCGGAGTCCGGCCCGAAGGCCTCGCCGCCGGATGGGGGACCGGCAATCGCGTCACGGACGGTTCCGCCGACGAGATAAATGTGGTGCCCCGCCCTTGCGAAGCGCTCAGCAAGCTGTGCGGTCTCGTCGACCACAGGCAGCAAGCGCTCGGGGATCACGGCTCGTGAGGGTAGCGTCCCTGCGAAGTTTGACCACCCGGATAAGCGCTTCCCAACTTCGCAACAAACCAAATGTAGGCTGATGTCGAGCGGGGACCGAACGGAGGACGTTTCACCCTTGGCCTGCTCGCCGACTCGTGCGCTTTATGCGCTGATGCGCGCGCCCCTCGCCCGCGTCACAATCGTCGCGCTGGCGATCAGCTATTCGCTCGTTCTCTTCTCACCGTCAACGACGAGCGGCGCGTCGCAAGCGAATACGACCGTCTCGCTCGTCTCTCAGACTGACTGGGCACGCGGGCCAGCACCAATGGCGTTGCGACTCGGCATCAAGTCCACGTTGCCGAGATCAGACCTCGGATTGAAGGTCACGATCTATTCACGTCTCACCAGCCGGTACACGTTCGGCATTTCTGAAACAGGAAAGGAGCCATCAAGCGAGCTAGTCCTTGGCTCCACCCCCATCATTCCGCTCGACCTGTTGAATCGGCCATCTCCTCGACCGAACACCGTCGCTCTTGCGATCCGCTTTATCACCGCCGCAACTCCCAAGCCCCGCCCGATCACGTCGCCCGAGCTCGCACTCGACTGCCCCCCGGGGTCCTGCGACGGGGTCTATCCACTCGAGGTCGTCGTCGTCGATCGATCGACGGACAAACCCCTCGCCTCATTGACGACCCACCTCATCTATCTCGCCGGTTCCCCCGGCCGCTACCGACTGAAGGTCGCGCTGGTTTGGACCTTCGGAACGGCTCCAGCTCTTGATCAATCCGGCCTCTCGACGCTGTCGCGTGAGGACGTCGGCGATCTCGGGTCGATGCTGGACGTTCTTCACGCCCACCGCCAAGTCCCGATAACGATCCTCGCCTACCCACAGATGCTGCTCGGGCTTTCGCGCACAGCAACCCGGGTGGCGGCCTCGGATCTGGAAGCCTTGCAAGCGCTGGCGCGGCGCGCCGAACGCTCCCGGTCGGTCGAATTCGTCGGAGCACCATTCACCGCAGTGAGCCCGACAGCGCTCGCCACCGCCAACCTGTCGGGCGACTTCATTTCGCAGCTCACTGCCGGACGTGCGACGTACGCCGGACTGCTCGGAGCGACCCCACTTGAGAGTCCGTTTACCGTCCCGGGTCGACTGAACGACGCCGCCCTTTCCCTCTTGAGCCGCGACCACCTCGATCAGGTCGTGGTGCCGGAGTCGAACGTCCTCGCCAGCGGGACCACAACGTCGACGGCACCGTTCGAAATCAGACCAGCCAGCGCGCACGGCACGACAACGAAGTCTTCTGGCATCGAGGCATTCGTCGCCGACTCCGGGCTTGCGAGCCATTTCACTTCGAGTTCCGACCCCATTCTCGCTGCGCACGACTTCCTCGCCGATGTCGCTCAGATCTTCTTCGAATCGCCGTTCGCACCTGATGCTCGCGGTGTCGTCGTCGATCCGCCTTCTTTTCCGACCTCGACAGCGTTCTTGTCGATCATCCTCAACGGCCTCGAGTCGAGCCCGATCACCAAGGCATCGACACTGGCTGAGCTTTTTTCTTCCGTCCGCGTCGGCGCCAACTCTTCAGCGCCCGAAGAAGAGTTGGTCGCCGCAGACAACAATTCGACCGGTTTCTCGTCACAGTCGATCGGTGGCGCGCACTCGATGCTCGATGCTCTGGAGTCGGTCGTCCCTCAGGATCGCCCGTACATACAGACGGCGAGCGAGTCGGTAATGCTCGCTGAGACTTTCGGATTGTCGTCCTCGAAGAGCGGCTACTTCGCCTCCGGACCGGCTGCCGCGCTCAAAGGGGTGAAAGAGGCGATCACCCTTTCCGGGGCACGTACGGTGACGATCACCCAACGACGAGCCCGCGTTCCCGTGACACTCATTTCGACGTTTCCGAGCCCGGTGCACGCGAAGCTCCATCTCGAAAGCGGGGCGCTCACCTTGTCACCTGGCGCCTCTTCGGTTGTCCTCGCGCGCAAGAACACGCCATTGTCGGTTTCGGTCGACGCCCGTACCTCCGGTGTCTCGACGCTGGCGGTCGAGCTCGTCTCACCCCGCGGTGGCTTTGTCCTGCTCAACGCGGAATTCACCGTTCGTTCGACGGCGTTCTCGATCGTGGCAGTCATCATCTCTGCGGTTGCGCTGGCGGTGCTCTTTGGCTGGTGGCTGCGCACGCTGATGAGACGACGACGTCGGCGAGCCGAGGCAAGGCGAGCGGTCGGGGTCACCCCGGCAACTGGGGCATGACCGCACAAATGCCGCCGTCGGCAGCGGCCGGCGTCACAGGAGACCGATCCCGCTCAGCTCAGCTTGCACGGGCCTCGTTCAGAACGGGGCTCGGCACGGTCGTCTCGCGCTTCACTGGACTTGCCCGGCTGATCATCCTGGCGTACGCGCTTGGAGGCAAGGGAACGGCCGACGTTTTCAACCTCGCCAATAACACGCCGAACATGTTGCACGACCTCGTTTTGGGAGGTGTTCTCGCGGCGACATTCGTTCCGGTTTTCGTCGAGCGTCTCTCTAAACACCCCGAGCGCGAGGCGGTGGAATCAATTTCTGCAGTTGTCACGCTTTCAGGCGTGGTACTGCTCGCCGCCACGGCGTTATTCGTTGCCGCGGCGCCACTTTTGATCACGCTGTTTACCTTCAACAAGGCGACGCCGGCCGAACACAACGTTGCGGTCGAACTACTTCGGTTGTTCGCTCCGCAGCTGTTCTTCTACGGGGCGATCAGCCTGATGGCGGCGGTGCTCGCTACCCGAGATCGATTCAGTGCCGTCGGCTTCGCGCCCGTCCTCAACAACGTCATCGGCATCGTCACTTTGGCGATATTCGCCGCCGTTGCTCGGCACGACTCCGTTTCTTACGTTGAACATAACCAGGGCCTCATCTACGTGCTCGGAATCGGCACGACCGTCGGAGTCGCCGTCCAAGCGATAGCTCTTATCCCTTCAATGCGCCGCGCCGGTCTGAGACTCCGGTTCGTCTGGCGACCACACGACCCCGCGATCCAAACGATCTTCCGATTGTCCGGCTGGACCTTCGGATTCGTGCTCGCCAACCAGCTCGCCTTGTTCATCGTCTTGGCACTCGAGTTCCACGTAGGACAGGGGGCGGTGAGCGCGTACACCTACGCATTTACGTTTTTCCAGTTTCCGTTCGCGGTGGTGGCGACCTCGATCATCAACGTCGCTTCACCGGACTTCACTCGTCTCGCCACCCGCGGCGCGTGGCGTGAGCTCGGAAATCGATTTGGAATGACGACGCGCAGCGTCCTCGCGCTCATCTTGCCGGCGATGGTCGGCTACCTCATCCTCGCCCGGCAAGCAGTAACGCTTTTGATCCAACACGGCAACGAAAGCGCGGCGCCCGCGCATCTCACTGCCTCGGTGTTGGCAGTTTTTGCCCTCGGTTTGCCCGGATTCTGCGTATTTTTCCTTGCCACCCGGACGTTCCAGGCGATACAGGACACGCGGACAGCATTTGTTCTCTACGCACTCGAGAACGGACTCAACATCCTCGCCGCCTTCCTGTTGTACCGGCCCCTTGGGGTTCGTGGACTCGCGCTCGCCTATTCCATCGCATACACGATTGCCGCCGTAGTTGCACTCGCCGTTTTGCGCGAGCGCCTCGGGACTGTTGGTGGCCGGACCCTTATCAACTCGACGATCCGCTTCTCTGTCCTATGCCTCCTGATGGCGTTCGTTGTCGCCTTCGTCTCAGCAGTCGTCGGGTCGCGGACAGGCCTCATTGGATGGCTCGGCCTGTTGGTCAGCGTCGGTGCAGGAGCAGCCGTTTACATCGCGGGCGCGGGAGTCGCGGCGCGCGTGGAAGGCTGGCAGACTTCGCGCCGCCGCGCTCATGTCGGATTTCGTGACGCAAAGGGGGAACGTGGCATCGGTTCGCATCATCACTGACAACGGCTGCGACCTCCCCGAAGAGCTCCTCGCTGCCAATTCGATCACCGTCGTTCCTCTTGATGTCCGCCTCGGCGACACGCCGGCCGAGGAGCTGCGCGCCGTCTCGGCCGAGCGCTTCTGGGAGCTCGCCCGTCGTTCCCCCGCCCTCGCCGAGACGTCGGCGCCCTCACCGGGTGCGTTCAGCGCCGCCTATGCGGCAGCCAGTGCTGCCGGAGATGCGGGAGCTGTCTGCGTCGCGCTTTCGTCAGGGTTGTCCGCCACCTACCAAGCCGCACAGAGCGGGACCTCGGCTGCCCCAGAGGGCTTTCCCGTCGCGGTCGTCGACTCCTTGTCGGCGACGATGGGCGAAGGGCTCCTCGTCCTCGAAGCGGCGGAGCTCGCCGCATCGGGGGCCGGCACCGCGGCGATCTCGGACGCGCTCATTGCTACGCGCGACAAGATCAAAGTCTTCGGCACCCTAGACACGCTCGAATATCTAAAACGGGGAGGTCGGATCGGCTCAGCGCAGGCGTTCCTCGGCTCGCTCTTGTCGATCAAACCCGTCGTTGAAGTGAGAAACGGCGTCGTCGAAGCCGAGTCCCGCCAACGAACAAGGGCCCGCTCACTCGATTACCTCGCATCCAAGGTCGCCTCGCTCGGCACGCTGAAGCGACTCGCCGTCTGTCATGCGGACGCGACAGACGTCGGCGAGATGCTCGATCGCCTATCTCCGATCTTCCCCAGCGAAGAGACAATCGTCGCCTACATCGGCCCGATCATCGGCGCTCACACTGGCCCCGGCACGATCGGCGTCGCCGCACTACGTCGCTGAGCGAGCGGACCCTCGACCGCCTGTCGTACCCTGGTGAACATGGAGCACGATAAGGACAAGAAGAGCGCGCGCGACTGGGCGGGAACGATCGGCGAATCGGTCGAGTCGATGTCGGCGGCGCTGCTCGAGCGCGTGACACGCCCGATCCTCGTCGCGGTGCGCGCCTTCGTACTCGCCTCGATCGTCGCCGCGCTTGCCATCTTCACGATGGTCGTGGCCGTAATCGGCCTTGTCCGACTCTTCGACACGTCAGTCTTCCCGGGACAGACGTGGGCGACCGACCTCCTCGTCGCGGGAATCTTCCTCCTGGCGGGGACGTTGTTGTGGTCGCTAAGTGGACGGAAGAAGGAAGGTGGCGCTCATGACTAGCGCCCCAGCAACCAAGTTCGATAACTCATTTTCAGGCGAGCCGTACGACGTCGTCATCCTCGGATCCGGTCCGGCCGGGCTGACCGCGGCGGTGTACGCGGCGCGGGCAGATCTGCGCCCGGTGGTCTTGGAGGGTGAACCCTCATCGTCGAGCAACCAGCCAGGCGGTCAGCTCATGACGACGACCGAGGTCGAGAATTACCCGGGTTTCCCAGAAGGGGTTATGGGGCCTGACCTGATGGCACGCTTTCGCGGCCAAGCGGCGCGCTTTGGCGCCGAGCTCGTCTTGGACAAGGCAACTCGAGTCGACCTGTCCGCTCGGCCCTTTCGCGTCTGGATCGGTGACCCGAATGGTGCGCCGGCTCTGAGCGCGAAGACGGTGATCGTCGCGACGGGAGCGCGCTCGTTGAGCCTTGAGGTCCCGGGCGAACGAGAGCTCACTGGACATGGCGTCTCGACCTGCGCCACCTGCGATGGGTTCTTTTTTCGTGACATGACGATCGCGGTGGTCGGGGGCGGAGATTCGGCGCTCGAAGAAGCGATCTTCCTCTCGCGCTTTGCCTCGTCGGTGATCGTCATCCATCGGCGCAAGGAGTTGCGAGCTTCAAAGATCATGCAGGATCGCGCTTTCGCGAACCCGAAGATCTCCTTTTTGTTCGACACCATCGTCACCGAAGTACACGGCGACACGAAGGTGGAGAAGCTCACGCTGCGAGACACTGTCTCGGGGACAGCACGCGAACTTGTCGTGCAGGGCTTGTTCGTGGCGATCGGACACGCCCCGAACACTGACATCTTTCGCGGGCAGCTCGAAATGGACGAGGCCGGCTACCTGCAAACCCACGACGGAACGGCCACGAATGTGGCGGGTGTTTTCGCGGCGGGCGACGTGCAGGACCACGTCTATCGCCAGGCAGTGACTGCAGCTGGTTCTGGGTGCATGGCGGCACTCGACGTCGACCGTTTCCTCGGCGAGGAACAAAAGTCCTGACGGCTGATGGAATGTCGCTCCGCCCAGCGACGTTGTAGTGCTATGGCGTGGAGCGCGCGCATCGTTTGATCGAGGAGGATTCGGTGTTGGCAGAGCGAGTCGTGACAGATAGCACCTTTGACGAGGAGGTCACGCATTCAGAGACCCCGGTCCTCGTCGATTTTTGGGCCGAGTGGTGTGGTCCTTGTCGAATGATCGCCCCCATCCTCGACGAGATCGCGACAGAAAAGCAGGGTGATCTGCGCGTCGTGAAGCTGAACGTGGATGACAACGTCAACACCGCCCGGCGCTTCGAGGTGATGAGCATCCCGACGCTCATCTTGTTCAAAGACGGTGAGGTCAAGGCGCGCATCGTCGGAGCAAAGGGTAAAGCGGCTCTGCTCACAGACATCGAGCCGCACCTGTAAAGACAATTACCGCTGGTCGCGATGTTGTCCGACTTTCGGCTCGTATCATGCGGCGGTGCGAGGAGCGTTCGCGGAAGCTCATGAGGAGAATCTGCCGCTGCGGGTAGGCGATGTCGGCACGGCGGTCGCCGATTTGCAGGTTCGCCTGGCGGAGCTCGGCTTTGTCTCAGACGACCCGGCCGGCACATTTGGCGAAGCGACCGGACGGGCCGTTGCGTCGTTTCAGATCGAGCGCGGGCTTACCGGAGATGGCACTTGCGACGAACACACCTGGTCGGCGGTCGTTGAGGCGGGATTCCGCCTCGGATCACGGCTCTTGTACCGTCGCACCCCGATGCTGCGCGGCGAGGACGTCGCCGAATTGCAAAGGCGCCTAAGCCGCCTCGGCTTCGACACCGGACGCGTGGACGGGATCTTTGGCAACCAGACCGTCGATGCTCTGACAGAGTTCCAGCGAAACGTCGGCCTCCACGCCGATGGCGTCCTTGGTCACCGCACGCTTTCTGAACTCGATCGGCTGTCAATGCGAACCGGTACCTCGAGCCTCGTTTCACCTGTGCGCGAACGGCTGGCGGTCGTGGAAAGCGGGCGGGCGTCTGGTCTCATCGGGCGGCGCGTGGCAGTGATCGAACCGGGCGGCTTCTCCACCGGCTCAGCCGCAGTATGCCGGGCGCTTCGGGACGCCGGCGTTTCGGCTGCGCTCGCCTTTTCGCACCGCGATCCTTCCAGGTGTGCTGGCGCAGCCAACGAGGCAAAAGTCGACTGCCTCGTCGCGCTGCGCCTAACGACGGACGGGGCAACTTGTCGGACCGCCTATTACCGGGGTTTCCGCTACGAATCGGCGGCGAGCCGCCACCTGGCCGAACTCATCCAGACGGACCTGCCGCGGGCGCTCAACCTCGCCGACGGTGGGATTCGTGGGATGGCGCTCCCAATCCTGCGCGAAACGCGCATGCCGGCCGTCGAGATTGAACTCGGCCTCCCTGAGCAGGTCGTCCCGCGAACCGCCCTGCTGGCAAAGGTCATCGTCAGCGCCCTCGAGCGCTGGACCGGGGCCGACTGGGCGTAGAAAACCTCAGCTTTGGGCCGCCATCCACAGACTGTGCACGATATTGTGGATCAACTTCCACTGCCGCGTTAATTCGAGTGGAGTCACCTCTAGTTCACCGTCACGTCGCTGTGCGGTCGCGTCCCCGCGAACTTCCTGATAACTATCTCTATTGGCACTTCATTGCCAGTTGATGGGCAGCTCGGCCAAAGCGCGGGAAGGCCGCTTAACTTGAGGTATCGGTCGAGGTTTCGCCGATCATGACCCTGTAGATGCGCTCCAGGTCTTCCAAGTTGGCGAAATCGATCGAGATTCGACCTCGAATCGCGCCGACTTCCACCCGAACCCGGGTATTCAAATGGGCCGCCAGCAGTTCTTCGAGCTCGAGGACGCCTGGCGGGCGTAGAACTGGCCGTCGAACGACCGCCGAATTCGACTCGGGCGAGGGGCCGGGCTTGGGCTCGGCGACGTGCAGGAGCTGCTCCACCGCCCGGACCGAGATCTCCTCGGCAACGATGCGCTTCGCGATCGCCTCTTGTAGGTTGCGGTCTGGTGTGGAAAGTAGAGCGCGAGCATGTCCGGCCGTTATCTGACCGTCGCGCAGGAACCTCTGGACGGTCGGCGGCAGTTGGAAGAGTCGAAGCGCGTTCGTGACCGCCGCTCTGCTCTTTCCTACATGGTGAGCGACCGCGTCGTGAGTGAGATGGAAGTCCTCGATGAGCTGCTGGTAGGCGGCCGCCTCATCGAGAGCGTTCAGCCCTTCCCGGTGCAGGTTCTCGACGAGCGCCTTTTCGAGACTCGATTCGTCATCGGCGACTTGGACGAGGGCTGGGACGGACAATAATCCTGCCCGACGCGCCGCGCGCCAGCGCCGCTCGCCAGCGATGAGCTCGTACTCGTCGTCGCCAACCTCACGGACGAGGACCGGTTGGAGGATCCCTACCGCCCTGATCGAATCTACCAGCGAGGCAAGAGCCGCTTCGTCGAAGTAGGTTCGCGGCTGCAGCTTGTTCGGTCGGATCTTCGCGAGGGCGATCTCGCGCATTCCCGAAGGGGGCCCGGCCGCCTCCGACGGTATGAGCGCGCCGAGACCCCGTCCGAGCCCACTACGGCGTGCCACCACTGACCTCCTTAGCGAGCTCGCGGTAGGCGATGGCGCCTGACGAGTTCGGATCGTGAACGATGACAGGCTCGCCGAACGAGGGAGCCTCGGAAAGCTTGATCGACCTTGGGATCACTGTCTTTGCAACCTTGTCGCCAAAATGGCTCCGTACCTCGTTGACGACCTGGTCAGAGAGTTTCGTTCGAGCGTCGTACATGGTGAGGACGATCGTCGAAACCTCGAGCGTCGGGTTCAGGTTCGTGCGGACGAGGTCGATGCTACGAAGGAGCTGGCCAAGGCCTTCGAGCGCGTAGTACTCACACTGAATTGGGACGAGGACCTCCGACGCGGCAGCGAGTCCGTTCACGGTGATGAGCCCCAGAGAAGGCGGACAGTCGACGAGGACGAAGTCGAACCCGTCGTCGAGCGAGTCGACGGCCCGTTTGAGGCGAAGCTCCCTGCTCATCGCCGGCACGAGTTCAATTTCCGCACCAGCGAGATCGAGGGTTGCCGGGACGATAAATAGGTTCTTAAGACTGGTCGGTTCGATGCAGTCCTCGACCGGGAAGTCGTGAAGAAGAATGTCGTAAATCGAGTTATCGAAACTTCGCTGCTCGATGCCCAGCCCGGTCGTCGCGTTTCCCTGTGGATCGAGGTCAAGGACGAGGACCCGCCATCCGAGCTCGGCAAGCGCCGCGCCGAGATTGACCGTAGTCGTCGTCTTGCCGACGCCCCCTTTTTGATTCGCGACGGCAAGGACGCGACGGCGCGACGGCATCTCTGGTTCGGATCCATCCGTCCTACGTCGCGCGAATGGGATGCGGAGCTCCTCTCGACCTTCGCCCGTGGCCGGGCGGCCTTCGATCCGGTGCCGTGCCCGGCCGAATGGCCCCATATCCTGCACGTCTTAGCCTTGTCGGTCAAGCGACACTTTGTGTGTTCTCGACACGATCTGCCCTCCGTCCACTAGTAGCGACCGCGTCGATCCCCGAAGTTCCACGAGAAACAAGTTCCGCTGTGGTACATAAGCGCGCGTGGCGAGCTCTGCTGAATGGGCCTGGGCGGCCGGGATATTCGAGGGAGCCGGCACAATCGTGTTGGTCAACGGCGGACGCGATCTCCGTCTATCCCTCCATCTCACCGATGGCGACGTGGCGCGGCGATACGCCGGGATAGTCGGATCTCGCGCTCTCGGCCCATACGCCTCGCCGCCAACCGAGCACGGAACCATTCGGCGTCCGACGTACCGTTGCAACCTGAATGGCCAGCGGGCGATCGTCGCTCTCGGAGAGATGTGGCCCTGGTTGAGCGATCGGCGCCGGCGCCGGCTCATGGAGATCGGCTTCGCCGTAGGGCTCCCCGGTTAAGGGCAACGTCAAAATAGGGGGCGCTTTTCTGGGATCCCGACGCGACGCGGGTACCGCTCCGGACAAGATCCGACACGCCGCAGGACGGTGAACGCCCGCGGAACCACAATCCTGTTTTCGACCATCAGACCCAACTCGCTAAGAGGGTCTTCCGGCCACCGATCGGTTATCGCCTCTGGTGGGTCTGAAACGACGAGGGCCCCGCCGGGGCGGAGAAAAGGGCTCGCGCATTCCGCCGTCACTCCCGGTCTGGCAAAGGACCGCGTAACCACCACATCAACTTGCTCACGAAGATCCTTGTCGTGCGCAGCGGCTTCGGCTCGTTCGCCAACGACATGCACCCTCTCTTGCAAGGACAGAGCCTGGACATCGGCGCGTAGCCGGTTGGCTCGTTTTGTACGGCCCTCTAGGAGCAGGAAACGGGGGCGATTGAAACGCTCGGCAAGAACGAGTCCGGGAAGTCCCCCGCCGGTTCCGAGATCAAGAACGGTGGCGGCGAATCCGAGTTCGGGGCATGCCTCGGCGAATCCGAGTGCGTGGGCGATGTGATCCTCTATTGCCCCTGGTCCTATGGCACCGCGTTCTTGGGCGCTGACGAGCGACTCGACGAGCTTGTCAGTCGGAAACCACGGGGTCTCTTCCTCGCCTTCGCCCATCGTCCGTCGCG
>Ga0209167_10001866_pt1 | contig 11937 bp, 12 predicted proteins | sample Coa_R1_9_FD_187154 | JGI IMG/M metagenome (GOLD analysis project Ga0209167, IMG submission 187154) | Surface soil microbial communities from Centralia Pennsylvania, which are recovering from an underground coalmine fire - Coalmine... | ecosystem: Environmental > Terrestrial > Soil >... | reverse complement strand
TCGCTATATCGCCAGCGACGAAATTTCACCCAATGAAGTGGCAGTGATTTTAGGAACGGCAATCGGTAAGCCCGATTTGAAGTGGCAGACGATCCCGGACGATCAGTTCCTGACAAACCTGTTGAACGTGGGTTTCAATCCCCAGGCTGCCCGGGGTTTAACTGAAATGAATGCAGGCAGACGGAATCATTTGTATGATGATTACCGGCGACACAGACCCGTACTGGGTAAGGTAAAACTGACGGATTTTGCAAATCAATTTGCGACAGTATATAACGCCCGGACAGGCATTATAATCTAAACTAACTTTGCTAAATGGCTAATCAGAAACCCCTGAAATTAAATACGATCAGCGAATTTCATCAGTTGAATGGTTTACCAAAACCGGAGCATCCGCTGATCAGTATTGTGGACTACGCAAAGCTAAATCGTCCGGAAGAAGAAAATCCGGGCGCCCTGATTTTTGGTTACTATACCATTTCAATGAAAAGGGGCGTGGTAAAAATGTTTTACGGCCAGCAGCAATACGATTTTGATGAAGGGATACTGTATTTTATGGCCCCCAACCAGATATTGCGCGTGAGCAGCCAACTGGATGAAACATTAAAACGTTCGGGATGGCTGTTGCTGATTCATCCGGATTTTTTATGGAACACGACACTGGCGGCAAAAATAAAACAGTATGAATTCTTTGATTATTCAGTAAACGAAGCGCTGTTTCTTTCCGAGAAAGAAGAAGACATTCTGAATAATATCATACAGAATATCCGGCAGGAGTATCATAGTAACATTGACAAATTCAGTCAGAGTATTATCATTTCCCAGATTGAAACCCTGCTGAATTATTCGGAGCGTTTTTATCAGCGGCAGTTCATCACCAGAAAAATCACGAACCATCAGATTCTCGATCGCCTGGAAAACTGGCTGACTGAATATTTTGACAATGAAGATCTGGTTACCAAAGGATTACCGGGCGTTCAGACTGTTTCAGCCGCATTAAACGTATCCCCCGGCTATTTAACCAGCCTGCTAAAGGTATTGACCGGACAAAGCACGCAGCAGCATATTCATGACAAGCTGATTGAAAAGGCCAAAGAGAAGTTGTCCACCACCGATTTATCCGTCAGTGAAATTGCATACGAACTGGGATTTGAGCATCCGCAATCCTTCAACAAGTTATTCAAGAAAAAAACTCATCTGACTCCCATTGAATTTAAGAAGTCGTTTAACTGAATTTATATTATGTAGCTGTTCCATGATTTCCATCGGAACAAAACCACGATCTTTTACTGTTAATCCTGATCCTCTTTTTTCTTTATATCTATAGCTTCAGGATGCTGATCCGGCTGAAAAGGATTATAGTAATAGATGTTTTTCTCATCGTAAAATAATAAATGGGCTTTTAGCCTTGTATTAAACTGGCTGTCATTTTTAGCCGAGGCGGCGGTCCAGCCGGCTTCTGCAAGCGAAGCCATTCTGGGGAATATTAAATATTGCAGTCTTTTCTTTGAGATCACTGTTTCCGTCCATAAATTTCCCTGCAGTCCCAGTATGTTTGTTTTACCGGATACATCGGCTGCGATTGAATTTTCCGGGAAATGATAAAGGTCCAGATATGAATTGAATTTTGTCTTGTCCCATTTACGGCCGGAGTGATGTGTATTGTCCTGCACAAAATCAAGATACATTGGCAGACGCGGACATAAAACTATCTTATAACCTTTTGAAATGGCTTCCTTTAAACTTTCAGGATGATTTTGTCGCCACCAGCTGATATACGTTTTGCTTAAAGGTAAATCAGCAGAAACCGCTTCATCCCAGCACATCACGTAGTGACTGAATTTTAAAACACTGTCTGCCATTCTTCTCAGGAAATAATGCTCCACCTGATTCAGATCAGTCATTTGATTTGCCGTCATTAATTTAGAAACACCTGGATTGTTTTTCCATGCGGCAATACCAAATGCAACTTCGTCGCCGCCCAGATGTATTATCCCGGACGGAAAAAGAGTTCTGATTTCCTTCAGAATATTGGTTAAGTAGGTGTATGTTTCGTCGTTCGCCGGATCAAATGTAAAACCAGGATAACCTGGTGCATCGCCACCTGAAAGGATTGGGTAAGCGCGGGTGGCTGCGGTGGCATGTCCGGGCATGTCTATTTCAGGAATAATCGTAATAAATCTTTCTTTTGCATAGTCAACGATTTCACGGATGTCCTCTTGTGTATAGAAGGTAGCAGTTGCCAGCGAGTCCGTAAAATTTCCTTTGCCGCCGACTGAAGTCAGGAATGGATATTTTTTTATTTCAAGCCTCCAGCCCTGCGAGTCACTCAGGTGCCAGTGAAAACGGTTCAGCTTGTAAAATGCCATCCAGTCGAACAATTCTTTTACGGTTTGTTTTCCAAAAAAATGGCGCGACTCATCCAGCATAAAACCTCTCCAGCCATACCTTGGGTGATCATGAATCACCAGGCGCGGCAATACCAGTTTATCATTTAGCAGGCCGGCTGATTTGCAAAGCTGTAACAAGGTGATCAGGCCATTGAACAATCCCGCAGAATCCGCAGCTGTGATAGCCACCTTCTTTTCGTATGTTGTCAATTCATAGGAGCCGTAAACATCCGGAGAAGGCATAATTTTCAGGTCAATCACCTGCCTTGGTATATGGCTGTTTTTTTGTTGCCGGCCCATTTCTTCATTGAAAAAAATAAGTAAACCGGACAAGTCTTTGTTATTTGTAAAAAGCGGCGAATTATACAGAACACAATTCCCTTTTACTACATCCACCTGGCTGGGGTAAGGTATAAGATTGATGTTCTGTGCCATTGAATATCCTGCACCTGATATCATAAGCACTGCAATAACAAACACCTTAAAAAGAAATTTATTCATCTGATTCATTTGATCCCCGCCAAACGGTTATATAAATTATGTATTTTCTGATTTCTAAGGTTGTTTTCTTCATCGATGGCGGCATTATAAAGCACATCCTGATTTAATGTTCTGAACCTTTTATCCAGGCCGGGCTCCAGATTCATCAATGCTTTTAAGCGGGTAAGGTAAATGGGTATTTTATTCCGGCTGAAATCATCGCTGTTCACTTCTTTCTCAATTTCCATAAAGTTTACATAATACACCCTGATATCTGCCATTAATTGAAAATGGCTGAACATCTGATTATTTCTTTTCGGTTGCAGTGAATGAAAAATTTCGGCGGCCTGACGAACACTGTCCAGTAGGTCATTCACGGTGATGTGGCCGGGAGCATTTACTTTTCCGTCTGTGATTGTATAGGGCGCGGTAAAAAGGGCTTTTTGAAATTGCTCCGACTGATTGTTATCAAACCCGAATGTTGACCGGCAATAATCTTTTATAAACTGATCCGTGTTGAGCGGATGATCGGAATCTATCGCGTTAATATATGCGCTTATCAGAATATCGAAGCCGGTAATCGGGTATACATGGCGCAGGGCATACAGTTCGACGAGATCGTCTTCAGACTCATAAGTTGGAGAGTACACCCCTGAGGTGGACCATGATGTCATCACGATTCCCTTATATCCCAGATTTCTGCAAATGGGAATAAAGTCCCTGATATTATTGAAATGGTATTGCCATCTGGTTAAAAAATAATTATCCGGTGAACTCCTGATGGACGGAGCTCCCCATATCTCATAACCACTTTTTACGAGTTGCTCGTGCACCCCGAACCTGTCCATCGCCCAACCATAATTCCAGTCTACAAAAATGGTTTCCTTTGGCAGCAGGTTGATATATTCAGGATACTTCAGCGCAATATCTGCCCAAAGCACAGGTCGCTTACCCAGTGAGACGACTATATCGCAAAGCATTTTTATATGGTCAAAGTATAACCGGGATATACCGATCTCCGCCGCTCTTTTTTTGCATTTTTCGCAATGACCCAACAAATGCGTTTCATCACCACCGATATGAAAATAGGGTGAGGGATGCATGGCAGCCATATCCTTGAAAAGGCGGGTGAACAGCTCCCCGTTTTTCTCCGGCTCGCTTGGACAAACCTGTGAAAAATCCTTGTCATCTTCACGCAGCTGTGCATACTTATCATGTCGAAGGATATATTCAACATGACCGAAGCTTTGCTGAAGAGGGATCACATCCATATGCAGGTTCTGACAATACTTAATAAAGTCTTTTACATCCTGCCGGGTGTAAGCAAACCGGTTTGGAATCAGCGGGTCTTCCTGGAAAGGATAAGTGGCTTCCCACTCCATGATGAGGGTATTTATTCCCCGTTTGCTCAAATGAAGAGTAAATTCTTTTAGTGCCTGCATTTTCATCACCTGTATCCTGAGATCCAGATGGAACCCACGGATATGAAAGCTATCTATAGGAACACCTGTTTTCGCCTGCGACAGGCTGCTGATAAGAAGAAAAGCGATGAGCAATAATTGTCGTGCTCTCATTTGAAATCTGTTGTTAACGGGCTAAACTTCCAGAATCCAGGCGCGGTCACCAACGCCGGATATATAATCGATTTAGTAGGAGTGCTCACTGTATTCTTAGCGGTCAAATATAATACTTTACATTTTGCAACCTGGCTGCGATTTAATTTTCCACTTAAAAACGAAAAAAGTATGCTGGCGCTAAGCTCCCTGAAATTCTGCTCAAATAAAACCTGTCGCTTTATGTTTTCATTTTCATAAATTTAGGATGGTATTTGTTTGCCTTTTTTACGGTGACCACATGAAAAAGAACCATCACAAAAAATCTTAAAGGCAGCAGAGTAATAAAATGGAAAGTGATAACACCAACGAAGTTCTCACTGGTCTGTTAAGACAATGCGCTATTCTGGCTGGTAAAATAAAGCAACATTTTACCGACCTTGAAATGGATAAGGATACTGATAAGTTTAATCGTCTGTATTTAAGAGATATGCAGGAGCTTTCGATACTTGAAAAAATGGTTAGGTCAGCCATCGCCAATCCCGCCTATAGTCCCGGGACTGAATAGAAACAAAACTGTACGATTGGAATAAATTGAGTTTACTTTTACAGATCGTATAAAACATTAAATCCAATGGTATGCAGCTTATCCTTGTCGATTCCGATTTTATAATAGACTCCCGCCGTTATCCCGTGCCCGCCCCAGCTTTCATTGGAAGAACCGAAGCGGAAACCAGCCCTGAATAAGGGACCATAGGAGGAGCCATTATAATCTGAATAACTACTTTCAGAAATAGTTACTTTATTGTATCCAAAGCCTACGCCAAAATACCCACCGAAATTTCTGTCATTTTCCATTGTCGACTTGCAGCCGATATTATAATCAATGACCAAAGGCAGATCATAGGAAAAAAGTACGCCCGCATCGTTGCCAAAAGTGTTTGATGCAATTCCGATACCAACGCCTATAGGAGCGCCGACACTGATAGAGCTGTTCTCATTTTCAACAAAATTAAACCTGGGGAACCAGGTAAAGTTATTTTGCTCAACCGCAAAACTTTCAGAGTTCCCGGCGCCTTCCTGCAATGTGCCTTGCAAAACCGAAATAGTTAAACCGAAACTATGCATCAGCTGCTGCGCACTTCCGCTTGCAATGGATGTCAGGGTAAAAATAAATGAAATCAAAACCAGCTTAATAATCCTGAGGTTTTTCATAAATAATTAATGGGTTAATGTTTAAAGGGTCAATCTTTAATAATAGCCAATATAACATCAGGGAGACAATGGAAAACAATATTCCGGACATTTCTTTTATTTGTTGATGAAGGTTAAGCACTGGTCTGGCAATTACAGGTAAAGCGATACTTACGTCTAAGGGTAATTATGTATGAGGATTTGTGGTCGCAATAGTTGAAGAAACATGATATATTTATCATGGAGACCCGAATATCCAAATACACAGCGGTAACCATGAGCGCCAGAAAAATTGTTATAGGGGATATTCACGGAGCGTTAAAGGCCCTGGAGCAAATTATTGCAAAGCTGAAGCTAAGAAAAACAGATGAGCTGATTTTCATGGGGGATTTTGTGGATGGCTGGTCTGAATCGGCCCAGGTTATTCAATATTTAATCAACCTTGAAAAAACAAATCACTGCATTTTCATTAAGGGGAATCACGATGCCTGGGCGGAAGAATGGTTAATAACCGGAAATGCTGATCCGGAGTGGGTAAAACATGGCGGGGCGGAAACTATTAAAAGTTATAAGGGTTTGAGTAAAGAGGAAATGAAGAGTCATACCTGGTTCTTTAATAAAATGCCTTTGTATGTGATGGATCAGGAAAAACGTTTGTTTGTGCACGCCGGTTTTTCATCCATGCACGGTCCGGAAAGTGAGCGTTTTGAAACCAATTTCTATTGGGACAGGACTTTGTGGGAGATGGCTCTGGCAACCGACATTAATTTGAAACGGGATTCCAAATACTTCCCGAGGCGGTTAAGAATTTTCAAAGAGATATACATCGCACATACGCCTACTACGAACTATGAAATGGAAACGCCCATGAAAGCTCAAAATGTATGGAACGTTGATACCGGTGCGGCATTTAAAGGCAGGTTAACAGCCCTGGATATAGTATCGAAGGAATATTGGCAAAGCGATCAGGTGTGGAAACTATACCCGAATGAAAATGGGAGAAATAGATAAATTTATTTTATTTGATCATATCTGAATTTTTCAAAATGTCAACCAGTATCAGTGCATGATTATGCTCTTCATCTTTGGAGCCATAGAGAAGGGTAACCACATTATGTTTCGCGCATACTGACTTTAAATCACCCACTGAGGCTGAATGCTTCAACTCGGCGAGATATTTTTTCCTGAACAGGGCCCACTGCGTCATATCCTGATGATACCATTTTCTGAGTTCATTCGAAGGCGCAATCTCCTTCATCCACAGATCCACCTGCGCGACTTGTTTGGTCAGGCCGCGTGGCCATAGACGGTCAACGAGAATTCTGAAACCATCTGATTTCGAATACTCCTCATAGACACGTTTGATTCGAATTTGACTATTCATTTTAAACCGGTTCTTCAAATAATTGACTGTCTGCCCGGGTTATCCGGGACTTTAATGAACAGATATTCCTGTTTACCTGATCGCTATTCAAATAAATAGGGTAAGTTTAAGGTAACTTAAAACCAGCTCATCGTTTGAAAATATTCGAACAGGAGTTACAAAATAAATGAATATATGAACAAGAAACATTTATCAGGATACCTGGCCATCGTTTTAATAATGATGCTTTACTGTTTACCTGCACTTAGTCAGAAAGTGCTCGCCACGATTGTAAAAAACGGTGAGCTCCGCATTGGTACCAGTGGTAATCAGCCTCCTTACTCGATGAAATCGAAAACAGGGGATCTGATGGGGTTTGAAGTTGACCTGGCGAATGCATTAGCAACCAATATGGGCGTGAAACTGAAATTTGTAGAAATGCCTTTTTCAGAATTGATGGACGCGCTCAAATCAAATAAGATTGATGCGATCATGTCAGGTATGACCATCACACCGGAGCGAAATCTGGTCGCACTTTTTGCGGGCCCCTATACCATTTCAGGAAAATCCATCCTGACTAAATCCGATAAGGTAGCAGCGTTCAATGCTGATACCGGCAGTATGGCAAAAAAATATAAGATCGTTTGTCTGAAAGGATCAACCAGTGAAGAATTTGTAAAAACTGTTATGGCAAAACAGCAACTCATCGCTGTTAGTAATTACGATGATGGGGTAAACATGGTCATCAATGATCAGGCCGATGCCATGGTTGCAGACAAGCCCATTTGTGTGATTTCAATTATGAAATATCCGGGGAAGGACCTGGTGACTACGGAGCAGCCGTTGACGATTGAACCCATTGGTGTGGCATTACCGGCCGGAGATCCGCAATTTTTGAACCTGGTGTCAAACTATATTTCTACACTGCAAATATCCGGCACACTTGCAGCGCTGGAACAAAAGTGGTTCAAAAATGGCTCCTGGATGTTGAGTGTAAAATAGAACATTGAAGCTTCCACTGATAAAGTTCTGAGCTTGCTGGCGAAAGCGGTCATTTTTTATCATCGGTTCTGATTCTATTTCCCCGAATTTGGAAAATTGATCCCCGGCCCGAAAAAACACTCGTACGCCTGAATTTTCCCGTCTTTTATCCTGAAATAATCGGTGTTCCGTAATAATTTACCGCCTTTATTCCAGCCCTTAGAGATGACAAAGGCCTCATCTCCATTTACAGCGAACTTCTCCACTTCGAATCGTTCGATATTAGAGGCATTTGGCCAGCACCTTTCCTTTACGACATTCACATTAATATGATCATCAAGCGGGCTGGAAAAAGTAAACCCGGGTGCCAGAACCTGCTCCAGCGAATTCCAATCGTTTTTCGACCAGGCGGTATACCAGGCGTAGATGATTTTTCCGTTTGGCGTATTTTGCAACGCCGCTGCCTGGCTGGAGGGGTCTTGGGCAAATCCCTCCTGGTAAGATAGGATAGTCCATACCATAAGAATTCTGCCTAACAGAGTAGTCATTTTCATACTTTTTATTTTTAAATAGACAATTCCGGAAGCTTTTTCCGGACATATCTGCTTTACTATTTTTTGCATCATGGTGCTGGATCTCACCATGCAGTTAAAATTGTCTTATATAATTAATTTGTCACGATAAAATCTTAGATAACTAAAGATAAACGGCAAGTTTCAGGACGTTATGAAAGTTTTTGCTGACCTTATGCCAAAAAACAAAACCTAACAAAAGAATAGTCGGCAAAAAGAGTAAATTATTCTTTTGTCTTACTGAGGTCAAAGTGTGCGTGAAGATGTGAACCATCGCTCAATGTAAATGTCCAGTCCTCAGTATGCTTGTTTGCATCAATAATTTTGAATGTAAAATTGCTCAGGTAAACAGGTTCCTTGCTGCCAGAAATGTCTACAAAATAGAACTTTGCTATATTCGGGTCAGGCGATGCGCTTGCAACCAATCGAGGCCTGTTACCGGCTTCACAATAATGAATCATAGTGAGTCGATTACTGTCCAAATATATTATAGTGGGCTCTAACATACCGCCGGGTGATATCTCATGCATGACGACATTCCCTCTGGACGCTACATACATTTTGACTTCAATAGGCCCGTTAATGTCAGGGTTAGAAGGTTCAGTAGTCACCTTACCTTTCCATGTCCCCTCTAAAGCCTTCAAAGCCTGGAATGAAATTGTTGCATGAGACGTTGTGTCTTGACTTTGTAGTGGAACTTGAGCAAAGATTGGAACACATAATGACTGGGCAACAGCTATAAACACTAGCATAATAGCGTTGCCAATTGTCAAATTAATTAACGCGCATTTACAGAAGAGTACTCGCATTTATTTTTTTAAAATCAAGTGAATTTACAAAGAAAATTATTGTTCGATTCTTGCCAGGGCCACTATTAAAATTTAATTTCAACGAATGAGAAGCAGTTCGAACACATTTTGGACGGCTTTTTTATTGTAATTGGCACCAGGTAATGTTGGTATTTTCTCTCACTGTTTCAAGTACAAAAGCGCAACACACCCCGACTTAAAAACCGTCGATTCAACAAGTTTTAATTTTAATTTCTCCTGCAGGCTAATGCCTTCCATCAACCGTCTCCCTTCTCCGGCAAGTACAGGATGGATGACAAAGCGATATTCGTCCACCAGACCAAGCTGAATAAGTTGCTGGGGAATATCTACACCACCGGTGAGCAAATATTTACCTCGTTCCTGTTTCAATTTTAGTATTTCGTCCTTAAGGTTGGTACGCACAATTTCCGTGTTTTCCCCTTCTACCTTGTCCAGCGTTTTTGAAAAAACTATCATTCTCCCGACGGAGTTAAACGCCTGGGCAAATTCGACATCTGTTTTTGTCTCACCGGAAGGGTTCTTTGCGATGTCGGGCCAGTAAGGAACCATTAATTGATAAGTTTTCCGCCCGTAGACGAACAGGCCGGCGTTTCGTACCAGGTCAATATGGTAATTAAAATCTTCTTCGTCAGGGATCATTTTGGTATGGTCGCAGCAGCCATCCATGGTAAGATTGATCGCGTAGATAAGTTTCCTCATTAGATTGCCTTTAGTTTTTATTAAAAATAGAAACCGCTTCGCTTATAAAACGCCAAAATACGACATTGTTAAGTTCGAGTCCGGCAAAGTCCCAGTTAACCAACAAATAACACTTCTAGAAAATAATAAAAAGTAGAATTTTAAAGGTGCCTGAAATTCGAGCTACCTTTAATCACAAGACCCACCTTAATAAAAAACAGCCTCCATTTCCGTCCGCAATTTTAAAACCCAAAGTCATGAAAAAATTAATTTTCATTTTCATAAATGTCTTTGGTTTAATCAATTTATCATTTGCCCAGACAAGCTGGAAGGATGATCCCATGCATTCAAAATTGACCTTTACTGTCGTACACAGAGGCTTTTCAGATGTTTTCGGATTAATTCAAAAATTTGATGCCACTATTACTGCTTCAAAACCTGATTTCAGTGATGCTGTATTTATACTTTCAGTTGATATGACTTCTGTCAATACGGAAGTCAAAATGCGTGACGATGATTTAAGGAGCCCAAATTTTTTTGAGGTAGCGAAATATCCAACGATGACTTTCAGGTCCACATCTATCCGCAACACGACCGGTATGAAGGACAGATATAAGATTACCGGTGATCTGACAATGCATGGTGTAACAAAACAGGTGACAATGGATTTATGGTACAGAGGAACCCTTCATGATGCCATGGCTAAAAAAGACAAGGCGGGGTTTCAATTGACTGGTATTTTAAGCCGCACCGACTTTAACGTAGGTCCTCCCGACCCGACTGATATCAGTACAGATGTTCGCATAAAAGCGGATGGCGAATTTTTCATGGTGACAAACAGTAATTAATAATGATTTGAAGCTGATCAAAATTTTGTACGGAGTCACAGGAGACGCGATGTCACTTCATATTCAAACAGTTTTGAGTGGAGAAAAAATTGATGGTTTATATTTTTACTTTCAAGTTTAAATTTAAAATATGGAAATCACTCAAATTAAAATTTTCAATGATAAAATGAATGGTTTTATTGATAAGCTGCTTCCGGAACTGGAAGAAATATATAAAGACATTCACCGAAATCCCGAGCTGTCGATGCAGGAAACGCGTACAGCAAAAATCGCCGCGGATTATTTAACCAAATACCAATTTGAGGTTTCCACGGGAATTGGTGAAACAGGTGTGGTTGGAATTATGAAGAATGGAGAAGGACCCGTTGTGATGCTTCGTGCCGATATGGATGCACTTCCCGTTAAAGAGGCTACGGGACTTCCCTACGCAAGTACAAAAGTAGCCCGGGATGAAGAAGGGATTGAGGTTGGTGTATCGCATGTGTGCGGTCATGATCTGCATGTAACCTGGTTAATGGGAACTGCAAGGTTATTTTCAGAACATAAGGATCTTTGGAAAGGAACTTTGATGGCTGTTTTTCAACCCGGGGAAGAAGTTGGCCGTGGTGCGCAAAGTATGATAGATGCTGGTATAATCCAGCGTTTTCCTAAACCGGATATCATTCTCGGACAACATGTAATGGTGGGCGAATCGGGTACAGTCGGGCATCGCAGCGGTGCCATATTATCTGCCGGCAACAGTCTTAAGGTCAAAATATTTGGCCGCGGCGCCCATGGTTCATCACCGCAAACTTCTATTGACCCCGTGATCATGGCAGCTGCTACCACCATGCGTCTGCAAACCATTATTTCGCGTGAAGTAGCGCCGATAGAAAATGCCGTGCTGACCATTGGTGCATTACAGGCCGGCACCAAAGAAAATATTATTCCTGAAGATGCCACACTGAAATTGAATATCCGCACTTTTAATGATGGCGTACGGGATCATATTCTTTCAGCCGTAAAACGTATCTGCTGTGCGGAATGTACTGCATCCAATGCGCCGAGA
>Ga0209167_10001863_pt1 | contig 11949 bp, 3 predicted proteins | sample Coa_R1_9_FD_187154 | JGI IMG/M metagenome (GOLD analysis project Ga0209167, IMG submission 187154) | Surface soil microbial communities from Centralia Pennsylvania, which are recovering from an underground coalmine fire - Coalmine... | ecosystem: Environmental > Terrestrial > Soil > Unclassified... | reverse complement strand
TAAATGTCGCGGTACTGGACGAACTGCGGGGCTACGGAAACGGCGATCGAATTGCCAGGCGGCGTGCTCGTACTCCAGATAGCCTGGGCCTCGTAGCCCTGCGGCTTGGTGAACGTGCAACTCCAGACTGCATTGTTGCTCGCCTGTTGCTGACACGGAGAAGTCATGGTCGACCCCACCAGCCAATTGTAGTAAAGGTTGTAGGCATCTCCGTTGGCCGTCATGCTGCCAGAAGCCATGTTCCACAGATTGCCTTCGTTGTTGTTATTGAAGTTGAACAGATAGAACCTCTGCACCGGCGTGGAAAGGATGGAGAGGAACTGACGGAAACTGAATCCTGGTTGCTCGTCCTGCGCGATCGGGGTGTTCTCGCAGCACCAGCTTCCCTCGGTAATGAAAATCGGCTTGTTGGTCTGGCCGTACTGCGCCATCACCGCCGTTGTATTGTTGACGCGGGTGATGATGTCTTCGGGATTGTTCACATATCCGTGGAGAGCAATGATGTCGATGTATTGACCACCGCCGGCTGCCAGGTAATTGCCCAGCCATATCATCTTGAGCGACTGCTTTCCATCACCGGTTTCCGCAGGCGAGACGATCTGAACATTAGGATCGATCGCTTTGGCTACGGCGCGGACATCCTGCGTCATGCGAACCAATTCCTGGGTGCTTCCACCCCACTCAATAGGAATGTTTGGTTCGTTCCAGACTTCGAGATATTTGATCTTCCCCGGCCCCACATGCTGCATGAGAGCGGTGATGAAGTTCTTCAGGTCCTGGTCAGTGCCGCTGCCGTCAGCGTTAACGTCCACCGGGGGGTAGCAGCCGCCCAAGGCAGTATTGCCGGAGTTGCACTTACAAGTCGGACACTGCGACGCCCAGGTCGGCGTGTAGTAAACCGTGTACAACATCGACTGGCCGTACTCCGAGGTGTTAGCGACCCAGCGGTCTAATTTCGTCCAGTCGTAGACGCCAGGAGCAGTGTTGATGTCAGACCATTTGACTTTGCTGGACACCGACCGCCAGGAAGAAAACGGTACCCCTGCGGCCGTTGGCCAGGGATACGAACTGGAGGCATGCATAGCGAAAAATTGCGGAGAAATCTGCGCCGCGGCTGCGGTCGCCATCAATAGTACAAGTGCAAGAATCGTGCGCTTCATGGTTCCCATCTTTCCGGCGTGAACCGGTTCTGCCGGCACGCGCGCGTTTTAGACTCCCCATGAGCAGGGGGCATGTTAGCGGCGTTTGGCAGCCTGCGTTATGCAAACCACTTCGCCACAGCTGCGAGTATTCCTTGCCGCCCCCGGTGCGACAAGATAGCGAGGGACAACCATCAATCAATAAATGGACAGGCCGCAACACTGGCCGGAAGGACAGGTAACGAGAGGTGGTTACTTGGTTAGTCCGGTGGCGCACAAAGGGTTAGATAGGAGGCATTCCGACCAGGCGGTTGAGTTGGGCAATGCACCTGCGGCCAACATGCTGCCAAAAACGTGAAAAAGCGTGGCACCCGCTCCCCCTCCCCGGAGTCCAACTACCACCCCCAATGGAGTCCTACGTCCTATTGCTTGCGTGTTGCGGAACTGGGTACACTCCCGAAGGGGCTGAATCTCCCTCTTTTTAGCAGTTAGCTTTTATCCCCTCCAAACCAATCCCAGGACCCGAGGCTACGACCCTTATGAATTCCGGCTATCGTTCCGCATTTGAGACTGCCAGCTTCCACCGCTACGCTGGTTTGACTGCCTGCCTGCTCCTATTATTCTGTGGAGCGCTCAGCGCCCAGAACCCGAATTACATCAGCACCGTAGCGGGAGGCGGATCAGTCGCCGGGCCAGCCACTGGCTCCAATGCCGATATCGCCGGGCCTAGCGGCGTGGCTCTAGACAGCCAGGGCAACCTTTATATTGCTGCCCCCAGCGCGCAACAGGTCTTTAAGGTCGACCCCACTGGGGCCACGATTGCGGTGTTCGCGGGCCTGGGGTGGACGCTGACCAATCCCAAGTCGCTCGACGGCAAGCCCGCCACCAGCGGAAGCCTCTTCAATCCGAGCAGCGTAGCCGTGGATCCCTCGGGCAACGTCTACATCGCCGACGCCGGCAACAACCTGATCCGCAAAGTCAGCACCAAGGGAATCATGACCACGCTGGCGGGGAGCGGCGTGGTGTGCGCGAGTCCCACTGCCTCCTGCGGCGATGGCGGGCCGGCAACGTCCGCTCAGTTTAACAATCCTTCTGCAATCGCCACTGACAAGAACGGCAACGTTTATATTGCCGATACCGGCGACAACCGGGTTCGCGCCATCAACGTACAAGCCAGCACAGTTACCATCGCCGGCGTGTCCATCCCCTCTGGGCAGATCGCGACGATTATTGGCACCGGCAGTGTCTGCATCAGTCCGACTGCGAAATGCGGGGACGGCGGCAAGGCCATCAATGCCACTTTGAACGCTCCGCAGGGCGTGACCGCCGACAAGAACGGGTATGTGGGCGTTTCGGACACCGGTGACCGCCGGGTTCGAGGAGCCACTCCGCAAGGCGGAATGATCGCGTATGTCGGCAACGGGACTCCGTGCAATCCTTCTGCCGGCTGCGGTGACGGCGGACCTGCGTTGAAAGCCAACCTCACTACTCCGATGCAGCTTTATGTCGATGCACAGGACAATCTTTATGTGACCGACGCGGGCGCCAATCAAGTTCGTGAAGTTCCCATCAGCGCAAAGATTTCGACGATCGCCGGCGCTGGAACCGGCTGCTTCACAGTTGGCAGTCCTTTCTGCGGAGACGGCGGCCAGGCTACGCAAGCGTTCTTGAATTCGCCGCACGGCGTGGTGACGGATGGTTCGGGGAATGTGTATATCGCAGACACCGGAACCCAACGCATTCGCAAGATCGCTTCGCAAGTCATCAACACCTATGCCGGCGGCGGGAACGGAAACGATAGCCAGGCGGCAACCGCTGCCATCCTGGCCGGGGATCGCGACGTGGCCACAGACTCGTTGGGCAACGTCTATATCGCCGACTCGGCGAATAATCGCATTCGCATGATTTCCGGAGGAAATATCAGCACCGTCGCGGGCACGGGTCTCGCTGCCTATAGCGGAAACGGCCACGCCGCCACGGCGGCCGGATTGAATTCCCCTTACGGCGTCTGGGTGGATGCCAACAGCAATATTTTCATCGCCGACACTATGAATCTGGTCATCCGCAAAGTCGGACCCGCGGGAACCATCACGACCATCGCGGGTACCGGACAGGTTTGTGTTCCCACCCAGTCGTGCGGCGATGGCGGTCCAGCCCAGTCTGCCAGTTTCGGATTTCCCACCAAGGTGACGACGGATGCAAACGGTAATATCTACATCGCCGATCCACCCACGAACCGCGTGCGTATGGTGGATACCACCGGAAACATCTCCACCATCGCCGGCACCGGCGTTGCCTGCACCAACCCGGCGTCCGGATCCTGCGGCGACGGCGGCCCGGCCACCTCGGCTCTCTTGAACCAGCCCTACAGCGTTGCCGTCGATTCTACCGGCAACGTTTATATCGCCGACATGGGCGACAACCGCATCCGCATGATCGACAGCAACGGCAATATTCAACCTTACGCGTTCAACGGACAGACCTCGTTTGGCCCTAACTCGATTGCCGCACTGCAATCAAGTTTCAGCACACCGGAGTACATGGCGGTTGATTCCCGCGCCAATATGTTCGTCAGCGGCAGCACTCTCTTCTATGTGATTCAGAGAATCGATGCTCCCACGGCGACGGTGATGAGCGTGGCCGGAAAGTACGGCGCACCCACCACCTACGGCTACTCCGGTGACGGAACCGTCGCTTTGGGAGCCGTGATCAACAATGCAGGTGTGGCCCTGGATAGCTCGGAGAACCTGTACATTGCGGAACTGGGAAGCAACCGGGTTCGCACCGTCAACATTCTGCCGACGGCCGACCTCTCGACCATCAGTTTGAACTTTCCGCCCACTCCCATCGGAGTTCCCAGCCAGCCCATGTCTTTCACCGACAAGGACACTGGCAGCGACGACCTGGTCTATTCGAGCACCACCATCAGCGGGCCGTTCGCTTATGTGAACCCGATGCCTTGCCCCTTGAGTGCCCCGTCGCTCAAGTGCGAGTGGCAAGTGGTGTTCACTCCGACCACTTACGGGGCCGCGAGCGGCAAGGTGAATATCTTTGACAACGCCTACCAGTATCCTGACCAGTTGCTGTATCTGAACGGTTCAGGGCCGGACTTCACCATCACCGCGAATCCCAACACGCTGACCATCTCTCGCGGCAGCCAGAAAACCTCGACCATTACGCTAATGCCCGAAGCCGGGTTCAATCAGCAAGTAAATCTCACTTGCACCGGTGCGCCCTCGGGTACAACCTGCGTGCCCAACCCGAACCAGTTGACGCTCGATGGCACCGATTCCGCGAACTCCACGCTGACCGTGACCGTTGGCTCGTCGACTGCCCCCGGCACTTATACCTTAACGGTAAAAGGAGCCAGCGTGACTACGCATTCCACCACGGTCAAGTTGACCGTGCAGTAGAAGTGGCGTATCGCTAGTTCGGCAGTGCCCTTCAGGCACTGCCGATTTTTTGTTTTTGGGCCGACAAACAGGCCAACCGCGTTTCTTCCCCACCGCCTCAGCTTGACCCCGGCCTCCGCCCGGTACACAATGTCTTCCTGGGTTTTCTGGAAGCTCCCCCTTCCCTGCTTGGTTTCAATCGTCTACTCTGTGCTACGGACGCGCCCGCGCGCGGATGGGATGGTCATGAGTATCAGAAAGCTTTCCTTCACGCTGTTCTGCCTGGTCAGTGTCTTGTTATGCGCTTTCCCCGCCATCGCCGGAACGCCAGCTCACAGCCCGAATGCGCCTTCGCTCGAAACCGTCCTGCACTCATTCAACGGCGCAGACGGAGCCATGCCCTACTCCGGACTCTTCCTCGCTAGCGACGGAAAATATTACGGTACGACGATCGGCGGCAACGGCGGCGGCACCATCTACAGCATCGACACGGCGGGGAATTTCACACTGATCTACAGCTTTCCCGGAGGCGCTGCCGGAGCCGCTCCCTACGGCAGCCTGATCCAGCTCAGCAACGGCACTTTCTATGGCACGACTGCCCTGGGCGGCACGTCGAACAGCGGCACCATTTTCGAGATGGTTCCGGGCAACAACCCGGTAGTTCTTCATTCGTTCAATGGCTCTACCGATGGCGCGCAGCCGTTTGGAGGCATGTATCTCGCTGTCGACGGATTTCTCTACGGAAACACATCGACCGGCGGCCCCAACGGCGCAGGCACAACGTTTCGCATGGCCACCGACGGCAGCCAGTTCACCGTGTTGCACAGCTTTCCGGCTTTCGCCGGCGATGGGGCCAACCCGCAAGCCGCTATGACGCAAGGCGCCGACGGCTTCTTATACGCCACCACGCTTAACGGCGGCACTTACAACCAGGGTGCGATCTTCAAGATGGACACCTCCGGCAGCGTGACCATTCTGCACAACCTCAACGGCACTACCGACGGCGGACATCCTTACTCGGTGCTGGTGCAGGCCGACCAGAACAACTTTTTCGGCACCTGTTCTACCGGAGGAAAAGGCGCGGGATTGCTGTTTAAAATCGACTGGAAACTGATTTACTCCATCAAGTGGAAGTTCAACGCACAGACCGAGGGATCGACACCGATCTCCGGCATATCGTATGGCGGAAATGGGTCGTTGTTCGGTGTGCTTTCAACCGGCGGGACAGCCGGGGGCGGCGCGCTCTACGCTACCGACCAGTATGGAATGCTGACCGTGATTCAGCCGTTCAGCGCGGCTGGTGGCTTCACTCCCACTGGAATACCTTTGCAGGCGCCGGACAGCAGCATTTACGGCACTGCGCAGATGGGCGGCGCCAACAGCGATGGCGTCGTTTATCGCGTAGCCCCCGGCAACGCCAACCCAAGGTGGGGAGCGCTTGGCCCCAGGGCGATTCAGTTGCCGGATTCCCCCGCCGCGGCGGGTAAGCTGCAAGCATTAGTCGTGCAAAATCAGAATTCTCAGGTGATGCTCACCGGCGGTGGCGTCGGTCCGGGAAATTCAGGGCCGTACACGCAAACCGGCATCTACAAGACGGTGAACGGCGGCGCTACCTGGACACCTGCCAACACCGGCCTGACTGACCACGTGATCAATACGCTCTGGCTGGACCAGAACAATCCCAACACAGTTCTTGCCGGAACCAATACCGGAGGAGTGTTTCAAAGCACCGACGCGGGCGCGCACTGGACTGCAACCGCCGCCGGAGGATCGGTTTCAGCCTTTGTTCAGATCGGAAGCACGGTGTACGGAGCAGCCTCGGTGGGCATTGGCAAGTCGAACGACGACGGTGCAACCTGGACGCTGGTCAAATCCACTTCTTCTCCTGCGCGGGCTCTAGCCACCGGCGCGGGCGCCCTCTACGCCGGACTCGATAACGGCAATGTGCTGATTAAGCTCACCGCGACCTCGCCGTGGAAGACCGCCACTCCTGCCAACGGCACCGTGTGGTCGATCGCCGTCAATCCTACCAATGCCAACAATGCATTTGTCGTCGAATGGAATAATTCCCAGTCGCCCGATCTTTATGCCACCACAGACGGCGGTAGTAGCTGGAGCGCAGTTTCCAGCCTGACCTGCCCGGCGCAAGTGGTCGCTTACAGCGCTGTCACTTCGACGCTTTATGCGGGATGCAACGGAGCATTGTTTCAGTCCACCAACAATGGTAGCTCATGGAGCCAGATCACAGGAGCAATCTGGGACTTCCGCATGCTCATTCCTGATTTTGCCGGCGTCTCAGGCAATATTGCCGTGGGCAGTGACCAGGGAATTTTCCTCGGTGTCAATCAGGGAGCAACCTGGCAGAGCCTGAACAGCAATATCACCACCAATATCCTTTATGGAATCGGCTCACGGGGCAACCGTCTGTTTACCACCGCGGAGGGATTCGACTCCATCATCAGCCACGACGGCGGCGATACCTGGAGCAGCCAGATTTTCGCGAACTCACCTCAAGGACAGGGCGGTACGGTGCTTATCAATCCGGGCAATGAATCGTACGTTTATTACTATACGAATGCCGGATTTCAGATTTCTTCCGATCGCGGCAACGACTATAGCCCCGTCGCCTCGTTGCCGGCGAGCGAGTTCCCGGCCTACGCCGGCAATGGCAACATCATCGCGCCTGATATACAAAGCCCGGCTCGGGTTTATGCCGTCGGAGTAGACGGTATTTTCAAGAGCACAACCTTTGGCGCGAAGTTTGCGCTGCAATCGTGGCCGATTACCACTCCGGTCATGGTCTCGGTTGATCCCTCCAACAGCAATACTATTTTCGTCGGACAGCAGAACGGGCAACTCGCCATCACCCACGATGGCGGAAACACCTGGACTACGGCAAACCTGGGATGTGCAAACTGCGGCGCGCCCACGGCCTTGGCAGTTGACCCGACCAACTCGCTCAACGTTCTAGTGGGGATGTCACAACCGCCGCCGAAGGGCGGAATACTTTTCAGCAACGATGGCGGAGCGACGTTTGCTCCGTCGAATACCGGCATCGTATCCGCACCCAGTCTCTGCGCGGCGGCGATCACTCGCATTCGCTTCGATCCTTCAGGCTCAGGGGTGATCGCGGCTTCGACCAACAATGGGCTATACACGTCCGCCGACGAAGGACAGACCTGGTCGAACATTCAGGGTCCGGTGGTGCCGACCGCATTCACCGATGTGCTCTGGTCGCTGGGTGATCTGTATGCGACTACGTGTGGAGAGGGATTGGTGCGAACTCCGTTCGCACAGTAGCAGCAGAACCGAGTGTCAGTGTGACGGACCCACCGGAGGCAGCACTGCAATCTTAGCCATCATTCCCTGATCTTCATGTTGCAGGATGTGGCAGTGATATACGAAGACTCCTGCCGTCTGCGGATCGCGAAAGTCCATACGAATGGTCACGCTGGGATAAGGCCCGCTGCCTGACCAGGCCGGAATCGGGACGGTATCGAGAATCTTCGAACCAGTCACGTCCACGCCGTTTCTCGCCACCAGCAGAAAATGCACCTGGTGAATGTGGAAGGCATGGATTTCCCGCGCGTGGTTCTCGATCGTCCAATCCTCGACCGAACCAACCTGAGTTACTATGGCCGGCGGATCGGAGGGATCGAACACTTTCGGCGTCTGCCCTTGCACGGTGATGTAGAACTTGGAATCACCCGGATCGCTGCTCACATATTCCGAAAAATAGAGCGACCGTTGATTGCTGGGCTTAAGTCCGGCCAAGCCGGAAAAGCGCTGCTTCGCGCTAAATGCCGCCGCACCTTTGACGGTCTTAGAGTTCACTTTCGAGCCTGAGGTTGGGAGAATATCGGCGATGGTAGCCGGCGGGTTAGCCGTACCGTCTGGCCCGGTATTCACACCCAACGTGACCAGGGTCCCGGTAGCGCCCTCGGCCGGAGCTTGCATGATAAATTCAGCGCGCCCGGCGGGAGGCAGGTCTACCTCATTGGTCACGATGTCATTTTTCAGTGGAGTCCCATCCAGGGCGACGATCTGAACCATCTGCGGCTGTCCGTTAATCTGCACCTGCAAGCGGACAAAAGTTTCGCCTTCAGCATTCAACACCCGCCAGAACTGCTTCTCGGCGGGTCCGGTTTGAATTACCGGACAAGGCGAAGTCGCGGGCACAAAATTAATGGTGGTCAGTAAGCCGCCAGTCGTCGGCGAAGTCTGGTCCCGCAGCACGAAGACGCGCTCGGTCAGTCCCGCCACTTCCGGCTTCACCTTGTCGATCCCCTCGACGATCAGCGCTCCCGAGGCTCCGCCCATGATTTGCGCCTGGGTCATGCCATGCGGATGCGGGTGGTACCAGTACAACCCCGGCGGCTCGTTGCGAGGAATCTGGGTTTCATAGGCGAACGGCGGATCGCCCGGATTGATAAGCGTCAAGATCGTTTCGTCCTGATGACACTGCGGCGGCAGATTCAATCCGTGGAAATGAACGTTTGTGGAATATGACGTCATGTATCCGGCGCAATCGGGGTTAGCGGATGGCGGCGCCGACATCGGGTGCATGTGTTCCTGGGATTGCACGAAGTACTGCTGGAGCTGGTTGGTCAGGTTCAGGGCCAGCACATCGCCAGGATTCAGCCGCAGCGTGGGCGCTTCCGTGCCGTTTGCCGGATAGGCATAACAGTACATGATGAATCCGGACTGCAGGAAGTTGCCGACGGTTAGATCCACCTTCAGCACGCCGTTGCTGTTGTTATAGACCGCGAACGGATCTTCCACCGTGCTGCCGGGGGCAGGACGCGCGGGACAAACTTGCGCGGTAGCGCTTGCGAGGCAAACTCCAAGGACTGAAACGAGCAGTAGGATTGAACACTTGCGCCGGAGCAGGTCCGCTGCCGGCACATTCTTCTTTTCCGCCTTCGATACTAACATTCTGACTATCTGTCTCCCCTTGCTTACGGTACTGTCAGCGTAATCGTCACCGTACGCGTAAGCACGCTGGTACCTTTGGCCCGCAAAGTGTAAGTGCCCGGCGCGGTCGAGTTTCCGACTGTAACCGTGAGGGTTGAGTTCACCGAGTCGGTTCCATCGAGCGTCACCTGGTTGGGGTTGGCTACACAAGTCGTACCTGCCGGCACGCCGGTACAGGTAAGGTTCACCGTCTGATTGAATCCACCTTTCGGTGTCAGTGTGAGCGTTGAGTACCCGGCATTGCCCGGAGCGATGGTCAAGGTATTCGGCGATGCCGTCAGCGAGAAGTCAGGACCAGAACCGTTTAGCGTAACCGTCTGTGACGGACTGTTGTAGCTGTTGTCATTGACCACCGCCGTTCCCGACTCCGGGCCATATCCCGTCGGCGTAAAGATCACGCTGTAAGTGCATGTAGTATGCGGAGCAACGATGTTGCCGGGACAGGGCGTAGCATTCTGAAGCGCAAACGGCCCGGTGGTCGAAGCCCCGGAAATCGTCAAGTCGTCGCTGCCATTGTTCGTGGCCGTAAAGTTCAAGGGCTGGCTTTGCTGGCCAATCGGCGTATCCGGGAACGTCAGCGTGGGGGGCTGGACATTCACCACCGGCACCATGGAAACCATGCGCACGCGATTGTTCCCACCGTCTGCGATGTAGAGGTTCTCTGAACTGTCCACTGCCGCTCCGAAATTATCGATGTAGGATCCTACTGCTGGGTCGCCGTCGCACGTACTGCCGTTACCCTGGGAGCAGTAGCCGTAGTACTTGGGATCACTCGGCACACCGGCCACACTGGCTACCGGATTCACGATGGGAACGGTCGAGGCATCAACCCGCTGGATCACATAATAGAAATCGCTTCCACTGACGAACAGATTGTCACGCGAATCCAGCGTCACGTAGAGCGGAGTGTTGTAACTGGAATCAAGGGCAGCCACCCCGTTCGGTCCGAAGGTGATCTCGCCGGTAAAAGCATAGCCATTGATGTTGCCACTGGTGTCAATCTTCCGCACCCGGTTGTCCCCGGTGTCCGCGATGTACACCTGCAAGTTGCTGTCTACCGCAACCCCGTACGGCGCACTCAACTGGGCTGAGGTTGCCGGTCCTCCGTCACCGCAGGCTGGGTAAAGGGGATTGGTACAGGCCACGCCGCCGTTACCTGCAATAGTAGATATATTCCCGCTGGTGTCCACCTTGCGAATGCGATTCGCGGCTAAATCCGCAATATACAGGTTGCCGACGTTGTCCACTGCGACCTTGGTTGGCTCCGCGAACGTGGCAGCGAGGGCGGGTCCGCCGTCACCGCACGATTGAGTGGGCGAGCACACCTGTCCTGGGGTGCCCGCAACCAAGGTGATGACTCCGGCCGCGCTAATCTTACGGATCACCTTGTTGCCGGTATCGGCCACGAAGATATCGCCCGAGCCATCCAGCGCAATTCCCCATGGCTGATTAAATGTGACGTTAGTCGCAGTCGCGCTGACATTGTTGCCGCTGTATCCGGTGAGGCCGTTTCCGGCCACCGTGGTGATCGTTCCTCCTGACACTTTGCGGATCCGATTGTTGGCGGTATCGGCGATATAGTAGTTGCCGGTGTTATCGACCGCGATGTCACGGCTGTCGGCCAGAATGGCGGAGGTCGCAGGCCCACCGTCACCGCCATTTCCACCACCGGTGTAGGTGCTGATGTCCTGGGTAGAGGCAGTGACCTTGCGCACGCGCTGATCACCCGTGTCCCCGACATATACATTGCCATTCGCATCTGCGTACACGCCGCGAGGCGCATTCAACAGGGCGGAGGTAGCCGCTCCACCATCGCCGCAGAACGGCGAAGAAGTTTTGTTGCAGCTCGAACCTGTCCCCACGATGCTGGAAATAACCTGGCTGCTGTTTACCAGACGAATGCGATTCTCCGGCGGGTCGGAGATATAGAGGTTGTCCGAGGGATCCACATATATCTGCCAGGGCGCACTGAGGTTCGCGCTTTTCGCTGGCCCACCGTCACCGCAGCCGACACCTGGGTTGCACGCGTTGCCTGTACCGGCGTAGGTAGCGATGTAGCCCTTAGGAGTCACCACGCGAATGCGGCGGTCTCCCGAATCGGCGATGAAAATGTTGCCCAGGTGATCCACGGTGACGCCGTTGGGACTGTTCAGCTCCGCAGCCACGGCCTTGCCGCCATCTCCGCAGGACGAAGTCGAACTCGAGCATGGAGTTCCATTGCCCGCCACTGTCTGGATTTTGCCAGGGTTAATCGTAACCCCTGCGATCACGATCGCGGCACTTTGCGTGTTGACTGCACGAATCCGGTTGTCCCCGGTGTCGGCGATGTAGATGTTGCCGGCGGAGTCGGTCGCAACCGCGGTTGGATAACTAAATGTCGCGCCAAGCGCTTCCCCACCGTCTCCGCATTTAGGAGGATGGCAGAGGTGCCCGTTACCCACAGC
>Ga0209167_10001862_pt1 | contig 11952 bp, 10 predicted proteins | sample Coa_R1_9_FD_187154 | JGI IMG/M metagenome (GOLD analysis project Ga0209167, IMG submission 187154) | Surface soil microbial communities from Centralia Pennsylvania, which are recovering from an underground coalmine fire - Coalmine... | ecosystem: Environmental > Terrestrial > Soil >... | reverse complement strand
AGCGCAGCGGCGTACTCCGGAGGCCAACGGTAAATGATCCAGCTCGGATTCTTGTCAGCCGCGCTTGCGCCGGGACAGCCCGCGAACCCCACGATCACTTCGACCCCGGCTCTTTCGGCCAGCAACACGGTCCGCCGGAACGTCTCCGCATCGCGATTGGCGATTGCGGGATTGGGATGGAGCGGGTTCCCGTGGCAACTGAACGTCGCCACGCGCAGCCCGGAGTCGTCGAATTTCTTCTTCCACGCTTTCAGCTTGGCCGCATCGGCGAGCAGCGTCTCCACCGGACAGTGTGGATTTCCAGGATAGCCGCCGGTTGCGATCTCCATCGTTTCCAGGCCCAGCGCGCTGACCTTCTCCAGCATCTCGTCGAGCGACAAATCGGCGTAAACCGGGTCGAATACTCCAATTGGAATTTTGCGCGCTCGCGGCCTGGTCATCGGTTTTTCTCCGCAGTGTGAAACAGTGGATACTGATTTTCCGGCTCGCTAGATTTTTTCGCCCACGACGAAGGCGGACGTCTGTTTCAGCTCGATATCCCCGATCCCGCCGGACGATTGGGCGGCCAGGAGCTTTGGATGGAAGCCGGAGTCCTTGCCTTCGCGCATCGATCTTTCCAGCAACCCTCTGGTTTCCTCATACGCCGCGTCGCCGCGCTTCCATCCCGCGACGCTCAGCCAGTGATCGAACGACCTCGCCTTGGAATCCTCTTGCGAAGCGATCACGCGCAGACCCGCCGCGGCAAACATTTTCTCCAATTCGCTTGTCGGCATGGCGCGCGTGTGTGAAGGATCTCGCGCGATTTCGATCCGGTTGCGCAGCTCGGCGGCGCGCGGCTCTTCCGGCACGATCATGTCGAGCACGCCCGCTCGGCCTCCGCGCGCCAGAGCGCGCGCCATCTCGGCCACCACCCGTTGCGGCTCGGGAATGTGGTGCAGGCTGTAGCTCGTCACAGCCACATCGAGCGAGCCATCCGCGAACGGCAGCCGCCGTGCGTCTCCCAGTACAAAAAAAAGGTTTGGAATACCCTCCGCTTTCGCCAAGTTGCGCGCGCGGCCCAGAATCGCGGGTGTGAAGTCGAGACCCGCCACCCAACGAACATGTCGGGCAAATCGCAGCGCGAGCGTCCCCGGCCCGCACGCGAGGTCGATCGCGCGGTCCGACGTGCCGGCTCTCGTGAGCTTCACGAGCAGTTCCGCTTCACGCACGCGCTCCTTCACGGCGAAATCGCCGAACACCTCCGCCGTGCGCGTGAACCTGTCGCGAACCAGCTCCGCCTGTTCTTGGTCTTTGCTCGCCATTTCAAGATCGCCTCTCGCCTTTATCGATTACCGAGCGAGAATACACCGCGCTCGCCGCTCATCGTCAATCTGCCGCAGCTCCGGCACGGCGGCATCGCAATCGGAAATGTGCCGCTCGCATCGCGGCGCGAACGAGCATCCGGGTGGCAACGCGTCGAGCTCCGGCACCGTTCCCGGAATCGGCTTGATGTGGCCCCGCTGCAAGCGCGGTGCCGCACGGAGCAGCCCTTCCGTGTAGGGGTGCCGGGGATTGCGCAGCACTTCCTGAGCCGGTCCGTCCTCGACGATTCGCCCCGCGTACATCACCAGGACGCGCTCGGCGATCTGCGCCACAACGCCCAAATCGTGCGTGATGAAAATCAGCGACAGATTCAGGCCGCGCCGTAACTCGGCCAGCAGCTCCAGGATTTGCTTCTGCACGGTCACGTCCAGCGCCGTCGTGGGCTCGTCCGCGATCAGCACACTCGGTCCCGCCGCGAGTGCCATGGCGATCAGCGCCCGCTGCCGCAACCCGCCCGAAAGCTCGTGCGGATATTGGCGCGCGCGACGTTCGGGTTCCGGAACCGCAGCTTGTTCGAGCGCCTCAATCGCGCGCCGCCGAACTTCCGCTCGCGAAAGCCCTCGTTCGTGCACTCGAATTGTTTCTTCGATCTGGTCTCTGACGCGCAGCACTGGATCGAGCGCCGTCATCGGCTCCTGAAAAATCATGCCGATTTGCGCTCCCCGTATCGCACGCATCTCCTCGCCGGATACTTTCACGAGATCGACCGTTCGATTCGCCGCCGCCGCCGCACCGCTGCGTTCCGCGTTTTCCGCCCGGGAAGCCAGATGCAGCACGGCTTGGCCCTTCACGCGCGCTCCAGGAGGAGTCAATCCCATCAACGCCAGCGCCAGCATCGTCTTGCCTGACCCCGACTCGCCCACGATGCCCAGCGATTCGCCTCGCCCCAGCCGGAACGTCACGCCATCGACCGGCCGCACCCATCCCTTCGCCGTCGGCAACTCGATCGTCAGCTCGCCTACTTCCAGCCTGGCTCGCATGGCACCATGATATGTCTTCGAAGCGTCGGCGTGAGCAAATTTGCGGTCTAACCGCTTCGTGCCCGTAATCCGCTCCTTTCTTGAGTATCGGTCTTCCGTGGTTTCTGTCTCCTGACTCTTACTCTCGAACTTCTAACTTCCGAGGTCCGGCTTCGTGCTACCATCCCGCCGCCGCGCAATAGCCGCGGCCTCCGCCGTGCCGACCGCTCCCGATTCCGAAAAGCTTTCGCGTCCGCTCCGGCGCGTCCTCGTTCTCCTTACGCTTTCCATCTTCATCAACTACATCGACCGCGGCAATCTCTCCATCGCCGCGCCGCTCCTGAAGGACGAGCTTCACCTCTCACCAGCCGAACTCGGCATCCTGCTTTCTTCTTTTTTCTGGACCTACACCGCCTTCCAAATTCCTTCGGGCTGGCTCATCGACCGCGTCGACGTCACCTGGGTTCTGGCCCTCGGATTTTTCATCTGGTCCTGCGCCACGACGGCAACGGGCTTGTTGCATGGCTTTGCCGCGCTGCTCATTGTGCGGCTCGTCCTTGGAATGGGCGAAGCGGTTGCTTATCCCTCCTACGCGAAGATTCTCGCGCGCGATTTTTCCATACGCCACCGCGGCCTCGGCAACGGCGCCATCGCCGCCGGTCAATTCTCCGGTCCCGCCGTCGCGACGCTCGCCGGAGGAATCCTGATGGCCCGGTACGGATGGCGCCCTTTCTTCATCGTTCTGGGCCTCATCACTCTCGCGTGGCTGGTGCCATGGCTGGTCTACACGCGCCCGCTCCGCGCTGCCTCAACCTCCGGCCGCACCGGATCCCTCCGGTTTGCGCGCGCCGAAACAGCCGTTGCGAAGCCTCCGTCTGCGATCGTCAACCGCGCCGCCGCGCGCAAGCCTCCCCCGATGGGCGCCATCGTGCAGCAGCGTTCTTTCGGCGGCGCGTGCGTTTCGCATTTTTGCTGCAATTATCTCGTCTATTTCCTGCTGACGTGGCTGCCCTACTACCTTGTCCGCGAGCGCCACTTTTCCATGCAGAGCATGGCTAAAATCGGCGGGCTGGCGTTTCTGCTCTCCGCGATTTCCTCTTTGGTCTCCGGCTGGCTTTCCGACTACTGGATCGCCCCCGGCCCCTCCGCCTCGCGCATCCGCAAATTCCTATTCGTCATCGGTCTTGCAGGCGCAGGAATCTCGCTGACGCTCGGCGTTGTCGTCCCACCCGTGCTTTCGGTCGTGCTTTTGCTCGCCGCGGCCAGCTTCTACGGCATTGCCAACCCGCTTCTCTTCGCCGGCACCCAGACTCTTGCCGGACCAGACGCCGCAGGCCAATGGATGGGCGCCCAGAATTTCGTGGGCAACTTCGCCGGCATCGTCGCCCCCGCGCTAACCGGCTTTCTGGTCGGTCTCACCGGCCACTTCTTCTGGGCCGTCGCCGTTCTGGGCGCGCTCACTCTCATTGGCTCGCTTTCCTGGCTCTTCGTCGTCGGCCCCATCACCCCCGTCTCCTGGGCCGCTGCGCTTTCGCAACCGTCTGTCTCTGAACGCTCCCTGTAGGGCATTGCCTGTTGCGCCCTTTCTCTGCGGCGACAACGCCTGGCCGCGATCTTGTCTCCTTCGAAGCGCCACAGCACAACGCCGCGTCCGCCCGCTCTTCTCTGCGCCCTCTGCGGTGATGTTTCGCCCGATAAAATTGATAGAATGGAGCGAGGGCGTTCACACAAGGTCGCGGGTAACCTCGTCGACGCTTTTCCGCTCCTGCTTGAACGCGAGTCAGCGGATGTTTGAAACTTTAACCGACAAACTACAGCGCACCTTCAAGAACCTCCGCGGGCAAGGGAAGCTCAGCGAAGAGCACCTGAACCTTGCCCTCAACGAAATCCGCGAATCGCTGCTCGACGCCGACGTCAATCTGGGCGTGGTTGACGAATTCGTCGCGCACATCCGCGAAAAAGCGCTCGGCTCGGAAGTCCTCCTGCAACTGTCGCCCGACCAGCAAGTTGTGAAAATCGTTCGCGACGAGCTGGCTGACCTCCTTGGGCGTGAAGCCAAGCCGCAATTTGGCTCGAAGCCGCCGACGGTCTGGCTGATCGTGGGCCTGCAAGGCTCCGGGAAAACCACTTCCACGGGAAAGCTGGGCAAATGGCTCGCCGAGCACGGCCACCGTCCCATCGTTGTTTCAACCGACGTCTACCGCCCCGCCGCCCGCGAGCAGCTCGCGCAAGTGGCGAAAGCCACGGGCACTCCGCTTTGGCCCGGTGCGGGCACCGACAAGCCTCTGGAAATCGTTCGCGGCGCGACGCGCGAAGCGAAACTCGCTGCCTGCGATGTGATCCTGGTCGACACGGCCGGCCGCCTGCACATCGACGACGAATTGATGAACGAACTCTCGGTGCTCAAGCGCGAGCTCAATCCTTCCGAGCTGCTCTTCGTCGCCGATGCGATGATCGGCCAGGACGCGGTGAATTCGGCGGGCGAATTCCACAAGCGCCTTGGCATTACTGGCGTGATTCTCACGAAAATGGATGGCGACGCACGCGGCGGCGCCGCCCTCTCGATCCGCAAAGTCACCGGCGCGCCCGTGAAATTCGTCGGCGTCGGTGAAAAATACGACGCCCTCGAACCGTTCTATCCCGACCGCATCGTCGGCCGCATCCTCGGCATGGGCGACGTGCTCGGCCTGATCGAGCGCGCCGAGAAAACCATCGACGAGAAGAAGGCTCGCGAGCTCGAGCGCAAACTTCGCGAAGCCGACTTCTCGCTCGAGGATTTTCGCGACCAGCTCCAGCAGATTCGCAAGATGGGCTCCCTCGAGCAGTTGATGGGCATGCTGCCGAAAGTCGGCCCCTTCGCGAAATTGCCGAAGGATGCCTCCGTCGACGAAGGCCGTCTGAAATCCATCGAAGCCATCATCAATTCCATGACTGCGGCCGAGCGCGCCAATCACCACTTGATCGATGGCAAGCGCCGCAAGCGCATCGCTCGCGGCAGCGGCACCAGCGTGCAGCAGGTCAACGAAGTCCTGAAGCAGTACGCCGACATGCGCCGCATGATGAAGCAGTACGGCTCCATGGCCAAAATGAAGATGCGCGGTATTGGCAAGTTGGCGGGGCTCAAGTGACGATGCGGCGAGCATCGTCATCCCGAGGCGGACGCCTTTGGTCCGCCCAGGGACCTCTCTTAGCCGGTCCGTTTCGCGAAGGATGAAGCGAGAACAGGAAACGCATGCCGATCGTAATGAACAACGTGCTCGGCCAGATCCGCATGACAGCCGCGGGCAGCGACGACCGTGCGGTACGGGCGGAGCGTCTGGCCGAAATGATTCGCAAACTCGGCGAGTACCGCTGGGTTGGCGTCTACGACGTGGATGAGGAGAACGTTTCCATCATCGGCTGGAGCGGTCCCGGCGCTCCCGAATTTCCTGCATTTCCGGCCGGCACAGGCTTGACCGGCGCAGCGATAAAGGACAAGAAAGCGGTGAATGTCGCTGACGTGCGAAACGACCCGCGTTATCTCGCGACTCTCGGCGACACGCTCTCCGAGATCATCGTTCCGGTGCTCGACCCTTCCGGCGAGCGCGTGATCGGCACCGTGGACGTCGAGAGCGAGCGCGCCAACGCATTTGCGGCGAGTGACCAGCGCATGATCGAGCAATGCGCCCAGGCTGCTCTTCCGCTCTGGCTCCTCCGTTAGTTTTCAAGCGGGACCGAACGGTTTCGTAGGGGCGGGTCTCAGAACCGCCCGCATCCTCTTCGAGAAAACTCGGATCAAAGGTTGGAAGGCTGAATCGCCGCGCTATCTCTCACAGCACACGTCGGCTTGCCTCGCCAGCCAGGGCGCGAAGGAACTTGCCCGCCTGTTTGCCGCGCGGCCGGTGCGTTCTATTCCGCGCGATCAGGGATCGCCGTAAGCGCCTTTTCCCGCCGCGATCTCGTTTTTCACCGCGGCCAGAGCCTGCTCCGGAGGCCCCACGCGCCGGTACTGACACGATTCGATCACCTGGTGCACCTCGAACGTGAACAGGAATTTCCGGCCGCTGAAGTCGTACTGATAGCGCGTCGGAAGCCACACGCCGGGAGCAACGGGGGCCTGCTCGAAATCGAAGACGCCTCCCCGGTACAGCTTTCCGAGAATGCCTCCTCCCACCGAAATATCGCGGATGCAGCGGGCCCGAGCGCGGACGATCTGGTTCGCATCATGATCGATCCAGACCTTTGCCGTGAAGTGAAGGAGCGCCTCCTGCAGCATCGAGTGCGGGTGAAACTTCGGATTCGGTTTCAGTTCGAAAATGTCGCAATCCCGGCCGGCCATGGTTTCGCGGCCCACCCACTCGTAGGAGAAAGCTTCACGGGTGGCATCGACAAGCTCCGCGCGGTCGCGGCGTTTCTTCTCAAACTTGGCGTTGGCCGTTTGCTCTCTCGGATCGTCCGGGCGAAGCGCCAGCTCCAGCACCCGTTGCCAGTCCCGCAATTGACGCTGGTAGTCGGCGGGTGCAGTGTCCTTTCCATCGTTTCGTAGCAGAATTTTCAGAGTGCCTGTGCCGGTCGGGACCACGCGGAATGTTCGTTCCTCAATGGTGCGCGGATTGGAACCGCTCGACCGATCAAACTGCCTCTCGACGTACTCGTATTGCGTGATGGCCCGATCGTTGCGATGCTGATTGGCGATCAACTCCTCGGTTCGCGCCTTCAGCTCTGCCTCGGAAGGAGCCCCGTGCTGAGGCGAGGCCTGTCCGGTGGTCCTGACAGGATCTGCCAGAAGAGAAACCTGCGCGAAGGGGATGCCGAGCGCACAAAAGCTCAGTATCCCGGTGAAAACCGGAATGGCAAACTGGCGCTGCATAACGGCCTCGTTAGTCAGATTCTTGCGGCCGGGAGGCGGTTGCAAGCACAATTGTATCTGGAATCGGCCGGGGTTGCTGCCGGTCTATCGTATAGGTCAACAGCAGCTAAGCCTTTTGCCTTCCGGGCTTTGCCGTTCGACGGCAACGAGGGTGCGGTGACCCTTGATCCTCGAACAATGCGACTGGCGCCGATCGCTTGTAATTTTGGCGGCAAGGTGACACTTTTTAAGGTGCCTATCCGTCTATAAATACAAAGATGGAAAAGACATCCAGTTTCCTGAAGGAAGCCCGGGAGACCAGCGTTGCGCTGAAAGAGACGCTTCGCCTCGCGCTGGATACTCTGCGCTCGCACAAGCTGCGCACCTTCCTGACACTGTTGGGGGTGATTCTGGCGGTCACGACTCTGGTAGCCGTGATCTCCGTCCTGAATGGGCTCAATTTGTACGTTGCCACCAAGATCGCCAATCTGGGTGCGAACGCCTTCATCGTGGACCGCTTCGGCATCATCACGAACGAGGCGGACTGGTACAAGGCCCAGAAACGGCCGCGGCTGACCCCGGACGATCTCGAAGCGCTGAGAAGCGACATGAAGCTGGCTTCGGCGGTGGTCGGCGAACAGCAGACCGTTGCCGATGTCCGGTACGGGAACCAGTTGATGGAGGACGTCAACATCGTTGGGGCGTCGCCTTTTTTCGCTCCTCTGGAAGCCATCGACGTCGCCAGCGGCCGATTACTAACCGAGGCGGATGAGATCCACCGCTCGCCGGTTTGCGTAATCGGAGCAGATGTAGCCAAAAAATTCTTTCCCGGTATCAATCCCATTGGCAAGACAATCCGGCCTGGGGCGAGCGAGTACGAAATTGTCGGTGTGGCGAAGGAGCTGGGCACCGTGCTCGGTCAATCGCGCGACAATTTCATCCTGATCTCCTTGGGAACCTACCGGACGGAATGGCTGAAGCCCGACGACACGATCATGATCTTCATCCAGGCTCGCAACCTGGAATGGATGCCGGCTGCGGAGGACGAGGCTCGAGTGATCCTGCGCACGCGGCATCACCTGCGCTACCAGGATGCCGATGATTTCGGGATCATTGAACCGAGTTCGCTGATGAGCCTTTGGCAAAGTCTCACCGGCAATATTTTCGCGATCGCGGTGTGGATCACTTCGATCTTTCTGGTGGTGGGCGGGATCGTGATCATGAATATCATGCTCGCAAGCGTGACGGAACGCACGCGCGAGATAGGCGTACGGAAGGCTTTGGGGGCGCGCCGCCGCCACATTGTGATGCAGTTTCTTGTGGAGTCTTCGTTGCTCTCCGCGACGGGCGGAGCGCTCGGGGTCGTACTCGCGCTCGGCATTGCCTATCTGGTTCGGGCCGTAACGCCCGTCCCGATTTCGACGCCGTTCTTCGCCATCGCGATTGCGCTCGCGCTTTCTACCGCCGTGGGATTGTTCTTCGGGATTTATCCGGCGGTGCGCGCGTCCAGGCTTAATCCCATTGAAGCCCTGCGTGTGGAGAACTGATTCATGCCCCTACGCCAGGATTATCGCGAAAACCTGAGGCTGGCCCTCGACACGCTGCGCGCGCACAAGCTCCGCAGCTTCCTCGCCATTCTCGGCGTCATGATCGGAGTCGCCCTGATCATCCTGGTGGTTGGGCTGATTCAGGGCTTTCGCGGAACCGTCCAGAAAATGATCGAGGCCGAAGGCGTGGAGACGGCGTGGATCGACCGTTTCAGCCAGGGGCCGCACATAGGCCGGCGTCCCAAAGAGGAACGCCTGCGCAAACCGCTCACGCTCGAAGAAGGCGAGGCCATTCAGGAGCTCTGCCCCGATGTCGAGCAGACTGCCGTCTCCGTCTTTCAATGGACCCAGGAGCATGACATCCGCTATGGAAAAAACCAGGTGTTGGGCGGCGAATTTCGTGGCACTTTTCCCGCCTACCTCCAGGTCTATTCCAACGCGAGTTTGAAGGCGGGCCGCTTTTTCACGGATGCGGAGAACAGGCACCGCGAGAATGTAATCGTTCTTGGGCAGGACGCTGCGACGGCTCTCTTTCCCACGGTGCAGGATGCCCTGGGCAAAGAGGTGATCGTGGATGGCTCAACCTACAAGGTAATTGGCGTTTTCGATCGGCCCGTGGAGGGATTTGAGACCAACAACGACGACCGCCGCGTCGTCATTCCCTATTACACGTTCATGAAGCTTTATTCCGGCCAGCACGAGATTGCCATTCGCATTCTCGCCTTCCCAGGGCGCTTGGACCGGGCGGTCGATGAAGCCCGCGGGATCCTCCGCCGCCAGCGCAGGGTTCCCTACGACAAGCCGGACGACTTCTCGATTCAAACGCAGGTGGAGGCTGCTCAGCAGTTCAACGACATCATCGGCGGCGTTGCCCTGGTGATCGTCGTGCTCAGTTCAATCGGACTGTTGATCGGCGGGATGGGCGTTATGAACATTATGCTCGTGTCCGTAACGGAGCGCACCCGCGAGATCGGCGTTCGGAAAGCGATCGGCGCGCGCCGTAGCGATATCACCTGGCAGTTTTTGTTTGAGGCCATGACGCTGACCGGCAGCGGCGGGATCATAGGGATCCTGCTGGGCAGCTCGATCGTTCTGCTGATTCCGGTTGTTACCGGGATGAAAGCAGTTGTTCCGATTTGGGCGGTGATCGTCGGATTCTCGGTTTCGGTCAGTATCGGTTTGATTTTCGGGGTGTGGCCCGCGACAAAAGCTGCCAAGCTCGATCCCGTCGAAGCCCTGCGTTACGAATAGCTTCACGCCTGCGCTTTTTCCGCAGAAAACTCGATTCGCAAATCAACCGCAGTCAAATGTGCTGGACTGTCAAAGGCGGCCCCGGCTCTATCGCTCGGGCGCTCCGATCGGGCTCTTGGGGTTGAGGCGGCATTTTCCATCGGGGCCGATGACGTAAGGAATGCCGGCAGGATCGAGGGGAACACCGGGCAGCAGCCGCGCATTCACCAGGTCCAGCATCGACGTGGCCTTTCGCCCGAAGAGTTTTTCGTATTGCTGGATGACTTTATCTAACTGAATTTCATCTTCCTGCGCTTTGAGTGCCCGCAATTCCTTGAGCGCTGTCTTCCGCACTTTCGGATCGTTTGTGGACTCGTACAGCTCGGCAAAGATCATGCGCGAGGTTTCGATCGAACCACCCTTTTGAGCGATTCCGGCAGCCGCGAGCTTGAGCATCACGTAAGGCGCGTTGGGTTGATTTGAGGCCGCAAGGAACGCCGCCGCAGCATCGTGATAATCCTTTAGCCGCCAGTAATAAAGGACCCCAAGGTCGTAATTCAGGCGCCACTCGCCTGGATTCGCGGCGATGCCGCGTTTCACCAGATCCACGGCAAGATCGGTGCGCCCAGCCCCGGCCGGCTTCGGCTCGGACAGAAATATCGCGCCGAACCGGTAGGCCACGACGAGATGAGGATCCAGAGTCGTGGTGATATTGAGCAGCGGCGCGAGCAAATCGAAATGGGCATCGCGTTCGCCAATTCGCGATCCGTAATACTGCACCACCCGCGTCCAATAGATGTCCGCCAGCAGCGGATCGTATCCGAGGCTCAGCTTCTTCAGCAGCGTCCCGGAACGTACGAGCAACTCTTCCTTCTGGACCGCCTCCGAGCGTGTCTGCGCGTCGATGCGCGACTGCAGAAACGCCGCGGCCGCGAGCAGCAGCGGGATCGCCACCGGGGCCTTCCAGAGAGAGCGGGATGAAGTGGTGGGGTTCACTTCAGGTTTCGCCGCCCAAAGACGGCAGAGGCCGCCACCAGCACAACGCTCGCGTAGACGATCGCGTACAGCGTGTTCTGCCAGATCAGTGCAAGCGGCACTCGCTCGCCATGGCCGGCCGCGGCAATCGCATTGAAATTATGAAAATTGGGAACCAGGTAATACAGCACTCGCGTGAACGCTTGCACGGCCGGGCTTTTCGTCAAGGCCCCGAAGTCGCGAATATCGCCGGCGAAAATGCCGGTCACGTAGACGGCCAGTGTGAAGAGGGTGGAAAGCATCGGGCTCGAAAAGCAGGAAAAGAAGAGAGCGATAGCCGTAACCAGGGCGAGTTCCAAAAGAATGAAATAAATCGCGACGAGCGCGGTCAGGTCCGCGCGAACGAACGGACGCCCCACATAGTAGAGCGCCACCGCCAGTCCGATCGTCATGAACGACGTATTTACCAGAAGCGTGAGCAGCAGCCCCGCGTACTTGCCGGCAAGAAATTCCCATCGCCGCACCGGCCGGGCCAATAAGCTGTAGAGCGTTCGCTTCTCCATCTCTCTGTAGATCAGCCCGACGCCGATAAACACCGCCATGACCAGCCCGATCACGGAAATCGCCGAGAGTCCAAGATTGATGATTACGAGCCTGTTGATGCCAATCGACACCTGTCCGACCAGAATCGCCGCGCCCATCATCATCAGCCCGAAGAAAACCAGGTTGTAGAGGACGCGGTCGCGCACGGCTTCGCGAAACGTGTTGATCGCCACCACGCCGGGCATCACGCTCATCGCGTCACCACTTCAACCGCATGCGGAGCGGCCCCTTCGCGCCCCACCAGCTGCAGGAAATACTCCTCGAGCGTGGGGCGAACGGGCGTTACCGAGAGAATTCTCGCGCCCGCGTCCCGCAACCGGTCCAGCGATGCGTACAGGCCCGCCTCTCCCACTTCGATCCGATAGCGCGCGCCGGTTTGTGTGGCCTGCTGCGCGAGCGCGGCGGGAACGCTGCTCCCGTCGGGCATCTCGAAGAACACCTCCATCGC
>Ga0209167_10001861_pt1 | contig 11952 bp, 13 predicted proteins | sample Coa_R1_9_FD_187154 | JGI IMG/M metagenome (GOLD analysis project Ga0209167, IMG submission 187154) | Surface soil microbial communities from Centralia Pennsylvania, which are recovering from an underground coalmine fire - Coalmine... | ecosystem: Environmental > Terrestrial > Soil >... | reverse complement strand
GAAGTCGCTGGCCATCCGGACCCCCCGGATCAGGTTGTTCTTCATCTCGACGAGGGTCGGACGCCCGGCCCCGGTGGCGACCGCGATGTGATCGAATCCGAGTTCCCAGGCGTCCTCGACCGTGAGGGTCCCTCCGAATCGCACGCCGCCATAGACCCGGAATCGGGAACGGCGGGCCAAGGTGAGATAGATCAGCCGAAGAAAGTTTTTATCCCACCGAACGGTGATCCCGTATTCTGCCACGCCGCCGAACCCGGCGACGGTCCGCTCGTCAAGTTCTTCATAGAGATCTTGAACGCTGCGAATCGGCTGCGGGGGGATCCGCTCGTCCCCGACCCACGCCTGGGGAAGGGGCTCGATCTTCAGGCCATCGACGCCGCAGACCCCGAATCCGTCATTCAGAAGCAGCTGCGCCAGACTGAATCCGGCCGGGCCCATGCCGACCACCAGGATATTCTTTCCATTATAGGGGAGCAGATAGGGACGCTGGACGTTCAGCGGATTCCACCGGGTCAAGAAATCATAGATTTCGAATCCCCAGGGAAGGTCAAGGACATCCGTCAAGATTCGGGTCTCGATCTGGGGGATATTGACGGGATCCTGTTTTTGATAGATGCATCCCTTCATGCAATCATTACAGATCCGGTGCCCCGTCGCCGGAATAGCGGGATTGTCGATCATCATGACCGCCAGGGCCGCGATGGTTTCGCCATCCCGCTTCAAGAGGTGGGCCTCAGAGATCTTCTCATTGAGGGGGCAGCCGGTGAGGGGAATCCCGAGGGGATTTTCCTTCAGGGCCCCGTCTTTTTCATGCAGGCCCTTCGAACAGGAATCCTTTTCCCGCTCGTGGCAGAAGATGCAGTAATGAACTTCGCTGAGGGTCTGCCTCAGCGTGTATCGTCGATCGGTTAAGACGAAGCCCTCGCGACGGCGGCGCGTCTCTTCGGGTCCCTGGATGAACTCACCCCGCTCGTCTGGGGTTCTCACCGTCTCGACGAGTCGCAAGAAATCGAGTTTCTCCGGGAGTTTAAAGGAGGCCCATTCTGAGACGGCCCTCCGTCCTTCCGGCTGGTGGAAGTGGGCGCAGACCCACTGCTCCGCGATTCGCAGGAGGCTGCGGACGACCTCGCTCCCCGCTTCGTCGCGTTGGATCGGACCGGAGCCCGGAAATAGAGGGTTCGCGGACGAAAAGGAGGGCTGGGCGGACAGGGATCCGCAGATTTCGGCCAGCCTCGCTCGGGACGGTCCGGCGTCAACCTCCTGGCCTTTGACCTTGCGGATCAAGGTTTTTTCGATCTCCATCAGAGAGACCACCGTTCGGGCGACCGAGTCCTCCCGATCGTCGCGCGGGAGGAGAGGTCCCAGGACGCTCTCTTCCAGGGCGCGCATCTGCTCCTCCAGACGAGTGCGGTCCAACTGGATCGACTCCGACGGGCCGTAGGCCTTCAAGGCGCGCCGGATGATAAACTGTTCCTTGAACTGAGAGATCGGTTTTTCCGATTCAGCGCGATCCCGGTCCCGTGCGGCGTCCATTCCCACCCGAAAAAGACGGGCCACGAACCAGCCGAGATAGGGGGCCAGACGGACGATCACTTCCGATTCTTGGACGGGATTGAGCCCGGTTCCCCGCTCCTTGCGGTAGGACGCAAAGCTCAAGGCGAGTTCCGGATCGGCCGACTCGACTTCCCAATAGAAGCGTTCTGCCAATTCTTTAAGTCGGGCCGGGATAAAAAGATCGGGATAGGAGAAACCCTCGATTCCCAGTTCAAGCCGCTCTGGCGCAACGGAGTCTCTCATCGTCATCGACCTTGCCCCGGTTCTGTGCGGGAGAATATCATCTTCGCCTCGATCGGATCTATAAGGTTTGGGAAAAACGATTCGGCGGTCCTGTACGCGATCCGAGGTGAGCGCGTTTTCGCTGAAGAGCGGAGGGAGGCCCGGATTTCGCGCGTCCCTTTTCCTTTGCCGATCCGCGCACGGGCGGGTGTTCCCGGGCGTTCGGCCTCGGCGCGAACGCGCAGAGGGCCCGAAGGGAGAGGGATCGATCCCAAGAAAGGTCCGCTCCCTCAGGACGTGACCTCGGGAGATCCTCGAATCAAGATCGACCCCCTCGAACGAAGACCCTGCCCCGCCGGGTCTGGACGCTGGGCAGGCTCTTCGGGCGGGCTTAGGTCGGTTCGCCGATATCTTCGTCCCAGATCCGGGGGTTGGCCTGGATATAGGTCGAGAGCAGGCCGATGCATTCTCTGGACGAGCGATCGATTAGGCGCACGCCGTGCTCTTGCAGCCAACCGATTCCCCCTCGGAAGTTGACCGACTCTCCGACGACCACAGTTCCAATACGAAATTGCCGGACGAGGCCGCTGCAATACCAGCAGGGGGCCAGGGTGCTTACCAGGATCACCTCCCGATAGCTCTTCAGGCGGCCCGCGCTTCGAAAGGCGTCCACCTCGGCATGTGCGGAGGGATCCAACGTCTGAATCCGCCGGTTGTGTCCCCGGCCAAGAAGTCGCTCACCCCCTTGACCGAAGAGAGCGGCCCCGATCGGGATCCCTCCCTCGGCCAGACCCTGGCGGGCCTCCTCGAGCGCGACCTGCAGCAGCCGGTCGATGTCCCCGTCATCCACGCCCGCTCTCCTCAGAAGATGCCCCGCGCCGGAACCGATCGATGCTCCATGGACCCCCTCCGGCGGCCGAGAGGTATAGAAAAATAAAGCAGTAGAGTACGGCGAGTTCTCCATGATTGAGGAGCGGCCAAAAACCGGCCGAAAAATGCTTCAGGAAATAGGCAACGGCCATTTCGCCCGAAAGGATAAACGAGACCGCTCTTGTAAAGAGACCGATGAAGACCAGCAGGCCGCCGAAAACCTCAAGAAGACCCGCGAACCCGATCAGCGAGAAGGGCGGCACCGGACCGCTCGGCATTCCTGCCGGAAAGCCCCAGAGCTTCTGGCCGCCGTGTTGCATAAAGAGGCCCGTGGCCACGATGCGCAACAGGCTGAGGCATCGACGTTCCCAGACGAAAGAGGATCGATCGCGATTCATCATGGTCTCAATATCTGTGTTGCGGAACAGGGTCTATTTTGAGACCGCCTGTTTCTGCTTCAGCGCCTCGGCCAGTTTCTCCGCCGTACTTTTTGCGTCGCCGAAGAGCATAAAGGTGACCGGATTGAGGTAAAGTTCGTTGTCGATTCCAGCGAATCCCGGTTTCATGCTTCTCTTGCAGACGATGACCGTCTTGGCCTTGTCGACGTCTAAAATAGGCATCCCAAAAATGGGGCTCTGGGTGTCGTGGCGCGCTGCGGGGTTGGTGACGTCATTGGCGCCCATGACCAGAGCGACGTCGGCTTCGGGGAACTCGGCATTGATATCGTCCATGTCGATCAGCTCGTCATAGGGCACGTTCGCTTCCGCCAGCAGCACATTCATGTGGCCGGGCATCCGTCCGGCGACTGGATGGATCGCATAGCGGACCTTCGTCCCCTGTCCCTTGAGCAGCTCCGCGCACTCTCGAACGCCATGCTGCGCCTGGGCTGCCGCCATCCCATAGCCGGGGACGACGATCACCGAGCGGGAGATCAGAAGCATTTCTGCGGCCTCGTCCACGCTCAGCTTCTTGACGGTGCGGGTTGGGCCTTCTGCGGCCTGCGCCGGGACGGCCGCGCTTCCGGAGGGCGCCTGTCCGAAGGCGCCAAACAGCACGTTCATGATGGAGCGGTTCATCGCCTTGCACATCAGGATCGACAGCAACAGGCCCGAGGCGCCGTCCAGTGCGCCCGCGATGATCAAGACGTTGTTGGAGAGGACGAACCCGGTCGCCGAACCGGCCAACCCCGCATAGGAATTGAGCAGGGAGATGACGACAGGCATGTCGGCCGAGCCGATCGGCAGAACCAGGAGAATTCCGAAGAGGGTGCAGAGCGCGAGCATCAGGTAAAAGATGAAACCGGAGGCGGGGGAGAGGACCAGGTAGATCACCAGTCCGAGGATAAAGGTGAATAGAGCGATATTAAAGAAATTCTGTCCTTTAAAGGTGATGGGGGAGCCGCGCATCAGCTCTTGCAGCTTTGCGGCGGCCATTAGGCTTCCGGTGAAGGTCAGCGCGCCGAACATGCACTCCAGGCCGATGGCGGAGATCTTGACCGGCCCGAGGGCCGCTCCGTGGGTATAGTATTCGGCGATGCCGACCAACGTCGCCGCCAGGGCGCCAAAGGCATGGGAGAGGGCGGTTCGCTGTGGCATCGCGGTCATCGGCGTCCAGATGGCGATGGCGCCGCCGGCCAGGGTACCGATGAGCATGCCGATGATAATCCATTCGTAGCTGACGATCTCCCGGTTGAGGAGTGTCCCGACGATCGCCATCAGCATCCCGATTTCGGCCAGAAACATCCCGCGACGGGCCGTTTCTGGAGAGCTGAGATATTTTAATCCTAGGATAAAAGAGATGGAGGCGGCCAGATAAGTCAATTGGATCAAAAGCGGTGTCGTCATGCTCTATCCTTTTCCCTTATCTTTTTTGAACATTTTCAACATTCGGTCCGTAATCATAAATCCACCGATCACGTTGGTCATCGCGGAGGCCACCGCGGTGCAGCCGAGCACGGTGCTCAGGGTGTTATGTTCGCTTCCCGCCGCCAGGAGGGCTCCCACGACGGAGATCGCCGAGATGGCATTGGTGGCCGACATGAGCGGGGTATGCAAGAGCGGGGGAACGCGTGAAATGACCATGTAGCCGATGAAGGCGGCCAGAACAAAGACATACAGGCCGGTCATGAGGGTATTAGTTTCCATCAGGAAGGGGCTCCTTTCTTCAGGGCACTGATCACCGCGGGATGGACCACCTCTCCGTTGGCGGTGACCATCGATCCCTTGATGATTTCATCCTGGGTGTCGAGTTTGAGCGTTTTTCCATCGGGGACAATGAGATTTAAAAACGCGAGAATGTTCCTTGCGTAAAGCTGGCTGGCATGGATCGGGAGGGTCGCGGGGATGTTAAGCAACCCGATCAAAATGACCCCATGTTTCACGATTTCTTTCCCCGGCTCCGAAAGGGGACAATTGCCTCCCTGCTCGACCGCCAGGTCGACGACCACCGAACCCGGTTTCATCTCCCGGAGCATCTCCTCCGTGATCAGGACCGGGGCCCGCTTGCCCGGGATCAGCGCCGTTGTAATAATGAAATCGGCCTCTTTAGAATACTTGCGGATCAGCTCCTGTTCTTTTTTGTAAAACTCCGGTGGAAGCTCCTTGGCGTAGCCGCCGGTATCTTCGGCTTGGTCGTGGGGAACGTCCAGAGAGACGAATTCCCCTCCGAGGCTCTTGACCTGTTCGCCTACGGCAGGGCGGGTGTCGAACGCCGTTACGACGCCTCCCAGGCGTTTGGCCGTCGCGATCGCCTGGAGTCCGGCCACTCCGGCCCCGATGACTATGACCTTGGCCGGAGGAATGGTTCCCGCGGCGGTGCTCAGCATCGGCAGAAAACGTCCGCTCGCGTTCGCAGCGACGAGGACCGCTTTGTAGCCGGCGACGGTGCTCATCGTCGAGAGGGCATCCATCCTCTGGGCGCGGGTAATCCGGGGAACCATTTCCATCGCGAGCGCCGTGACGCGCCGCTCGGCCAGCCGCTTGACCAGCTCCGGGTGGCCGAGGGGTTGAAGGAAGCTGATGAGGAGGATCCCCTCCTTAATCTGGCCGGCCTCCTCCAAGGTCGGACGGTTGACCTTCAGGAGGATGTCCGATTGAGAAAAAATCTGCGCGGACGGGGCGATCGTGGCGCCCGCGGCTTCAAACTCCTTATCTTCGATGAACGCGCCTTTTCCGGCACCGGTCTCTACGACGACCTGCATGCCGCCTTTGACGATTTTGCCGACGGTCTCCGGGACGGCGGCGATCCGTCGCTCGCCGGGGAGGTTTTCTTTTGGAATTCCGATTCGCACGTTGTTCTCCGCAGCTAGAGGCCAAGGTTTTCCGTTCAGTGACGGCGTGATCTCAGCCCAATTTCTTGAGGAAAAGCAGGCGCGACCACCAACTAAATTTTATATCACGGGGTCTTTTGCGAAGTCAATTAGAATAGAATCGCCGGGGGGTTGAGGGCATTCGGTCCAGTCGATAAACCGATCGGTGCGCCGAAGGCCTAAATCAGCCCGTCGAAGGTCTCCAAGGCGGTAAAATCGAGGGAGGTCCGGGCCTCGGAGCGACTGCTCGATTTCCCCCGGAAAATCAGGTGCCGGATGCCGAAGCGGCGGGCCGCCCGAAGGACACTTTCGTTGTCGTCGATGAAGAGAGATCGTTCCCGGTCAAAGCCGATCTGCTCGGCGGCCTTGATCCAGAAGGTGTCCTGCTCCTTGGCCCATCCGATCTGCGCCGAGCAGAGCAGCCCGTTCAGGTAGCGATGCAGCGGAACCCGGCGAAGCTTGACCTCGAGCGCCTTGGGGTGCGCATTGGTCAAGATGAAGACCCGTTTGCCGTCCCGCTTGAGCGCGCTTAAGAACGGCTCCACATCGGCATGCAGCCGGACCAAGTGGGCGATTCCCTCTTTGAGCAGCGCGATGTCGAGTCCCAGTTTCTGAGACCAGAAATCGACGTCGGTCCAGTTGAGGCTCTTCTCTTCTGCGCGGTACGCTGCGTAGAGGGTCTCCTTGGCCTGGGAGAGGAGAAGGTTGTTCAGCTCGGCATAGGCCTGGGGAACGAGTTCTTCCCAGAAATGGTCGTCGAAGTATTTGTCGAGCAGGGTGCCGTCCAGATCCAGAAGGACGTCATCGATGCTCGCCCAGGGGAGCCGAGGTCTCGCGGGCGGCATCAGGGAGCTCTCCGCGGGAGCTGGCAGGCCGCAGCCACGCCATCGCGGTAGGCCAGCCAGAGTCGCAGCCCGTCGTTTAGCACCTTCTGGACCTGGGCTTGTGCGCTCGATGAAAGGGCATTTTCCAGAACCATTCTCCAGGCGTCCGAACGATGGCCCTTCTCCACGGCCTGGTGTGCCCGGATCAGGTCTAGATACTTGGGGTCCAGGTTGTGGAAGCGCACCAGCGGGTGATTCCGGAGGATCTCCTCGATATCGGAGGGCTGGGACGATCGCTCCGATTCCAGCTCCTTACGGTCTTTAACGCTCCCCTCGACGAAGATCGTGACGGCGGCCGCCGCTTCCAGCCAGCTTCCCCGAAGGGTGATGCGATCGAGCCAGGTCCGATATCGGCGGGATTTGGGGAGGAGGCGAATTCCCCGAAACTCCCGAGGCTCGAATCCGAGTCCCTCCATCATCTGGAGAAACAGTTCCGGGTGGGAGCGCCCCAGGCTTAATCCCCCTGTGTCCTCCTCGAAGAGGTTTGCGGCGAGGGCCTGACGAACGGGCAGAGGTGGGTTCTTGGCATGGATCCGGCTGAGGAAGACCGGAAAATCGAGGACGTAGACCGCGAATTCCTGCCGGTAATGGATCTTCAGCTGGGCCTTGGTGATCTTGTTCCCGGAAAAGTACTCCCAGGCCCAATGGTTCTTGCGCTCCATAATTTCAAGGAGCGATCCTCTGAACTGTTCGAGGGTCCGGCCCATCGCGCCTCCTGCGGCTGAATTTCTTCAGTGTATCAAAATCGTACCCTGAGTCAATGAGGAACCGCGTCGCGGGCCGCACCGGGAGGGCGTTGACGGTATCCGGGCGCTTGATCTTCGTCTCGCCTTCCCGTACAGTAGCCGCATGTCCGAGGCGCGTTCTGATGTCGTTGTAATCGGTGCCGGAGCAGGGGGACTGTTTCTTGCCTGGCTCCTCGCGAGGAGCGGTCTGAGCGTTGTCCTGGTCGACCGAGGACGCGGGCCGGCGCCGGTCCCGCGGGGAGAGATCCTTCAGCCGAATGGCTTAGCCCTCCTCGAGCGCCACGGCCTGCTCGAGGAGTTCTGCTCTCTGGGACCCTCCCGCGTTGAGCGGTTTCGTTTCTCGAAAACCGATGGAGGGGGACTCTTAACGGTCGATTACAACCTCCTGCCGCCGCCTTATCGCTATGGCCTGATCGGCCTCCCTCATCTGCTCCAGGAACTGCTCCTACGGAAGCTGCGTGAGCTGCCGCAGATCCGGATCATGGAGGAAGCGACGTTCGTGGGCATCGAGCGGGGTGCGGGAGGAATTCGGGTCCTGGTCGCGCGCCAGGGCCGGCAGGAGACCCTCGCCGCGCTTCTCGTGGTGGGGAGCGATGGCGCACGGTCGGCGGTGCGTCGGGCGCTGGGCATCCCGGTGCGGTTTCACGAATATCGTGACGGCTACCTGACCCTGGTGCTGCCCCGTCCGCCCGGATTTGGATCCGACGCGCGCTATTACCTGGGCCGGGGGCAGATTCTGGGTCTGTTCCCTCTTTCGAAGGATCAGATCTATCTGTTCTACCTGATTCCGGCAAAAGATCAGGCGCGCATCATGAAGGAGGGGTTAGAGAAGTTTAAAAGTCTGCTCCGTGCCATCGACGATTCGCTCGGTTCGGGACTGGAGGCTGTTCAATCTTTTGATCAGGTTGCTTTCATGCCGTGCGTGCGGGTTCAGGCCGAGCGCTGGGTGGAGGATCGGGCGGCCTTGATCGGCGATGCGGTTCACGCCATGAATCCCCATGTGGCCCAAGGAACCAATCAGACCCTAGAGGATGTCTCCGTTCTCCATCGGGTCATCGTCGACTGTGCCGGGCGGGGAATCTTTGACCGTCAGGCACTCTCCCCCTATGAGGAGCTTCGGCGTCCCCCCGCCGCGGCTCTGCAGCGCTTGGGGGATGAACTGACCCTGCTTTGGAATTCCGGGGCCCTCCCCCTGGTGTGGCTCCGCAATCACATTCTCCGAACGGTCGATCGAAACGAACCTCTCCGGCTGAAGATGCTCTCCTGCGTGGCGGGGTTGAAGATCGAGCGGTACAGTTGGAGCGAACGGCTGGGGGCCCTAGGCCTTTAAAGGGGGCCACCTGACGATTGGAGAACGACTCTGTTATAATTAAACCCGGAACGCACATCGACGGAGGGGAACATGCCAGAATTGATTCCGGGATTAGCCGGGGTTCCGGTTGCGCGAACGAAGGTGAGCTATCTCGATGGAAATCAAGGGATTCTCGAGTACCGGGGGATTCGGATCGAGACCCTCGCCGAGCGGGCGAACTTTGTGGAGACGGCCTATCTCCTCCTGTTCGGCAAACTGCCGAATCGTGCGGAACTCGAGAAGTTCTCATCGGGACTGCGGGCGCATCGAAAGATCAAATTCAGGATCATTGATCTGATCAAGTGTCTTCCCGAGAACGGCCATCCCATGGATACCCTCCAGGCGGCGGTGGCGGCCCTGGGGATGTTTTATCCGACCCGCGGTGACGTGAGGAATCCGGAAAACCAATACTGGTCGGCGGTGCGGCTTATCGCGAAGCTGCCGACGATCGTAGCGGCCTGTGCGCGGATTCGCCATGGCGATGAGCACATCCCCCCGAGGGATGACCTCGGGCATAGCGAAAACTTTCTCTATATGCTGACCGGCGCAGTGCCGGACAAGCTGATGGCGGAGGTGCTCGATGCGGCGCTGATTCTTCACGCCGAACACACGATGAACGCGTCGACCTTCAGCGGTATGGTCACCGCCTCGACGCTGGCCGATCCCTACACCGTGGTCTCTTCCGCCGTCGGAACCCTCAAAGGGCCGCTTCACGGGGGGGCGAACCAGGAAGTTTTGGAGATGCTCCGCGAGATCGGGAGCGTCGAGAAGGTCCGCGACTATATCCAAGGGAAGCTCAACCGCAAAGAGAAGATCATGGGGCTCGGACACCGCGAATATAAGGTCAAAGACCCCCGCGGGGTCTTCCTACAGGGGCTCGCCAAGAAACTCTTCGCTCGATACGGCGGGTCACCGCTCTATACGATCCTCCAGGAGGTGGAGCGGGTGGCCGATGATCTCCTCTCCTCTCAAAAGAAGGTCTACCCGAATGTCGACTTCTACTCAGGCATTGTATATCAGAAGATGGGGATCGAGGACGATCTCTTTACGCCGATCTTCGCCATGGCCCGAGTCGCGGGATGGCTTTCCCACTGGATAGAGCAGGTCCGGGATAATCATATCTTCCGGCCCGTGGATATCTATGAGGGGAGACGGAGTCTCGACTATGTCCCGCTCGAGAAGCGGGAATGATCCCCGATCGTCTCGAGACGGTGGGTGATGGTTCGATCTTCTCGGCCGCTCACCAGACCACGGTTCGATCGTATTCGAGGACCAGCCGGGCGATTTCTCTATAATCGATCTTGGGGTGGGGACTTTCCTGAGCGCGCGCGTCGAGGTCCTCTTGGTTCACGAAGACCTCTCCCGGAAATAGTGTGTGATTCAGCACCCCATCTTGCACCAGGATGACGGCGACCGGTCCGTCCAGTGCTTCAGCGCGGATCGATTCTTCCGCGAGGAGATCGCTGACCTTTCGAATCAGATGAAGCGAGCGCATCAGTAGGGGATCACAATCGGTGATTCGGCAATCCGCCGTAGCACGTCCTCCCGAGCCATGACCTTGACTCCGGGCCGAAGCTGAGCCAACTTCCGATCGGCAAGTCCGGGTCCGTCAGCCAGCAGTGGAACCGAGAGTCGGTCGCAGTATTTAAAAAATTCTTCGGAACTGGGCCGGCCGACTTTCTCTGCACGGAGCGGGACTAAAGAATAGAGCCCGTCCCCCCAAAATAGAACCGCCACCCGGTTTTCCGCCAGGGTCAGGCCCAGCCCCATCCTGAGGGCCTCGGTGCACCGGATCGTGTTCAGGGGGCTTTCTTTGACGATGACCAGTATGTCGGCCATCTCGTTCTCCTTAAGGACCGAAGTAGAGGAAACGGTTCGATTTGGAGGCGATTTGGGCTAATTCGTATTGACTGGCCAGCCCCACCTCCGGGAGGAGGTTCTCGGGACGGCAGGCCCTCGATTCCGCGGAAAGCGCGCAGATCAAGACCGTGACTCCCCCTTCGATCAGCTTCCCGATACCGCTAAAGAGGCGCTCCTTCGCTGTATTTCGGACGACATTGTAGATGCCGTCGTCCATGAAGAAAAGCGTGACCCGATTTCCCTGCTCTAAAAATGCCTCAGTGAGGCGGAAGATCGTGTAGCTGTTCTGATGTTCCGGGGTGGTGGTGACCAAAATTCCAATGGTTTTGCCGCTAGGGCTCATGCGCCTTCTCGACGAGAATCTCCCAGAGCCGCTCGCTCAGCGGTTGAATGCCCAGGATCCTATGACCTTCGTTCGAAAGGCTTTTGGGCACGTTGATGACAGATCCGGGATAATCGATTAAGATCCGCAGGATCTGTCCGACAGCCATCTCTTCGAGGGCCAGCTTGGATTTTACGAATGTGATCGGACAGACATCCCCTCGCAGATCGAGCTCGCGCCGATTCTGAAGGCCCTCTATTGGTCCGGCCGCCGCATCATCGCTCATCTTAGCTCTGGCTCCGCTTGGGCCTCACCCACGGGCTTTGGCCAGAGACCTCCCCCGCCCACTTGCTGATTCGATCGAGCTTGTCCGTCATGACTCCCGCAGAAGATCGTGTGCATCAATTACCTTGGGATCGTTGAGGGAGTAGAAATATTGCTCCCCTGGCATGGGCCGAGACCATGCACGATTGCGCAAAATCGAGAGCTGCTGAGAAAGATCGGCCTGGCGTATTCCTAGCGGAAGAGAAAGGTCGGAGACCGATCGTTTCACCGTCTGGAGCGCATACAGAATCAAGATCCGCTTTGGATCCGAAAGTGCCTGACAAAGCTCGGCGTGGAGGGACAAATTTCCTCCCGAAGGGTCCCGTTCATTTTTAATCCGTTCGTATGCGTGTATGCGGATAGATATCATTTTGACCCGAGCGGTGTCAACGACCCAAGAATAGCGATAGGAGTCGGTGATCGTGGGCCTTGGGGTCATCGGGGCTTTTTTTAGAAACCCGCTGATCCGTTCAGCGAACCAAAGACCTCGATCGGCTCTCGGGGGAAGATCT
>Ga0209167_10001859_pt1 | contig 11963 bp, 6 predicted proteins | sample Coa_R1_9_FD_187154 | JGI IMG/M metagenome (GOLD analysis project Ga0209167, IMG submission 187154) | Surface soil microbial communities from Centralia Pennsylvania, which are recovering from an underground coalmine fire - Coalmine... | ecosystem: Environmental > Terrestrial > Soil > Unclassified... | reverse complement strand
GCTCAAAAATGCGCCCAGCGGCACCTCGCTCATCAAACGAACCTGCACCGCCTCTTTCAGGAGCGCGCGCGTACGCTCGACGGCCGTCGCTTCATCGTCCTGGCAGGTCGGCCTGAAAGGAAGTTCCCAGTAACGTTTCATGCTGATGTGTCCATCTTCGTAGACGAGGATATGGGCTGCAGGAAGCTTCGAGACACCACTGAAGAGGGTATTCGGCGTGAGGACAACGCCAAACGTCAGGTACTCATCGAGGGCAATAGGATTGACCTCGCGTGGAATACTGGCCTCGAGGATGGATTTTATCTCAGAGCCAAAGAACAATCTCTGTCCATCCCAGTAGTAATTCAGAGGCTTCTTGCCGAAACGGTCGCGCGCGGCCAGTAACCGTTGGCGTTTCCTATCCCAGAGGGCGAAAGTGAACATGCCGCGCAGATGCCCGACGCAGTCATCACCGTACTCTTCGTAGGCATGTACGATGGTCTCGGTATCACTATCTGTGCGAAAGCGATGGCCGCGCGCTCGAAGTTCTTGCTGCAACTCACGGTAGTTATAGATTTCTCCGTTGAGGACAACGAGGACGCTCTCATCTTCGCTAAAAATGGGCTGATGCCCACCAGCGAGGTCTATGATCGAAAGGCGGCGCATGCCCAGTGCTACACCATCACCCACCCATATTCCCTGTTCGTCTGGCCCGCGGTGGCGAATGACCTCGCACATGCTCTCTATAAGTTGCTCCGCATTGTCGCGGCTGCGCTCGACGTCGATAAATCCGACTATCCCGCACATAGTGTCCCGTCCTTTCCAATATCTACGATGACCTCTGCCCGATTTCAGAGCGCGGTGTATCTTCTGCGTCCTGACAGGGATCACCCGCCATATTTTGATAAAGCTCTACATATCTATCCATAATTTGTTCAAGCGAATAGCGCCTCTCGATCGTCTCGCGGGCAGCTCGCCCATACTTCTGAATCAACAGCGGATCACACAGCAGGGTAAGCAGCGCCTGCGCCATGTCCTGGTAGTCTTCAGGCTCGACAAGCAGACCATCGACGCCGTGCTCAATGATATCCTCGCTGCCGCTAACACGCGTCGCCACGCAGGGCAGACCGCAGGCCATTGCTTCCAGGACGGCATTGGGCATACCTTCCCAACGCGAGGGGAGCACCGCCAGGTCGCCTCGATACAGCTGCGCCAGCACGTCACTCTGCATACCCGTGAATTCTACGCTGTCAGCGATACCGAGCGTCTCCGCCATACGCTCAAGCTGCGGCTGGAGAGAGCCACGTCCCACAATGATCAGCCGCGCCTGCGGGGCCTGCTGCTGTACCAGGTACCATGCCTGCAGCAGAACATCGATGCCCTTCTCGTAGCGCATTCCAGAGATGCAGACAACCACCTGAGCTCGCTCATCACGAGAGGGATCATCAGGGGTAGGGATAAAATGCGAGATATCCACTCCATTAGGGATCAATCGTATTCGTACACCGGGCAGGATAAAGTTATGGTCAGCAAGGGAGACCTTCATACGCGAACTGAGCACGACCACTACGGCACGTGTGCTGTGGAGTAGAAGACGTGTCAAGTGTACGATGGGTTTTCCCATGCGCTCCAGGCCCTCTAAATCGCTGCTAACGTGAACTCGCCCATTGGCCCGCAGCCGTTCATCGACCAGCAGCCATGGTGTTGTGGCGTCAAGCGGCCCGGCAATCAATGATGCCCCGTCGTGCGATTCTGTAAACCTACCAGAGTCTGCGGAACGTATCGCGACAATCAGTCGCTTACCGGTCAACCGGCACACCAATGCTGCTAATAATGCCAGTAAGCTGAGGCCGTAGACGTGTAAGACGTCGTAGCGTTTGCGATATCTCCATAGCGTCCAGCCCATAACCAGCACAGCCGCCAGGTAGGCCATTTTTTGGAGTAGCCTGGGTAGCTTCCACCGATCTATCAGCAGCCTACCAGCCACACGAATAACCGGAACGCCCTCTATCGCTTCACGCCGGGGCCATGCCTTATCGTGGCGGAATGTAATAACAGTCGTCTCATAGCCCCTCTTCAGCAAACTGCGGCTCTGTGCAAAGGCTTGTTTTTCAGCCCCGCCGACCGATGGGATAAAGGTAGCGATAACGATGTAAATACGTGGAATGATCATCAATTCCCCCTTCTTTCTAACACAAGGGGTAAAACGTTTTGTTCTCCGGTGAGAAGGCGGCGGTAAAGCCCCAGGCACTGCTCGACAACAGCGGCCAGCTGATAATCGCGCACGACCGTTGCCCGTGCTTCCCGGCCCAATCGCTGTGCGAAGTCAGCGTCCTCCATGATGCGGCGCAGGGCCAGGGCCATTTCAGCGGGTTGCTCCGGTTCCACCAGCAAGCCGTTGACGCCATCGCTGATGGCGTCTTCGCTACCGCTCACGCGCGTTGCCACACAGGGTAGGCCACATGCCATCCCTTCCAATAAGGCGTTGGACATGCCCTCCCAGCGAGAAGGCAGTACGAAGCCCCAGGATCGCTGTAGGAGATCGACTACATCGGCACGCGATCCGAGAAACTCCACGCTGTCCTGGATGCGCAGCTCCGCAACAATACGTTCCATTTGCGCCCTGTATACACCGTCGCCCACCAGGCGCAGCCTGGGTTTCAGGTATGCGCGCAACCCGGCGGGTTCGCGTATCATCCTTCCCCACGCGTGCAATAGCACATCGACTCCCTTGGCATAATCCAGGCGCGCCACGCAGATGATATCGCGCTCTTGCTTCGCAGGATCAGGTCGCCGCTCAAGAGATGGTTGGAACTTCTCCGTATCGACGCTGCCGGAAATATGCACAATCTGACCGGAGTGAAACCCATGCGAGGTGAGATAGGAGTAACTGCGAGTACTGAGAATCTGGTAAGATGCATTTGACTTACGCAGGAAGCTTAACATCAAGTTGCCAAATGCCAGTTGAGGAAAATGGGCGATATCACCCGCACCTGCCGCCCAGTCCCTGGTATCGACCATCAGGAAAGATGTCTCTGTCAAGGTGTCGACCATCAGTCTCGCTCCCCGCTCAAGCTGTTTAAGTTGCGTCTCGCTTGGCCCCGCGCACTGGACGCTGAGAATAACTGGCTTACGTAGAAATTTGCCGGCAAATGCGGCAGCCGGAGACAACTGGAGGGCGTGAATCACCTCATAGGAGTAGCGCATTCGCCAGAGCGTCAGAAACATTGTGATAAAGATAGGTAAATGCCCGAGCCTGCCGATCCGTAGCTGCCCTCGTTTATAGATGCCGCCTACGCGTATGACTGGTAGGCCGTCAAGCATCTCCGTTCGCTTCCAGCGTTTATCGTGCCGCAGTGTGACAACAATCACTTCATGTCCGAGAGCTTGAAGCCGACGCGCCTGCTTTTCCGCTCGCACCTCAGCCCCACCAACGAGTGGCGAGAATGAGAAGGAAACATAACAGACCCGAATTCGATCTTTCACAAAGTCACTCCTTACTGAAAATCTCACTTCTTGTCCCTTTGGGCCGTGACGAGTATCTCGCCGCCTTTTTTCCCCTGGACTACCGGCAGGCGCGGTTCTGTCGCATCGTTATCAAGAGTTTGCTCATCGTCCCCGGTTGATTGCTTTGGTGCGGACCAGCAGAGAGCAAATGGCAACGCCATAATGATCCAGAAGTAAATACCTATTCCCTGGTTCCAGATCTCATTGGAATCGATAGACTGGAGTAAGACGCTGACAAAGACGGCCAGTGCCACTGCGAACAATGTGCGCTGTTCGCCACAAGTTTTTCGTGCTCCGCTGATCAAGGCGATGACCAGCGCAGTGAGGGTCAATACGAGCAGAGTCACCCCGATGATGCCATGGTCATAGAGTTCCCCCAGAAAGAGATCGTGCGGCGCGGAACCGATCACACCTCCACCAAAACCCACGCGCAGATTGGTCAACAAGTTGTTGGAGGCGTTAAGGCCGTAGCCCAGCAGTCTTGTCGGGTCAAAACGGTCGAGTAGCGCCTGCCAGATGTAGGTACGCCCATTGAGCGTTGTAATATCCTGGCTGAAGAAGCGTTCGAAGATCGGTATATTGCCGAATTTCACCAGGAGCGCCATGAGCGCAGCCAGCGCCGCTATACCGCCGAGCAGGCCAACCTTCATCTTGCGCGAGGGCAGGAAGAAGATCAGGACGACAATACTCACCGGGACACTGATAAAAGCGCTGCGTGTGAGGGTCAGCCCCAACGCCATCAGAGAGACGAGAACCAACATCAAGCCGCCGGCACGCTTGAGACCATGGAGCGTCAAGGTGCGATAGATCGCAAGAGGAATCACCATGGAGAGGAAAAAAGCCAAAACCGTCGGTGCCTGGCCAAAGATCGAGCCGATGCGGGAGAGTGAGCTGCTAGAATCGGTGACTACATTTTGCTTGGTTATGTAACCGTAGATACCGTACAGTGAAACGAAAGCAGAGAGGAGCAGGAAGGCGTCGACCAACCCCAATAAGCGCTTCCTCGTGGTGAGAAGATTTACGGTTAGTATAGCCACCGCCGCGTTATCCAGGAGGAGCAGCCAGCTCGTCAGGAACGTTCCTATACCGAGGCCGGAGATTCCAATGCCGGCCAGTATCCACAAGAGGTAGATCAGCAGAAATGCCAATGGTCGCATGCGCTGGAGCGTCTGCCTGAATGGTATGAAAGTTATCAGGAGCAGGGTTGGGACCGTCAGTCCCGTATCGATATTTTTGCCCTGGAAGAATTGCACAGTTGAGCCGATGAAGACATCGAGCATCACCCAGGCGATCAACACGGCATAGCGGTAGCGTAGCAAGGCCAGCACTATCAGAGACCCAAGAGCGACACGCAGAGTATAGAAAGCGTCTTGAAAGACGCCGAAGACCCCGATCGCGAAGACCATTAGCGCGATACCGAGGCGTTCGACCTGCTGACGCCATCTGAAAGGTATGCTGAACGGCAAGGGATGCCTCCTCTTCTGATGCAAGCCGAGGCCCATTTTCTCAACAGCGTTCAATAACTCGGACGGGGGTACGAAAAGATCGAGCTTACCGATCCTGCGCTGTAGTAGAAAGAGCATGATGATCAGGGTGCAAGCGTAGACCGCCGAGGTAGCCAGGGCAATGCCAACGCCCTGCCAAAGGCGCGCAAAGATATAGTCAAAGACGGCGTTGGCAACCACACTAAATGCGGTGACACCCAGGAGCACCTTGGTCTTACCAAGCGCGCTAAACGCCCTCGCTATGATAAAACCTAACGCCAAAGGTGTCATGCCTGCTACAAATCCAATCAGTATGGGTGCAGTTCGGTTGGTATCTGCGGCGGAGAAGGCCCCGCGTTGAAAGAGGATTTGCACCAGCGGATGTGCCAACACAATCAGGAACGAAGTCAGCACGATCGTACCGATGCCTACGGCCCACAAATACAGGCGCAGCGTTTCCTTGAAAGCTCTCATATCCTTTATAGCTGCCTGGCGAGCGAGATAGGGTAGTGCGGCGCGCCCGACGGAAACAAAAATTACCCCGATCGGCACACTGATAAGTTTGAGCGCATAGCTGAGTGCGGAGATATTGCCTGGCGAAAGAAACGAGGCAAATATTTGATCGGTCAGATTTGATCCCTGGCCGATGAGTGCCCCAATGAGAACCGGCCATCCCACCTTTATAATCGAGGCGATCTCCGCAGTGCGCATATCTAGAACGAAACGATAGACGAGTCCAGCGCGCCGCGCACGCAGGAGAACAATGCAGAATTGCAGGCAGAGTCCTACCAGGGTACCTATGCAGAGTATGGCGACGCTCTGGAATCTGCTCAGCGCTATGATTAGAATGGCCGTCGTGAGTGGTACCACTAACCCGGCATAAGCAGGCCAGCCAAACTGACCCTCTGTGTTGAGGATGTCTTCTAGCAAGCTTATTACTACCATCAACACCAGCACAGGAAAGATGATCGGAGCCAAGCTGACGGCAAGCCCCGCGCGGAACGGATCCAATGCCGGAGCCGAAATGTAAATCATCTGTTGGCGAAAAATGAGCATCAGCGCAGTGAGCAACCCCGCACCTAGAAGTAAGAGATTCAGAACTGTACTAAAGAGTACAGACGCCTTCTCCCTCCCTTTCGCTCGTACCCGTGCATAGACCGGAATGACAGCAGATTCTATAGCGCTTCCTGCCAGTTGAGCCAGCAGGATGGGCAGCGCGGCAGCGACGAAATATGCGTCCATAGAGGCCCCCGCGCCGAAGCGTCCTGTGACGATAATCTGATTGAGCAATCCAAATACGCGGACCAGCAGAGCAGCGGAGGCAAGGCTCAGCAAGGCGCGAAAAATCTGCTTATTGGCACTTTTAAGACGCACAGCTATCATGCGAACAGAGGTGGCGCTAAGAGGCTGAGTAGTATCAGACATTCTTTAACAAACCTCTTCAGAGCCGGAATATTTTCTCATCGTTGTAACCTTGTGTCATATTACGGGTATCCACGACGGAGCGCGCTTCGCGTATAATCCAGTCAATATCGTAATAGCTATGGTCCGTGACAATAACCACGCAGTCTGCGGCTTGCAGCAGGCCGCTGCTCACCGGTTGTGAATGCAGCGTACAATTGCGGACTGTCAGGGAATGTATATATTCGTCGTTGTAGAGCACTACCGACCTACGAGCTAACAACTCCTGAATAATGTCGAGTGCAGGAGATTCACGCACATCACCTACATCGCGCTTGTAGGCAGCACCGAGCACAAGTACGGTCGCGCCATTGAAACTGCGGCGCTGTTCGTTCAGCGCTTCGCTGATCTTATTCACAACGTAGTGCGGCATACTGCTGTTGATCTCAGCTGCCAGTTCGATGAAGCGGGCAGTGTAATCAAGCGTTTTGAGTTTCCAGGAAAGATAGTGCGGGTCGACAGGAATACAATGTCCACCCAGGCCCGGTCCTGGCAGAAAACGCATGAAGCCGAAAGGCTTTGTGGCCGCCGCGTCGATGACTTCCCATACATCTATAGTAAGTTTTTCACAAATAATGGCGATTTCGTTCACCAGGCCGATGTTGACGGCGCGGAATGTGTTCTCAAGAAGCTTGGTCATCTCCGCGACGCGTGTGGAGGAAACCGGCACGACCTTCTCAATAGCTGCTCCGTAGTAAGCCTGTGCGAGTTCCGTACAGGTAGGTGTAATGCCGCCGACGATTTTAGGTGTGCTGCGTGTGTCGAAATCGGGATTGCCGGGATCGATACGCTCCGGAGAGAAGGCCAGGAAGAAGTCAACACCCACTTTCAGGCCGGTAGACTGCAGTTCCGGCAGCAGGACTTCATCGGTCGTCCCGGGATAGGTTGTGCTCTCCAGAACCACGAGTTGCCCGGCATGCAGGTGCGTTCTCACCTGCTGGGTAGCGGAGATAATGTAGGAAATATCAGGGTCGCGTGTCTTCCGCAAGGGAGTAGGAACACAGATGCTGACCGCATCGATGTCGTCCAGCGCAGCGTAGTCGCTGGTAAAACACATGCTTTTTGCATCGATAAGCGCCTTTAATTTACTACCAGGTATATCAGGGATATAGCTCTCACCGCGATTGACCGAAGCAATTTTCTGCTCGTCGGTGTCAATGCCGGTGACGTGGAAACCGGCTTCTGCGAATGCAGCCGCGAGCGGCAGCCCTACATAACCAAGACCGATAATCCCGACGCGCAAGGATCTTGCGGAAATTTTCTCAAGTAGCGGGTGAACCATAGCATTAATACTCCTTGCCGGACAGGGAGTCGCTCGTCCGCGGAAGGGTCACCGTCTCCTCTTTATCGACAGCTGGTCGCTCCAGCCCCCGCGGGAGCGGTGTTTCAGGAGACACAGCCAGCGTAGTATGCGTTCTGGTTCTGGCTTGCTGCTGGTAGAGCTCGCTAAGATATGTGTGAATTTCGCTGCTATCCGGCCACTTACTCTTGTTGATGACCACTCCCAGAACAGTAGTACGCATGCGTTTCAAGGACTGCCTGGCTCGCGCCAGTATCTTGCGCGGTGTTTTTGAGGCATCGACGACGAAAATCGTTACCTGCATGTGGGAAGCCAGCACCTGGGCGTCGGCTACAGGCAGCAGAGGAGGCGTATCAAAGATGATGTAGTCATAATCTTCGTTCCGTTTAAAGTACTCAAAAACCTGCGCCGATGTTGGCGATTGCAGCAAATCGGCTGGATTGGAGGGAGCCTTGCCAGCGGTCAAGACCTGTAAGGTTGGAATCTCTGTCGATTGCCTGTTCAGTTCAATGTCGGACCCTGTCCACGCTTGCTGCAAGGCATCCGAGAGACCATGAATATTAGTCAGTTGGAAGTATTGATCGAGTATGTGGCTGCGCAGGTCGGCATCAACCAGTAGGACGCGCTTTCCCGACAGTGCTGTGAAGAACGCGAGGTTTTCCGCAACAGTGCTTTTCCCCTCACCAGCTATAGCGCTGGTGATCATAACGAGCTTGAATGGTTTGATTGCCTGCGCCGCGTTCAAGCTGGCGCTCAGGATACGACATCCCTCTGCCAACCCGGGTATCTCTTCCGGGCTTCGATCGAGCTGTTTGCGCGTGAGCCGGGGAATAACCGTTAGCACATCTGCGCCGAGTAATTCCTGCACTTCTTCGGGACTGCTCGGGCGGTCATCGATCCATTCGAAGATGACGATCAAAGCCAGGGCAAGACCGAGGCCGACTAATGCCCCCATACCCGCGAACGGCAGAGGTCTAGGGCTAACAGGAGTGGTCGGTAGCACGGCAGGCAAGATTCGTACAGCAGCCGGGTAAGAGAACTGCGTGCCCATATATTGTGCAAAGCTCTGGCTAATCTGATTGGCGAGCTGCATCGCCAGTTGTGGATCGCTATTCTGGACATCGAGCTCGATGATCTGCGTATTGGGCTGAGGGTTCACAGTGATCATAGCGCTAAGCTGATCTATCCCCATTCCCTGGTGTTGCGCGACGACAGGGTTGAGCACAGTCGGATTTTTGAGCAACTGGGCGTACGTTGGTAAAGCTGCCAGGCTGGCAGAGGTACTATCGTAAGGTGATGTGGTGGATGATCCCAAAGTGAGGATCATGAACGTGGAAGCTTGATAAACAGGACGCAAATGCTTACTGACAAGGTAGGTTCCCCCACCGCATAAGACTATTCCAAGTATTATCAGCCAGGCCCAACGTTTTGCAAGCACTCTATAGTGATTTAACGGACTTTGCATGTGAGAACCATCCTTAAGTAGTTCTAATCCTTAGTAGTTCTAAGATGATAGAGTTCGCATCCATCTATGTTACGATGCAGTTCGGCACAGAGTAACCTATGGTACATTAGCACTACAACTACAATCTGACTTCATCATACATAAGGTTACAGTCTTTCGTATAAGAATCTGGTTTTTGACGAAGTTGCGATGCTGTTGTGAAAGACGTACTCTGGTGTATATCCCTCTCCTCCTGAATCGTTCAGAGGGAGGATTTCTACACTACTTTCTGCAAGGCATCACTAATTCTTTACCTCCGCGAACATGGCATCGGCACTAGCAGATGCTATCCTGTTGGAAGATACTTTCTATTCTCGCATACCGACTTCGTCTGTATGCTCTTCTTCACAGACACGTCAATAAAAAACACGGGGAGGATTTGGTGCGTAAGCGCTTGTCGACGTTTATTGCAGCATGCTTCTACTATAGTGGGTTGGTTAAGCTGGCCCGCTGGTGGGCAGGTCACTCCCGGCGACACCTGATTATTCTCAATTACCATCTTGCGACCGGGGGAGACTTGCGTCGCCATCTGCTCTATCTAAGCCGCCACTACCGCATACTCCATCTTGAGACGGCGCTGGAAGAACTCTACATGCCATGCAAGAATGAGAAGCGATTGCATGATCGACGTACACCGCTGGCGCTGACCTTCGACGATGGGTACCATGATAACTATACACACGGCTTTGCGCTTGCGTGCGAAATGCAGATTCCTTTCACCATCTTTCTCATTCCAGGTTATATTGAAAGCGGTGATTTTTTTTGGTGGCGAGAGGGCAATCGCCTCGCAACACATGCGCAGGTGCGCGAGGCAACGATTGACGGACGCATCTATCACCTTGACCAGTTAGAAGAGCGAAATATGCTTGCGCAAACTATCCTCGCTCGTTTATGCCAGGCATCCTCTGTTGCCGAACGTGAGAAGTTTCTCGCGTCCTCGCGTAAGATACTGGCAGTTCCTCCATCGGTGCCTTCTGAAGAGAAGCCTGCTCTTCCTCTTAGTTGGACCGAAGTGCGGGAGATGGATGAGAGTGGATGGGTCTCGTTCGGTGCGCACACGATGTATCATCCCATTCTGGCATATCTAGCTGATCCTACAGAGGCACAGGACGAAGTAAAGCAGAGTCGCATAACGCTGGAACATCAATTAGGCCATCCTGTACGTACTTTCGCCTATCCGATTGGACAGCTCCAGCATATTGGGGAAAACGCCATCCGTGCCGTGCCGCAAGCTGGCTATGATTGGGCCCTCACAACGATCAACGGATTCAATACTCCAAAAAGCGATCCCTATCTGCTCCGGCGCGTCGAGGTGGATGTAGACCAACACTGGCTGGTGCTGGCTGCGGAGGCGGCTGGTTTATGGGGTCTCTTTTCCCGTCTGCGCTGGATGCTCACCATGCGCAAAGGGTTTTATAAAGGTAATGAATAAAGCCCCGAAATGATGATCGACCGTTCAAAATCACCCTGGACTCCAGACCTGCACCGTCGTGTCATCGCTGGCCGAGGTGATGCGTGTGCCATCGGGCGACCATACCGCAGCTCTGACAGCCGCAGTATGCCCACGATAGGAATAAACATGGCTCCCATCGCTGGCATTCCACACCTTTACTGTCCCATCGTCGCCAGCTGAGGCGATGCGTATGCCATCAGGCGACCAGGTCGCCGCCCTCACAGCCGCAGTATGCCCAGAGTAAGTATAGACCTGGCGGAATTTAGCCGCATCCCACACCTGCACTGTTGAATCGATACTACCCGAGGCAATATCTTTGCTATTAGGTGACCAGATCACCGCCGTTACAGCAGCAGCATGCCCACGATAAATGTAGATCTGGCTCCCATCACCCGCGTCCCACAACTGCACGGTTTTATCATTGCTTGCCGAGGCGATGCGTGAGCCATCGGGCGACCAGGCCACTGCATTCACAAACCCTAGCTGATCGCTGGAATGTCCCCGGTAGGTGTAGAGTTGGCGAAAATTGGTCGAATCCCACACTTGCACAGTGGTATCGACACCAGCAGAGACAAGATACTTGCCTTCGGGCGACCAGGCCACCGTCAATACAGCAGCGGTATGCCCACGATAGCTATAAACGTGACTCCCATCGCTGGCATTCCACACCTTTACTGTCCCATCATCGCTGGCCGAGGCGAGGCGCGTGCCATCGGGCGACCAGGCCACCGCCCTCACAGCCGCAGTATGTCCGCAGTACGTGTAGATATTTTCCCCATCGATCGTAGACCAGATCTGCACCGTCGTATCGACACTGCCCGAGGCGATGCGTAAGCCATCGGGTGACCAGGCCGCCGCGAGCACCTGCAAGAAATGCCCACGATAGGTGAGGACATAGGTCTGACCTGTCGGATTCCATACTTGCACAGTCTTATCAACACTGCCTGAGGCGATGCGCTTCCCGGTGGGTGACCATGCTACCGCCAATACAGGGGCAGTGTGCTTGATGTAAGAGTAGATGCGGATCCCATCGGCGGCATGCCAGACCTGCACCGTCTTGTCGGCGCTGGCTGAAGCGATGCGCGTGCCATCGGACGACCACGCCACTGACGTTACCACATTACTATGGTCGGTATAGGTGAAAATGAAGTTGCCATTGGAGGAGTGCCAGACCTGCACCGTCTTGTCGGCACTGGCTGAGGCGAGGCGCGTGCCATCGGGCGACCACGCCACTGACGTTACCACATTACTATGGTCGGTATAGGCGAAGATAAA
>Ga0209167_10001858_pt1 | contig 11964 bp, 15 predicted proteins | sample Coa_R1_9_FD_187154 | JGI IMG/M metagenome (GOLD analysis project Ga0209167, IMG submission 187154) | Surface soil microbial communities from Centralia Pennsylvania, which are recovering from an underground coalmine fire - Coalmine... | ecosystem: Environmental > Terrestrial > Soil >... | reverse complement strand
GTGCCATCACGGGCGACGGTCCGATTATCTTGCGCTCGTGCGGGTTCTCGGATAGGCCAGCAAGAATCTGGAAAAGGAATGCCGGAGCGATCGAGGATCCGCGCGCTCCGGCACCCGAGTTTACTCGTCGGCTTCATACGCGCCGATCGTGTATTCAAGCAACAGGTCGAGGAAGAGACAGACACCTTTCTCGTGGCCCTGAATGCCGGCGCAGGCGGACGCGAACGTCAGGACTGCAGGCTTCTCATACTTCATGGCTTATCACCTCCTTCCCTATGAGTGTTTTTCGAGCGTCGGGATAGAGAAATCCTCTGTACGGTTGTCGTACGCGAACAAGCGGATCGGGATGCCGGAAGGCTCCAGAACCGGGAAGGCTCCGGCACACGACTACTCATCGGCTTCATACGCGCCGATTGTTTCCTCGAGCAATATGTCGAGGAAAATGTTGATGTCCTTGATATGGTTCTGGACAGCAGCACAAGCAGAAGCGACCACGACAACTTTGGGCTTTTCGTACTTCATCGTTGTTCACCTCCTTTCTCTGTCAATTTTGTTACGGTTGAACAGCATCCCAGGACACGTCGTGGAACCTGTCGGACGCGGCTCCAAGAGCAAAGGTTGGTCCTCAGGCACGGCGAAATGTTGTGCCGGAGCATCCCTCGATGAGCATGCTCCGGCACTGAACTACTCGTCGGCCTCATACGCACCGATCGTTTCTTCGGGCACCATGTCATAGACCTGACTGGTGTCTTTGACATTCGCTTGGATGGCGGCGTCAGCAGCGGCAACCATCACAAGTTTGGGTTTTTCGTAAGTCATCATTGTTCACCTCCTTTCTCTCTCGATTCTGCTCCCGTTAAGCTTGAGCATCTGCACGCGGAGGAACCTGTGAGAGCAGGCTCCCAGAACTAAACGTTGGGTTCGATGACTGCGACACGCTGCGCCGGAGCACCCACGAATGAGAATGCTCCGGCACACGGCTATTCATCGGCCTCGTAGGCGCCGATTGTGAAGGTCAGGTCATCTGGGTTATCGGGGAGCCAGCTCGACCCCTTCTTGTTGCTCTCGATGGTCGCGGTCGCCGATCCGACCGTGAAGATTTCTGGCTTTTCGTATTTCATGGCAATCACCCCCTTTTACGATCGAATGTTCTCAGCTGAGAAATCGCAGGCGCCTCTTGGAATGTCCGGCCCGGCCCCTCGCTTCCTCCTGGCAACTCATGTCCATAAGAGATCTTGAAGCGAGTGTTTTTGATTGATCGCATCGCAGCAATCCGCGCAGCCAAATTTCGAGCTCGATGGTCCGCATGAGAGTGACGATGGGAACTTCTTGCCCCTCTTGAGCCCTTTGCAAAGTCTGGGCGAAGCGCGCAGCGTTCACAATTCCCAAAGAACCGGCGAGCATGTTGTTGCTGAGCTCAGCGAGGCACGCGCGTCCCTCTGCAAGAGCTGCCAGGGGCGCGCGGGACACATATGCCTTTCTTCTCCTGTCGAGAATCTCCTCGGGCACAGTCCCCACCAGAGCGCGGCGCATCAAGGAGCGCCGCTGTCCCGGACGTACGATTTGTTCTCTGGGTATGGCGTACATAAATTCCAAAAGGTCGCGATCGAGATACGGATAACGCTTTTCGTAAGACGGGTCCGATGGAAGGGCGGCGCACGTGAGTTGCCTTCTCAGGGCACCGAGGGTGGACACGTTTGCTTGGAAACTGGGCAGCGGTCCGAATAGTTTTAGCCGGCTTTCATACCCTGTGAGCGCGAAACGATAACGCCTTGCAAATGTCGGATGAAGCCATGGAGGAGGCCTCCGGTCTTTCGGCACCGGGACGATCACGGACGGAAGAAACTGAGATGCGGAATCGCGTAGCAAGTGGAGCCAAGGTTTTCTCTTCGCGAGCGCCCAGACTTTCAGTTGGCGCGCGAGAACTCGGAAGTGGACCCGGGCGATGAGATCCGCAAGCTCCGGGGTCGGCGTGGGAACACCGCCGGTGACTTCATCGCCGCCGATGCCGGAGAGGACAACGCGATGACCTCCCGAGCGCATGCAAGCGGCGCGCTCGCTCGCGGCCTCGTCCCGACGGCCGCCGGATCCTGGCGTCGCTTGAAACTCTTGCCGCTCGATCTCGAACGGGCGAAGGTCCCGGGAACCGAGGTCAATGTGAAAGCCGATGCGTCCACGCTTCTCTTCAACTTTGCTGAAATAGGGACGCTCGTTCCAATTGGGTTCGGAATCACTGAAGTAAGACAGGGTATCGAGCCTCGGAGTTTCGCCGCCCGCCTGGGCGATGATGGCATCCGCCATGCAAACGATGGAAGACGAATCCATTCCGCCGCTGAGTTCCGCGAGGACCGGTGAATCGGAACGGAGCCGTCGGCGCACGGATTCACGGATCACGGCGCGAAAGTGTTCTTCGTATTCCGCATCTGTTCGGTAGCGGGTCCGTTTGCCGGGATCAAAGTCCCAGTATTTCGAGATCGTTCGTTTCCGCGCGGCCAGGCGAACAAAACAGGACGGTGGGACGGATTCTATTCCCACGTACGGTGTCAAGTGAGCCGCGGGGAAAAATGAGAACCAGCCGGCGATGTACTCTTCGTCAATTTTCAAATTCTTTCCGGCGAACAGTACCAGGGGATCGAGGAGGGTACACCAAGTCGCCTGGTCCGGATCGACGGAATAGTAGAGAGGGCGCGTGCCCGCAGGGTCCTTCGCCAAGACAAGGGAACGATCGTACGGATTCCAAATCGATAGGGCCCAGTCGCCCACAAGCATGGCGAACGAGGCCGTGCCCCAGCGTTCGTAGGCTGCCGCTACGATCGAAACATCGGATGAGTCAGCGGAAAGCGTCTCCCGCATCAGGCCGATGAAGATGGCGCGGTTGTCGAGGCGGCCATCCCAGGTCAACACAATTTCTGAGGCGGTAACATGCGGCTGTCGTTCGCTTCGGGATTCCTTAGTTGTGTGGAGGGCAGCATAGAGGATGTCTATTCCATCTTGGGAATACGAATAGATGCCGTCTGGGCCGTGCGGAGAAAGAACGCCTCGCACTTTCTCAAGGTAGTGCGGTGCAGGTGGCGCCGTCTCAAAATGCCATCGTCCAAACTGAACACTCATCGTTGCCTCTGTCGGTTCTCATCCTGATTGCTAACACTTGTCGAGCACTTCGTACATTTCCGGCGTATAGGGCTTGTCATTGACGACTTGTCCGCTGACTTCGACCCAGGCATGTGCTTTGAACGGCATCTGCTGTGCGCCGATGACCATCTGGGCAGGGACGCCATGCCGCTTGAGCAAACAGGCCGCGGCGGCAGACCTCTGTAGACACAGCGCTTCCTTCCAGTACCAAATGCAAGCCATGTCGACAGCAGAGCAAATCTGTTCCGCTGTGTTGCGGGACGACACTCGCGACGTGACTGGATAGCCGCGAACCTTTTTGTAGAGACCTGCGAAATCTCCGCGCGCGAGGTACGAATCGAAGAAGATCAGTTTTCCGTACGCCTCAAGAAAAAGTAACCACTTCACAAATCCTCCTGTTCAACCCCGAAGCTGAAGTTGTTCCGAGAGAAATGCCATTCGATCTGTGAGAGCTTCGATCCGGTCACTTAAGGGAAGGACGGGAGAATGCCCTCGAAACGGACTGTAGTCGAGGATTATGGGATACGGCGAGGAATTGGCTGCTTGCAGCCGGGCCGTCATTTTCCGGGCGTGGAGTGAATTGCAGTTCCTGTCCGCATCACCGGAAACGATCATCGTTGCGGGATAAGCGACTCCGAGCTGAACCCGATGATAGGGGGAGTAGGCTGCCAAAGCTCGGAAGTCGTCTGGATCGTCCGCACTACCGAACTCATCCCGCCAGAGGCTTGCGCCGTCAAACAAGTGGTAGCGGAGCATATCGAGCAGCGGGACCATGCAGACGACAGCTCGGAATAGGTCCGGACGCTGGGTCATCGCCGCGCCAACCAGCAATCCGGAATTCGAGCCACCGAAGATCGCAAGCTGGTCCGACGTGGTTCGCCCGGAGCGGATGAGCCATTCGGCGGCGCACAAGAAATCATCATAGGCAACCTGGCGGTTTCGCCGTTTTGCCTGAATGTGCCACTGGGCTCCAAACTCGGATCCGCCGCGAATATTCGGTAGCGCAAACAGGCATCCGCGTTCAATCAGATATGCGACAAACACGCTAAACTGCGGCGTCATCGAGACGCCGTGTCCACCGTAAGAAGTCATGATCGTCGGATGACTGCCGCTCGAGAGGACCTCTGTTTTCCCCACAAGGAACATGGGAATTTGCGTGCCGTCCTTCGACTCGTACCGAATCTGGGTGTGACCGTAGTTTTGTGAGTCGAAAGGAGCTGTTTTTCTTGCCCAGAGCTCAGGCCGGTCTAGCTGGAGCGAATGCCGGAAAATGCTGATGGGTTCGGTGAAGGACTCTCGTTCAAAGAACAGTTCGTCATCCGTCGAACTTCCGATGAAACGGATGGTTTCATCGCCCGGAGTAGGCACCTCCGCGATTTTGTGACCCGCCAGATCAAAGATGGAAACGCGTGACGAGATCTGTCGGGTGTAGGAGACGTAGATGTGTTCTCCGACTACTCGCCACTGATCGATTCGGGCGTCACATTCCGGAACCCGGTCGAGCCACTGCAGTTCGCGATTTTCCGCGGCCTGCAGCTCCACAATCCGAAGATTGGCTGCATCGCGGTCGGTGATGGCCAGGATCTTGCCCGGAATCAGGCGTGGACCGAACACGTAGTCCGCATCGATTAGGACAGGGGCGGGAGCGCCATTCCCCTCGAATCGCTTGAGATAGAAATCCGTCCGGACCTTGTCGAACAGACTGTAGACCAGGATGCCAAGACGCTCCCGGTCGGAAACCATGCCAAGCCGAAGCTTGTCGCTCTCACCTGTGGAGAAGATCTCTTGGTCGTCTTCGAATCTGCTGCGCAAGACGTGTTGGTAAACGGCGCGATAAAATGGTCTGGTCGAAAGAAGGCTCTCGTGGATGTAGTAAAAGCTTTTCTCATCCGGTGCGAACGCAAAGCCGCGCAAGTAGCCTCGAGGCAGTACGTCCGGCAAAGTCGCGCGATTTTCGACATCGAACAGAGCAAATGTTCCGCTGCGCTCTCCTCCTTCCTTAATTTCAATTAGCACGAACCGGCCACTCGGTGACACGCGTGCGAGTTTCACTGCCGTGTGCTTGCCTGTCTCTAGTTTGGCCGGATCGATGAGAAGCTGATCATCACCGTGCCGGCCCTCACGCATGTATAGACAGGGCTGCTCCTGCCCGGGGAGACGCTTTCGGAAGAAATAACGGCCGCCCGACTTCTCGACCGAGTCATAGGTTTCAACGTCCAGAAGCTCGCGAATGCCCTTCCGGATACCATCCCGGCCCGGAACGGCATCGAGATAGCCGCGCGCGTACTGAGTCTGTTGTTGGACCCAATTGCGAGTCCGAAGGGAGTTCTGGTCTTCCAGCCAGCGGTAAGGGTCGGTGATTGGCACACCATGAAGAATCTCTGTTACCGGTTCAGTCGCGGAAAAAGGCGGAGCTGAGGTCAAACGAAGCATCTTTCGCTCCTTGGCGCCATTCCCTCGGCTTCGCGATACATGCGCCGCGTGAGGCTGCGGAAGTAGCCGGCGTGAGACCTTTGGCCAAGACTCTCGGAGGAACGCCACGCGTTGGTCGCAGCGGCATACGCGAAGCCGGCAACTAGAGGGGAAACCGAAGCCGACTGTTGCAAGGTGTTCATGGAGACCACAGACCTCCAGGGCCGGAGGTAGGCGGTGACGAGGTGCTCCATCGCCGTCGAATCACTGACATAAGTGCGGCGGAAGTGCTCGCGAAGGTATTCAAAGGTGATGAGAGGGTTCGTCACGCAGGCTTCGGCCCAGTCGAGAAAAACGCAACGCTCGGGCGCGATGAATATATTTCCGGGATTGAAATCCAAGTGCCCCAGAGCGTCGGGCAGGCGCGCGTCGCAAAGCGAAGAGCATGCCCGCTTCAGATGATTTCCAAGGCGACTGAGTTCAGCGTTTGTCAAAGGCGCTGGGGTTCGTTTTTCTTGGGAGGCCATGAATTCGCGCATGCGTTCTATAAACGGGTCGATTTGCTCGGCTAGTCTCGGCAATCGCAAGTCCTTGCAATGGCCTTCGAGAAGGTCGGTTTGTTTTCCCATCGAGAGAATTTGCAATCTCGCTAGGTCTTCCGCCGTTTTCGTCCAGGCAGAAAGGTCCGCGAAATGATCGAGTGATCTGCCGGAAACCTCTTGAGTGAGCCAGCCGTTCCAAGGCGTGTGGACTCCGAGCACTCGAGGAACATATCCGGGGAAGAGCCGGGCGAGACGCGTGGCGACAGGCAATTCATGACGGTTTGGTTCTCCGGTGGCTTTGAACCAGACGGCCGAATCGTTTGTTTCGAGGCGCATGAGGCTGAAGACGGGAGCAGCGTTTAGTTGAGTAAAGCCGCCTGTCGCGTGGAGGCCCAGCGGAGCGACTTGCTGGTCAACCCACTCAAGGAGTTCTGGCAGCCAGCCCGGTCTCCCGAACGGACCTTGGTTTGGCTCTCGTCGGTAGTAGTTGAGTTCGTCGATGGATTTCTCAATAATCGTGCGATCGTCTGCGGAACCAATCGATGAGCGCGTCGCCGTGGTCAGTGGAATCCAGCAGGCCGCTGCGGAAGGGGCATCGTCGTGCGCGACAACTTCGATAACAGCGCATCTCGGGAGTTCGCGTGCAACGGCGGGAACAAACAGGCAATAGCCACGGCATCCCCACTTGACGTGAAGTTCTGCCGTCAATTGCTCCGCAATCCTGCTGCCTCGCAGAATCTCGACAGACGGTAGAGACCAGCTGCTTCCTTGAGGCGCGAGCAGGATTTCCGAGGCGTTCCTGCGCGTCACGATGAGTCGATAACCGTCGCCCGCGATGTTATGAACTGAATCCATGAAATATTTCCCTTGCCGACGAGAGAATCAATGAAGTCAACCGGCTTGCAAAACGTCACGCTGTTGCAGGTTCTCGATGAACTCAAGGACGTCCGCGTGCACTACTTCGATCTTCACTCCAAACTCTCTGCTGATTTCAGCGGCGATCTGGTCTGTATCAAGACCGCGTTCCAGCATTTGAAAGATTGTTGACCCCATCCGATTCAGGCCGAGAATCTTGCCGTGATGTACATCGAGAAGAATCGCTCCGTCTGCGGTCGAGCTGCTTCGAATTGCGGCAGAGATCCTAAACATCGCTTCCTTCAAGACGAGCAGTGAATCGCGCTCGATCCGATATGCTGTGTGTCCGCCAATGTTGCATTGCGTCGCGGCCAATTCAACGAAGCGGTGCTTCTGTTCGCAGAGGAGAAGGCTCGTACACAAACAGTTCTGAGGTCGAGAGATAGGTAGGTCGGCGTCGCTCGCTTCCGATGCGCGATGTTCGCTTTCAGGACCTAACGCGAGCGATCAGGATTGCAAATACGCGAAGAAAGGCAGCTGGCAGTGAGAAGAAGGAGTTGTGGCCGGACGACCAGGAACAGCCAACGAAGCGGTCGAGGTCATGGAGTCGGCATTGCTTGCAGAAGGTAGCAAGAGACGGCAACAGCGAGCGTCGAATTGTGATCGTGCACGAGCCAGTGTATGGCTACTCAGGCTAGCGAATGACGAAGAAACCCAAGGTGTTGCGCGAATCGAACCATCCCGTACGTTGAGCGAAGACACTTGCTGTGGATTGCGCATGAAGCTACAGCGTAATGATGATACGCTCCCGGTGATCATGGATAAGTCGAAGGCCACACTCGCGGTTAAGGCCGAGGAATTTTACTTAAAAGAATACGAATGTCTGCGCAAGGAGATTGAATGGCTTCTGAAGGACTACCGTGCTCTGGAACGAAACGTCGTAATTGCCGTTGGCCTCACCTGGGCATGGCTGTTCGAAAAACGCGCACCCAAATGGACATGGGTCATACCAATTCTCTTTGCGGTACTGGGTGCTATCCGTGCTTCGGGCATCATTAAGTCTTTTGGAGGTTTTCACAATTACATCAGTCAGCTGGAGGACGCGTTTACCCGCACCGGCGATCCGGGCGGGTGGCAGCATTCGCCTTGGCACAAAACGGGGGCGGCGAGGGGCGCTTATTGGTTTTGGTCAGTTCTGATTGGTGCAACGGTACTCGTCGCCATTTACCGCTTCCACATCGATTAAGGGCCAAAGTGGTTTGCTGGCAAAAGGGGAGAACGGCAGCTCCAGCCCGGTCAGCGCGCCGCGTCGAAGCGCCTAAGAATCGCGGTGACCTGTCCTATAACCTCCGCGTCGGTCCCGTTCTTGAATTGACGTGGGCTGAACGGCCTGTCTGGATAGGGATGAACAACCACGATTCCCTGTTCAAGAGTGCAACACCCGCAGAGATAGCCGCCGTCTCTTGCGAGAAGAAGATACATCGGCTGTTCCCAGAAAGTCGCCCCACCCCATGGGGCAGGGTTTCTAACTCGACGGTTGATGGCAACCAGCTCCGCATTTTCAAGCCAAGGGTGAATCGGGTTTGGATCTCCGCCGACCCAGAACACATCTGAAACAGAGAAGTTTGCGAGGGTGGTGAGATCGCTCAGTGATTTTCTAAGATAGAGTGGAATTTCCTCCCATGTCTTGAGTAGCGTCCCCAAGAAGCCATTCTGCCGTTTGCGCCAGCGTCTCTCTCCAATCGCGGCGCTGGATTTGCGCGCGACGTGAGGGAGTTCACGAGGGATCAATTTGTCGGGGATAGGTTCGCTGCCTGTTCCTTCCAGAGATACACCGCTTGCGCGAAGGAACCCCCAGAAACTAATCGAGTAAAGGGCACACAAGGTTACGATTTTGTGGACATGCCGGGGCGGCGCGGCGAGAGTCTCGTAGTCCGACAGTGTACTTGCAGCGGCGAAGTAGCGCCGGTCAGCGAGCCTCAGCGCAATCGATCGCGTCATCTGTGACGCTTCCCTGAACGAAAGGCCCGCACGGGCGCGCGACCGCCGGATTAATTGCTTGAGATTCATCTGGGAATCCAGTAAGGGCAGGCGCTGTCGTCTGGGTAGAGTCGACACCGCGAAGGGCATAAGAGCACTGCCGCGATGCGGAAGCAGGCGAATCTCGGCATCGACGACGCCCAGGATTCGCAGTTCTTTGTCGAGGGTAAATTCGCCTGGCGTAAAGGGCAACTGTGGGGAACGAAACGTGATCCTGCCATTGCCGAGAGATGATAGGCGAGAACATGCAAAACCGAGATGATGTTCGACAGCGAAGATCCGCTCATCGGAGGAGTTTTTTGCAGGAGACGGCATTTCTCTCGCTCTCCTGGTATCAATCCGGACGATGCTTTCGGGACCAAGATCTGGAAAGGCCAAGGAATCTTCCCGGCCGACCTTAGCATATAGGAACTTGGTTTCACCGAGTGCGGTCAACTCCTCGGCGCGCACCGGTGTGTTCGGGACGAGAATCTGTCCCAATGGTGCGATGGGGGGCCTGAGCTCGGACCCGAGTTTTTCTGCAAACCATGGAATCCACGCTTGTGTGTCGTAGGTGGATGAATCCAGAATGACTGTGCGTTTTCTAGGGAGAATGCACTGGAGCCAGGGTATCGCGTCGAGATCAAATCCGAACACCGCGAGCCAGTCCGTCAGGCGATAGTTCGTGATTCTGCTGAGCGCCAGCAGTTGGTGAATACTGGGGCTCAAGGAGGACAAAGCTAGGTCATAGTAAAGGCTGTGGGGGATATAGGACGGAGACGAACTTCCAAAAATGTCGGCGGAGTGCCGCGAGACGTGATAGAGAGTCAAGCCCCTCGTCGATAGTATCTGCCGCAGGCGCTCAGCCCGCCGACCCGGAGAGGTATCCATTCTCAAGCGTATAGCGAGGATCGGATGAGCAGCGGTAACAATCTCGCAGGTGGCCGCAATTGCGACCACGTTAGCGGTTTTCTCCGCACGCGTTAGCAGTTGTCTGTAGATAAGAAGGTTACGTAGCTGGACATCAATTGACACAGAGAGTAGTATCGCCGCCGATGGATACGAGCAAGGTGAACGCACTCGCAGGTAAGCGGCTCAAAGCGCTACGCGAGCGTCTGGGTTTGTCCACTCGCGCCGTGCAACGAATGAGCCGGCAGATCGCCTCGGAAAAGCAAAACGAGGAGTTCTACCTGTCGCACAACTGGGTGACAGATATTGAGAACGGCAAGTTCATGCCGCGTATGTTCCGGATGTATTCGATCAGCGTGATTTATAAACTGAAGTATACGGAGGTGGCCTCCCTCTTTGGGCTTCAGATCGGAGACCTCCGTCGCGACATGGCTTCGATCCATTTGCCGAAAACGCATCTGCTCGAAAGCGTGGGAGACCCAGAAACCGAAGCGGTGTCGTTGCCCGTCGAATTCAAGCCCGATTTTCGCTTCGAGAAGACCAATCTTTTGGCGAGAGTTGTCGAGAAGTGGGACGCCGTACCGGTCGGTTTGTTGCAACATCTGGACCTTCGCACCTCAATGTACGGTTATATCGGTCTTGAGGACTTCACGCTGTATCCGCTGATTCGGCCAGGTTCGCTGGTGCAGATTGATGCGAGCCAAAGAAAGATCAGTCCTGCACCGTGGAAAACCGATTTCGATAGGCCCATCTATTTTACCGAGCTGCGCGACGGCTATGTGTGCAGCTGGTGCGAGATTGACCGCGGACGCCTCGTCGTGATTCCGCATGCCCATTCGCACCGGGAGGTACGAGTGTTCGACTATCCGGCCCAGGCGGAGATCATAGGAAGGGTAACGGGGGTCGCTATGCGCATTGTGGACGAAAGTTCTCCGGAACGCCGAGAACCATCTCGCGAAAAGTGACCCTCGATCCCTGGGGTCCTTGCAAGGACCGCGCTGAGGGACGCAGGTGACGCCAAGGGGCTTATGACATTTGAATTACAGCCAGCTTCGGACGTGCGTCTCGATCGGCTCGACTACCTGCGTGCCTCCGCTTGCTCCGCTCTGGCGACTGCGGCTGGCAATCGCGTCATCGTGATCTTGCGAAGGCGAGCGATCTATTCGCTGGGGTCTAGGATTTCTGTGCGAGGTTTGCAGCCGCGCGATCCGCGACGGCATCCGCAATCTTGGCAAACTCCTCTGGATACTCCCGCTTGACTGCCTCTTGGGTACTCTCGGGGAGCGTGTCCCATGCCTTCGCGCGGTATCCGCGCCATCGGCCAGCAAGTTGTCTCAATCAAGCACAACCCAGTTTGTGTCGGCATTCTAGACCCGGGTTACAAAGCCGCGGCTCGCTTCCACGAAGACTGCCTTCCGTTGTGTCTAAACCATACTTCCTCCCGTCATTGAACGTTGCTCCTTGCTCGCGAACTCATCTCGGGGTTTCGTTTCCTGCTTTAGGGCACCGCTGCAAGCGGTGCATGCAAAGCGCATGGCCTTCCTGGCGGCCGAAGGCGCCTAGCCGTCTGCGCTGTCAAGGGCGTCCGCCGCAGCAGACGTACATCGGAGTGAAGCAGCGACCCTTGACAGAAGGAGCGGACGGATAGTGTCCCGCCTCGAAGGGGTCTTGTCTTTATCCACTGTGGCCATTCTTGATGGAAGCTCTTCGAACTTGAATCGACCGCTTCCGCCTAATGCGGTCGTTGGCAAGCGATCGTCGATTATAATCGTATTTCTCCAGCCGGCTAGTTTGTATCAGCGTCTCGCAAAAATAATCTTCCTGATCCCTGCTTGTTTCGACCTCTCGGCGATGCCTATAATCCGCTAGGGCAATGCCGCATCAGGAGCATCTCGAACCGCTCGCAGACGAGGTATTGCTGCGCAATATAGGCGAGGGCTGCAACGACTGTTTTGCGCTGTTGTTCCATCGCTACTGCCGTCAGGTTTTTTCCGTCTCATTCCGGATTCTGCGCGACCGATCGGAGACCGAAGACATTCTGCAGGAAGTCTTTCTGGCGATCTATCTCCAGCAGGAACGCTTTGATCCGGCGCGA
>Ga0209167_10001856_pt1 | contig 11969 bp, 13 predicted proteins | sample Coa_R1_9_FD_187154 | JGI IMG/M metagenome (GOLD analysis project Ga0209167, IMG submission 187154) | Surface soil microbial communities from Centralia Pennsylvania, which are recovering from an underground coalmine fire - Coalmine... | ecosystem: Environmental > Terrestrial > Soil >... | reverse complement strand
AATGGATCGAGCTGGCGTTGCCAAATGCATCGCCGAAGTACGGCAGCATGGCTTCGAGAACCCGCGTGTCCACGGGGCTAGTCGCGTTGTAATCGAGATAAATTGCCATCGTTTGGCTCTGAGTGATCAGAGTAAGGTCTGCGCCTCTCGGGGTCAAGTTGGCAAGGTGTGGGAGGCCGCAAAACAACAAGTTTATTTTAGAGGCACGCGTTACTGAACGTCACCAACCCGTACCTTCACAGCTTGACACTCGCGCAAGCCTCCGCTAGCGTCGGATTGAAAAAAGCATCAGAAGGTTCGGAGAACACGGGAGCAAAACGTTGGCGCGACCGATCGTCACGCTCGTCACCGACTACGGCACAAACGACCACCTTGTCGGCGCCATGAAGGGCGTAATCCTCGGCATTAATCCGGAAGTGCAGGTCGTGGACATTACCCATGGTGTGATCCCCTTCGATGTTCTCGACGGAGCGCTGGCCATAGGCAACAGCTTCGGCTACTTTCCGCCGAGGACCATTCACGTGGTCGTGGTCGATCCTGGCGTGGGAACATCGCGCCGGCCGATCCTGGTGGCGGGGGACCAGCAGTATTTCGTCGCGCCGGATAACGGCGTGCTGTCACTCGTTTACGACAAAAGCGAAACGCTTCACGGGTGGCACATCACGGCGGAGCATTACTTCCGGAATCCGGTGAGCAGCACGTTCCACGGTCGCGATATTTTCGCTCCCGTTGCCGCGTGGCTCTCCAAATCCTGGCAGTCGGGGAGCTTCGGCGACGAGATCAGCGATTTCGTTCGCTTCAACATTCCCAAACCCAAATCTGCGGGAAACAACGCGATGAAAGGAATCGTGCTCCGTATCGATTCGTTCGGGAACCTGATGACAAATTTCACACCGGAAGATGTTCCGGCATTGACCGCAGCGGACGGCAAGTTCACGATTCGCGTCGGCAACGTGCAGATCGCGGCGCTTTCGCCCACCTTCGCGCAGGGCGCGACAGGAGAAGCCATCGCCGTGATTGGTTCCAGCGGGTATCTCGAAATTGCGATGAACAAAGCGAACGCCGCGCGGACGCTCGGAGTCGCCCGCGGCGCCGAAGTGACCGTCGAACTCGGCTAGCCCCTCACTTGCCCGAGCGTTGTCCGGGGAAAAAGCTCGTTTGGGCTCAACCGGGGAAAAATTCCTTCCCCTCAAGCAGTTCGCCGGAGAAAAAGAGATGCGACGATGGCTGCTCGTGCTGCTTGGCTTGCTGCTCGCAACTGCCGTCTCCGCGCAGGAGCCCGGCGCCTGGATGGAGAGTCTGCCGAGGCCGCATGATTACGTCCTCAAACGCGCTTCGAGTTACGACCGCACCGGCGGCAATAAGGACTATCGCCCTCTCGACCCGGGCCAAACTCTGGTGTTGCTCGATACGGACGGTCCCGGTCAGGTCTCGCACATCTGGATGACCATCTCGAGCCGTGAAAGACACCACCTCAAGAAAATCGTGCTGCGGATTTATTGGGACGGAGAGAATACGCCCAGCGTGGAGGCTCCCGTCGGCGACTTCTTCGGTCTCGGGCTCGGCGATTACTTCCTGTACCAATCGATCCCGCTGGCCGTTGGCTCCGCGAAAGCGCTTAATTGCTTTTTCCCAATGCCCTTCCGGAAACACGCCCGCATCACGTTGACGAATGAAGGCGGAGAGCGTGCTGGGGCCGTCTACTGGAACATCGACTATCGCGCCTACAAGTCGCCTCTTCCTCCGGGCACTCTCTACTTTCACGCACAGTACCGCCAGGCCACTCCCAATCAGGCGATTCCCGGCGCCGAAGTCAACCTTGATGGCAAGCACAACTACGTCTGGATGGACGCAACCGGGCGAGGCCAGTTCGTTGGCGTGACAATGTCCGTCCTCGAAAACGCGGACGGCTGGTGGGGCGAAGGCGACGACATGTTCTTCGTTGACGGCGAAAAGCTGCCATCCATCAACGGAACGGGCACGGAGGATTATTTTCTCGGTGCATGGGACTTTGGCGGCGAGGCGTTTTCCTACGGGCTGTTCGGAGCGCCCGTGGTCGGCCCCGAATCCCGGGGCTCGCGATGGTCCGTCTACCGATTCCACCTCGATTCGCCGATTCCGTTCACGAAATCGCTCCGCGCCACGATCGAGCACGGTCACGCGGATGATCGTGGCGACAACTACTATTCCGTGGCCTACTGGTACCAGACGGAGCCGCACGCCGCCTTTCCCCCGCTTCCGCCGGTCGAGGAGAGGATTCCCCGTGTGATTCCGTCGCGCGTTCCGTGATGGATGTCTCGCTCATTTTCGGAAACGCTTTCCGCGTTGCTCCCGAGAAAGCGTTGATGGCTGTATACTGTGGCTAGATAGATGGCCTCCCGGCCCGAAGTCGTCGGGACCAGCAAGCTGTGCAAGCCTAAAACTTCAAGAAGTCCTGGAGGAAAATGATGGATCTCCGAAGGCCGTTAAATCGCAGCTTTATTGCTTTGGCTTTTGCGCTGCTGATCGCTCCGTGGGCGGCAGCTCAGCAGTACCGGATTATCCGCGCCGATTATGGCTGGCGCGACCAGCGCGTGGACGTTACGCAGCGCCTGCGCGAACTCGCGCGCGACAACGCCGTCTTCCGCATGGGCAACAGCACGTTTGGAGTCGACCCTGCGCGCGGACGTGTAAAGACGCTGCGCATTTTCGCCAAGGCGCCTGACGGCGACAACCGGACTTTCGAGTATCGTGAAGGCCAGACCGTGGACGGCTCCGTGTTTTCCGGCTGGAGGGGCGGGCAATGGGGCGACCGGGACGACCGTGTCCGAGACCGGGGCGATGACTCCCGCGATCGCCGTGACAGCGGGCAATACGTGATCCTCCGGGCCTTTTACGGCGTTACGGGCAGAAATGTGGATGTGACCGACCGGCTGCGTGAACTCGCGCGCAGGGACCTTGTCTTCCGGATGGGCAACAGTACCTTCGGGATCGATCCTGCCCACGGTGAGGTCAAGACTCTGCGCATCTTCGCGCGCGGGCCCAACGGCGAAACCCGGATGTTCGAGTATCGTGAGGGCAGCACAGTTGACGGCTCAGCGTTCTCCGGCTGGCGCGGTGGTGACTGGGGCCGCGGCAATTGGCGTGGAGGATGGGACGGCGACCGAGATCACCGCGACCATTGAGAACTGATGCGGGGCGGGGCGGCAGTGAGCGCAGGCGCTTCGCTTGATCGACGGCGAAGCGCCCGCCTTCTTATTAGTGCAGGAAACGCTCGAGAAGTTCGTGGAGGGAAGGCTGCAAAAGCGGGGACGCTAACACTGCGAGGCAGCCCGCCGCCAGAAGACTCGCGGCACCCAACCAGATAGTGGCTAGACGTTCGAATTTGGGCGAGCCCAGACGGGACGGAGCCAGCAACCTCTGCACGCGACCCGGAAGGTCGTTGCTACCCTCAAGAAGCGACGCTCCGCGAGGCAACCACGAGGGTGGCCCCATCGTCCCGTGCATTCTTGCGAGGCGAACCAGTGCGGTCGCCAGCGACAAAGCAGGACCGGGGCCTTCAGCGATCACGATGTCGTCCGCCGCCCGCTCTGCGAACTTCGACCAGCTTCGCTCAAGCGTCTCGAACGCACGCCAAAATGGCAGAATACCCGGCAGGAACGCCAGAACGAGGCGTTTCCCGTTGTCGCGCGAAAGCCAATGTGCGCGCTCGTGTCCCAGGGCCGCCTCCAGTTCCGCGTTGGAAAAATCGCTCAGAAGGCGCTGCGAAATCACGATGTATGGACGCAAGATGCCGGATTGCACCAGGAACGGGCGCGAAGTCTGGATCACCAGCATTCGCGATGGCCTCCCGGCCAGGCGAACCATGCTGCCGTTGCGACGGCACAGACATGTGAACCCGACCGAATGGATCGCGATTCGCAGCCCCCTGGCAATCGCGCCGGCCCAGACGAGCGCTCCGAAGGACGCCATCGCTAAACAAACGTATCCCGCTCTTTCGACGACTATCCTTCCTTCGAATCGGACGTAACTGGGCGCGCAGGCGAACGCCACCACAAGCACGGCGGTTCCCGCCGGAAGGATTCTTACCCAGAAAAGAAGACGAGCAGCCGCACGGGCGGTGATCCGTTCCGCCAGCCCAATGATCCGCCGCTCCGCGAACCGCACCCCCAAGCCAACTACGACATGCACCATGAAGAACGAGGCAAAACAGAGAGAAAGCAGCCGAAGCCAATAGGAAAGGATCATGATTGGCCTCGCTCGGAAAGCTCCTTGCGCCGGCGGCGGATCTTCTTCTCCAGTTCATCCAGGAGCGCGGAATCCTGCTGGCCGATCGCGTCGAGCAGGCTGGACACCAACAGATCGCGCGAAGGCTCCGGCCCGTCGAGAAACGCCGCCACCAACCCTTCGGCACGACGGCGCTCCCACTCTTTCCTGTTCAGTACGGGCGAGTACACGAAGGCGCGCCCGATTTTATGCCGGTCGAGCACGCCTTTTTTGAAGAGCCGCTCGAGGGTAGTCATCACCGTGGTGTACGCGAGCGGACGATCAATCATCTCGAAAACGTCGCGGACGCTGCTTTCGCCACGTCCCCAGAGAACGTCCATCACGCGAGCCTCGAGGCTGCCCAGCACCTGGCTCAGAGGAGGCTCGTGGCAATCCGGGGTACGCCGGGGGTTGAAGAGGTTCGTCATTCGGGTTAACGCGCGCCAAAGATGTTAGTCGGCCAGCCGGAGTCGAGTCAAACGCCGTTTTCATTGTCCGGCGCTTCGGCAAACCACCGGTCACATTCCCTGGCGACAGACTACAAGTAGCGCGTCTCGATGATCGACCGGTGGTGCGCAACGTGCCCCGCGATTACGTACGCCAGCGCTCTCACCGTAAACGGACTCCCACTCGCAATACCCCTCCGCGACCAGGCTTCCTCCGGCATGTCGCGGAAAAGCGTCAGAGTCGCCAGCCGTACCGCCCTGAAATCCTCCACGTGGTTCGCCCATGGATAGTTGTCAGCGTTGGCCGCGCGGGAGGAAATATTCTGATCGAAACTCGGCAGTGGCGTATCGAACCCGCGCGCGAACCATAAGGCTCGGAAAGCAAACGCCCGTTCTGTGTCGTTGACGTGATTTTGGACCTGGCGAATGCTCCATTTATCCGGAGCGTAGCGATAGCGCGACTTTTCCTCGGAGATTCGCCGCGAGAAATTCTCGGTGTCTGCCAGCTGGGTTTCCAGCTCGCGAAGGACATCGGGATTCGTGACCTGGTCAATGTAAGTGAAGTAGTATGGCGCCGCCTCGTTGCGTTCCGGAATTCCGATCATTGCGGCATTTTAGCCGTCCCGGCAAGCAAGACGCAATCTCTCGAAAAATCCGGAAGTGCATGCCGGCTACCTGGACGAACGCTTTCCCGTGGGATGCACCCACCGTCCGCGTAGCCAGGAACTTGTCACAATTCTTTGTCGAGCGGCGTTATTGGAGTTGTGAAGATGGAAATTGTCGGGGCCGAAACACCGGGCTTGGAGCCGATAGCGGTTAGCGACGCCTCCGGCTTCGAGACTATGTTTCGCGCCCAATACGCGCGGATTGCCCGTGTGATCGCCGGGGTCATACGTGACCCGGCGAGAGCCGAGGAACTCACAGTCGAAGTCTTCCTGAAGTTCTGGAAAAGCACTGCCGCCCGCGGCGAACGAGCAGAGGGTTGGTTGCGTAAAGCAGCAGTCCGGAAGGCAATCGACGAACTTCGGCGACGGGAACGCCGGGCCCGCTATGAAGGGTTGTTCCACTTCGGCAAGCGCACACCTACGCCAGAGGAACTTCGAGGCGTTACCGAGGGGCAGGAACGAGTTCGCGCCGTGTTGGCAGCGATCGACAAGCGCCAGGCAGAACTGCTGCTCCTCCGCAACCAGGGGTTGAGCTATAGCGAGCTAGCTTCGGCTCTGGATCTGAACCCAGTCTCGATCGGCACTCTCCTCGCTCGAGGGCAGCGGACTTTTCGAAAGGAGTACATCAGGCGATATGGCAAAGACTAATGAAACCGATCTCGGCCGATGGGTTGACAAGCGCCTTGGACAACTCGCTTCAGATCGCGGGTGGGAGCCGGACGCCACACGCGCTCTTGCATGCTTCTACGAAAAGCGGCGCGCCAGAAATATTCGCAACGTGGCCTGCGCCGCGCTGTCCATCACCGCCCTCTGGATAAGCTTGACGGCGTTCCCGAAATCACGAGAAATCGTTCGTCGGCTTTGGGCGGGATCAAGAATCGCAGATATCGGACAGGTTTCCGCCGATGTGAAGACCCTCAAGGACGGTGAAGGCGCGCCGGATTTTGTCTTGAAGGACGCAAACGGAGCCGATCTACGCTTGTCTGCCTATCGCGGGAAAGTGGTTCTGCTCAACTTTTGGGCCACGTGGTGCCACGGGTGCGCATTGGAGGTGCCGTGGTTGGTTCAGTTCGAGAAGGACTATCGGGACCGCGGGTTCACCGTGATCGGTGTTTCAATGGATGCCGACGGCTGGAAATCCGTGAAGCCCTTCCTTGCACGGGAAAAAGTGAATTATCCGGTCGTGATCGGCAATCAGAAGGTGGCTGCACCCTACGGCTTGGACGCAATGCCCATGACCTTCCTGATTGGTCGCGACGGGAAAATCGCCGCGACCTCCGTCGGCATAATCGACAGAGCAGCGTGCGAGCATCGGATTCGCGAGTTGCTGGCATCCGCCTCCCGTTAAGGGAGGAGCCTCGCTACTTTTCCCGCTGCCAGCTCATCTCGACGCGCACTGGTATCTCGTTCTTGATCGGGATCATCAGGAGCTTCGGTGGATCGATCTTGAAATCGGAAACCGTTGCCGGGATTGTTCCTGTCAGGCTAATGTCGCCGCCCTGCATCGTCAGCTGGAATAGAACTTGTTTGTAGTGGGCGGTCTGGCCGGCGAACTGGACTTCCAGGTCCGCATGGATCGGTCCGGCCTTGATCTCCGCTTCGGGCAATTCTGTGCGCACCACCACCATGGGGAACTCGGCGCCCCGGACCACTTCAATCATGTGCAGATCGCGGTTGCTGTCGCCCGAGTTGAACGACTTCACGGGAGCTGCGATCAGAAAATTGCATTGCCCGGCCTGGCAAACGCCCTTGCCTCGCGCCTCATGACTGACGCCATCCGCTTCATGCAGCGGATGAGAGACGTGATACGTGAGCGTGGACTTCTCCAGAACCCATTGACTGTCCGCCCGGACAATCGCGGGAAGCGTCAACAACAAGAGCACGGCTAATATCGGTTTCATGCATTCGCCCCTTTTTCAAGCTGCCGGTCGTCCGGTTACGTTCACCGATTCGCGGAAGAATCGTCCTCAACGATCGTGTCCGCGGAATGAGAGTGCCCCAGGCCCAGCGCCGCCGCGACGCGATGAGCCGAGCGAGAGGCCGACCCCGATTTGAGTGTCACGGACAAAATCGCAACTCCGTAAGCGGCAGCGGTGATGATCGCCACGTCGCTATGGTACTGCGCGATTCCGTGGACCTTTTCACCCTGACTTTTCTGACTGAACGCCATCTCTCCGAGAATGGGCGTCAGGATCATTCCCGGACCGTGAATCCAGGCCATCGCCTTGTGCAGCCGGATGTTCCCTTCCGTCTTGGTCCCTGGAATCTTGGGCGCAAAGATCGCATAGTACGCGCTGGCAAAATACAGGCCGGCTGTCGCCGAGCCGAGCGCGGCGTGCAAATCGCGGTCGGTCGAACTCGTGCTCTTGCCGCCGGCTAGCGCACCCGTAATCACAGTCGCTACCAGCGGGACGGTTGTGATCAGACCAAGCCGCTGGTGCATCTGGAGCATGTGCGACCGCTTGTCGAGACGCGCCTGCTCCTGTGGATTCGCCTTCGTCTCACTCGAAGGAAAGCCGAGTTCGGAGAGGGAGGGTGCGGCCGCATTCGACGAGGCCGCGAGGGAAAAATCGAGTGTCTGCGTTGCGGACTGCGTGACCGCGACTTTACCCGTCTTCGAAGCAAAGCCCGGAGCGGACGCCGAAACTTCGTAGTCTCCGGGGACGAGGTTTTTGACCGCATAGCTTCCCGCCGAGTCGGTTCGCGCCTCGATCGCTTCGCCCGTCGCAACGTTCTTGACGGAGACTGTGGCGCTGGCGACGGCGGTGCCGGAAGAATTCGTCACCTTGCCGGATATGGTGGCGCTCGCAACCTGCGCTTGCGCGCAAGGGGAGTACGCCAACCAAAGTACGACAAACATCAGAACCGGTAAGAACTTTGCCGCCTTCGGATTCATCCAGGATTTTCTCCATTGTATGATTTCGTGCAACCGCAACAACTCACGCCCACAGATGCCTTGCGCCTCGGGAGGGATGCATTCGCGGGCGGCAGTACGGGGCAAGCCTGTGGGTGGGCCGGCCGACGATTACAGAACGCCGTGCGCGCGGTTTGACGGTCTCTCGGAATCGGCCTGTCGCAACGCGTCGAAAACGCGCTGCGCCTGCGCTCTCGGCAATTCTGAGCCGAGTTCCTCGACGCTCAACTGGCGCAGCCGCGCAACGCTGCCGAACCGCCGCAGCAGCTTCTGCGCGGTGCGCTCGCCCACGCCGGGAATTTCGGTGAGTGAGGTGCGCAGCCTCCTGTTCGAGCGCCTTTGGCGGTGAAACGTGACAGCGAAGCGATGGGTTTCGTCGCGAATCTGCTGAACGAGGTGCAGAACGGGGGAATGCCGGTCGAGAACAATCGGCTCGTCCTCGCGTCCCATCACGTACAGAATCTCTTCCTTTTTCGCGATGCTCGCCACAGGCTGATTGATGACTTCGAGCTTCTCGAGCGCCTGCGCCGCTGCGTGGAGTTGCCCGATACCTCCGTCGATCAGGATCAGGTTTGGCAGCGGCTTCCCTTCCTCCTGCAAACGCCGGTAACGTCGTTCGACGGCTTCGCGCATGCTCGCAAAGTCGTCGCGTAACAGCCCGGCCGATTTCTCCTCGCCCTCCGCCATTTCCGCGCCGCGAATGATGAATTTGCGGTAATCGGATTTCTTCATCCGCCCGTCTTCCCACACCACCATCGAAGCGACTGTGTCCGAACCCTGAATGTGCGAAATATCGAAGCACTCGATTCGTTTTGGAGGTTCGGGCAACAAGAGAGCCGATTCAAGTGCCTCGGCGATGGCCTTCGAGGTCGGCTTCAGCACGCGGAATCGCTGCATGAAGGAATGCTCGGCGTTCTTCTCCACCAGTTCCAGAAACGCATGCTTCTGCCCACGCTGGGGATTGAGAATTTCGACACGGTGTCCGGCCGCCTCGGTCAGCACTTCCTCCAGCAGTTCCCGCTCCTCGAAATCGATTGGCGTGTGGATATATCGGGGAAAATATGTGGAGTCCAGATAGAGCTGCTTCAAGAGCGACGGCAGAAATTCCAACGGGTCGAATTCGTCCAGGTTCTCCCAATAAAAATCCCTGCGGTCCACAACGCGGCCGCCACGCAAATGAAAGAGATTCACCGCCGCTTGCGGAGCCTCCGCGTACCAGCCGAGCACGTCCGTATCATCGCCCGAAGCCGCCGCGATCTTCTGCCGCTCCTCCATTTCTTCCAGCGTGCGCAGCAGATCGCGATAACCGGCCGCTTCCTCGTACCGCTGCTCCGCCGACGCGCCCTCCATGCGTTCTTCGAGGCTGCGCGAAAGATCGCTGCGCCGGCCCTCCAGAAACAGCCGCACATCGCGCGCCGACTCCGCGTAACGTTCGTCGGTGACCAGCGATTCCACGCACGGCCCCAGACAGCGGTGAATGTAATACTGCAAACACGGTCGTGGGTGAAAGCGCGCCAGATCCACCGTGCACGACGGCACCAGAAAATGCTTGTGGATCAGGTGCACCAGCCGGTACGCAAGACTTGCCGGAAAATACGGCCCGAAGTAGAGTGAACCGTCCTGTTTCAGCCGGCGCGTGACGTATACGCGCGGATGCTTTTCGAATGCCGTGTAGCGAATGTACGGATAGGTTTTGTCGTCGCGCAGCAGGACGTTGAATTTCGGCTGGTGCTGCTTGATCAGGTTGTTTTCCAGCGCCAGCGCTTCTTTTTCGTTGTCGACGACGATGTATCCGACATCCGCGATCTCGCGCACCAGCGACCCGGTTTTCGCGTCCTCCCATTTGGATTCGAGGAAATAGGACCGGACCCGCGATTTCAGCGACCGGGCTTTTCCCACATACAGGATCGTCTCGGCGGCGTCTTTGAACAGATACACGCCCGGCTGCGTGGGCAGGTTGGCGACTTTTTCTTTCAGGTCCATGGATACGCTTTACAATAATACGCTACGCCGCTGCTCGAGCGCGCTTCGCTTCGAGGCAGGAAGCAACTGCCCGTGCTCCCGAGCCGTCCAATTGGAAAGGAGGAATGCCGGTGCGCCGAACGCTTCTCGTTCCGATCTGCTCGTTGTTTTTGGTCGCCGCTGCTGCGGCGGGAAGCGGCCATGCGCTGCCCGTGCAATCATCGCAGCCGCAGACCGGACAATCGGGGAAATCGACTCAACAGCAGTCATCCTCGAAGGGCTATTCCAGTTCGGAGAAAAAGCAGGCGGAAGCACAGTCTCCCGGCGACCATCCTAATCAGGCGCCCGATCCTCACAAGTACGATCGCTACAATGCCGAGAAGGACATCGAAGTCGCCACTTTCTACATGCACAAAGGCGATCCCGACGCTGCGATCCCCCGCCTCGAGGAAGCCTCCCGGCTTCAGCCCGACTACGGCAAGCCCCGCCTCCTGCTGGCTGAGTGCTACGAGAAAAAACACGATCCCGCGAGCGCGGCCAGGTACTTGAAGGAATATCTCAAGGTTTATCCGCACGCGCCCGACGCCGAGAAAGTCCAAAAGAAAATCGAGCAATTGGAGAAGCAGGCGCAGTAACGGCGGAATGCGGCCGCCTCAGGCGGGAAAGCGCTCCAGGAACTTCATCGCTCGCCCGAAATCCGCGAATTTCTTTTCCTCTTTGCGAAACCGGGCGGAATGCGATTCTCTTCGGCACCGCGCGAACTTCATGGGATGTTTCAAGTGCAGCATCTCATGGTAAAGCACGTACGCTACGACATGCTCGGGCACGTTCTGTTTGTCGAGCAGGCGATTGATCACGATTTGATTGAGCGCGGGATCAAAGCAGCCAAGCTGCGTACGCCACGCGCGCTGGCTCCAGGCAAGGCGCGGACGTTTTAACCGTTTGCGAAAATAACGCCGGTTGAGGCCGTCGAACATCGGTGCCAGATCGTGGTGGACGCCCGAAGGTCGATGCTCCATCCGCCGCGCTCGGTGTTGTCGAAACGCGAGCAATTGCCGTCGCGTCGATCGCGCGTACGAAAACGCCCGGTATGTCTCCAGCAGTTCTCGTGGCGTCCTGCGACGGTAGAGTCGCGCCAGCAGAATTGCCGCCGCCGCTTCCACTACCTGTCTTGAGGCCGACCGCAGCGCGTCCGAAAGCCGCACGTAAGCGGTGTCCTCGCGCAGCCGGATCGTGTGCGTCAAATCGGCGTAAGGATGGTACTCGACCACGAACTGAGGCGGTCGTCCCGCGCACCCCAGGCGCGTATAGATGCGCTGGAAAATGCGCTCGCCGCCCGGCACCGGACCTCCGCGCTGGCCCGCTTGCCTCAATTCTGTTTCCTCCGAACGGGAGCGGGCAGCATCTCCTTCAGCGCTTGCTGCGCGTCCGAAACCGCATCCTTGGTTCCGTCGATCGCGTCCTCGAGCGTATCGTTGTAATCGTCGAAATCCGGCCCTTTGGCGTCTTCGATCTTCTGAAGCGCAGCCAGGAATTCCTTACCCTTCGACTCCAGTAACTTGAGTTCCGGATGGATATTCAACTGCCTGTCCTTCGCCTCGTCGATCTCGTCGGCGGCGTCGTCGAGGCATCCGGAATACCCGTTCATCAATCCGTTCAGGATGTCGCCGCGGTGCGCTTCCGGAACGGTCCGCGTCAGTTCGTATTGAAATTTCTTGAGGCGATCCTCTGCGAACG
>Ga0209167_10001855_pt1 | contig 11969 bp, 4 predicted proteins | sample Coa_R1_9_FD_187154 | JGI IMG/M metagenome (GOLD analysis project Ga0209167, IMG submission 187154) | Surface soil microbial communities from Centralia Pennsylvania, which are recovering from an underground coalmine fire - Coalmine... | ecosystem: Environmental > Terrestrial > Soil > Unclassified... | reverse complement strand
TGCTCCTGCTGCAACTGCGCGTACCAGCGGGCCTGTTCGGCTCCCTGCAAGTGCGGCTCAGCCTCCTCTGCCAGCCCCAGGTAGTACTCGGCATGCGCTTCTCGTGTGACCTTCATCTCCCCGGCGCTAGCCAGCACCTCCAGGCCAAACTCGCGCAGCGTCTGCAACATCCAGAAGCGCGGCTCACCATCGACTGACGCTTGCTGGCGCAGCAGGCTCTTGTCCACTAACGAGAGCAGTCCATTTAATATGTCTCCCTCTAGCTCCCCTGGCGCCCGGCACACCGTCTCCGCTGCCTCCCAGGAGCAGCCATCCACAAAGACCGCGAGGCGTCGGAAGAGCTGCTGTTCCTCAGTCGCGAGCAGGTGATAGCTCCAGGCAATCGCTCCCCGCAAGGTCTGCTGCCGGGCGGGCAGATCACGCGCTCCCCCTGCTAGGACGGCCAGGCCCTGCTCCAGGCGCGCGAGCAAGGCCTGCGGCAGGAAGTATTTGACACGCGCTGCCGCCAGCTCGATGGCCAGCGGTAAGCCATCCAGCCGCGCACAAATGCCTGCAACGGCAGGTGCGTTGGCATTGGTCACGACAAAGTCGGGCTTAACGGCCTGGGCGCGCGAGATGAACAGTGTCACCGCCTCGTATTGCGACAAGGTCATCACATCGGGCAGACGTTTGGGGTTAGGCAGCGACAGAGGCGGCACGGCAAACTCGCGCTCCGCCTGCACACGCAGTACCACCTGGCTCGTGACTATAATCCTGAGCCGGGGACAGGCAGCCAGGAGTTGAGCCACGACCACGGCTGCGTCGATCACCTGCTCAAAGTTGTCGAGGAGCAGCAGCATTTGCTTGTCCTTGAGGGACGTTTTGAGCAACGTGAGAGGGACCTGACTGCTCAGATCGCTAATGCCCAATGTCTGGATGATAGCCGGTATAACCTGCTCAGGATCACTCAGCGGAGCTAATGCCACCAGAAACAGCCCGTCGGCAAATTGATCAGAGAGTTCGGCAGCCACTTGCAGCGCCAGCCGCGTTTTGCCGACTCCTGCCGGACCGGTGAGGGTGACCAGGCGGATATCGGGCTGGGAGAGCAACGCACATACACTCGCCACCTCTCGCTCACGTCCGATAAAAGGCGTGGGCTGCATGGGCAGGTTATGCGGATGTCGCTCCAGCGACTTGAGGGCTGGAAACTCGTCCGACAGGTCGGGGATCACCAACTGGTAGACATGCTCGGGCCGCAACAAGTCTTTGAGGGCATGCTCGCCCAGGTCCTTTACCGTCACGCCCGCTGGCAAGCTGTCGCGGGTCAATTCCTGTGTCACGGTTGTGAGCAGCACCTGCCCGCCATAGCCCGTCGAGAGCACGCGCGCTACGCGGTTGAGGGTGGGACCAAAGTAGTCTTGATCCCGGCTCTGGGCGGCTCCGGTATGCAGCGCCATGCGCACTCGCAGCGAACCTACTTCGCCCCACTGTTCTGCGTTCACGGCTTGCTGAGCAGCTACAGCAGCAGCCAGCGCATCGGTGGCTACGGCGAAGACCGCGTAGACGGCGTCACCCATCATCTTGAAGACGAAGCCCCCGTGAACCGTAATCACCGAGCGCAACAACGCGTCGTGTCGGGCGATAGCCTCTCGCATGGCTTCGGGGTGATGCTCCCAGCGCGTCGTGCTACCTTCAATATCCGTGAACAGGAACGTGACTGTTCCCGTGGGAAGATCGGGCATGAAGAAGCTCCTTACCAGGCGACTAGGGGATCTGTATAACGTATAAAAATAAAATATGAAATAATTGCTTCAAGTTCAATTGATACTACCTGTTGTGTCTCGCTGTGCTTACTATACATGAATGTACACAGAAGTTCAATGTCGATCTGACTTCTCAACCGGCAGACTTCAGTACTTCGTCGATAACCTGCTCCAAAGGTGTCGCCCGTCCCTCAGCCCACGCCGCAGCAAACGCCTCCTCACCCAGTTCTGTGCGGGCGGCATCTACCGCTTGCTCGTATTCGGCACGGTAGACAGGATGCATGGGCGCATCCATGGTCTCACGCTGTACCTCCACTGTTCCCCACAGCCGTGCCGCTTTCGCTGGCTCCCCTTGCACAGCTATTACGGCCCCCAGGCCTTCCAGGCAGGCAAGGATGCCCTCCTGGTAGCTCAACTCGCGCAGCATCGCCAGGCATTCCTGGTAGCGCTGCAGCGCCAGGGCAACATTGCCCTGACCCATCGCCACGCGCGCCAGGCTTATCAGCGGCTCAGGGGTATCTCCCAGATCACCAACCTCCTGAAAGAGCGCTACACTCTCCTCCAATAGGCTGTGCGCCCGCACGTGCTCGCCTTGCACCAGGAGCATCTGTCCTAACAAGCCCAACGGAAAGCCAATGAACGAATCGCCCAACTCTCGCAAAAGCGCCAGGCTCTGCTCAGCCAGCCTCTGCGCTCGTGCAGGATCCTGTTGAGAGACAAAGAGCAGACGGGCCAGCAAGTAGCGCACCCAGCCAATGCGCTGCTGATCGCCCAACGCCTGGTAGAGTTCGAGGCTCTCTTCCAGCAATGCATGCGCTCGCTCGTACTGACCCTGTTCGGTGGCGATACGGGCGAGTTCAGTGTAGCCGCGGCCTTTCCTCCAGCGGTCGCCTATCTCCTGGAAGAGAGCGGCCTCCTCCAGCCGGGCACGGGCCGTAGCATATTGCCCCTTGGTGCGAGCGACAGTGCCCAGCAGCAACAGGCAGCTGGCGATACCGGCTGTGTCGCCTAGTTCCCGGTAGAGTGACAGGCTCTCTCCGCACAGTGCCTCTGCTCTCTCTGCGTCATCTATGCTCCAGGCCAGGTCTGATGCTACATAGAGCGCTTTGGCTCCCAGTGCAGGAGCCACGACGGAGCGTCCCACCAGGGATCGCTTCAGAAAGTTCAGTCCCTCTCGCATATACCCACGGCTATCCCAGAACTCGTGTAAGGCAACGCACAAGCGCAGAGCCTGCTCGGTGTGCTGCCGGCCCTCCTGCGTTTCCGTCTGCACACGGGCCTGCTCCAACAGAAAGGTCAGCCCCGTGCGTAGATTCTCGTGCTCCTGCTGCAACTGCGCGAACCAGCGGGCCTGTCCGGCCCCCCGCAGGTGCGACTCAGCCTCCTCGGCCAGCGCCAGGTAGTACTCCGCATGCGCTTCTCGTGTGACCTTCATCTCCCCGGCGCTAGCCAGCACCTCCAGGCCAAACTCGCGCAGTGTTTGCAACATCCAGAAGCGCGGTTCACCCTCGGTCGACTCTTGCTGGCGCAGCAAACTCTTGTCTACCAGTGAGAGCAGGCCGTCCAGGACGTCTCCCACCAGATCACCCGCCGCCCGGCACACTATCTCTGCAGCTTCCCACATGCAGCCATCCACAAAAACAGCGAGACGGCGGAAAAGTATCTGCTGCTCAGATGTGAGCAGATTGTAGCTCCAGGCTATCGCTCCACGCAAGGTTTGCTGCCGTGCAGGAAGGTCCCGAGCGCCCCCTGTCAGCATAGCCAGTCCTTGCTCCAGGCGCGTCAGCAAGGCCTGGGGCGCAAAGAACTTGCTGCGGGCGGCCGCCAGTTCGATCGCCAACGGCAAGCCATCCAGCCGCACACAGATGGCAGCCACTGCTGGTGCATTGGCATTGGTCACCACGAAGTCAGGCTTGACCATCTGCGAGCGCTGAATGAAAAGGGCCACCGCCTCATACTGCGACAGTGCGATGATGTCCGGCAGCCGTTTGGGATTGGGCAGCGACAGTGGCGACACGGAGAACTCGCGCTCCGCCTGCAGGCGCAGAACTACCTGGCTGGTCACAATGATCTTGAGCTGAGGGCAGGCAGCTAGCAGTTCGGCCATCTGCACCGCCGCCGGAATCACCTGTTCGAAGTTGTCGAGGACTAGCAGCATCTGTTTGTCTTTGAGTACCCCTTTGAGTTGGGTGAGAGGAGTCTGACCGCTCAGGTCGCTGATGCCCAGGGTCTGGGTGATAGCGGGCACGGTCTGCTCGGGATCATTCACCGGGGCGAGTGGCACCAGAAATAGCCCGTCAGCGAACAGGTCACTCAGTTCAGCCGCCACTTGCAGCGCCAGGCGCGTTTTGCCGACTCCTGCCGGGCCGGTCAGCGTGACCAGGCGCACGTCCGGACGGCGCAACAAATCATAGAGGTTCGTCATCTCCTGCTCGCGTCCGACAAAGGGCGTGGGCTGCGTTGGTAGATTATGCGGATGCCGCTCTAGCGACTTGAGGGCTGGAAACTCGTCCGGCAGGTCGGGGATCACCAACTGGTAGACATGCTCGGGCCGCAACAGGTCTTTCAAAGGATGCTCGCCCAGGTCCTTCACTGTCACTCCCATTGGCAAGGCGTCGCGGACTAACTCGACGGTGGCGACGGACAGCAACACCTGCCCACCGTAGCCGGTTGAGAGCACACGCGCCACACGGTTGAGGGTTGGGCCGAAGTAGTCTTGATCCCGGCTCTGGGCAGCTCCTGTATGCAGTGCCATGCGCACTCGCAGCGAACCAACCTCACCCCACTCTTCTGTGTTCACAGCTTGCTGAGCAGCTACAGCAGCGGCCACGGCATCACTAGCGACGGCGAAGACGGCGTAGACCGCGTCACCCATCATCTTGAAGACGAAGCCCCCGTGAGCCGTAATCACTGAGCGCAGCAGGGTATCATGTCGGGCGAGGGCTGCACGCATAGACTCAGGATGGTGCTCCCAGCGGGTGGTGCTGCCTTCGATATCGGTGAACAGGAAGGTAACTGTTCCCGTGGGAAAATCGGGCATGAAGAAGCTCCTTTTTAGTCTGCGGCTCTGAGTACTTCGTCGATGATCTGCTCCAATGGTGTTGTTCGTCCTTCGTCCCAAGCCGCGTCAAATATATCCTCGCCCAGCTCTCTGCGAGCAGCGGCTACCGCCTGCTCATACTCAGCACGGTAGACCGGGTACATAAGCGCACCATTGGCCTCACGCAGTACTTCTGCTGCTCCCCAGAACCGGGCCGCTTTCCCAGGTTCTCTCTGCATAGCTACTACTCCTCCCAGACCCTCCAGGCAGACAGGGAAGTACGATGCAAGGCCAAACTGATGCAACATCGCCAGGCACTCCTGGTAGCAACGAAAGGCCGTCATCAACTCACCCTCCAAGAACGCCACCCGCGCCAGGCACATACGTGGTTCGGCGGTTCCCTCCCCGTCTCCCACCTCCCGGAAGATCGCTATACTCTGCTCAGCCAGGTCACGAGCCGTCACTAGCTCGCCCTGCACCAGGCGCATCTGTGCTAACAGGCCTAGTAAGTAGGCTCTGATCCAATCATTGCCTCCCTCTTTGCTGAGCGCCAGGCTCTGCTCGGCCAGCGCATGAGCTCGCACAGGATCGCTTTGCGAGAGGAAGTGCAGTCGAGCTAACAGGTAAAGCACCCAACTGATACGCTCGTGATCACCCAGAGCGCGGTAGAGCTTCAGACTATCATCCAGCAAGGCGCCTGCCCGTTCGTACTCCCCCTGACTGATGGCAAGGCGGGCGAGCTCAGTGTGGCAGCGGCCCAGCTCCCAGCGGTCGCCTATTTCATTAAAGAGCTTAGCCGCCTCTTCCAATCGAGAACGTGCCAGCGCATACTGATTTCTGACGTGGACGCTGGAGCCCATCAGCGACAGACAGGTGGCTATACCAGCTGTATCTCCCAGTTCCCGGTAGAGCATAAGGCTCTCTTCGCACAGCGCCTCTACCTGCTCAAAGTCTTCCATGGTCCAGGCCAGTTCTCCAGCCGCGTAGAGCGCTTTAGCCCGCAGTGGGGCTGCTACACCGGAGCGGTGCGCTAGCGCCTGCTCCAGGGAGCTACGACCCTCTCGCGGGTACCCACGGTTGTACCAGAATTCGGACAAAGCGACACATAAGCGCAGGCCGAGCGTGCCCTGCGCTTGCCCCTCCGGTGTGCCTGCCTGCACGCGGGCCCGCTCAAGCAAAAAGCTGAGCGCAGCGCGTAGATTCTCATGCTCCTGCTGCAACCGGGCGTACCAGCGAGCCTGTTCGGCTCCCCGCAGGTGCAGCTCAGCCTCCTCGACCAGCCCCAGGTAGTACTCTGCATGCGCCTGCCGGGTTAGCTCGCTTTCACCGGCGCTGGCGAGAACCTCCAGGCCGAACTCGCGCAGCGTCTGCAGCATCCAGAAGCGTGGTTCGCCCTGTGCCGATTCTTGCTGGCGCAGCAGGCTCTTGTCTATCAAGGAGGACAGACTCTCCAGAATATCCCCGCCCAGACCACCCGCTGCGGTGCAGATCTGCTCGGCAGCTTCCCAGGAACAGCCATCCACAAAGACTGAAAGCCGCCGGAAGAGTTGCTGTTCCTCGCTGGAGAGCAGGTTGTAGCTCCAGGCAATCGCTCCTCGCAAGGTTTGCTGCCGTGCTGGCAGGTCACGCGCTCCCCCTGTTAAGATTGCCAGCCCTTGCTCCAGGCGAGAGAGCAAGGTTTGCAGAGGGAAGAGCTTGACGCGAGCTGCAGCTAGCTCGATCGCCAGGGGCATGCCATCCAATCGCGCACAGATAGCTGCTACGGCTGGGGCATTGGTATTGGTCACCGCGAAGTCGGGCTTGACTGCCTGCGCCCGTTGAATGAAGAGCGCCACCGCCTCGTACTGTGACAGGGCCGCCACACCAGGGAGATGTTTAAGATTGGGCAGCGACAGTGGAGGCACGGCGAACTCGCGCTCCGCCTGCAGGCGCAGCACGACCTGGCTGGTTACAATAATCTTGAGCTTCGGACAGGTAGCCAGCAGTTCGGCTAGCCGCACCGCCGCTGGAATCACCTGCTCGAAGTTGTCCAGTAACAGCAGCATCTGTTTGTCTTTGAGCGCCGACTTGAGTAGTATGAGGGGAGCCTGGTTGCTCAAGTCGCTGATGCCCAGCGTCTGAATGATGGCCGGTACCACCTGTTCGAGGTCATTGACCGGAGCCAGCGGCACCAGAAACAGCCCATCCGCGAATACATCGGAGAGTTCGGCAGCCACTTGCAGCGCCAGCCGCGTTTTGCCGATTCCTGCCGGACCGGTCAGCGTGACCAATTGTACATCTGGACGACGCAGCAGTTCGCACAGGCTCGTCATCTCTTGCTCACGCCCGATAAAAGGGGTAGGCTGCGTGGGCAGGTTATGAGGCCGTTGGGAAAGCGACTTCAAGGGAGGAAACTCGTCCGGCAGCTCAGGGATCACGAGCTGGTAGACTTCTTCGGGTCGCAGCAGATCTTTCAATGCATGCTCACCCAAAATCTTCATGCTCACTCCCTCTGGCAAGCTGTCACGCACCAGTTCGAAGGTAGCAGCGGAAAGGAGCACCTGGCCACCATAGCCCGTCGACAGGATGCGCGCCACACGGTTGAGGGTGGGACCAAAGTAGTCGTCATCACGGTTCTGGGCGATCCCTGTGTGCAGCGCCATGCGCACCCGCAGCGGCCCTATAGCGCCCCAATCTTCAGCGGCGACTGCTCGTTGTCCGGCAAGGGCTGCAGACATAGCATCGGGTGCATGGACGAAGACGGCATAAACGGCATCGCCGACCATCTTGAAGACGAAGCCTCCATGAGCCGTCATCACCGAGCGCAGCAGAGCATCGTGGCGGGCGATGGCCGCGCGCATGGCTTCGGGGTGATGTTCCCAACGGGTAGTACTGCCTTCGATATCCGTGAACAGAAAGGTCACGGTCCCGGTCGGGAGATCAGCCATGAGAAGCCTCCTCGCCATTGGTCCTACTGGTGGTCACGCTTGTGCTCCCTTCCAGGCCTATACTATGATGAACTATGGTATCACATTTGTGCGCTCATCGATTGAGAGCGCAAAACGAGATAGTAGCTCTGCTATCTCGTCGAGATCTTTGAGCGAAACAACCTCTGATGCCGTGTGCATATAGCGGCAAGGAATGTTCACCAGCGCACTTGCTACCCCTGCCCGTGTAAGACGGACGGGGTCGTTATCGGAGTAGGTAGCACCAGCCTCTGGATCAAGCTGGTAAGCTATGCCTGCCTCGTTCGCTGCATTCACAAGCAACTGGTATACTCGCGGGTTCACGAACCCACCAATGGTCAATGCAGGCCCGCCGTTTAATTTTATTTCGCCAATCTCTTGCCTGGAGGTCTGGGGATGATCGGATGTCCAGATCGTATCAACCGCTATAGCAATAAGCGGATCGACACTGTAGGCACTCGTGGCAACCCCTCGGCCGCCTATCTCTTCCTGGACTGCCGAGACAAAGTAGACACTGGCTTTCAGTTTCTCCCGCTGCTCATGCAGGCGACGCATCGCTTCAACGATGGTGAATATGCCAGATTTATTATCAAGCGCTCGTGAAACCACTAGATTTTCACGTAGTAGTTCAAGCTGAGCCGCGCGAGTAGCAATGCTGCCTGGAGCAACAAGCTTGAGAGCCTCTGCTTTGTTAGAAACACCAATATCAATCCACATTTCTGACAGTTTTGGCGCTTTCCCCCGCTCCTCGCCTTCCATCAAATGGATAGATTGGCGGCCAATGATGCCTGGGATGGGTCCTGTGGCAGTGTGAATATGCACGCGCTCTCCCGGCAAGGTGGAAGGATCGTATCCACCAATGGGGGCAAAATAAAGAAAGCCCTCTTCATCAATGTAGCGAATGAGAAATCCAAGTTCGTCGCAATGCGCTGTGAGCATAACGCGAGGCTGACCGGTTGGATTGAGCGCGGCAATCACGTTTCCATGCACGTCAGTGCGTACTTCATCAGTATAATGTTGTATCTCTTCTCGAATAACTTGCTGCACAGGCTGCTCAAAGCCCGATGGGCTTGGACTGGCGATCATGCGACGTAAGAATGCTACACGGGACTCATCCATAAGAAATACTCCTTTTGAAGGACGAATTGAAGGACAAAACTCAGCTTGCTGTCTTAAGCGCCTCGTTAATGGTTTGCTCAAGGGGCGTTGCTCGTCCCTCAGCCCACGCCGCCGCAAATGTATTCTCTCCCAGTTCGCTGCGAGCCGTGGCTACCGCCTTATCATAATCAGCCAAGTAGATTGGGTACATGGGCGCAGCCATGGCATCCCGCAGTGCTTCTGCTGTTCCCCATAGTCGCGCCGCTTTCGCTGGTTCTCCCTGCGCAGCCACTACGATCCCCAGGCCCTCCAGGCAGGCGGGGATGAACTCCTGGCAGTTCAACTCGTGCTGCATCGCCAGGCATTCCTGGTAGCGTTGCAGCGCCAGGGCAACATTGTCCTGGGCCATCGCCACGCGTGCCAGGCCCATTATCGCTTCGGCGGTATCTACCCGGTCACCCGTATCCTGCATGAGCGTCACGCTCTCCTGCATCAAAGCATGTGCCTGAACGTACTCACCCTGCAACAGGCGTATCCGTCCCAACAGACCCAGTGAAAAGGCGCTAAACCAGGGAGAGCCTACCTCCCGCAAAAGCGCCAGGCTCTGCTCAGCCAACATCTCCGCTCCTGGAAGGTCCTGCTGTGAGACAAAGAGCAGACGGGCCAGAAGATAGCGCACCCAGCCGATGCGCTCCTGATCGCCCAACGCCTGATAGAGTTTGAGACTTTCCTCCAGCAGCGCCTGTGCCCGCTCGTACTGGCCTTGTTCGGTAGCGATGCGCGCCAGCTCCGTGTAGCATTGGCCGCGCTTCCAGCGGTCGCCTGCCTCCTGGAAGAGGATGGCAGCCTCTTCGAGCCGGGCGCGAGCCAGCGCATACTGTCCTCTGGTGTAAGCGGTACCACCCAGCATAAAGAGGGATTGCGCCATGCCTGCCCTGTCGCCCAGTTCCCGGTAGAGGTCCAGACTCTCTTCGCACAATCTCTCTGTTCGTTTGAAATCATCCAGGAGATAGGCCAGATCTGCCGTCGTGGACAGCGCTTTGGTCCGCAGCACTGCTCCGACAGCGGCACGTTCCGCCAGAGCTCGCTCCAGAAAGTTCAGTCCCTCCCGCATATACCCCTGGCTTTCCCAGAACCGGGATAAGGCAACACACAAGCGCAGGGCATGCTCGGTGTACTGATGTCCCTCCTGCATCCCCGTCTGCACGTGGGCTCGCTCCAGTAGGAAACTGAGCGCTGCCCGCAGGTTCTCATGCTCTCGCTCCAACTGGCTGTACCAGCGGGCCTGTTCGGCTCCCCGCAAGTGCGGCTCAGCCTCCTCGGCCAGCGCCAGGTAATATTCAGCGTGCGCCTGGCGGGTCGACTCCGCCTCCCCCGCGCTAGCAAGCACCTCCAGGCCAAATTCGCGCAGCGTTTGCAACATCCAGAAGCGCGATTCGCCCTCCGATGACTCTTGCTGGCGCAGCAGGCTCTTGTCGACCAGGGAAGGCAATTCCTCCAGGATATCTCCTTCGAGCTGCCCGGCCGCCGTACAAACCTGCTCGGCGGCCTCCCAGGTACAACCATCTACAAAGACGGCGAGCCGCCGGAACAACTGCTGCTCCGTAGGTGGTAGGAGATTGTAGCTCCAGGCAATCGCTCCACGAAGGGTCTGCTGCCGGGCGGGCAGATCGCGCGCTCCTCCCGTGAGCACGGCCAGCCCCTGCTCCAGGCGGGCCAGCAAGGATTGTGGCGGAAAATACTTAATACGCGCTGACGCCAGTTCGATGGCCAGCGGAAGTCCATCCAGGCGCGCACAAATGCCCGCCACGGCTGGTGCATTAGCATTGGTCACCGTGAAGTCGGGCTTGATCGCCTGCGCCCGCTGAATGAAGAGCGCCACCGCCTCGTACTGCGAGAGCGTCACGAGGTCGGGCAACCGTTTGGGATTGGGCATAGAGAGCGAGGGCACGGCGAACTCACGCTCAGCCTGCAGGCGCAGTACGACCTGGCTGGTCACAATGATCTTGAGCCGAGGGCAAGCAGCCAGCAACTCAGCCATCTGCACTGCTGCTGGAATCACCTGCTCGAAGTTGTCTAAGAGCAGCAGCATCTGCTTATCTTTGAGTGTCGCTTTGAGCAGCGCGAGTGGGGATTGACCACTCAGGTCGCTGATGCTCAACGTCTGGGTGATGGCTGACACGGCCTGCTCAGGCTCGTTCACTGCAGCCAGGGGCACCAGAAAGACCCCATCAGCAAACAGATCGGAGAGTTCAGCCGCCACTTGCAGCGCCAATCGCGTTTTGCCGACTCCTGCCGGACCGGTCAGCGTGACCAGTCGCACATCTGGGCGGCGCAATAGTTCACAGAGGTTCAGCATCTCCTGTTCGCGTCCCACAAAAGGCGTGGGCTGCATCGGCAGATTATGTGGATGCCGTTCCAGCGACCTGAGCGGGGGAAAGTCGCCCGGAAGGTCAGGGATCACCAGTTGGTAGACATGCTCAGGGCGCAGCAGGTCCTTCAAAGCATGCTCGCCCAGATCCTTCACACTCGTTCCGGCGGGCAAGCTATCGCGGGCCAATTCCTGCGTCGTGGCCGAGAGCAGCACCTGCCCACCATAGCCCGTGGAGAGCACGCGCGCCACACGGTTGAGGGTGGGACCAAAATAGTCGTCATTACGGCTCTGAGCAGCTCCGGTGTGCAGCGCCATGCGCACTCGCAGCGCTCCCACTTCTCCCCATTCTTCCGTATTCACGGCTTGCTGAGCGGCTACAGCGGCAACCAGCGCATCGGCGGCCACGGCAAAGACGGCGTAGACAGCATCGCCGACCATCTTGAAGACGAAGCCCCCATGAGCGGTAATCACCGAGCGCAGCAGGGCATCGTGTCGTGCGAGCGCTGCACGCATAGCTTCGGGATGATGCTCCCAGCGCGTGGTACTGCCCTCAATATCGGTGAACAGGAAGGTGACGGTCCCCGTTGGGAGGTCGGGCATGGAGAAGCTCCTTACTAGCCAGTTGGGAGATCTGTAGAATATGAAATCATTGCTTCAAGTTCAATTGATATGACCGGCTGTTTTCCGATGCGCTTACTATACATGAATATATGCAGAATTGCAACGTCGCCTTGACCTCTCAACCCATAGTCTTGAGCGCTTCATCAATG
>Ga0209167_10001854_pt1 | contig 11970 bp, 10 predicted proteins | sample Coa_R1_9_FD_187154 | JGI IMG/M metagenome (GOLD analysis project Ga0209167, IMG submission 187154) | Surface soil microbial communities from Centralia Pennsylvania, which are recovering from an underground coalmine fire - Coalmine... | ecosystem: Environmental > Terrestrial > Soil >... | reverse complement strand
GGTGCCGTCTCGCAGCGGCGCGACCGCTTCGAGGAGAATGGTATCGACCGGGAGCAGCGCGTTCTCAAGGCCATATTTAGCGACATTGCCGTCGCGATAGCAGACGCAAAGCCCCATGATGGCGGCTATATCGCCGATCAGCGGTTCGAGATGCCGCGCCGCCAGGCAGATTTGGCGAAGCCTGACGTAGCCCGCGCCCGTCACCGCCGCGACCCCTGCCGCTCAATGGCCCTGGAACAGCGGCTTGCGCTTTTCGACGAAGGCCCTCGCGGCTTCCTTGTGGTCGGCGGTCTCGCCGGCGCGCGAATGATGGAAGGCTTCGGCGTCGAAACAGACTTCCAGCGGCAGGCGTTCGGCATTGTTGATGTTGCGTTTGATGTAGCCAAGGGTAATCGAGGGCCCCTGCGCCAGCGACATCGCAAGTTCATGCGCCGCCGTCTCGACCTCCGCATCGGCGACCACCCGCGTCACGAGGCCAAGCGCCAGCGCCTCCTGCGCGGTCAGCACCGGCGACATCAGATAGAGCTCGCGCGCCTTGGCGCTACCGAGCATTTGCGTGAGGAAATAGGTCCCGCCGTAATCGCCTGACAGCCCGACCTTGGCGAAGGCCGTCGTGATCTTCACCGACGCGGAGGCAACGCGCAGATCGCAGGCGAGCGCGATCGAAAGGCCGGCGCCGGCGGCCGCGCCATCGAGCTGCGCCACCACGGGTTTCGACATCTCGTGCAGGATGCGGGAAACTTCCATGGCGCGCCGCAGATTGGTCATCTTGGCTTCGAACGGCATCGGCGCCCGCCCTTCCGCCATCGACTTCACATCGCCGCCGACGCAGAACGTGCCACCCGCTCCCTTGAGCAGAACGGCGCGGACCTCGTGATCCTCCGCCGCGCGCCGCGCCGCCTCGACCAGCCCCAGCGTCATGTCCGCGTTGAGCGCGTTGCGCCGGTCGGGACGGTTCATGGTGATGGTGAGCAGGCCGGAATCGAGGTGTTGCAGGACGATGTCGTTGTTCATGGGTGGCGCCTTTGTTGATGGTTTTTCTGCCGTCATTCCGGGATGGTGCGGAAGCGCCAGACCCGGAATCTCGAGATTCCGGGTTCGATGCTCCGCATCGCCCCGGAACGACTGCCGCGCGGCGCCTTCAGGATTTCTTCTTCACCAGCGGGCAGCGTGACAATTCGAGCGGCTGGAATGCCTCACTGCCGGGGACGGTGGCAAGCAGCTTGTAGTCGTCCCAGCGGCCCTTCGACTCCGACGGCTTCTTCACCTCGAACAGATACATGTCATGCACCATGCGCCCGTCCTCGCGAATATGGCCGTTCTTGGCGAACATGTCGTTGATCGGGGTCTCCTTCATGATCTTCATGACGGCGGCGGAGTCGGTGGTGCCGGCGGCCTTCACGGCCTTCAGGTAATGCGTCACCGACGAGTAGACGCCGGCCTGCGCCGCGCTCGGCACCCGGCCGACTTTGTCCATGAAACGTTTGGAAAACGCGCGGGTTTCGTCGTTGAGGTCCCAGTAGAAGGCTTCGGAAAGCAGCAATCCTTGGGCGGTCTCAAGCCCGACGCTGTCGATATCGGTGACGAAGACGAGCAACGGCGACAATTTCTGGCCGGCCTTCATCACGCCGAATTCGGCCGCCTGCTTGATCGTATTGATGGTGTCGCCGCCGGCATTGGCGAGCCCGATCACCTTGGCCTTGGAAGCCTGCGCCTGCAGGAGATAGGACGAAAAATCCGAGGTGTTGAGCGGATGTCTGACGCTGCCGAGCACCTTACCGCCGGCCTTCTGCACGACGTTGATCGTGTCTTTCTCCAAATCCTGCCCGAAGGCGTAATCGACCGTGATGAAGAACCAGGTGTCGAGGCCCTGCTCGACCGCGGCAAGTCCCGTCACATTGGCCTGCGCGAAAGTGTCGAAGACATAGTGCACGGTGTAGGGACCGCAGGCCTCGTTGGAGAGGCGGATCGATCCGGGTCCGTTGAACATGTTGATCTTGCCGCGCGCCTTCGAGACCTCGAGCGCGGCCAGCGCGGTCGCGGAAGCCGCAACGTCGAACAGCATCTCGACGCCCTGATTGTCGAACATGTCACGGGCGATGTTGGCGGCCAGATCGGCCTTGTTGAGATGATCGGCCGTGACGATCTCGATTTTGCGGCCCAGCACCTCGCCGCCGAAATCCGCCGCCGCCATTTTCGCGGCTGTCTCGCTGCCGGCGCCTGTGATGTCGGCGTAAAGCCCGGACATGTCGAGGATGCCGCCGAGCTTGAGCGGAGGCTTGTCTTGCGCCAGCGCCGCACTCGCCGCGGTCGCCAGCACCGCACCGAGAATGCCGGAAAGAACCCGTCTCATGGAAGCCTCCTGTCGAACTGCCGCTTTGACTGCAATCGCTATTTCCATTATCGCGATCATGCCGCAAGCGCCGGGCAGCGGCAAGCCGCGGCCATTTGCCTCTTTCGGTTGAATTGAACGAAGTCTTGGTGCGAACAGGACGCCAGACGGGACTCCATGGGCGCCTCGGCAACCTCAACCCGACTTCAATTTCGGCGCCCGGCGGGGATTGCGCCTGCCGCGGTCGTTCTGCTTGCTGCTACCGCCGGTCCGGCGATCGCCTCCCCCTGTGCCTTTGAACCGCAAGGCGGGGGGCGCGTCGCCGGCATCATCGATGCGCGCAGCTTTCGCCTGCAGGATGGCCGCGAGGTTCGTCTTGCCGGCATCGAGCCGATCGCCTCGGAGAAACAAGGCGTATCCCGCACGCAGGCTCTGGCCAGAATATTGACCGGGCGCGAGGTCGAATTGCGCGGAGACGACGACACGCCCGACCGCTATGGCCGCCAGCCGGCTTTCGTATTCCTGGTTCCTGCCAAGACCCTGCTGCAGGGAGAGCTCTTGGCACAAGGAGAGGCGCTCGCCTCCGCCACCGTGACTGACAAGGCGTGTGCCTCGCTCCTGATGGCCGCGGAGGCGGCCGCCCGCCAGGCCAAACTTGGCGTCTGGGCCGATCCCTCGGCCATAAAAAACTCTGAAAGTCCGGGCGATATTTTGGCCGGGATGGGGCGTCTTACTTTGGTCGAGGGCAAAGTCTTGTCGGTCCGGCAGGCGGGGGCAACCACCTACCTCAACTTTGGACGGAACTGGACACGGGATTTTGCTGTGACTATTTCGAGGCGGGTGATACCTGTTTTCGAGGCGGCGGGCTTGGTACCTAAGTCCCTCGAAAATCGGCGGATTCGCGTTCGGGGCTTCGTCGAGGCGCGTGGTGGGCCGCGAATTGAAGTGCTCCGGGTGGAGCAAATCGAGCTTTTGGGCGAGAATTAGCTCGCTGGGGAACAAGAGTATAGTTGTCGTGGTGGATAATTCGGGACGGCGCAAGGGATGGATGAGCCGCAGGCTTTGGGCTGCGCCCATGGTGCTGGGCGCTGCGCTCACGCTTGCCGCCTGCGGCGACATCACCCGGTTCCAGACCGCGAGCCCCGCGGCGCCTGGCGCTGCCAAACCTAACCGCACCGTCCTGCAAAGCCCGGCGGCCGAAAAGGAGCATGAGCGAATTCTATCCTCCTATGGCGGGGCCTATGACGATCCGAAACTGGAAGCCCTGATCGGCAAGACCGTCGATCGGCTGGTGGAAGCCTCGGATCGCCCGGATCAACCCTACAAGGTCACGATCCTCAATTCAGGCGCGGTGAATGCGTTCGCGCTTCCGACCGGCCAGCTCTATGTGACGCGCGGCCTGGTCGCGCTCGCATGCGACACTTCCGAACTGTCTTCGGTGCTGAGCCACGAGATGGCCCATGTGCTGGCCAAGCACGCATCGATCCGCGAGAACAAGGCGCGCGAGGCCGCGGTCGTCACCCGCGTCATGACCGAATGGAGCGACGACCCCGATTCGACCGCGCTGGCGCTGGCAAAATCCAAGCTGACGATGGCGAGTTTCTCGCGCACTCAGGAGTTCCAGGCTGACGAGATCGGCGTCAAGATCTCGGCGCGCGCCCATTTCGATCCCTATGGCGCGGCGCGCTTCCTGTCGGCGATGGAGCGCAACGCCCAATTGAAAGCGGGAAAGACCTCGGTCGATCCGCGCGCGCAGGACTTCCTGTCCTCGCACCCGGCAACCCCCGATCGGGTGGCCAACGCCCAGAGCACCGCGCGGCAGTACACCTCGCCGGACACCAACGAACGCGACCGCGACATCTATCTCGCGGCGATCGACAGCATCGTCTACGGCGAAGACCCGAGCGAAGGCTTCGTGCGCGGACGGAGATTCCTGCATCCCAAACTTGGATTCACTTTCTTGGCGCCGGAAAACTTCACTCTGGACAATACCGCCCAGGCCGTGATCGGCGTACGCGAGGGCGGCAGCCAGGCGATGCGCTTCGACGTCGTGCGCGTTCCGGCGGAACAGTCGCTTGGCGATTATCTCAATTCCGGCTGGATGGAGAATGTCGACAAGGCCTCGACCGAGGACATCGCTATCAACGGTTTCCCGGCGGCAGCGGCGGTCGCCCACGGCGATCAATGGCAATTCAAGGTCTATGCGCTGCGCTTCGGCAGCGACGTCTACCGCTTCATCTTTGCGACCAAGCAGAAGACCACCGAGAGCGAGCGCAATGCGCGCGAAACCGTGAATTCCTTCCGCCGCCTTTCCCTCGACGAGATTCAGGCGGCGCGGCCGCTGCGGATCAAGGTCATCAACGTGCAGCCCGGCGACACCGTAGAATCGCTGTCGCATCGGATGGCCGGCGTCGACCGCCCGGCGGAACGCTTCCGCGTCCTCAACGGGCTTGAGGCCCATGCCCAGGTCAAGGCGCGCGACCGCGTCAAGATCGTGGTGGATTGACGTGCGAAAGCACGTCATCCCTGGGCGCAATTGCGCACCTGAGGGCGCGAAGCGAGCCCGGGATCTCGGGATTCTCCGATGTGCAATTGCTGCACATCTTAGTTCGATGCTGGCGCATCGAAGGCCTTTGCAACTTCACCCAACCTCCCGCAGGACTTTCTCGATCACTGAAAGTCTGGCTTTCATCTCGGCAAGATCAGTCTGAACGGCGGCCAAGGATGCGGCGCTTGCAGACAACGCGGCAGCGCTCGTTTCCGCGAGCTCGCGATAAGCCCCCTCGCTGACAAGACGAAGACGCGCTTGTCTTCCGGCCACGAAATATTTCATGCCGAAGATGAAGGTAAGCATCACCAGGGCAAGGATCGTCAGAAGTAAAAAAATTTTCGTGTGCTCGGCCATATTGGACTCCTTGGCTATCCTGATTTTGCAGGGGACGCAGATAGCGACTTGGTCGCCTCTGCAACGGTTGACGGGCTCAGCTCGAAGCCGAACTCCGCAACCTCGAAATAGTTGAGCGCCTTACCGTCGCTCGATAGCTCGAACCGACTCTGGACGAGCCCTGCTTCTTCGAGCCTTTGCAGATGAAGGTGCAGCAGTGGCCGGCTGATCCCAACCTCGCGCGCAAGCCGGCTTACATAATTTCGGCCGTTGGCTTGCAGGGCGCCGACGATGCGCAGACAATGCGGATTGGCAAGCGCAGCCAGCACCAACAACATCCGATCGCCCGACATCGACTTCAAAGACATGCTTTCTCTTTTATATGTAACAATTGCATTAGATATGAAAGAAATACTAATACCGCTCGAACTCCTCCCGTGAATGCCGGCGACCGGGTGAAGATTGTAGTGGATTGAGCTTACCTCTCCCGCTTGCGGGGAGGTCGGCGCGCTCGATAGAGCGCGCGGGTGGGGGAAATCCTTCCGCGAACTCTAGACTAGGCCATCCGTTATGCAGCGACACCCCAACCTCGAGAGCGAGCCTGCTCGCCTCGGACCCCCGCAAGCGGGAGAGGGAGCGCAGCAGCGCAAGACGCCACATCACCGCCAAGTGACAAATCAAAAAAAGCCCGATCTTGCGATCGGGCTTTGATTGTAAAGGTTCGCGAGATCAGCTTTACGCCGCTTCGTCCGCAACCGCAGTATCGTCGCCATCGATGTCGGCCTCGCCGTCAGCATCCGCCTCGCCATCGGCCTCGACTTCCGCCTCGGTCTTGACGCCGCGGCGCGGGCTCTTGGCGAGCTGGCTTTCGATTTCCTTCACAGCTTCCGTTTCCGTCACGTGCTGCACGACGGCGATTTCACGCGACAGGCGATCAAGCGCCGCTTCATAAAGCTGACGCTCGCTGTAGGACTGCTCCGGCTGCGATTCCGAGCGATAAAGATCGCGCACCACTTCGGCGATCGCCACGATGTCACCCGAATTGATCTTGGCTTCGTATTCCTGCGCGCGGCGCGACCACATCGTGCGCTTGACGCGGGCGCGGCCCTTGAGCGTCTCGAGCGCGCGTTTGACCAGCGCCGGTTCGGACAGCTTGCGCATGCCGACATTGGCGACCTTCGCGGTCGGCACCCGCAGCGTCATCTTGTCCTTGATGAAATTGATCACGAACAGCTCAAGCCGCGCGCCGGCGATTTCTTGCTCTTCGATGGCCAGGATCTGACCGACGCCGTGGGCGGGATAGACCACGAATTCGTTGGTCTTGAAGCCTTGACGATGGGTCAGGGGCTTTTTCTCTTCGACGCGCGCTGCCGCCACGGGCCTGGAAGCGGCCGCGGACTTGTTGGATAAAGTCTTGGGAGGCAGGGTCTTGGGAGCGGCAGCCTTCGCAGCCGTCTTGGCGGCAGTAGCCTTCTTGGAGTGAGCAACCTTCGAAGCAGTGGCCTTCGAACCGGTCGCTTTCGCGGCAGTTTTTGCAGTCTTGCTTGGCATAGAGCTTCTTTTGTTTTTTGAGGACTTGGCGGCCGGGGCCTTGGCGGCTTTCTTCGTATCCCGGGCACGGCTCTTGGATGCGCCACGGCTCGTCACCGCAGCGGCTTTTTTGGAAGCCTTTGAAGTACTCTTTGTACGCGTTTTTTGCGACACAGCCTGCGCGCGGAACTGCCACGCCCCTGTTGGATGTTTTCACGGGAACCCATAGGGGCCTTAAGCGGGCTGACGGGTTCGGCTAGCGAATTTGGCCAATATAGCACATTTCCCGCAAAAATCAATGATTTATGCCCCCTTTGGCGCCTCCGTGGCCGATTTTTGGCCCATCGAAGGCATTAGGGTTAAGCCGGCGGGTAATAAAAAGTCGCAAACCGCCTCACGCCACGGAACTAAAATACAACCCTTAAGGATCAGTCGCCGGTCCCGGGCGCGGGGGAAAAATATTTTTCGAACTTGCCTTCCATGCCCTCGAAATCCTTGGCTTCGGGCGGGGATTCCTTTTTCTGGGTGATATTCGGCCAGCTCTTGGCGTACTCGGTGTTCACCTCGAGCCATTTTTCGAGGCCGGGTTCGGTGTCCGGCTTGATCGCGTCGGCGGGACATTCGGGTTCACACACACCGCAATCGATGCACTCGTCCGGATGGATGACCAGCATGTTTTCACCCTCGTAGAAGCAATCCACGGGGCAGACTTCGACGCAGTCGGTATATTTGCATTTGATGCAGGCTTCAGTGACGACGTAAGTCATCCAGGGCTCCGAAACGGGTCAATTTTGTGCGGGTTGCGTAGCGCAGGAACTCCCAAGCCGCAAGGGAAGCAAACCGCCTTCTGGCATGCTTTTCAGGCCGTTCTGCGCTTGCCGAACCTGTGCCCACGGAAGCGGGCAACAATACAAATAGTTACTCCTGCCGAGCCTGCAAATCGATATAGAGCACGCGCGCGGAAGCTGCGTCCCCTCGCCGCTCCGAAAATCCCACCACCTTGAGAATGCGCACGCTGCGATCTAGCCCGATCGTAAGCACATCGCCGGCCTTCACGGCGTGGCCGGGCGCCGTCTCACGCGCCCCATTGATGCGAACATGGCCGGCCTCCACCAGCGCGGCGGCGCTGGTGCGGGCTTTGACCACCCGTGCATGCCACAACCATTTGTCGAGACGCTGGCGCTCCACGCAACACCAATGCGGATGGTTAGTTAGGGTTGTTGCCTCTGACGCGTTTTCTTCACGCGAACCGGTGTCCACTTCGCTTGAAAACGCTATGTTGTCAGTCCTTGCGATTGGCGGTGAGCTGCTCCTTGAGCGCCGCGAGTTTCGCAAAAGGCGAATTGGGATCGATCGGACGATCGCGGTCGCGCGGGCCGGCGCTGGTCGCATATTGCCGGTGCGAGGGCCCGCTTTCCCGCCCGCCCTTGTCGCGATCGCGGAATTTGCCCTTGTTCCGATCCTCGCGTCCCTTGCCTTCGAAACGCTGGCGCGGCCGGCCGCTCCTGTCCTCGCGCGGCTCGCCCGCGGGCGCGGCATCGGCTGCGGCGACCACAGCGCCCTCGGCCGGTGCTGCCACTTGGGGCTTGCGGGACTCATGATGGCGATCGCGCCTTCCGCGCCGATGCCGCTCGCGCTTGGCGCCATCGGCGGGCTCTCCGGTCGCGGCGTCACCGGGGGCGGAAGCTTGCGTGCCTTCGCCCGCGGAAGCGTGACGGCGATGCCGGTTGCGATCATGCCGCGGGCGGCGCTCGTCGGACCGGCCGCCGGGCCGCCACACCTCGACCAGTTCGGGCTCGGCGGGCGTCGCGGCAACGGCGGCATCGGCCGCCGCGGCTTCGTTTGTGGCGGCTTCGCTCGTCGCCGCCTCGCTTGTGGCCACAGCTTCCGGCGTGGCTTCTAAGGATACCTGTTCCGCCGGCGCCTCGGCGGAAACGGGCTCGGCAACAGCCTCGTTCGCGTTTTCTGTTTCCGGCGTCGCTTCGACGGCGGCCGGCGCGCGCTCGGCAACCGGTTCCGGCGGGCTTGGTTCTGGCGCGAACGCGATATCGGGCAGCAGCGACGCCGACGACATGGCCGCTTCGACGGCCGGCGGCGCGTCATGGCTGGCGTCAGTCGCTGTTTCCCGTGAAACAGGTTCCACGACCGTTTCAGCCGCGGGGTCGGCGGAAGCTTCCGCGACGGGTTCCGCCGGAGCGGCCTCAGCCGGTGGTGTCTCGACCGCCGCAGGTTTCGGCGGCAGCGGCGGGCGGCGATCCATGCGGTAGCCGAGCGCGCGTAGGACCGAGGCAAAGTCCTCGCCCGCCGAGCCGGTCAGCGAGGTCATCGCCTGCGTCACCACAAAGCCGCGGCCATCGAAGGCGCCGGCGGGCTTTTCGCCGGGCGAAGTCTCGCGCCACGCCAAGGCGGGACGGATGAGATCGGCAAGCCGCTCCAGGATATCGACCCGCACCGCGCGTTCGCCGCATTGGCGATAGCCGAGCACGCGATAGGCGTCGCGTGCGAGCTGCTTGTCGACCGGGAACGAGGTACGGCCCGATCCCGCCAGATGCTGCGCGCCCGACAGCGCCGACATGTCGACATTGTCCTGCTTCAGCGCCCAGAGCAGCGAGGCCAGCGCGCGCGCCGCGGGCTTGAGCAGCGGCGGGATGTAGATGTGATAGGCGCCGAAGCGCACGCCATATTTGCGCAAAGAGGCACGCGAGGGCTGATCGAGGTCCTTCATTTCGGAGGCGATCCTGGAGCGCTCCAGCACGCCGAGCGCCTCGATCAGTTGGAAGGCGATGCCGCGCGCGATCCCGGTGATGTCCTCGGCCTTGGAAAGTTCGAACAAGGGCCCGAGCAGCTTCTCGACATGCGTCTTCAGCCACAGATCGAGCCGCTTCTCCACCGCCTCGCGCGGCGCACCGCTCAAGCGCTCGTCGGAAATGATGCGGATGCGCGGATGCAGCGCGTCGTCGGCCGCGGTCAGTTTGGCCACCGCATCGCCGGTCCAGCGGATAGTACCGTCCGAGGTCAGCACGAACTGATCGTCGGGGGCGGCGGCGAGTTTTTCGGCGCGCGCGTCGATTTCGCCGGCAAGTGCCTTCTGCGCGGTCGCCTGCAAGGCCTTGGCTTCGGAGCCGGCTTCGGCGGCATCGGGCGCAAAGGTGAATCCGTCGAGGCGGCCGATTACATGGCCTTCCACGATCACTTCGCCGGTCTTGCCGATTTCGGTATTCAAACTCGCATTCTCCCGCAGGCGGCGCATCAATACACTGGTACGGCGATCAACGAAACGCTCGGTGAGCCGTTCATGCAGCGCATCGGACAATTTATTTTCAACCTCACGCGCTATTCCCTGCCAATGCTCGGGGTCCGCCAGCCAGTCCGGGCGGTTGGCGACAAATGTCCAGGTGCGGATTTGCGCGATCCGGCCCGATAGCGTGTCGATATCGCCGTCGACCCGATCCGCCTGATCGACCTGAGCGGCAAACCAGGTATCGGGAATACGCCCTTTTTGCATCAGGAATCCAAACAGGCTCGTGACAAGCTCGGCATGGGCGGCGGGCGCGATCTTGCGGTAATCCGGAATCTGGCAGGCGTCCCACAGCCGCTCGACGGCGGCCGGACCATGCGCCATCTCCCGCACCTCGGCATCGCGCGCGGCGTGATCGAGCACGCGCAGATCCTCGGCGATCGGCGCGCGGGTCAAGGCTTCATGCGCGGGCGATAACGCCAGCGACACCTGAAGCGCGCCAAGGGAGGAGAAATCGAGCTTCGAATTGCGCCACTGCAACACCCTCACGCTCTCGAAGGTGTGGTTCTGAAGCGCGTTGACGAGTTCGGGCTCGAACGGCGCGCAGCGCCCTGTGGTGCCAAAGGTGCCGTCGCGGGTGGCGCGGCCGGCGCGGCCCGCGATCTGGGCGAATTCCGCCGGGTTGAGGCGGCGGAATTGATAGCCGTCATATTTGCGGTCGGAGGCAAAGGCGACGTGATCGACGTCGAGATTGAGCCCCATGCCGACCGCGTCGGTCGCCACCAGATAATCGACGTCGCCGTTCTGGAACATCGCCACCTGTGCATTCCTGGTGCGGGGCGACAGCGAACCGAGGACGACCGCCGCGCCGCCGTGCTGGCGGCGGATCAACTCGGCGATGGCGTAGACTTCGTCGGCCGAAAACGCCACGATCGCGGTGCGCCGCGGCTGGCGGGTGATCTTGCGGTCGCCGGCGAATTCAAGCTGCGAGAGCCTGGGCCGGGTGACGATGTTGGCGCCCGGCAACAGCCGCTCGACAATTCCGCGCATGGTGGCGGCGCCGAGCAGCAGGGTCTCGTCGCGGCCGCGCCGGTTGAGGATGCGGTCGGTGAAGACGTGGCCGCGCTCGAGATCGGCCGCGATCTGGATTTCATCGACGGCGAGAAACGACACGTCGAGATCGCGCGGCATCGCCTCGACGGTGGAGACCCAGAACCGCGGCTTTGGCGGCTTGATCTTCTCTTCGCCGGTAATCAGCGCGACGGAGTCAGTGCCCGCGCGATCGGCGATCTTGTTGTAGACCTCGCGCGCGAGCAGCCGCAGCGGCAGGCCGATCAGCCCTGAGGAATGCGCCAGCATCCGCTCGATCGCCAGATGCGTCTTGCCGGTGTTGGTCGGCCCGAGCACGGCCGTGACGCCGGAACCGGGAGCCCTTCCATGGGCAAGCGAGGGCGGAGGTGACGAAAGAGCCATGTTTTATTGGGTTTCTGCGTCGTTCGGCGTTGGAGCGTGATTGGTCCGATATGAGGTCGCTGTCGTACGGGCGAAAGACGCGAGCTGCTAAAAGTGTGTCACAATGCGACGCTTGTACGATGGGGATTTAAGTTTCGGAACGGTTGCGGAACGAATCGCGCCCGAATCGCTGACTCATAACCTCGTCCTGCTTCGTTCACCGCAACATATCGCGCAAGATGCGCGCCGGCGCACTAGATCAAGTTTGAGATGGGCCGACAAGCCCGGGTTTTGGCAGCGGATTCCTTAAAGCCAAGGGCATCGCGAGTCGAATCAGAAGCGGGCAAGAGTCAATGGGGATTCTGGCCTCGTCGTCCCGGCCAAGCGAGCCCTTGCGAGCGCGAGCCGGGACCCATATGTGGACGGCCCCCGTGGCACAAGAGTTTTTTGACGGTCTGATCGGATCGCTTGCATCCATATGTCCGGCCTGTTGATGCGGTCGGTCTGGACCGCTGGCCAAGATGGTTTCCGCGA
>Ga0209167_10001852_pt1 | contig 11983 bp, 11 predicted proteins | sample Coa_R1_9_FD_187154 | JGI IMG/M metagenome (GOLD analysis project Ga0209167, IMG submission 187154) | Surface soil microbial communities from Centralia Pennsylvania, which are recovering from an underground coalmine fire - Coalmine... | ecosystem: Environmental > Terrestrial > Soil >... | reverse complement strand
TACAAACCCGACTGGGTGTGGAGCACGTTCGATCATCTCGACCTCAACCGCCATCCCTACCAGTTTCCGCCCGACTGGACACACAGCGACGCGCTGCTTTACTCCACGGACGACGGCAACCTGCTGTTCTCGATCCGCAACCAGAACTGGATAGTCAAGATCGATTTTCAGAACGGCACGGGAAGCGGCGCGGTCCTGTGGCGGCTTGGCGAAGGCGGCGACTTCCAACTGCTGGGCGGCGTCGACCCCACCGACTGGTTCTATGCGCAGCACGGCATGAATTTCTTCAGCGCCAACACCAGCGGACAGTTCGAGCTCGGTGTGTTCGACGACGGGGACGACCGGCCGGTGCCTCAGGGAGGGATCTGCGGCGTCGCGGGCGCCCCGGCCTGCTACTCGACGGCGGAGGTGCTGCTCGTCGACGAGACGGCAAAGACGGCGACGCTAATGCACCACTACGTTGCGCCTGCCAGTTACTACAGCTTCTTCGGCGGACAGACCGATCTGCTCGGCAACGGCGATATCGAGGTGGACTTCTGCGCTGCCCAGGGCGGCGGGATCGTCCAGGAATACCAGCCGGGGGCGAGCGTGACGGAGACCTCACCGCTCGTGGTCTGGCAGGCGGTCACACCCGGGGCGTACCTCTATCGGGCGCTGCGCCAGCCGAGTCTCTACCCGGGAGTGCGGTGGTGACTAGAAGCGGATGCCGACGATGATCGGCAGGTACTCGATCGTGGCTGCTGAATTGACACGCTGGTAACGCGCTTCGATGAACCAGCTGCGCCCGTAGCCGAGGTTGAACTCGACTCCGGCGCCGGCGTCCCAGCCGAAGTTGGTCACTCCGTGCTCCGCTACGACCGCCTCGCCGTAGCCGCCCCCATAGCCGTAGCCGTACCCGCCATAACCGTACCCGTAGCCGTACCCGTACCCGTACCCGTACCCGTAGGGCAGCGCCTGGTCGAGCTCGATGCGGGTGTAGTAGGCACCGATGCCGGCCATGCCATAGGCACGTACACCACCGGTGATGTTGAAGTGATACAGCAGGTTCGCGCTGGCCGCGAACAGCGAGCCGTAGCCGTAATCGATCTGCTGGCCGAGTGCCTGCTGAGCGTTGTTCAGATAGGAGATGGTGGCGCTGTGCTCGGCGTAACTCAGGTCGATGCGCACATCGAGCGGCGACCCGGCCGCCGGCGAGAAGCTCACGGCTGCTCCCAGGAGCCACCCGCCCTGGAGATAGTTTGCCGTGTTGCCGAGGGTATCGTTGTATCCGCCCATCAGGTCCCAGTGCACGCGTGATTCCTGGGCGAGGGCGGGAGGCGCAGCCACCGTCATTGCGAGCAATCCAATTGCTCCGAGCAGCTTGGTCATGGCTTTCAACTAGCGGCCGGGACCATCACGATTGGAATGTAGACCGTCGCGCGCGTCAAGCGTTCGCCGTGCACTTCCCGTGCGTATCAGTCGAGATACAAATCCTGACGATGCGCCACACTCGCGCTCGCGCGGGGGGGGGGCTGCGGTTACGTTGCCCGCCCGCGCAACAGCGCGACAAAGAGCGGTGCGCCCACCAGCGCCATGATCGCTCCGACCGGGAGCTGGCGCGGGCTCGCCAGCGTGCGCGCCGCGAGATCGGCGAGCGCGAGCAGCATCCCGCCCGAGAGCGCCGCGGCCGGGGCGACGATGCGATGATCGCTGGTACGGAATGCGAGTCGCACGGCATGCGGCGTGATGAGCCCGACGAATCCGACGGTGCCGGCACTCACGACCGCAATCGCGGTGAGCGCGGCACAGCCGATGAAGAGCACCGTGCGCCAGGCCTCGAGCGCGAGGCCGACGCTGCGGGCACGCAGCTCGCCCGCGGCGAGCACGTTGAGCGGGCGGGCGATGAGCACGGCGGCGATCACCGCGAATACCGCCGCGCTCGCGCTCGCCCAGGGGGTCACCGCCCACTCGAGGTCGCCGGCCAGCCAGAACACCATGCCGCGCACGCGCGAAGTATCGGCGAGTGCCAGCAGCACGCTCACCAGCGCGCCGCACGCACTGGCCAGCACCACCCCGGTGAGAAGCAGGCGCGGTGTGCCGCCGCTGCGCGCGAGCAGGTAGACGGTCAGGACCGCGCACAGCGCGCCGGCGCCGGCGGCCAACTGCACGAGGAGCGCTGCGGCCCCCGCAATCATCGCCAGCAGCGCACCGACCGCCGCGCCGCCGGAGACTCCGAGCACATAAGGATCGGCGAGCGGATTGCGAAACAATGCCTGCAGCAATACACCCGCAAGGGCCAGCAGGCTCCCCACGCCGAAGGCCGCGAGCACGCGCGGAAGCCTCACCGCGAGCAACACCGTCCGTGTCGCCTCATCCCCACCGCCGAAGAGCGCCGCCAGCGAGCCGCGCACGCCTGTGCCCGAGCTGCCGACCAGAACTGCCACGCAGAAAACCGCCGCCGCCAGCACCACGAGCCCGATGAGGCTCGTCGGGGAGGCCCTCTCGGACACCCCGCCGCGCGCCAGAACGACCGACTCGTGCGCACCCGCCATGGGGCGCTAGCCTACATCCTCCCGGCTCGCCGAGGCGGCGGCTCACGAGCGGCACGCCTTGTGGCAGACTCACCTGTCATGAGCGATGTCATCGACGCGGACGGCTTTCGCACCAATGTCGGCATCGTCCTGATGCGCTCAAATGGAGCCGGGGATGCAAAGAGCCACGGCCCGAGGGTGTTCCTCGGGCGGCGCACCGGGGGGCGCGGCTGGCAGTTTCCGCAGGGGGGCGTGCGCGAGGGGGAATCGGTCGAGGAGGCCGTGTACCGCGAGCTGGCCGAGGAGATCGGAGTCGAGCGGCCTGGCGTCGAGCTCCTCGGGCAGACATCCGGGTGGTTGCGTTACCGCTTGCCGCCACGCTACATCCGGCGTAACCAGCAGCCGCTGTGCATCGGGCAGAAGCAGCGCTGGTTCCTGCTGCGTCTGAGGCTCGACCCCGTCTCTTTCGATTTCGAGCGCACCAGCGAGCCGGAGTTCGAGCACTGGCGCTGGGCTTCGTGGTGGGAGCCGGTGCGCGAAGTGATTTTCTTCAAGCGGCCGGTGTACGCCGCCGCTCTAACCGAGCTGGCGGCGAACGCTTTTCCCGAAGGCAACGCCCCGGCGCTCCCCTCGTGGTGGGACAAAGTCACCGCCAGCGGCGGCCCGCGAGCGGCCGCATCCGCATCGAATTAGGCGCCCGTTGCGCTCGCTGCGGTCCATCTTCGGTAGGGGCGGGGGCCGGCCACAGGTGGTGCATCGGCGCTCGCGGACGCGCCGTATCCTGGTCGCGAGCGCCACGCTCCTGATAGGCGCCTTTGCTCTCTACGTCATCTACGAGCTCGGGCGTTACAACGCCGGCTACGACCGGCAGGCGGTGGCGCAGCAGCGTACGGAGCTCGAGGTGCAGATCGAACACCTGCAGAACGACAACCGCGCGCTGCGCACCCGGCTGGCCGAGCTCGACACCATCGCCACCGGGCGGGCGCGCGAGCAGGCCGAAGTGGCGCGATCGATGGGGGACCTGCAGGCGCAGGTAGCGCGCCAGTCACAGGAACTGGCCTTCTATCGCGGCGTCGTCGGGCAGGGCGCTGCGACCATCGGAGTCAAGATCGAGGATCTGCGCATCCGTGCGACGCCACAGCCGGGAGTGTTCGTCGCGCACATGGCGCTGGTGCGCTCGGGCCGCTCGGAGGCGGTGGCCGCCGGGACCCTGCAGCTGTCGGTCGACGGCGATCTCAATGGCGGCGGCGAGAAGACGCTCGACCTGGCGACGCTGACCAGCGGCCGCCAGCACGAGCTGCGCTACGACTTCCGCTACTTCCAGGACGTCGACCAGGAACTGACGATTCCCTCGGGCTTCAGGCCCGCGCACCTGGTCGTCGACGTGCATTCGAGCCGCCGGGATGTGACGCCGCTCTCGCAGACGTTTCTATGGAGCGTCGAGGCCTCGCCTTAGAATAGAGAACAACCCGGAGGCGCCATGTTCAGCCGCGAATCCCGTCCGCCGCACATCGACACCCTCATCGGCAAGGGGGTGCGCGTGCAGGGTGACATCGATTTCCTGGGCGGAATGCACCTGGATGGAGCGATCGCCGGTAACGTGCGTTCGAACTCGGCGCCTGAATCCACCCTGTCGGTGAGCGAGACAGGATCCATCGACGGATCGGTCGAGGTGCCCAATGTGATCCTCCAGGGGCAGGTACGCGGCGACATCCGCGCTGCCGAGCGCGTGGTGCTCGGCGCGACGGCACGCGTCGAGGGCGATGTCTACTATGGCGTGATCGAGATGACACTCGGCGCGCAGATCATGGGCAAGCTGGTGCGCATCGTGCCCGCAGCTGCGGCGGCGGCTGTCGCCAAGGGCTAGGCGGCGGTGATCTCCAACCGCTCGATGCTTCCCTCGGTCGTGATTCCGGAGCTCGCCTATCGGGACGTCGGCGAAGCGGTGGCCTGGCTGTGTGCGGCGTTCGGCTTCAGGGAGCGGCTGCGCATCGGCGACCATCGGGCCCAGCTCACCGTTGGGGAGGGGGGATCGCTCGTCGTGACCGATGGCGCTGCTGGGGCGGCCAGTGGCTCGGGGGTTGACGTTCGTCCGTTGCGACCCCAATGAAGGAGCTTCCGTCACGCGAATGAGGGCCTCGAGGGCGCCTCGGCATACTTCGTGACGTGCGCCTTTGACCGGGTGGGCCCGCCCTCCTAGACTGCGGGCTGAAGGAGATTATGACCGCCGCCATCGACGCAAACGCTGCGCTTCAGGACCCACCTGCCGCGCTGCTCTTCACCGACGCCGCCGCCCGCAAGGTGGGCGACCTCATTCGCGGTGAAGGCAATCCGAAGCTGATGCTGCGCGTTTTCGTGCAGGGCGGCGGCTGCTCCGGGCTGCAGTACGGGTTCGAGTTCGACGAGCAGCTGCAGGACGGCGACACCTGCATCGAGAACCAGGGCGTCAAGCTCATCGTCGACCCGATGAGCGTGCAGTACCTGACCGGAGCGGAGATCGATTACCGCGAGGGGCTCGACGGCGCGCAGTTCGTCATTCGCAACCCGAACGCAACCACGACCTGTGGCTGCGGCTCGTCCTTCACCGCCAGCTGAGCCTCACCCTTGCGCGTGCCAACGGCTGTAAGCGCACGCCTGGCCGAAGCCAAATCCGTAGTCCGCGCCGCCCTCCGTCCGGTCCCGGACGTACTCGCCGCCGTCGACCTCGGGAGCAACAGTTTCCACATGGTGGTGGCGCGCTACTCTCACGGGCAGCTGGTCATCATCGACCGCCTGCGCGAGATGGTGCGCCTGGCCGCCGGCGTCGAGGAGAACGGCCGCATCGACAAAGAGGTGGCGGCACGCGCGCTGGGCTGTCTCGAGCGCTTCGGCCAGCGGCTGCGTGACATGCACGCCGACAGCGTGCGCGTCGTGGGCACCAATGCGCTGCGCATGGCGCACCGCAAGCAGGTCTTTCTCGAGCGAGCACGCGAGGCGCTCGGCCATCCGATCGAGATCATCGCCGGCGTGGAGGAAGCGCGCCTGATCTACTCGGGCGTCGCGCACACCATGCCGCAGGAGCCCGGCCGCCGGCTGGTGGTCGACATCGGCGGCGGCAGCACCGAGGTCATCATCGGCGAGGAGCTCACGCCGCTCGAGCTCGAGAGCCTGCAGATGGGCTGCGTGAGCTTGAGCGAGCGTTTCTTCCGCGACGGCAAGATGTCCGCCAAGCGTTTCGAGCGCGCGCGCCTTGCGGCGCGACTCGAGCTCGAGCCCGTGCAGGCGGCCTTCCGCCGCCGTGGCTGGGAGACCTGCGCCGGGAGCTCCGGCACGGTGCGGGCGATCGGCGAGGCAATTCGCGCGCTCGAACCGGCGGTGGCCACCATCACCAGCGCGGGCCTCGACAAGGCGATCGAGTACTGCGTCGATGCCGGCCACACGCGCGAGCTCGCGCTCGAGCCCATCACCGAGGACCGCCGGCCGGTGTTTCCCGGCGGGCTGGCGATTCTCGCGGAGGTTTTCCACGTCCTCGAGATCAAGGAGATGCGCATCGCCGAAGGCGCAATGCGCGAGGGACTCCTCTACGACATGCTCGGCCGCTTCCGCCGCGAGGACGCGCGCGAGCGCAGCGTCCGCGGCATGCAGCAGCGCTACCACGTCGATACCGCTCAGGCCGAGCGCGTGGAGAGCACGGTGCGCGATTTCCTCGAGCAGACGCGCGAGAGCTGGAAGCTCGAGGAGCCGCTCGCGCACCTGGCGCTCAAGTGGGCGGCGCGCCTGCACGAAATCGGGCTCGATGTCTCACATACCGGCTACCACCGTCACGGTGCCTATCTGCTCGAGAACGCCGACATGGCGGGCTTTCCCCGGGAGGAGCAGCGGCTGCTCGCGCGGCTGGTGGGCGCGCACCGCCGCAAGCTCTCGCTCGATGGCATCGAGGAGCTGGTGCCGCCGTGGGACCGGACCGCGGTGTATCTGATACTGCTGCTGCGCCTCGCGGTGCTGCTGCACCGGGGCCGCAGCCCCACCGCACTGCCGCCGATCCAGCTCTCGGTGACGCCACGCACCGTCGAGGTGCGCTTTCCCGCGCGGTGGCTCAGGGACCACCCTCTCACCTCGGCCGATCTGCAACAGGAAGTGGATTACCTGCGCGCTGCGGGCTATCGGCTGCGGGTGTTTTCGGGCGGAAGCTGACCCGCGGCGCTCCTCAGATCGTGACCCCCGGGCCGGCAGCGTAGGCCGCCAGCAGCTCCGCCTGGGCGTTCACCGCTTTGGCCTCGCCACGCTGCACCCGCTCATAGCTGCCGTCGGACCGCAGCTCCCAGGCCTGCGTGTTGTCGCGCAGGCAGATGTCGAGATCACGCCGGATGCGCTCTTCCTGGGCCGGATGACGAATCGGGAAGGCGACCTCCACGCGACGGAAGAAGTTGCGCTCCATCCAGTCGGCGCTCGCGCAGAACATCTCGGGCGCGCCCCCGTTCTCGTAGCAGAAGACGCGCGAGTGCTCGAGGAAGCGCCCGACGATCGAGCGCACCTTGATGTTCTCGGAAACCCCCGGCAGCCCGGGACGCAGTGCACACACGCCGCGCACGATGAGGTCGATTTTCACCCCGGCGCAGGAGGCCCGGTAGAGCGCCTCGATCGACTGCGGGTCCACCAGGGCGTTCATCTTGGCGATGATGCGCGCCGGGCGGCCGGCGCGCGCGTGATCGGTCTCGCGCGCGATCTTGGCGAGCACCATGTCGTGCATGCCGAAGGGAGACTGTGTGAGGCGATTGAGCTTCGGCGTCTGGGTGAGGCTGGTGAGCTGCAGGAAGAGCTCATGGACATCCTGGCCGATTTCGTCGTCGCAGGTGAACAGCCCGTAGTCGGTGTACTGGCGTGCGGTGCGCGGGTGATAGTTGCCGGTGCCCAGATGACAGTAGCGGCGGATGCCGCCCTGCTCGCGGCGCACGACCAGCAGCAGCTTGGCATGGGTCTTGTAGCCCACCACGCCGTACATGACGTGCGCGCCCGCCTCCTGCAGGCGGTTCGACAACTCGATGTTGGCCTCCTCGTCGAAGCGTGCACGCAGCTCCACGATCACCGTCACGTCCTTGCCGGCATTGGCGGCGGCGACCAGCGCGTCGACCAGCGGCGAGTCATAACCGGCGCGGTAGAGCGTCTGCTTGATGGCGAGCACCTGCGGGTCGGCAGCCGCCTGGCGCAGGAAGTCCATTACCGGCACGAAGCTCTGATAGGGGTGGTGCAGCAGCAGATCTTTCTGGCGAATCACGCCGAAAAGCTCGGTGGCCCCGGCGAGGCGCTTCGGCAGCCCGGGCGTGAAGATCGGGTACTTGAGATCCGGCCGCTGCACCAGATCGTATACCGCCGTCAGGCGGTTGAGGTTCACCGGGCCCGGCACGTAGTAGGTGTCGAGGCCGTTGGAGGCGAACTGCGCCTGCAGAAACTTCACCATGTCTTCGGGACATTCGCTGGCGACCTCGAGTCGCACCGCGGCGCCGTAGCGGCGGTGCATGAGCTCGCCCTCGAGCGCGCGCCGCAGATCGTCGATTTCCTCCTCGTCGACGAACAGGTCGCTGTTGCGAGTGACCCGGAACTGGTAGCAGCCCATTACCTTGATGCCGGCAAAGAGCTTGGGCACGAAGGTCTGGACGATGGTCGAGAGCAGCACGCAGGCGCGCGTCGTGCCTTCCTGCGGCAGCGGCACCACGCGCGGAAGCGAGCGCGGCGCCTGCACGATCGCGAGCTCGCTGTTGCGGTTGAAGGCATCCTTCCCCTCGAGGCGCACGATGAAGTTGAGGCTCTTGTTCTGGATGCGGGGGAAGGGGCGCGCAGGGTCGAGGCCGAGAGGGGACAGCACCGGCTCGACCTCGCGCTCGAAATACTGCTCGAGCCACTGGCGGGCGCTCTCGCTCCAGTCCTTGTGCTCGAGAAGCGGCGCGCCCTCGCGGGCCAGCGCGGGCAGCAGCAGCTCATTCAGGCAGCGGTACTGATCGGCCACGAGCCGGGTGGCACGGTCGTGAATCGCCGCCAGCTGCTCGGGGATCGACAGGCTGTCGGGAGCGAGCTGGCTGGCGCCAAGCTCGGTCAGCTGCTTGAGCCCCGACACCCGGATTTCGAAGAATTCGTCCAGGTTGCTGCAGGAGATGCACAGGAACCGCAGCCGCTCGAGCAGCGGTACCGCCTCGTCGAACGCCTGGTCAAGGACCCGCTGATTGAACTCCAGGAACGAGAGTTCCCGGTTGATGTAATGCTGTGGTGCTTTTAAGTCCGGCGCGTCCATCGAGCCTCAGGCCCCCCAGGGCTTCCACGCCAAAGCGCGAAACCCCAAAGGATACCAGCGGAACGCGATCTTTCTGTTAAAGAGGTCGAGCGCGCCGCGGCAGGCGACCCGCTCAGCGGGACACGAGCATCGGCCCCGATGACTGGTCGAGGCCAGCCAGCAACGGGTCGGTCCTGGCGTGAAAATCCGCGCTCCAGGCGGGATTTATCGGCTCCGCAGCCGGCAGAGCCACCGTCTGCGGGTTCTTGAAGACCCCGTTGACCCGGTATTCGTAATGCAGGTGAGGCCCGGTGGCGAGCCCCGTCATGCCGACGTAGGCAATGACGGTTCCCTGGGTGACGCGGGCGCCCGTGCGGGTGCCATGCGCAAAGCGCGAAAGATGCCCGTACACGGTGGTGATGCTGTGCGTATGAGCGATCTCGACCACGTTGCCGTACCCGCCCATGACGCCGGCGTAGCGAATCACGCCGTCGCCGGCCGCGCGCACCGGTGTGCCGGTCGGGGCGGCGTAATCGACGCCCTTGTGGGCACGGATGCGGTTGAGGATCGGATGCATGCGTGCGGAGTTGAAGCGCGAGCTCACACGGCTGAACTCGAGCGGCGCACGCAGAAATGCCCGATGCATGCTGCGGCCGTCCGGTGTGTAGTAGCTGGTGCCCCCGCTCGGATCGGTGTAGCGCACCGCGCGATATTCGTGTCCCTGATTGATGAACGAGGCGGCGAGCACCGGTCCGTCTTTGAGGTAATGCCCGTCACGCCAGATCTCCTGGTAGGCGACGACGAACGAGTCTCCGGGCCGCACATCCAGCACGAAGTCGATGTCCCAGCCGAAGATGTCGGCGAGCGCCACGGCGGTCTGATCGTGTGCGCCGGCCGCTTCGACGGCCTCAAAGAGCGAGCTGTCGATGCGGCCGCCCACGGTGCGGGCACGGGTCTCGAGGGGGTTCTCGACGACATCGGCCTTGAGAGCCTCGCCGGCGCGCACGACCTTGAGGGTCTCGGCGTCATTCAGCCGGCGCTCGAGGCCGAAGAGCTCACCCTCGCGGTGCGTGAGGCGCAGAGATTCGCCCGGGCGCAGGCTGTCGAGATGCGTCTTGAGCCCGGGAAGTGAGCGCAGTGTTGCGAGATCGGCGAGGCTCAACTTGAGACGTCTGAAGATGCGGTCGAGCGTGTCGTTGCGGCTCACGATCACATCGATCGAAGAGAGCGCCAGCCGTGCACCATCGAATCCGGGGGCTGCGGCGAGTGTCGGGGTGGACCCTGCGGGGGCGCCGGCAGCCGGGGTGGGGAGCGGCTCCTTATAAGAGTGGCTATCGCCCGGGGCAGAGGACCCGGCAGCAGCCGAGGTCGTACCCGCCGCCGCGGCGGGATCGATGGCACTGCCCGGCGAGTGCGACCCGAGCAGCTCGCCGCTCCACAGCGACCAGGCCACCACGCCGCAGGCCGCCGCCTGCAGGATGAAGGCAAAAGAGGGTCGCGGGACTCGGAATCGCGGCGCCATCGACTAGACTTAGGTTGTTCCGGCGAATCCCCTGAAGGGGCGAACCGTACCCGGCCGGGACTCAGGGGTCAATGTACGTTGTGCCGACAGGCCCAACATTAACTGGATAGAGATGAATTTCGAGCAACAGATCGCAGAGCTCGAGCGTGGCGCGCAGGAAGTGCTGACCCGGCAGGAGCTGGAGAAGAAGGTGCGGCGCGGCACGCCGCTGCGGGTGAAGGCAGGCTTTGATCCGACCGCCCCGGACCTGCATCTCGGGCACACCGTGCTGCTCAACAAGATGCGCCAGTTCCAGCAGCTCGGCCACGAGGTCACGTTTCTCATCGGCGACTTCACCGGCATGATCGGCGATCCCACCGGGCGCAACACGACGCGGCCGGCGCTGACACTCGCGGAGATCCAGCAGAACGCACGCACCTACGAGTCCCAGGTGTTCAAGATCCTCGATCGCGAACGCACGCACATCGATTTCAACTCGCGCTGGCTTTCGCCGCTCACCGCCGCAGACGTCGTGCGGCTCGCTGCCCACTACACCGTGGCCCGCATGCTCGAGCGCGACGACTTCGCCAAGCGCTACAAGGCCGGCCAACCCATTTCCATCCATGAGTTTCTCTATCCGCTGGCACAGGGCTACGACTCGGTGGCCATGCGCGCCGACGTCGAGCTCGGAGGCACGGATCAGAAATTCAACCTGCTGGTTGGGCGGGGGCTGCAGGAAGCCTACGGCCAGGAGCCGCAGGTGGTGATTACCATGCCGCTGCTCGAAGGGACCGACGGCGAGAAAAAGATGTCGAAGTCCCTCGGCAACTACATCGGTATCACCGAAGATCCCGACAGCATGTTCGGCAAGCTGATGTCGATTTCCGACACGCTCATGTGGCGTTACTACGAGCTGTTGTCCCTGCGCCCGCTCGCCGAGATCGCATCGCTCAGACGCCAGGCTGCCGAGGGCCGCAATCCGCGCGACATCAAGCTCGAGCTGGCCGCAGAGCTGGTCGCGCGCTTTCACGATGCGTCCGCAGCGCAGCGCGCGCAGCGCGATTTTCTCTCGCGCGTGAGCGATAAGGCGGTGCCACAGGATCTGCCGGTGAGGGTGATCGTCGTCGATGGCGCGGGCGTGCGCATCGCAAACCTCCTGAAGGAGGCGGGACTGGCACCCAGCACCTCCGAGGCCAACCGCAAGATCGAGGAGGGGGCAGTGAAGATTGACGGGGCGCGGGTGAGCGACCGCACCCTGACTCTCCAGGCCGGTGCCGAGCACACCTTTCAGGTGGGGGCGAAGCGCTTTGCGAGGCTCAAGCTCGAGCGTAAGCCCTAGGCGTGCCTCGAAAGAGGGCCCCTCGAGGGATGCCGCCGGTGTGACGGCCGTCTCTGAACGGTCCGCCCCTCTGTAAACGGACCCTCTGCGCTTCTGCAGAGAGCCCCCGGCGGGTCTTGAATCCGCGCCCTGACCCCTCATTTTGGGCGTCCCGGCCGGCCTCATCTCCTGCTTAGACCCTTTCCCGGATGCCCTCCGGTCCTTTGGGTCCAGGCCCGGAAAGGGCGGCCAGGAGCCGAAGCATGACAGCGCGTTGACAAGCCCTTTCTGGGGGCTATACTGCGCGCCCCTCGCAGCCTTGGCCGGGAATGCGGCCCGGGGCGGCGAGGGCGTGTGTGACTACTTATAGGTTGGGGGGTGGCCGGTGGCTATACTGCCCGCCCTTTTCC
>Ga0209167_10001847_pt1 | contig 11998 bp, 7 predicted proteins | sample Coa_R1_9_FD_187154 | JGI IMG/M metagenome (GOLD analysis project Ga0209167, IMG submission 187154) | Surface soil microbial communities from Centralia Pennsylvania, which are recovering from an underground coalmine fire - Coalmine... | ecosystem: Environmental > Terrestrial > Soil > Unclassified... | reverse complement strand
CCGGTTTTCTTCAATACCCGCCGCGGCGCGCGCCATACCGTCGCGGTCCGTTACCTCGTAGCACAACCCTGCGCGGGGTCCGATCTCATCGAGGGCGTCGGCGATCACGTCGAGCGAGCCCTCGATGAAGTTCGGCGACGCATGGTGATCGACGATGGTCGTCGTGCCGCAGCGAAGCGCTTCGAGCGCTCCGAGCCTCGCCGAGGCGCGAACGGACTCCTCGTCGAGGGCGCGGTCGAGCCTCCACCAGATTCGCTGAAGGATCTCGAGGAAGTTCGACGGAGACTCGAGGCCGAAGGGCATACCTCGAGCGAGCGTCGAGTAAAGGTGGTGGTGCGCGCAGACGTTGCCGGGAACAACCACGGTGCCGCGACAGTCGCGACGGACGGTGTCCTCGGGCAGAGGGACGAACCCGAGCACGCGCCCGTTTTTGATGACGAGGTCGCCGGAGACAACTTCGGGCGGATCTAACGACACGACAACCGAGGCGCCGCACAACGCCACCGGTTCGTGATCGGTCGGCCGGGGCACTGTCGCTCAGCGTTCCACGCCCGTGAACAGCACGGCGACGCGTTCGGTCGGGTCGACGAGTCCCGCCGACAATAGATCGAGCAGTCCGGCAAGAGAGGCGGTGCCGGTGGGATCGGCGCGAAAACCGGCGGCTCTGCCGAGCTCGTGAGCTTCCAAAAGGCGCTCTTCGCTCGCGACGACCGGGAAGCCCCCGGTCGACAGCATGGCCGCGACGACGGCGACCCAGTCGTAAGTCTCGTCGTCGAGGATCCCCGTGGCGATGCTCTTCGGTTCGCTCTCCCACGGCCACATGTACTGAGAACGATGACGCGCCGCCTCCCGGATCACCGCGTCGACCCTGGCGGGGGTCGAGTCTGCACCCAGGTGTTCGCTGACGAGGCGATAGGCCCGATCGAGTGGGTGGTCGCCGGCGGTTTGCACGGTGTGCAGGCGCGGGCGCCGGGGGAGCACTCCGAGCTCAAACGCCTCGTCGAAGGCTTGCGCGCAAGCGCTTGCCAACGCCCCGCCGCCGACCTGGACAACTACGTGATCAAGCGGACCCTCGCCGTTCGCCGCCAGGTCGGCGGCGATCTCGTAGCCGATCGTTTCTCCGCCCTCGATGGCGAGCCCGTTCAGGTTCCCTTGACAGGTGAACGGCAGCGCCCCTTCGGCGAGGTACTCGAGAAGGCGCAGGTAGGTCGGGTCTCCCGTTTCCCCCGGTCGGCGGGGGCAGATCTCGATCTCCGCCCCAAGATCCCGCAAACGCCCGAGGACGACGGGGTCGGCGTCGGCGGGGACGAACACTCGCAGGGGCCATCCACCGGCCTTGGCGACGACGGCGGCGGCGAAAGCGGCGTTCCCGCAGCTCGCGACGGCAAGGCCCGGACGATCCCTTCTCGCGAAGGCACCGAGGATGTCTGAGACCTCGAGGTGTAACAGGACTCCCATCAGGTGACGACCTTTGTGGGAACCCGAGACGTTGCCGGTTTCGTCTTTCACCCAAACGCCGCCGACTGCGCTGAATCCGAGGACGTCGGACAGGTGCCCATCACGTCGGAACGGCGTCTTTTCAAAGCCTTGGCCGTCGACCTTCGCGACTTCTTTGTCGAGTCGGCCGACAAGAGCGACGAACGCCTCGTCGGAGACCCCCGCCGTTCGGGCGCGGTGATAGCTGTGGAGGAGTTGGCGATACGCCACGAACGGCTCGCGCTCACTTGTCAACGATGCGGCATCAGGGAAACCGAGCGCTGAAGCGTCAAGGACGCGCCGCAAGACATGATCGATATCGCCTTTCCCGGCGTTCGGGCACGTAAAAGGAAGCTGATCGAGCGGGTCCGGGGAAGCTCCACAACCGGCGCAGACGAGTGCAGTCGGACCGATTTCGCGCGTCGTCATGCGATCTCGACGCCTGTCGCCGCGTTGAAGGCATCGATCATCTCGTCCCAGGTCTCGAGCCTTCTTCTCAGCGCGACCCAGAACTGTTGATCACGCCGCGCGACGAAATCGGCGAACGTGACGCCTTGTTGCTCGACCCAGGTGAAGTAACCGAGATTGAAGATCCTTTGCCGGTCGTCGAAAGTCGCCTCGATGAGGTGGTCGTCCACGGCACCGAGCAGGAAGCGGCCGAACACCTCGCCGGCCGCGACCTCATCGAAACCGTCGGGAAAATCGCGTCCCCCGATGCGCTCGCGCTCGCTCGCATACATCTCCGCGCCGTCGGTGGCGACGGTCATCACAACCTCATCTGGGCCAAGGCCGAGGTGCTTCGCGAGCTTTACCGCCGCAACGACGTTGCAGATGCTCGACAGACCGAAGTCGTCGAGAATGCCGAGTACGTCTTCACCGATCTGGCGACGGCGCGCGAGGTACGAGCGTCCCGACGGTTCGGCAAATAACAACGACAACTGATCGGTGGCGCGATCAGAAACGGCCGTGACGAAGTCGGTGTTGTAGACGTTGTGGATGAGGGGGATGTGCTTGTCGCCGATTCCTTGGATGTTGTGCTCGCCGAAGCCGTTCGACAACATCGTCGGACACTCAAGCGCCTCGACCGCGCAGATCCTCGCCCCGAACGCCTCTTTCAGGTAGTCACCGGCGCCGATCGTGCCGGCGGAGCCCGTCGCGCAGACGAACGCGGCGAGCGACAACGAAGGTCGGTCCTGCCTCAGAGTCTCGAAGACCCTGGCGAAGGCGGATCCGGAGCAGAGGTAATGCGCGAGATGGTTACCAAATTCGGAGAATTGGTTGAAGACCATGTTGCGCGGATCCTCGGACAGCTCCGCGCACTTGTCATAGATCTCTTTCACGTTGCTCTCGGTGCCAGGTGTCCTGATGATGTCGTCGTCGGGTTCTGCCACCCACTCTTCGAGCCAGGCGAATCGCTCCTTGCTCATCCCCTCCGGCAGGACTGCTACGCCGCGGCATCCCATCAGTTTTGAGATCGCAACGCCGCCGCGGCAGTAGTTCCCTGTCGACGGCCATACTGCCCGGTGCGAAGTCGGATCGAACTGGCCGGTAATCACGCGTGGCGCAAGACAGGCGTATGCCGCAAGGACTTTGTGCGCGCGGATAAGGGGGAATCGGTCACCGAACAGGACAACGATGGGCGCGTCGACGCCCGTGAGAGAACTGGGCAGAACGACGTGGTCGGGGATCGCGACGATGCTCGTCCGATTGGCGTCGTTGTACCAATGGACACGAAACAAGTTGAGCGGGCTGGCGGCGTCCGGATCGACCCGAGAAACGGAGGCGGCCGTCACGGTCGAGATGCGCGTCGGGTCGGCGAGCTCGGCGAAGGTGGGAAGGCGGATCTGCGCATCGCGGAAGCGCTGCACCGTCCTTGCGTAGACGCCCTCATCGACGATCTGATCTTCGAGCCCGAATGTCGCCATGTCCCTCCCGGTCACACCCAGCCACGCGTCGCCGTGAGCGGTAGTCGCCTCGTTGACGGTACTCGCGAGGCCGCGCGCCGGCTCTGAAGCTGAATCCCCACACGACGTCGTCACCGTTCTATCCAGCGCGCGTCCGCCGTCGACCTACAGTCTTCCTGTGCCCGGGCGGCGCCTCAGAGCCGACTGAGTCTCGCCGGCAACCGCCGTCGACGCTCCCGCCCGGCGAAGGAGAACGATGAGTCGGGTTGTGACCGTCGGAGCCGGACAGCTCGGTCCGGTATCGCGAAACGAGACGCGGGAGGCCGTCGTCGAACGTCTCGTCGGACTGCTCGAAGAGGCGTCGAGTCGCCGCTGTCAACTCGTCGTATTTCCGGAGCTCGCGCTGACAACTTTCTTTCCCCGCTGGTACTTCGAAGACCCACAAGAGATCGACGCCTGGTTCGAAAGCGAGATGCCGAGCTCGGTGACGAAACCGCTTTTCGAGCGCGCCAGTTCCCTCGGAATCGGGTTTTCACTTGGTTACGCCGAGCTGACTCCTGAAGGGCACCACTACAACACGCAGATCCTCGTCGGCTGCGATGGCGACGTCATCGCCAAGTACCACAAAGTCCACATCCCGGGACACGAAAAACCCGAACCTTGGCGACCGTTCCAGCACCTCGAGCGGTACTACTTCGAACCTGGACCCGAGGGTTTCGGCGTCTGGTCGGCATTCGGCGGCGTCATCGGAATGATGATCTGCAACGATCGGCGCTGGCCCGAGACCTACCGGGTGATGGGACTTGAGGGGGTCGAGATGATCCTTTGTGGATACAACACCCCCATCCACTACGCGCCCGACCCCACCCAGGATGTGCTGCAGAGCTTCCACAACGCGCTGGTTATGCAGTCCGGTGCCTACCAGAACGGAACTTTCGTCGTCGCGGCCGCCAAAGGCGGACTCGAAGAGGGCGTCGATGCGCTCGCCCAGAGCTGCATCATCGCGCCCTCAGGTCAGATCATCGCCTGCGCGTACACGACTGGAGACGAACTCGTCACCGCGGTATGCGACCTCGACTGGTGCGACCACTACAAAACGACGTTGTTCGACTTCGATCGGTATCGCATGATCGAGCACTACGGACCGATCACCGAAAAGCGCGGCCCGGGTTCGCGCTGAATACGTTGTTGTGTCGCCATTAGGCAGGAACGGGTTTTTAAGGAATGGTGATCTCCTCGTAGATCTCCGGACGGCGGTCGCGGTAAAAGGCCCACTGTGCGCGAACCTCGTCGATGAGCGACATGTCGCAATCCCGCACTACCAGCTCGTCCTTCGAGTCTGAAGCCGCATCGCCGATTAGTTGCCCGCGCGGGCTCGCAACGTAAGAGCTTCCGTAGAAGTCGTCGTCGCCGAGAGGCTCGACCCCGACTCGGTTGATCGCAGCAACGAAGTACTCGTTCGCAACCGCGGCCGCCGGCTGTTCTAGTAGCCAAAGGTACTGGGAGTGGCTCCGACTCGTGGCGGAAGGATTGAAGACGATCCGTGCCCCTTTGAGGCCGAGAACACGCCAACCCTCGGGGAAGTGACGGTCGTAGCAGATGTAAACGCCGATGCGGCCTGCGGCGGTGTCGAACACCGGATATCCGAGATTCCCGGGACGGAAGTAGAACTTCTCCCAGAACCCATAGACCTGGGGGATGTGACTCTTGCGGTACTTGCCGAGGTACTGACCGTCGGCGTCGATAACGAACGCGGTGTTGTAGAGTACCCCCGGCATCTCTTCTTCATAGACCGGAACGACGAGGACCATGTTCAGTTCTCGGGCGAGAGATTGCATCACGCGTGACGTCGGTCCATCGGGAACTCCTTCCGCGTAGGCGAAGTACTGCGGATCCTGCACCTGGCAGAAATACGGTCCGTAGAACAACTCCTGGAAGCACAAGATCTGGACCCCTTGCGCTGACGCCTCACGCGCGAACTCGATATTTGCCTCGATCATCGACTGCTTATCTCCTGTCCAGTGATGCTGAACAAGCCCAATCCGAACGAGGTCAGTCATGATTTCCCTTTGGCTCATCGTGCCGTACACACAAGACCCAGGAAGAAGTGTCGTTCAGGCTCGGATTAGACGCAACCCGTTGCGTTTGTTCGCCGTCTACGTAATACATTGGGCGCCCCTGCGTCCTGACCTGCCCGGTCGGTTGCCGAAACGCGTCTCGCACCTTCCCCCTAGAAGGCTCTCGGTAGAATCGCGAGCGACTAAGGAGACGCAATGTCGCAGGCCGTCACAACTAGCGGCTCCGAGGACACGCACGCGGTTGCTTTCACCTTGAACGGCGAGGGGGTCGCGGTAAGCGGCGACCACCCGCACTTGCTCTCGGCGCTGCGCGAGGAGCTCAGCGTCACGTCGCCGAAGGACGGTTGCTCACCGTCCGGGCAATGCGGGTGTTGCACCGTGCTCATCGACGGCAAGGCCTCGGTGGCCTGCCTCGTCTCTCTCGACAAGGCTGCAGGGAAGTCGATTATCACACTCGAGGGCCTCGATCCTGACGAGCGCGCGCGCTACGCGGCGGCCTTTGCGGCGACAGGCGCGCTGCAATGCGGTTTCTGCACACCGGGGATCGTCGTGCGAGTGAAATCGCTTGTCGACAAAAAAGGCGCGGATCTGACACGCGAAGAGGCGAGCAGGCACCTCGGGGCACATCTTTGTCGGTGTACCGGCTACACAAAGATCCTCGACGCGGTCGAGATCCTGGCGAGCGGTGCGACTCCTGTGGCGGAGATCGCGGGCGGCCTCGGTGCCCGCGGCATCAAGTACGACAGCTTGGAGCACGCGCTCGGCGGGCGCGCCTACGTCGACGACCTGCGCGTTCCGGGCATGCTCCACGGCGCACTGCGACTGGCCGATCATGCCCGTGCCGAAGTTGTCCGCATCGACACGGACGCGGCGCGGACGTTGGCGGGGGTCCACGCGGTCTTCACCGCCGCTGACGTACCCGGTGAGCTCCGGGTTGGGATCATCAACCGCGACTGGCCGGTATTCATCCCCGAGGGCGGAACGACCTCGTACCTCGGCGACGTGCTGGCGATCGTCGTCGCGGACACTCGCGAGATCGCGCGCCACGCTTCTCAGTTGATCGAGGTCGAGTACCGCCCGTTGCGCCCGCTGACCGATCCGATCGCCGCGCTCACAGACGATGAAGATGCGGTTTGGACACTCGAGGGAAATCTCCTCTCACGCAGCGCCTACCAGCGCGGAGACGTCGACGCTGCGCTCGGCGCCTCGGCACACGTCGTCCACGAGGTGTTCCAGACCCAGCGCGTCGAGCACGCCTTCTTGGAGCCCGAGTCGACGCTCGCCGTGCCGCAAGACGACGGGACCCTGAAAGTGTTCTCGGGTGGGCAGGGTGTCTGGGACGATCGAAGCCAGATCTCTTCGGTCCTCGGGGTGCCAAAGGAACGTGTTCTCGTCGAGCAGGTTTCGAACGGCGGCGCCTTTGGTGGAAAAGAGGACATGGCCAACCAGGCGCAGACGTCGCTCGCGGCCTTCCTGCTCGGCAGACCGGTGAAGTGCACGCTGTCACGCGAGGAGTCGCTCTACCTCCACCCGAAGCGCCACCCAATCCGCCTCGAGTACTGGGTGGGCTGCGCCAAAGACGGCAAGCTGACCGGGCTTAGGGCTCGCCTCGTCGGGGACTCCGGACCGTACGCATCGGTCGGGATGAAAGTGCTCGAGCGGGCAGCGGGACACGCTTCTGGGCCCTACCGCCTCCAGGCGGTCGACGTCGAGGCGCTCGCCGTCAGGACGAACAACCCGGTTTGCGGGGCGTTCCGCGGCTTCGGATCGAACCAGGCCCAGTTCGCCATGGAAGGCGTGATGGACCGTCTGGCCGAGAAGATCGGGATCAGCGGCTGGGAGATGCGCAGCCGAAACGTCATTTCGCCAGGCGACGTCTGGGGTCCGGGCCAGGTAATGGACGAAGGCGCCCGCGGGGCCCGCACCTGCCTCGACACGATCCGACCCGCGTACGACGAAGCGGTCGCAGCGGGCAAGGCGGTCGGCCTCGGTCTTGGGCTGAAAAACGCCGGGCTAGGCAACGGCTTCAAGGAGGTCGTCAGGGCCGTGGTCCGGTTCGGAGACGACGGCGCGGTCGAAGTCCGGCACTGCTGGACCGAGATGGGCCAGGGCGTCCACACGGTCGCTCGCCAAGTGACGGTAGAAGAGCTCGGCGTTGATCCGGCACAGGTGAGCGTCGTCGTCGACACCTCCCGCGAGCTCGATGCCGGACAGACGACCGGGTCGCGTGGGACCTTGATGGGAGCTGGTGCGATCGCCGACGCCTGTCGCAAGGCGAACGAAGACGGACGCCGGCCAGGGGTCGACTATCTAGGTGAGTACCGGGTCGACTGGACCAACTCGATCGACGAGGGTGTCGACTATCCGATCATCCACTCCGCCTTCTCCTATGCCGCGCAGCTCGTCGAGGTCGACAGAGAGTCGGGAAGGATCGAACGGGTCGTCGCGGTCCACGACGTCGGCAAGGCGGTCAACCCGATGCTGTGCGAGGGCCAGATCCAGGGTTCGGTCCACATGGGACTCGGCTACGCGCTCTCAGAGGAGTTCCCCGCCGATGGGGACGGCCGGCCGACGCACCTCACGCTGCGCAGCCTTGGCATCCTGCGACCGAAGGACGTGCCGCCGATCGAACCGATCCTCGTCGAGGAGCCGCAGCCGCGCGCCCCCTACGGGATCAAAGGGATGGGCGAGATCGGCCTCGTCCCGACGGCGGGAGCGGTCGCTGCCGCCCTCCACGACTACGACGGGCAGTGGCGCACAAGCCTGCCGATGCGCGCCAACAAGGGCGCCGGCGCGGCCGAGGAGCCCTGAGAGCCGGGGACACTCCCCACTCAGCGCCAGAGCGCCTCGTCGAAACCGCCTGACCATGTCGTTGTTACGAGAGCGGAGCCGCTGAGACTGGCCTTTCGGTGATCTGATGCGCTGGCAGCTTCGCTGTCTCTTCCCGCACCGACGAGTACGACAAGATGAGATACGTGACCGCCCCGACGACGAGTCCGAAGAGCCAGCTCAAGTCCATCCCGTTTGTCACGCTCGTGAGCGGGGACGTGTAGTTGAGCGGCGCGTAGTAGGCGGCGTCGATCCACATCATCGCGGCGAGCATGCCGAGGAAAAGCGAGAAGAGCGCCTTCCAATTGAACCCGCCGTTACGCCAATAGACACCTCCGTGCCTCATCGCCAGCCCCTCGAGGTCGTAGCGACCGCGACGCAATAGGTAGTCGACCATGTAGATCCCGAACCACGGCCCTAGCCACACGACGATGTAGTCAAGGAAGCCGGAGAGGTCCGTGTAGAAGTTGCCTTTGTAGATCACGAGCGCCGTGACCCCGCCCGAGATGATCGTGTCGATTAGCACGCACACCCAGCGCTTTACGGGTATGCCGATTGCCTGCAGCGTGACGCCCGAGGAGTACATGTCGAGCGTGTTGATCGAGAACAGCTGCGGCAGGGCGAGGATGAGGAACGGCCAGAAGAACCAGCTGGAAAAAGACGAAGGCACGCCGGTTGCCGCCGTCACGTGAGGGCTCACGAGATAGGCGGCCGCCCCGAGCAACTCGAGCAGGATAGAAGGAATTCCTCCGCCGAGCGCCGCCGCCCAAAACGTCGCCTGCTTGGATGTATTACGCGGCAGATAGCGCGAGTAGTCGGCCGCGTTCTCCGTCCAACCGAGTCCGCCGGCCGAGACAATGAGGACGAGACCGGTCGTCCAGATCCACCACGAGTCGTGGAAACCCTTCGGGAGGTGCTCGCCAGCCAGGTGCGCGTGCGGGATGACGAGGGCCGCCATGATGGCGAAAACGACGATGAACACGAACGAGAGGTAGCGGAGGACCTTCGTGATCGTCGCGTGTCCGAGGAACGGCAAGATGAACTGCACGAGGACCGCGAGCACGATCACCGCGGCCTTGCCTCCGTCGTCCAGGCTCACGCCTTCGTGACTGAACATCGCGACGACGATCAGCACGACGAGGACGAGCCCTTCGATCTCGAAACCGACCTGGGTAACCCAGTTGAAGACGGACGGGACGCGGTTTCCGTTCCGCCCGAACGGCGCCCGGCTCACCATGAACGCGGTCGTGCCCGTCGCCGGACCCGTGAGGCTCGCCCAGCCCAAGAACGCATAGACGAGGTTGCCGACGAGGATGGCGAGCACCGCCTGGTAAAACGAGAGCCCGAAGGAAACGATGAGCGCTCCGTAGACGAGGAATTCGACGTTCCAGATCGCGCCCGCCCATAACCAGAACAGGTTCGAGGGGGTCATCGGGCGTTGCGACTCCGGGATCAGCTCGATCCCCCGCTGCTCGAGACTGAACGCCGAGTACGTCTCTTCAGTAGGTGCGGCGTCAAGTGCCGAACCCGCGCCGGGCTGTCCGCCCGTCTGTGGATTCAGGACCTCCGTCATCTAGGACCCCCTTCGCAAACGAGCGCCGTTGCCCCACCACATGCCTAATGCGTGGATGGGCCCGACACGAGCACTATCTATAGACGGCGTACCCAATCGCTGCCGGACAGCGCCGATCACGACTCGGCGCGGTCGCGGCGGATGATACTCGGGAGGTTGACGACGAGAACGGTCCTTCGTGGGGCGCGTAACCCCGGTGACATCGCGATCGAAGACGGAAGGATCGCGGCGATCGGCGTCGTCGAGGCTCGCCCGGGTGACCGGATCGTCGATTGTCCGGGCGATCTCGTCACAGCCGGCTTCGCCAACTGCCATCACCACCTCTACCAATGGATGACACGCGGTCGGGCGACCGCGTGCGACCTCTTCACTTGGCTACGGACGCTGTACCCGGTTTGGGGCGAACTCACCGTCGAAGACGTCGCCGCGAGCGCGCTCGTCGGACTCGGCGAGCTCGCGCTGAGCGGCGCGACCCTGGTCTCAGATCATCACTACGTCGTGCCGCGCGGAGACGACTCGGTGTTCGACGCGATCGCCGCCGCGGCAAAGACAGTCGGGGTCCGTCTCGAGCTCTGCCGCGGCTCGATGGACCTCGGCGAAAGCCGTGGGGGACTGCCACCGGACACGATTGTGGAAGAGATCGACGCCATCCTCGCCTCGACCAAGGCGGTCGCCCAAAGATTGAACGACGGCGACCGGGTTCGAGTCGCCGTAGCGCCGTGCAGCCCGTTCTCGGTGTCGATCGAGCTCATGCGCTCCTCGGCGGAGCTCGCCCGCTCCCTTGGCCTCCGGCTGCATACGCATCTCGCCGAAACGCGAGACGAGGAACGGGACTGCCTCGCCCGGTTCGGGCGTCGGCCGCTCGAACTGATGGACGACCTCGGATGGGTCGGGGAGGACGTGTGGTTCGCGCATGGTATTCACCTCTCTTCTGACGAGATCGTTCGCCTCGGGTCGGCGTCGAGCGGTGTCGCGCACTGCCCGAGCTCGAACGCCCGCCTCGCGTCGGGGATCTGCCCGGTTCGTGAGCTGGTCGACGCGGGGGTCTCGGTGGGACTCGGGGTCGACGGACCGGCGTCGAACGAGGCGGGAGTGATGCTGCCAGAACTTCGACAGGCCGTCTACTTCGCGCGCCAGCGATCGGGTGTTCCCGACGCGCTCGTCCCAGCAGAGGCGCTCGAGCTCGCAACCTCGAGCGGGGCGGCGTGTCTCGGCAGGCCCCATCTCGGACGCCTGGAGGTGGGTGCGCCGGCGGACGTTGCGGTGTGGCCGATGGCGGACGTCGCCGACTTCCCCGAACCGGTCGACGCCCTGGTGTTTGGTCCAGACCGGCGGGTCAGGCATCTGTTTGTCGCCGGAGAGCCGGTTGTCGAGAGCGGGCGCCTCGTGCGCGTTGACCTAGAGGTGGCGCATCGCGAGCTTTCGAAGCGCTCCCAGCGCCTTTGGATGTAACCCGACCCGAGAAACGGCGGCGGAGATCAGACCTCGGTCAGCTCGGTCAGTGAGAAACGTTCCACGTCGACGAGACCCCGATCCGTGATCCTCAGCTCTGGGATCACTGACAGCCCGAGAAAGCTGAGTTGCATGAAGGGAGCCTCGATGGTGACGCCGAGGTGTCTTGAGACGGCCTCGGTGAGGGCGCCCACCTGCTGCGCGACGTCCCGCGCCGAGGCAGTGCTCATCAGTCCGCCGATCGGCAGGGGCACCTCGGCGATCACGCGGCCGTCCAGGACGGCCAGCTGACCGCCACCTATCTCCGCAAGGCGAGCGACCCCGACAGCCATGTCCGCCGGACCGGAGTCGTCTCGGGCGCCGACCGCCATGCAGTTATGCGCGTCGTGGGCGACAGTCGAGACCATCGCCCCGCGGCGGAGCCCGAATCCCGAGACGTAGCCGAGCCCGACGCGACCCGTTCGACGATGTCGTTCGACGACCGCGATCCTCGCGACATCCAGCGCGGGGTCGTTCACGTCGAGCACGAGGGCGCGAGTCGACAGCGAGCGCGAAGAGACGCCGATAACGCGCGCCCGGCCGCTCACAGGGCGAGTAACCGCATACGCGCTCGCGCTTGGAGGGTTCTCAAGGTGGACCGAGCGGAGCATCCACTCTGGCGCGGTTGTAGTCGGTACGACACCCGG
>Ga0209167_10001845_pt1 | contig 12009 bp, 14 predicted proteins | sample Coa_R1_9_FD_187154 | JGI IMG/M metagenome (GOLD analysis project Ga0209167, IMG submission 187154) | Surface soil microbial communities from Centralia Pennsylvania, which are recovering from an underground coalmine fire - Coalmine... | ecosystem: Environmental > Terrestrial > Soil >... | reverse complement strand
GGAGGCGAGCTCGACGACCCACTCGCCGAGCACGCGGCGGAGGTGCTCGATGGGCGCGGCTGGCACCTGGGGCAGTTCGGCGATGGCATAGATCGGGTGAGTCGACCCGGGGAGGCGGACCTTGACCGCGCCGAGCTCCTCGAGGTCGCGAGAAACCGTCGCTTGGGTAGCGTCGACGCCTTCGGCGGCGAGAAGTTTCACGAGCTCAGGCTGGTTCGTGACAGCGTTCTCCTCGAGCAATCGTCCGACAAGGTGCTGCCGACGGCTCTTCGACACCCTCGTCATTTCGCACTCCCCGTTATCAACGCGAGCAGGCCGCGCATCGCGTGCATTCGATTCTCGGCTTGGCGCCAAACGCGGCTTTGTGGTCCTTCGAGCACTTCCGCCGCGATCTCTTCGCCGCGGTGCGCGGGAAGGCAGTGGAGGACGATCGCATGTGGAGCCGCCTTCGCCACCAGCTGCGAGTCGACCGTGTAGCCGTTGAACGCCTCTTTCTTGTTGCTTGCGTCCTCTTCCCCCATCGACACCCATACGTCGGTGTAGATGACATCTGCTCCGGCGGCGGCGGCTTCGGGCGACGTCACTGCCTCGACGTCGGATCCGCCGGCGCGAAACGACGCCAATTCCTGATCGATGAGCCCATATCCCGGCGGCGAGGCAACCACGATCGATGCTCCGAGCGCGGTGCAGGCGCCGATCAACGAACGGCAGACGTTGTTGGCGTCTCCGACGTAGGCGATCTTGCGGTTGTCCAACGAGCCGAACTCCTGACGGATCGTCAGCACGTCGGCGAGCGCTTGTGTCGGGTGCTCAAGGTTCGACAAGAGGTTCACGATCGGAACGGCGAACCCGCCTTCGGCGAGCGCGTTCTTCATTCTCTCGAGCATCGCGTGGTGCGCGACTCGGGCTCCGATGACTGAGTGGAAGCAAGCAAGCGTGCGCGCGACGTCTTCGACTGTCTCTCGCTGATCGAGCCCGACCTCGCCCGCCGCGATCGTCACCGGATGACCACCAAGCTGAACGACCGCCATCTCACTTGCGTTGCGGGTGCGGTCCGAGGGGAACTCGAACACCAAAGCGACACCACGGCCCTCGAGACTCCTTGGGAGCTCGGTCTTTTCAGCGAGGTCGAGGACGAGGCCGATCTCTTCGACGGACAGGTCGCTTACACGAAGAAAGTCCCTCGTCATGCCGATTCCTCGTCTGAGGAACGGTGTTCGCCGCGCGCCCGCTCGATCGACTCTCGGAGCAGCCGGGCTCCCTCGTCACACTCATCTTCTGACACCGTCAGGGGCGGAGCGAGACGGATCACACCGGGAACCGGGGTGTTGACGACGAGACCAACTTCGAGCGCCTCGTGCTCGACGGCTTTGGAGTCGATTCCCTCCTCGAGGACGACGCCAATCAAAAGGCCGGCGCCGCGCACGGATGACACTCCCGCGAGAGCGGCGATCCGGGCTTTCAAGTGTTCGCCTCGCTCTTTCGCAAGGCGCGGAGCGTCGATCGCGACCATCGTTTCGAGCGTCGCTTTCACCGCCGACATCGCGAGCGGCTGACCTCCGAACGTCGACCCGTGATCTCCGGGTTGAAACGCGTCTGCCACCTCGGCCTTCGCCCAGCACGCTCCCGCTGGGACGCCATTGCCGAGTGCCTTCGCCATCGTCACGACGTCGGGAAGGATCTCCTCTCGTTGAAATGCGAACCACCTAGCCGTCCTTGCGAGACCGGTCTGTATCTCGTCGCAGACGAGGAGAACACCGAACTCGTCGCAGATCGAGCGGGCCTCGCGTAGGTAGCCGCTTGGCGCTGGGATCACGCCGAACTCCCCCGCGATCGGCTCGAGCAAAACCGCGCCGACGGATTCGTCTTCTAGGGTCTTGCGAAGGACGCCGGCGTCGCCAAAAGGCACGTGGATGAATCCCTGCAGAAGCGGCGCATAAGCGTCTTTTTTCGCCGTCTGTCCGGTCGCCGCCATCGCGCCGAACGTTCGTCCGTGGAACGATCCGACGGCGGTGACGATGGCGAATCGCCCCGGACCAGCGACCCGACGAACGAGCTTGATCGCGCACTCGTTTGCTTCGGCGCCAGAGTTGGCGAAGAACACCTTCCCGCCCGCTTGGGCGCCGTCACCGACAAGGCGGTCGATCAATTGGGCCACCGCTTCGTTGAGCGTGTTGCCAAACAGGTTTGAAACGTGAAGGAGCGTTCGCGCTTGACCGCATATCGCGTCGCCGACCGCCGGGTGGGCATGACCGAGCGAGGTGACGGCGATGCCGGAGAGGAAGTCGAGGTACGACTTGCCGGTGTCGTCGACGAGGCGGCTCCCCGATCCTGAGACGAAGCGCACCTCGGGGGGGCGGTATGTCGACATGAGGTAGCTCATGGCGCCGTCACCATCGTGCCGACTCCCGAGTCGGTGAAGAGCTCGACCAGCAACGCGTGTGGAACTCGCCCGTCGAGGATGTGGCCGGCCGCCACTCCTTTACGGACGGCGCGAGCGATCGAAAGCGCCTTTGGCAGCATTCCGCCGGTAATCGAGCCGTCGTTGATTAGGGCCTCGAGGTCTTCGGCCGTGACACGCGAAAGCGCGCTCGCCTCGTCCGCCGGGTCGGAGCGCACCCCGCTCACATCGGTCAGATAGACGAGTTTCGTCGCCCCGAGCGACTCAGCGATCGCTCCGGCAACCGCGTCGGCGTTCACGTTGTACGCCTGGCCGGAGGATCCAGACGCAATGGTCGCCACAACCGGAATGAGGCCTTCGCTCAACAAATGTCGAAGAAGTACCGGGTCGACCGACTCGACGTCGCCGACGAAGCCAAGTGATGGGTCGCGCTCGGTTGCGACGATGAAGCCGCCGTCTTCGCCGGAGAGCCCGACGGCGAGCGGCGCATGGACGTTCAGCGCGCCGACGATGTCCCGGTTCACCTTGCCGACGAGCACCATGCGAGCGATGTCGAGGGTCTCAGCATCGGTGACCCGATGGCCCTCGACGAACTCCGGCGTCTTGCCAAGGCGCTTCATCAAGTCGCCTATCTGCGGCCCACCACCATGAACCACGACGGGCAGCATTCCGACGCTTCGCGCCAGGACGACATCTTGCGCGAAGCCGCCAAGCATTGACCCGCCGTCCTCGGCCGCGCTGGCGAGCGCGGCGCCTCCGACTTTGACGACGACGACCGCACCGGAGAAACGTCTGATGTACGGAATCGCCTCAACTAGAACCGCTGCCGTCGTTTCCGGATCACGTCGCGCCACTTGGACCATCAGGGGACCAACGCGATTCGTTGGAGGCCGGCCGCCTCGTCGAATCCGAGGGCGACGTTTGCCGCCTGGATCGCCTGCCCGGCTCCGCCTTTCGTCAAGTTGTCGATCGCGCACAGTGCGATGACATGTCCCGTGCGTTCGTCGGCGCGCACCGTGATCTTGGCGAGATTCGACCCGTACGTCTCACGCGTCGACGGCGAATGCTCGACGACATCGACGAACGGCTCGCCCTTGTACCGGACGCGGAGGAGGTCGAGCAGCTCTTCGGTGCTCGCCGCGCCAGTCGCCCTCCCATAAGCGGTGACGAGAATGCCTCGCATCATGGGCGCGTAGTGCGGTGTGAAGAGCACCTGTGCCCCAGAAACCTGCTCCATCTCTGGGGTGTGGCGGTGGTTCAAAAGCCCGTAGGCGCTGAAGCTCTCGTTGACGGCGCCGAACACCGTCTTCGGGGAAGGCTCGCGGCCGGCCCCGGATATTCCGCTTGCCGCATCGACGATCACGCCAACAGGATCGATTGCGCCACCCCGCAGCAGTGGCTCGAGCGCCAGCGCGGCGGCGGTCACGTAGCAACCCGGCGCGGCGATCAGCCGGGCTCCGACGAGTTCTTTCCGAAAGAACTCTGGCAAGCCGTAAACCGCTTCTGAGAGCAGTTCGGGTGATTCGTGCATGAATCCGTACCAACGCTCGTACAAGGAGGCGTCGTGGAGCCGAAAGTCGGGACCGAGATCGACGACGAGTGGAACCGACCGATAGAGCGCCGATACGACGGCCTGCGATCGCCCTGATGGCAGCGCCACAAAGACGACGTCGCATTCGGCGAGCGATTCCGGATCGGTGGGGCCGACGACGAGGTCGGGGTAGGCGGCACTCAGTCCGGGATGGAGCGCAGCGACCTGTTCCCCCGCCGAGCGCTCCCCTTGGACAGCCGTGACCTCGAGCCCATGGTGGCCCCACAACAGACGAAGAAGCTCGGCTCCGAGGTATCCCGAAGCACCGACGACCGCCGCCCTCATGGCATGATCATACCTGAAGCTGCATGAATATAACTTCTAGGGCAGACCGCTGGCGGAGCAAACAGCCGCTGCTACCAGTCCTCTCTCCAGTCGTAAGGGCGGCCGCCCCCGTGCTGAGCCACCGCGGGCGCAGCCGCACGGGCGGCCTGGATGAAGGCGCGCACCTTGCGAGGATCCTTTCGCCCCGCTACTTCGACGCCCGCCGCGACATCAACCCCCCACGGATGGATGCGCTCGATCGCCTCGGCGACGTTGTCGGCGTCCAGTCCACCCCCGAGGATCATCCGCGTACCCGTCGGGATCCGCTCGGCAAGCCGCCAGTCGAACACTCGGCCGGGGCCGGGAGCCGGCGCGTCAACGAGGATGGCATCTGCTCGGTACTCGCCGGCGTCGGCAATCGCGCCCGAACCCGCGCCAAACGCCTTGATGACGAGCGGCACCTTCGACGCCACAAAGGCGACGTCCTCTGGGCTCTCGTGTCCGACGAGCTGGGCGGCGCGCAATCCGGCCTGGTAGACGACGTCGACCACACGCTGCGGTAGCGCGTCGCAAAACACGCCCACCGTGATGATCTCGGGCGGAAGCCGCCGGGCGATGTCGCGAGCGGCGCCGATCGCCACTTGACGACTGGAGGGGGCAAGAACAAATCCAACCGCGTTCGCACCCATCGCCACCGCGAGGAGGGCGTCCTCTTCATTGGTCACGCCGCAGATCTTCACGAACACGACGAGCTCCAAACGGGCGGGCGCGGTAAACGGTGAACGAACCCCGGCGCCACCGAGACAGCGTACCGGCCGGTCCGAAAACCCTCCTTATCTGCCTGTCACGCCAATCTGGTCGCGAATGCGACATGCTGGATTGGTGGACCAACAAGGACGGCGCGGCGCCGAGGACGGTCACGGCACCGTAGTCATCATCGAAGACGACCGGAACATCTCCGACCTCGTCGACCTCTACTTGCGGAACGCCGGTTTCCGGGTCCTGCAGGCGCCCGACGCGACCAGGGGACTCGAGATCATCGCCAACGAGAAACCGAGCCTTGTCTTGTTGGACATCGGGCTTCCGGGCCCTGTCGACGGCATCGAAGCGTGCCGGGAGATCCGCAAGACAAGCGACCTTCCGGTCGTCTTTTTGACCGCCCGTGACGACGAGGTTGACCGCGTGCTCGGCCTCGAGCTCGGCGCCGACGATTACATCGTCAAGCCTTTTTCCCCTCGTGAGCTCGTCGCCCGGGTGCGGGCCATCCTTCGACGCGCCGAAGGTTCCTCACGGCCCAGCGAAACCCCGATCACCGTCGGTGGAGTGACCGTCGACAGCGTTCGGCGCGAGGCCACCGTGAACGAAGAGCCGGTCCAGCTCACAGCGAGAGAGTTCGATCTTCTGGCGCACTTCGTCGAGAACCCGCGGATCGTCTTCAACCGTCGCCAGCTCCTCGACGCCGTGTGGGGAGTCGGTTGGATCGGCGACGAGCGAACCGTCGACGTCCATGTCCGCCAGCTTCGTCGCAAGCTCGGCGAGGCCCTGCCACTCACAACGATCTGGGGCGTCGGCTACCGGTGCGACTGAGACGCCAACCCGCCCTCGGCGGGGGGCGTCATTGGCGGATGGGCACGCGGATCATGCTGGCCTTCGTCGCGGTCCTCGCCGTCGCGTTGACGCTCGCCGGTGCAGTCAGCTTCTCCCTTGTCCGCAACGCGGCGGCCGACACGAGTCGCAAACTCGTCCTGCAACAAGACGAGGCGCTCGCCCGGACGGCGACGAACCTCGCCCGCTCGACTCACAACAAGTCCCAGGTGTTCTCCGAGCTCCTGCCCCTCGTCAGCTCCGTCCCCGGCATCAAAGAAGCCTCGATCGTCGAAGTCTCAAGCGACGGGGCCTTTGTCTCGGCGGTGCCAAAGCTCGATGTCTCACGTCACGCCGTCGCTCTCGCCACGCTCGGCAAGGACCGAGAGACCTCGGGCGTCGACCAAAAGACGGCATTCGCCCTCGTTCCGTTGTTCACCGTGCCAAAGGGTGCGCCGGGCGGAAAAGAGCTCATCGTCGCCCTCTTCATGTCCCGCCCTGTCAGCACGTCGGCGGCGAGCGTCTCGTACTTCTTGCTCGCCGGAGCGATCTCTCTTGTCGCGGCCGCGCTGGCGGCCTTCCTCATCTCGCGGCGTATCTCGAGCCGTGTCGTCCAAGCCGCCGGGGCCGCCGCCCAAATCGCCTCGGGGGACCTGTCGACGCGCCTCGCCCCTTCGCGCTACGACGATGCCGAGCTGTCCGTCTTGGCCCAGGCGCTCAACTCGATGGCGGCGCGCCTCGAGGACCTGCGCGACCTTGACCGTCAGTTCCTGCTCGCCGTCTCCCACGACCTGCGCACGCCACTCACCTCGATTCGCGGCTACGCCGAGGCGATCGCAGAAGGCCAGGTGAAAGAGCCACCGCGAGCGGCGGCGGTCATCGTCAGCGAGGCGAACCGCCTCGAGCGGCTGATCGGCGACCTGTTGGACCTCGCCCGGCTCGACGCGCACCAGTTCTCTCTCAGCCTCGACGAGTCCAACGCCTCAGAGACCGTGACCGCGGCAGCCGAGTCCCTCCGTTACGGCTTCGAGAATCTCGGCATCGCGCTCGAGATCGACGCCGACGACGAGGCGCCGATCGTCGCCGACCGCGACCGCCTCGCCCAGATTGTCGCCAACCTGGTCGAGAACGCGCTTCGCTTCGCCAATTCGCGCGTCGTCGTCACCTGCCAGTCGACCGACCAGTCGACGGTCGTCGTCACGGTCAGCGACGACGGCCCCGGCATCGCCGAAGAGGATCGCCCGCGCATCTTCGAGCGTCATTTTTCTTCCTCGACCCGGCCGGGACGCTCAGCCGGCACCGGGCTCGGACTCGCCATCGTCGCCGAGCTCGTCGAAGCGATGGGCGGTCGGGTGACGGTGACCTCGCCGGTCACCGACGGCTGCGGGACGAGCTTTTCCGTCTCCCTGCCAAGTGGGCGGCCGCAGCGACCGGGAAGAACGGTGCCGCTACGCGCCGTACAAAGGAAGCGCTAGCACCTCGGCCGAAACAGCACGTCCGTCGTGGACGAGTTCCACCTCTCCTGGCACTTCCACCTCGCGACGCAGGTACCCGAGCGCCACGACGCCGTTGATCCGCGGCGAGAACGCGCTGCTCGTCACCGCGCCCACCTCTTTGCCGTCGCGCATGAGGAGGTCCGCCGGCTCGACGTCATCGGCTTCGACGACGATGCCGACGAGACGGCGTGGCACCCGGTTGCCGCGGGCGTCGATGCGGGCGACGAGCTCTTGTCCCGTGTAGCACCCCTTCGAAAAGCTCACCGTCCGGGCGACGATGCCTGCTTCTTGGGGGATGGTCCGCTCGGTGATCTCACGGCCCATCGTCGGTGCGCCTGCTTCGATGCGGGCGACTTCGAAAGCGGCCGGATCGCCTGACGGAACGCCGTCTGGCAGCTCGACCTCGAGGCCGACGAGGTCGAAGCCCGAATACCCGGGGTAGTCGACACCGATGACGGCGGCTCCACCGGGTTGGCTTGGGGCTTTGGCGTCGGGTCCGCGAACGACCGCAGCCCGGGAGCGAACGAGCTCGAGATCCGCTTTCACCCGCACCTTGAAGCGACGAAGACGGTCGAACAGCGCCTCGCCGAATCCATCGTCGACGACGACGAGCGCCTCGTCTTCGGCCGTCCGCGCGACGCGAACCAGGGCGTCGAGCTTTCCTTGTGGCGAAAGAACGAGCGCCTCTGTCGAGCCCCCGATCCCGACTTGGTCGAGGTCCTGTGAGACTTGGCCCTGCAGATAAGAGAGCGCCTCTGGTCCGACGACTCGGACCACCTCGACTGGAACGAGCGTCCCGGCGACGCCACCACGGATGGCGGCGTACGTCTCTTCGAAACCGAGCGCAATCATCCCTCTGCCACATCCGCATCTAGTCGCCGCGCGAAGCACGACCACGCACCCGTATGGCAGGCACCGGAACCTTCTTGATCGACCTCGACGACGAGCGCGTCGGCGTCGCAATCGACAAGGACGCGCCGGACGCGTTGACGGTTGCCAGAGGTCTCGCCCTTTTGCCACAGCTGTTGGCGGCTTCGCGAAAAGAACCACGTCCTTCGTGTCTCGAGCGTGCGCTGCAGCGACTCTTTGTTCATGTAGCCAACCATCAAGACGTCTCGCGTCGTCGCCTCCTGCACGATCGCCGGGACGAGCCCGTTCGAGTCGAAACGGACCGAGATACCGCCCTCGTCAAGATCGCTGGCGGGAGCACCTTCCGCCGCTTCGCTCACAGGTAAAGACCGGTTCCCCCGTCGAGGCGATCAGTTGCGAGAGCCTGGACATCGCGCTCGCGAAGGATCAAGAAGTCCTCGCCTTGCACCTCGACTTCGAAACAGTCCTCTCGATTGAACAAGACCTTGTCACCGGGCTTGACCGTGCGAACGTTCGGGCCAACCGCCGCCACCTCGGCCCAGGTCAGCCGCTTGGTCAACTGCGCGGTCGCCGGGATGAGGATGCCCGCCCTCGAGCGGCGTTCGCCCTCAGGGTCGGGAAGCTGGACGAGGATGCGGTCGTTGACCATCGTCACCGGCTGCTTCGTGCCGGCCTCTTGTTTCGCCGTCCGGCGCTGCGAGGAGTTCGCCGCCATGCAACGACGGTAGTGCGGAGCGGGCCGAAAAGAAGCGCTAGCGGAGTCAGACGGGGCGGACGGCGACACCGTTCGCCGACAGGTGCGCTTTTGCCTCGACGATCGACGCTTTTTGAAAGTGGAACAACGACGCCGCCAGCACGGCGTCGGCTCCCGCCCGCGCCCCCTCGACGAGGTGGTCGAGCGTGCCGACGCCCCCCGAGGCGACGACCGGGATGTGTGTCGACTCGCACACCTGGCGGATGAGGTCGGTGTCGTAACCATCCTCGGTTCCGTCACGGTCCATCGAGGTAAGGAGGATCTCGCCGGCACCGAGCCGCTCGACGACGACGGCCCAGCTGCGCGCGTCGATGTCGGCCGGTCGCCTCCCGCCGTGGGTGTACACCTCAAACCCGGAGCGAGTTCGCTTGGCGTCGATCGAGACGACGACGCACTGTGATCCGAACCTGGCGGCGAGCTCGGCGACCAGTCCGGGCCGTTCGACGGCGGCGGAGTTCACCGCCACCTTGTCCGCTCCGGCGCGCAAAAGGTCCGCCGCGTCGAGGATGGTCCGCACCCCACCTCCCACCGTGAGTGGAATGAAGACTTCCTCTCCGGCGCGCTCGACCACCTCGATGAGGACAGCACGCTCGTCGCTCGAGGCGGTGATGTCTAGAAAGACGACCTCGTCTGCGCCCTCGGATCCGTAGCGGCGGGCGAGCTCGACGGGGTCCCCGGCGTCTTTCAGATCAACAAAGGAGACGCCCTTGACGACGCGACCCGCATCGACGTCGAGACACGGAATCACCCTCACCGTGCGCACACGGTCACCGCCTCTTCAACAGAAAGGGCACGCGAGGCGAACGCCCGCCCGATGATCACGCCGGAGAGCGCGCGCCCGCCCTTGCGAAGCGACGCGAGCGCCTCGAGGTCTGTTACCGAGGCGACACCGCCCGAGGCGTAGACCGAATGCGTCGTCGACTCGAGCGCGTCGCCGAGCCCGGCGAGATCAGGACCGGAAAGGGTGCCGTCTCTTGTGATGTCGGTGACGATCACGCCGGCGAGAGGTAGTCCTTCGATAGCGGCGATGGCGCCCTCGAGGTCGAGACGCGAACCCTCGGTCCACCCGCGCACAGCCAGCTCGCGCATAACGTGCCCGTCCACCTCGACGCGGCGGTGATCGAGGCCGAAAAAGACCCGAGCGGGAAACCGACTCGAAAGATCGGCGAGGAATCCGTCTTCCAACACGCCGGCCGTGCCGACTACGACTCGGTCGACGCCTGCTGAAAAAAGCTTCTCCGCCACCCCGAAAGTGCGGACTCCCCCGCCGACTTGGACCGGAACACCAAGCGAGGTGGCGATGGAAACGACGGCGTCGAAGTTGACGAGGCTCCCCGTCAAGGCGGCGTCGAGATCGACGACGTGCAGTCGACGCGCCCCCGACGCCACGTAGGACTCGGCGATCTCGAGCGGATCCCCGAACACCGTCTCACTCGAGAACTCCCCACGCAGCAGCCGAACCGCCTTTCCGCCTCGAATGTCGACGGCGGGTATGCACTCCATCTCACGCTGCTCCTCGAGAACCACCGTGCGAAGCGCAACGCTCGGCGAAAGCACGAAGGACGGCGAGGCCGGCTTCTCCTGACTTTTCTGGGTGGAACTGTGTCCCGAAGCAGTTCTTCTGCTCGACGATGGCGACAACGGGTTCGCCGTAGTCACAAGTCGCAACCACCGATTCGGCACAGTTTTCCTCCGGCACCGGCGCGTAGGAGTGGACGAAATAGAACCACGGCCGCTCGCTCAACCCCGAAAGCAGAACCGATTCGCGGCCCCGAACACGATCGACAACGTTCCACTGCATCTGCGGGAGCTTCTCTCGACCGCCGAGTCGGCTGATTGAGCCGGCCATGACGCCGAGCCCGGTGGCACCGGGGCTTTCTTGTGAGTCACCGAAGAGCAGTTGGAAACCGACACAGATCCCCAAAAGTGGCGTGCCAGCATCGACCGCTTCTCGCACGACGGAGTCGAGCCCGCTTTTTTGAAGCGCCTCCGCGCAGGCACCGAAGTTGCCGACCCCTGGAAGCACAACACCCGAGGCGCCTCTCGCGTCGAGCGCCGAGGTGACGAGGCGCGCTTCAGCGCCGACGTGCACCAGCGCTTTTTGGGCCGAGCGGAGGTTGCCGATCCCGTAGTCGAGGACGGCAATCACGTCTAAAGGGCGCCCTTGGTTGAAGGGATATCCGATCCCTCGACGCGCTTCGCGTCGCGAAATGCCCGGCCAACCCCTTTGAAGGACGCCTCGAGCACGTGATGGGTGTTCTTCCCGTAGCGACAAGCGACATGGAGTGTCACCGCCGCGTTGGCGACGAAGGCGCGCCAGAACTCCTCGGCGAGCTGTGGATCGAAGGGGGGCGAGCCGAGCGGTGCCGTGTCGGGCGCAAAGTCGATCTCGTAATGAAGAAACGACCGTCCTGACACGTCGAGCGCCACGTCGACGAGCGCTTCGTCGAGAGGAACCGAGACCGAAGCGAAGCGGCGGATGCCGTTCTTCGACCCGAATGCGTCGGCCACGGCTTCACCGAGCGCGATGCCTGTGTCTTCGACCGTGTGATGCGCGTCGACGTCGAGGTCGCCCTTTGCCGTGACCGACAGGTCGATGCCGCCGTGCTTTGCGAATTGGCTGACCATGTGGTCGAAAAAGGGAAGGCCTGTCGAAACGTCGATTCGCCCGTCACCGTCCAAGTCGACGATGACCGTGACATCTGTCTCGCCGGTCGTGCGCCGACGCTCCGCACGGCGAGGCGCCTGCGCCGAATGCTCCTTGTTCTCCATGCCACAGCCTCGCACGTCCGTCGCGCTGCGCCGCTCCGCGTCAGGCGGGCGCCATGTCGAACGAAGTGAGGCACTGTTCGCTGTCTTCACAGATCGACAGACGCTCGCTCAGCTCTTGCGAGTTCACCTGGCGCTCCACGTCGGCTTGCCCGAGCGCAATCGCACCGATTCTGAGTGGGCGGGAAGGTTTTCCGCCTCGGCAATCGCCGAGACGTGCTTTGCCACCCGCTCGATGCCCCGTTCGTCGACGCTGATCGTGTGCGAGTGACGCAGAAAG
>Ga0209167_10001843_pt1 | contig 12010 bp, 7 predicted proteins | sample Coa_R1_9_FD_187154 | JGI IMG/M metagenome (GOLD analysis project Ga0209167, IMG submission 187154) | Surface soil microbial communities from Centralia Pennsylvania, which are recovering from an underground coalmine fire - Coalmine... | ecosystem: Environmental > Terrestrial > Soil > Unclassified... | reverse complement strand
GATCAATCAGGCGTTGGAGCTCGATTTCGCGAAAAGAAAAGAGCGGGAGTTTGCGGACGGGCCGGAGTTGGGAGTTGCAGTGAAGACGCAATGAACCGGACGAGGAAAACGAGGCCTGGGCGGATCTGAGATCCGCCCCCTAAAGAAAGCGGGTCAGCCTGTTTTCCATTCTTGATCGGAGGGAGTCATGCCGTTTATTCGAGGGCGTTATCACGTAAATCCGATTGCGGGAGCGGCGTTGGAAGCGGCGCGTGATGCCGACGACGCTCTGGCATCGCTGCAACAGGCTGACCACGGCGACGGTGCGGGTGCCGCAGACAAGTCCAACGGAAATGCGAACACCGGTGTGGCCAAAGGGCCGATTCGTCGGGTGGAGATCGAGACGGCGGAGGTCGTGCCGTCACATTCGGGACGCGGCCAGCGTGGATTCGTTGCGCGGATTCACCGCGCCGGGAGCACGGCGGCTGACTCCTCAAATGGAGAGCAGGATTTCTTCGGCACGCCGGAGCCGAACGCTTCGGGCGGAAGTTCGAACGCGGGTGGAGGCGACTCCGGCGCAGCGCCCGAGACGCACGTGTTCTCGGATCACCAGGACCTGACGGATTTTTTGCACAAAGCATTCGAAAAGGACCGCTCGCGGTAGGACTGGTTTTCGCCACAAAGACAGGGAGATGCCCCACAACGTTCCGCCTACGCGCGGCTGAAGCTTGGCCCTTGCACCGAAAATCCATTCTTCGGCGGTTCCGTGTTGGAGCTGACCCGGTTCCTTAAGATGGGCGGCCGTGAAATTGCGGCCCCGGCCTGAACTCTCACTCCGCGGCGGCACACCGGCACAAACCCCAGCACTCGACAGAGAGGCACAATGTCCATCGACAAGAACTATGCAACAGCCGATCCGGCAATCGTTCCCGTAGAAGGACCGGCAGGGAGTTCGGTCGGAGGACGCGTGCGGGCAACAAGTGTGGCGCCACAGAACGGGGCGACGGGAGAGCGTCGAGACACGCCTGCGGGCCGCTCGCGTCTTTCTTCTGATCGCCCCGCCCTCCCTGCGACCGCGGATGACGCGCATGCATTCGGGCCGAACAACGAGCAACTGCCGGAGCGTTTGCAGGAAGCGCTGCGGCGGCTCGTTTTCCAGTATTCGTACGAATCGGAGGCGACGCGCCGGCAGGAAGTGCGGCGAATCAAGAAGGCGCACCAATTCTGGCGCGGGCTGCAGTATTTGTGGTGGAACGAGCGCGATCAGAACTGGCATCTCCCGTTCGAGCAGAAATTGATGGACAACACGTCGCTCGAAGACCTGCCGCGCTATGAATTCGTGACGAATATCTATCAGGCGTTTGGGCTGTCACTGATTTCGGTGCTGTCGCAGGATGTGCCGCGGGTGCGATTTTTCCCTTCGTCGGCGCAAGCGGAAGAGGACGTGGCGGCGGCGAAGGCGGCGACGGAAGTGGCGTCGCTTGTCGAGCGGAACAATCGTGTCGGGAACCTGATTGTCGAGGAGGCGTTCAATCTCTGGACCGGCGGCAAGGTTGGCGCGTACGTGAGGTACGTGGTCGACGGGCAGCGATTTGGGTTTCATCCGGAGACGGAAATCGACGCCAAGCAAGTCAAGGTTGGAAATGACGTTTATGTTTGCCCTGAGTGCGGGGCGGAGACTGAGCCTCAGGCGGCGCGGGCTTCCGGCAAACGGGCCGACTCCGCGACGCAAACGAAGTCGCCGCAGACCCCTTCACCTGCCACATGCGCGGAGTGTGGCGCTTTGCTGACAGAAGAGAATTTCGTTGCGGCCGAGGCCATTACGGTGCCATCGGCGCAGACCCGATTGCGCGTGCCCAACGGGCAGGAGGTGCTGACGATCGTCGGAGGGCTGGAGCTGAAAACTCCGCCGTGGGCAAACGACATGCACGAGTATCCGTACGTGCAGTGGAATATGGAGGTGCACCAGGCTCGGTTGAAGGCGGCGTACCCGCACGCCGCGGATAAGATCGGGCCGCCCGTCGCGGCAGGCGGCCAGGAATACGAACGGCTCGCGCGACTGGCGCAATCGCAGGACGGGCCGTTGACCGAGGGCGGAGATTACAACATCAACCTGGTCACGTTTCAACGCACATGGCTGAGACCGTGGGCATTTTTCGCGCTCGAGGACAAATCGCTGCGCGATGAACTGCTGCAACTCTTTCCGGATGGCGCGTACGTGGCGTTCGCGGGAGACGCCTACTGCGAAGCGCGCAACGAGAACATGGACGATCACTGGCGCGTGCTGCACGCGCTGCCCGGTGACGGGTCGAGCGGACGGCCGGCGCTGGGAGACGCGCTAATCAGCGTGCAGGAAAGGTTCAACACGCTGTCGAATTTGCAGATGGAGACGTACGAATACGGCATTCCGCCGATCTACGCGGACAGCGAGGTGCTCGACTTCGATTCGCTGCAGAGCCAGACTGCGGAGCCGGGCGCGCATTATCCGGCGCGGGCGAAACCGGGGCAGTCCCTTGCGGCGGGCTTCTTCCAGCCGGCGCCCGCGGAAGTGCCGCCCGACCTGGCGCAGCACGCGGCGGCCTTGATGGGGCCGGTAGCGCAGTTCCTGACCGGCGCGTTTCCAGCGCTGTTCGGCGGCGCGATGGTCAATAACGATACGGCAGCCGGCTATGCAATGGCGCGCGATCAGGCGATGGGCCGGATTGGGCTGGTCTGGCGGCGAATGAAATTCTTTCACGCGGATGTGATGCAGCTGGCGGTGGACTGTTTCCGGAAGAACCGGCCGACCGATGTGGAGGTGACGCTGCTCGGAGCGGGATCCGCGTTTGAATCAAAATGGATCCGGCTTGCGGACTTGAAAGGAAATCTCTTCAGCTATCCCGAAACGGACGAGCAGTACCCGACGCTCTGGGCTCAGCAACGGTCGGTGCTGCTGCAACTGATGTCGAGCCCGGACGCACAGATCCAGGCGATGTTGTCGCATCCGGAGAATGTCGCGCTGGTGAAGCGGCTGATCGGGCTCGAGGAGTTGATTGTTCCGAACGAGGAGTCGCGGACAAAGCAGTATCGCGAAATCGCGCAACTGGTTGGGGAAACGCCTGTAGTGAAACGAGACGACCAGAGCGGGGTCGAATTGATGCTGCCGAGCATCGTGCCGGACGAGTTCGCGGACAATCACGCGATCGAACTGGAAGTTTGCCTGCGGTGGTTCTCGTCAGACGCGGGGCAGGTGGCGAAGATCGAGGCGCCGGCAGGGTACGCAAACGTAAGGGCGCACGCACTGTTCCATCGCGATTACTTGAGGAAGCAGCAGCAACCGCCGCAGGGAATGGCCTAGGCTTTTGAAGCACGAGGCGCGGCGAAAGCGAGCAAACGGTTCAGAGTGTGCGTTCGATGGAGTCTTTGTGAACGCGGGCGCCATAGGCGGTGCGCTCGGCCGGGGGCGGAGCGACGAGGCGAATGACATTCAGGAGACGGTCGGGAACGTAGGGCATGGTCATGCAGATGACAGCTCCAAGCTCGCGGCTTGCGGCGTAATCGACGGGCTGCGCCGACTTCGTGAGCAGGACCACGGGCACGTGCTGCAGGCGCTCGTTCTTCCTCACGATGAGGCAGAGATCGTGGCCGCTGATGTCCGAGTTTTCTTCGGCCGTGACGAAGACCACCGGGATCGTAGTCTTCAGCACATCGAGAGCAGCTCGCGCCGTGGAAACCACGACGACGGTGTAGCCGTCGCGCTGGCAGAGACTGCGCAACTTGTCGGCCATCGAGGGGTCCGGTTCGATGGCGAGAACCACCGCCGCAGGCCTTTCCTGTTCGGGCTTTGCTTTTCCGGCGGCGTGTCCTGCCTTTGCAGCGCTTTTTGCGGTTGCGAATTGCAGACCTATTCCGAAAAGCGCCTCGCCGTTTGCGAAGACGCGCACAACCTCGGCCCGCTGAGCCTGGTTCAGAGCTGAAGGTCCGGTCGAGTAGGGAAACGTGACCTCCAGAGGCTGCCCTTTCCAATATCCGGAATGGGACGAGACGAAGAGCAGGCCGTCGCGAGAGACGTCGACAGTCTTGCAGACCTCCTCAAATGGCGTTGGAGAGTCGACGGCGCGAACACGAACCTGGGCAGAGAGTTTGGCGCGGCGGCGGCGACGGCGTTCGATGTCCGCCGGTGCGGAAGGAGCAAGCTTCTGATGCTCGACTTCAGTCACGGCGCCGGACGTTCTGCTCGTGCTCACAAAACCACCTCAATTCCGGCGATGAGTCGGGCCAGGAAGTGCCGGAAAGCAATCTTGTGATTAGAGTCGCAAATAAAGAGCGGGCGCGGAATAGTACGTTCTTCCGAATTCGAGAAAAAGTGACGAATGACGCAACAGAGCGCGAATCGCTTGCGCTGAGCGGCAGAGGCGCGGTTCAGGAACAAAAAGCGAACGAATGGCACGGAGGCAAGGCATGAGTTTGGCCATGGAACACGGTGTGAGCGAAGCGCGTGGGACTGCGGACGGAGCAGCCAAGAAGAACGAGGCTCGGACAGCTTCTGGGCGGCCCGGCAATCGTACGGCGGCGTCCGCCGCTCCGACGGACGATGAGATCCTGGGTCTTGCCACTGCGGCGAAGAGCGCGCCGGGCGATGGGCAGAGCGGCTTCGACTGGGAAGATTCGAGCGGTGATCGCATTCCCAACAGAACGGATCAAGGCGAGACGACCGAAACGCAGCCTGAAGCTCGGAGCTTGGAAGGCGCGCTTCAGGCGAATCCGGAACTGAAACAGGCTTGGGAGGATGTGCAGGCATACCGCGAGTCGTTCCGAACCCCGGCTGAGGCGCGTGCTGCGACCGCGTCTTTGGCCGATCTGGCACGAATGGATGCGCTGTTCTTCTCCGGACGGCCAGCGGATCATGCGGAGCTGGCGAGGGCCGTTGCTTCGCTTGACCCGGCTGCATTCCGGTCTCTCGCGCGAGTGATGTCTGAGGTTGCCAATGAAGGGGCGGCCCGTTCGGATCCTTCGGGCGAGAGAGCGGAATCTCACGCGAAGCCGGCCGGGAATGACATGGCTGCAGAGTTGCCCAGTGGATCCATCGAATCTCGCGCGAGTGGCAACGCGAACCGAGTGGATCCGCCGGAGCGCACAACCGTGCAGAATGCGGATCGCGCGGGACATCGGACTGAGCGCGGCATCACACCGGGGCAAGAAGCGTTTTTTCATTCAGCGAACGAAGCCGCCGTGCGCGCGGTAGTTGATGCGATTGAATCGCAAGTCGAACGCCTGCTGCCGGAGGAAATTTCGAAGGGATCGCGGAACCGGCTAATCGGGGAAATTTACCGTGAACTGGATACGAGCTTGCGGTCCGACAGGCAATTCGCGCACCAGGCGCGCGAGGCGTTCCGTTCGGGCGCGCTGGACGAGGATCATAAGCGAGCGATCGTAGCGCTGGTGAACAATCGCGCGCGGCAGGCGCTGCCCGGCGTGGCAAGGCGCGTCCTAAACGAATGGACGACCGCGATTGTAGCGGCGAATCAGGACCGCCGCGCGCGGCAGCGTGCGGCCGAACGGCGCGTCGATATCGCGGGTTCCGGGCGAACGGGAAACGACGGCGTGCGGCCGATGACGCCGAAGGACATCAACTACGCCCGAATGTCGGACGCGGACATCTTGAACTTGTAAGGCCGCCTGCCGCAGCCAAAATTCCATAAAAAGATCCCGCAGCTCCGAAGATTCCGACACCGACCCATACGCACCGCTGAATTCTTCCACTCACGTCCGAGGAGGACACCCGCAGGACATTCGCGCTTTCGACGTTTCGCGCGAGTGACGTTCGCACGCAAGGAATCCAGTCCAAGGGAGAACCAACCGACATGGCACAAATGCAGAATGCACAATCCGTCGCATTGCAACTCGAAAAAGTTCGCGACAAGCTCCCGCTTCTCTACGAGCGTGACGACATCCTGTTGACGATGATTCAGCAGCGCGGAGACGTGGAGCGCGTGAGTTCGCGCAACATGCGTCTTCCGTTGCAAATCCGTCCCGGGGGCAAAGCGGGCCTGGCGAATATGGACGGCGGCGACCTGGGCCGCGGTTCCGGAACAATCTACGACGTCGCGCAGGTCACGCCCGTATTCTTCCGGCACGCGGTGGAGATCACGAAGCTTGTCGAATACGCGAGCAACGCACCGGAGAAGTCGATCGAAAACGCGGCTAAACGGGAAGTGAAGAGCGCGATGGCGCAATTCCGGTCGTTTCTCGACAAGGTGATGCAGACGAACGGCAACGGCGTCCTCGGCACGATCAGCTCGATCACGACCAGCGGGCTGCCGTCCGGGGTCGCTGCGCAGTTCACGATGGCAAAGCCACCCGGGGCGCAACTCTTCTACTACAACCAGACCGTCCAGGTGTACGATCCGACGCTCACCACAAACCGCGGCTCAGCGAACGTGCTGCTCGTCGATCCATTCAATTCGCTAGTTCAAGTCGACAGCCTGCCTTCGGGCACAAGCGCCAACGACGTGGTCGTGCACGACGGCCTGACCGGCGGGCAGCCGACGTCGTTGTTCGGAATCCTCTACCACCAGACGAACGCGACAACGGGAACGTGGCTGAACCTGAATCGCTCCACGTATCCGGTCGAGCTCGCGACTCCCGCCGTGAACGCGAACAACTCCGCTCTCACGCCGGCGGCCGTCCGCCTTGCGATCAACAAAGTGCGGAAGTCGTTGGGCTCGAACCAGGTGAGCAAACTCATCGCCTACACGTCGCTTGAGCAGGAGCACCAGTGGGAACAGCTCGGTGTGACCATCTCGCAGATCATCAAAGAGGGCGCAGGCGGGCGCGCGAGCGACCTCGATTTGCTGTTCACCGGCGACAAATCCATGGCGGGCGTGCCGATCAAGTCCAGCATCAACGCGAATGCTTCGCGCGTGGACTTCCTTGACCTCTCGCACTGGGGGCGCGCTGTCATGCAGGACATCGATTTCTACGATGTCGGCGGGCAAACAGTGTTTCCGATTTACGGCGCGAGCGGCGGCCTGGCTTCCGCGTACATCTTTTACTTCGTCACGGGATTCCAGGTGTGGAACGATTCGCCGCGCTCAGGTGCCTACATCAGCAATCTCGCGATTCCGACTGGATACTAGGCCAGGCGCGCGAAGAACTGAGCCGGCGGGAGGTCCGTACAACCGCCGGTTTGATTCGTGCGCGAAACAGCGCGATCGCTGGGCGGCGATCCTCCTCGCTGCCCAGCGTTCCTGTTTTAACTTCCTCGCAAATACGAATTCCCGTGATTCGAGTAACACGCGAAACACATGAGGCTCCGCCCGGAGTTCAGCGACGACTGGCGCAAGCCGGCGGCTTGAATCGGTTTGCTGAGCCAAATTTCCGGGTCGTTTGGGGAGGCTCGCGCCTCACCTGGATTGGCGGCCGGTGGAGTGACCGCAACGACCACGGCACGGTGGTCCGCGAATGCGTAGAGCTTCGGCGGGTGCCAAAATATTTTCCAACGAACCGCTGGCACGTAGAACGCTGGATGCCACCTGAGGCTTACGGATCACCGGAGATGTGGTGGGCGCAAACGCTCGAAACACAAAACGGCATTCGGGTGGCGACGCTCGGCCCGTATCCCTCCCGAGGAGAGTACGAGCATTGCTTCACGCTGCAGAGCGCCTCAGGCGAATTCATTCCGCTTTCGCCTGCCGCATGCGACGGGGTCGCGCGGGCGGTCGAATGGGCGCGGCGATTGCCTCGTGCCGCGAGCCGTGAGGCGTTGGCTGTTCGCGAGTCGCGGCGGGAACGAGAATGGGACCGAAAAGCGGACGATCTTCTCGAGGATTTGATCCCGGCGATTTCACCGAGCGCGTAGGGCGGCGGAGAGGGTCACGAATGAACGAACCACGCAAGTTCGCGCGTCAACAGAACTCAAATGAAAGGAACGAAACGTGAACACGGCAATGATTGAGCGGGGAAGCGGCGCAACGTCGGGTGGTATGCGGTCCAAAGACGATACAGCCGCAACAGTATCGATCGGCTCGATCTCCGATCAGGATTGGTATGTCTCGCGAACGCACGGCATCTACCACATTCCGGCCTGTCCGAAGGGCGAGCTGTATGCGCTTCTGCTGATTACGTCGCGAAGCGATGCTCTGGACCTGGGAGACAATCGCCGGTTCCCGTTCACGATCTCGGCGCGCGAGATCGCGGACGATCTCCTGCAGGATCTGCACGACCACGGAATCTTCATCTGCGCCGGCGCACGTCCCACCACGGACGAACTGGAGAGAGCGCGGGCTCGGCGCGATTCCTTCTACCACCGGCTGATTTTCGAGGCGGACACGATGTGGGCGCGCGGGCATTCCTTTCGCGAAATCTCCGACATGCACCGGCGGGCGGCAATCGTGCTGGGTGTGGAGCGCGAATGGGCCTATGTGCCCATACAAATGGCCGATTGCCCGGCGTGTGGAGAAAAGGTCAAGCCGGGCGTCGCGGTATGCCGGCATTGCGGCGCAATTCTCGATGAGGAAAAGGCGGCCAAGCACGGACTCACCAAAGCCTCCGTCGCAACCGGGAATTCTGCCATCCCAAAGAACGTCGCGGGACCTGCGAATGCGGCGCCCCGACCATTCACCCCGAATGCTTCCGGCGCGGCGCCTCAGTCTGCCAATAATTCACGCAAACAGTGAGGAACCACTGATGACAAGCGCGAATCAGCGAGCCTTTATTCGAGTCTCCGTACTGTTGGGAATGGCAGCCTGTCTTGCCATGGCTCCGAATGTGGCATTCGGCCAGGGCTCGCGCAAGGACGACATCGTGCTGAGCGCTTCGGGCCATCCCATCGCCGGCGCGACCATTCGCGTTTGCCAGGCGGGCGCAACGGGAACTCCGTGTAACCCCCTGGCGACGATCTATAGCGATGCGACGCTGACCGCCACTGCTTCAAACCCGTTCCAGGGCGACGGGATCGGGAACTATCATTTTTATGCACCGGCCGGCCGCTACATGGTCCAGATCACCGGCACGGGAATCACGGGAACGCGGACGTATCCCGATGTGATTCTAGCCCCGGACGTATCTTCGTCGGGCGCGGGCAACGATATCTCGGCATTCGGGCTGACGTTGGGGGGAAACCTGACGGTCGGCGGCAACGCAACGATCGACGGCACGCTGACCACCGCCAACTTCAATCCGGGAACATTCACACCTTCTTCGCTCAGCGTTTCTGGAAACGAAACTGTGGAGGGGCCCCGACCGCGCGCAGACGTAACGGCATATGGCGCGAAGGGCGACGGCGCGACCGACGACACGGCGGCGATTCAGGCAGCGATCAATGCGGTGTGCGCGTACGGCATAGCGCAGAAGCCGACGCTGTTCTTTCCGCCCGGCTGGTACATCGTCTCGCAACCGCAAGGAGGGGCAAGCAATACAGCGCCGATCTTCACCGGCTGGTGTTCGCACCTGATGATTCAGGGTTCGGGTGGAAACGCGGAAGCGCAGTTCGCGATGTCCCCCATGAGCCGCATCCTTGTCAGCAAGGGCGCGAATCCGGGGTCGGGGCCTGTGTTCGAGCCGACGGCTGCAGCGGGAAGCAGATCGGTCATTCGAGATCTCAGCATCGACGCGTACAACCAAGCCGTTTACCTCATGGGGACAAGCACTGAGGCCCTGAACGGATTCACGTTCGATGATGTGTGCCTGAGCACGCAGGCCACCGGCGACACGGATAATGTACCGCTAAAGATATCGCAGGTGTTGCAGGCGAGTTTCCAGGGCGGCTGCATCCAAGCGGCTACCGGGAGCCTGGACGACGTGCTGATTATCGGCGCGGATTTCGGCGGGACGGAGACGCAGCCTTCCGGGTTGCTCTTTTTCGACGGCACGGGCGGCAACTTCTGGATCGGCTCGGGCATTCACTACGACCAGCGCGTGAACACGTGCTGCTCGGGCCCCGGGAACATCCACGTGAAGAACATTCTCGTGGAGGATCCGACGCAGGCGATTTTTCGCGTGACGAATTCGACCGGCAATCCCGGCTCGGCAGCGATGCCGATCTTCAGCGATTTGGATCTGGAGAATTTCAGCGGCTCGGACGGGGTTGCGCCATCCGTGGTGAATTTCAACTCGAGCGGGTCGCAGTTGATTGGGCTGCACATGAAAGGATCTTCAGGCTCGGGAGGGCCGAGCACCTTTGCGGCGGTGGTGATACAGGCGGGAACGATTTCGAATTGCGATATCCGGGGTGGAGGGGTGGGGTTCGGCGCGACGAACGTGGTGGACGGAAGCGGAAACCTCCTTGGGGACTGTACGGGCCAGAGCGCGACAGGGCTGGTATCGACGGTCAACGCGACGAATCTGAACCGACTGCGCAGCGATCAGGGCCCGTACACCGACGGATCGTCGCTGGAGGGATTCGCGGCCGGAAACGGCTTTGCATCGTTGAATATCGACCCGACGCAAGGACTGATGTTCGGGCAAGGGACGACGTATGGATACAGCGCGCAGGTCTATCAGACGACAGCGGGGAGCGTGGATTTTGGGTTTCCCAGCACGCTTCCACCGACCAACGTGACCGGGTCGGCCACGACAGGGGGCACGCTGGCTGCGGGGACTTACTACTACTTCATTCGCAGCACGGCGAACTCCTCCTGTACCTCGATGTCGGCTCCTTCGCTGGGAACAGCGGCGATCGTGCTGAGCGGGTCGAATAACGCTGTGGCGCTAACCTGGACCCCGGCCGCCGCCGGCGCCGGGACGAATGCCGGCTACTGCATCTTTCGCGCGACGGGAACGCCGCAACTGTTCAGCCCCGCTGCACAGTATTTCAGCGCCTTCATCGCGGGCTCTGGGACGACCAGCTTCACGGACACCGGCAGCGGGTTCGGCTGCTGCAACCAAACGGCGCCTTATAACACCATGCAGTCCGTGCACCGCTTCACGACGACTTCTCTTGGCGTCAACACGACGAATCCGCAATTCAATCTTGACGTCAACGGCACGGCAGCGGTGAACTCGCTGAACTCGGTGCAAAAGGCCGAGAGATTTGCGGGTGCGGACGCCGCAGCGAAAATCAATGCATGTCTCACCGCGGCGTCGACCAGTTCCGGACTGTGCGACGCGCGCGGGCTTACAGGTCAGCTCACTGCGTCATCGCACATCACCGTTCCGACCGGAACGACGCTGCTGTGGGGGCAGGCGCAACTCACGATCAACGACGCCACCACGAAAGACGCGATCGAGTTGGGCGGCGACGGAGCATCTGTGATCGGTTATCAGGAGACGGGGCAGGGAACCGTGCCGCGTCCGGATGGATCGGGCTACGTCGCATGCGGGATCGCGGGATGCACGACGGTGGACAATCCCAGCGAGGGCACACGAAACGTCGATTGGGTCCACATTCAAGGCATGTATCTGCTGGCTACAGGGGCGAGCTCCACGGTGCTCAATCTTTCGAGCGTCGGGCACGCCGATGTGGAAAACAACAGGTTCATCCTCGGCGCCGGCGGGAGCTCGTACGGAATCTACGGCAACACGTCGACCGGAAACCAGGATTCCACAAACTCGCTGATCAAGCACAACGAGTTCGATCCTGAATCGCAAAACGACGTTTGCTCGTACCTGGCGGGCATTTTCAATTCAATCGTATTCGAGCAAAACTCGTGCTACCTGCCCGCCGCAAACACCGGGACCCAGGGATTCGTTCTCGCCAAAGACACCAACGGGAATTATCCGGATAACGACGAGTTCTATGGTAACGATTGCGAGGCCGCGAGCGCGTCGTTCGGGCAGATCTGCTTCAATATCATCGGCGCGCAGAGCGTCGTCATCGGACCCAACAACCGCTGCGAGAACGTCTACAACTGCTTCCAGTTCCCGGCCGATGGCTCGGCCGTGGGCATTCACCTGCTCGATCCATACATCTCGCTTTCGTCCAATACGGTGATCAAACCCAACGAGCCCGCCGCGGCGATGATGGCCATCGACAACAACGGGCACAACTGGCAGCCGTCCATGCATTTCGGCATGAACGATCTCGCCGGTCCCGATCTTCTGGGAAATGCCG
>Ga0209167_10001839_pt1 | contig 12016 bp, 11 predicted proteins | sample Coa_R1_9_FD_187154 | JGI IMG/M metagenome (GOLD analysis project Ga0209167, IMG submission 187154) | Surface soil microbial communities from Centralia Pennsylvania, which are recovering from an underground coalmine fire - Coalmine... | ecosystem: Environmental > Terrestrial > Soil >... | reverse complement strand
CGCCGCCCACGCTCCCGCACGGAAAGATCTTGACGAAATCCGTTCCGGCCTTCCACGCCGCCACGACTTCATTGGGAGTCAGTCCGCCCGCCATCGTGAGTTTATCGAGCTTCTTCGCAAGTTCAATCGTGTCGGGATCGAGGATCGGGCTCACCAGAAACTGAGCCCCGGCATCGAAGCACTGGCGGGCCGTCGCAGCATCCAGCACCGTCCCGGCGCCAATCAGTACATCCCGGGGCGTCGTTTGGGCTAACTCACGGATCGCGTCCAACGCATCCGGCACCGTCATCGTAACTTCCACAATCGGGATGCCCCCGGCGCACACGGCACGGGCGGCCGCCATCGCCTGCTCCTTCGATGGCGCCCGCACCACCGGGACGATTCCGACGTCGACAATCCTGCGGCGAACTTCGTCCCGTGTCATCCAGCTCCTGTCATCGGCCTTTGTGGGGCCAGCGCTTCGGCGCTGCCGTCGAGCTTCCGCTCGACGCCGCTTCGTGTGTACCTATCTCTCGATCCGAGCCGCGCCACCCGACATGCACTTCAAAACTTCCTCCAGCGTCGCCATGCTCGTATCGCCAGGCGTAGTCATCGCCAACGCCCCATGCGCGGCGCCGCAATCGACCGCCCACTGTGGCGATTGACCGCGCAGAATCCCGTAGATCAGCCCCGAAGCAAATGCATCGCCGCCGCCTACACGATCGTAAATCTCAAGATCGTTGCGCTGCGTCGCCGCATAGAACGACCCGCCCGCATAACAAATCGCGCCCCAGTGATTCCTCGTTGCGGTGATCGCGCTTCGAAGCGTCGTGGCAACCACCTGAAACGGAAATTCCCGCACCACGCGCGAAATCATTTCCTCGAATCCCTCGCCGAGCTCAAATCCCAGCGCCACGGAAAAGTCCTCCTCATTCCCGATCATCACGTCCACCAGCCCCGCCAAACGGCGGTTCACCTCCTGCGCTCGCGTCTTGCCTCCGATGTCCTGCCACAGCGATGGCCGGTAGTTCAGATCGTAGGAAATCACCACGCCATGCTTCTTCGCGGAAGACATGGCCTCCCATGCCACATCCGGCGTCGACTCGGACAGCGCGGCAAAAATCCCGCCGGTGTGAAACCACCGCGCGCCCCACTTGCCGAAGATCTGGTCCCAGTCGATTTCTCCCGGCTTCATCTGTGAGGCGGCGCTGTGCCCCCGATCCGAACAACCGGCCGGCGGGCGAATTCCAAATCCGCGCTCCGTAAAATTCAACCCATTGCGCACCTTGCGGCCGATCCCGTCATACTTCACCCACCGGATCAGCGACGAATCCACTCCGCCCTGGTAGATCAGATCCTGCAGCAGCGCGCCCACGGAATTCTCGGCAAACGCCGTCACGACGGCCGTATTCAGGCCGAAGCATCGCCGAAGTCCGCGCGCGACGTTGTATTCGCCGCCGCCTTCGGATACCTGGAACGACCGGGTGGTCGCGATGCGACGATCGCCGGGATCGAACCGCAGCATCACTTCGCCCAGCGCAATGAAATCCCAACGGCAGGAGCCTTGTGGACGGATCGAAAGGCTCATACAAGTGCGGCCGGTGTCAGCTTCGGCGACAGAATATGAATCAGCCCCAGCGCGATCAGGTAGGTTGACCCTGCCAGCACGAATACTGGAACATAGCTGCCCGTCAACTGCAGAAGAAAACCCGTAAACGTCGAAATCAGCATCCCTCCAATCGCTCCTCCGAAGCCCCCCATACCCACCACGGACGCCACCGCATGGCGTGGGAACAAGTCCGGCACGAGCGTGAAGAGATTCGCCGACCATCCCTGATGAGAAGCCGCCCCGAGACCCAGCAATGCGACCGCAGCCCACACGCTGCGAACATTTGCCGCAAAGACGATGGGAGTGACCGTAATCGCGCAGATGAGCATAGCCGTTTTTCGCGCCCGGTTCAGGCTCCATCCGTGCTTCATGAATGTCGATGCGAGCCAGCCTCCCACGATGCTGCCGGCATCGGCCATCAGATAAATCGCCACCAGCGGCGGCCCGAGCGCGATCAGGCTGAGCCCATGCTGGCTGTTGAGAAACTTCGGCAGCCAGAAAAGCAGGAACCACCAGACCGGGTCGGTGATGAACTTGCCCGCAATAAAGACCCACGTCTGCGGGAGCGCGAGCAGTTGCGCGGCGGGAATCTTCGCAGTCGGCGCCTCGGGTTCGGCCCCGAACTCACGCGGCCGTCGATACATCGTGAGCCACGCGATGAGCCATGCCGAACTGAAAATGCCGGTGAACAAAAACGCGAATCGCCATCCCAGTTTGACGGCAATCCACGGCACCATCAGCGGCGCCACAATGGCCCCGACATTCGAACCCGCATTGAAAATCCCCGTCGCCAGCGTGCGTTCTTTGCGAGGAAACCACTCCGACACCGCCTTCAGGGCTGCCGGGAAATTCCCCGACTCCCCCAACCCCAGCACGAACCGCGCAATACCGAATCCCAGTGCCGTGTGGACCAGCGCGTGCCCCATGGCCGCGAGACTCCACACTCCGATTGCCACCGCATAGCCGACTCGCGTTCCGAAACGATCGATGAACCGGCCCACCCCAAGCAGCCCCAGCGCATAAGCCGCCTGAAACGCCGTTACGATGTAGCCGTATTGAATTTCATTCCATCCGATGATCGACTGCAACTGTGGCGCAAGCACGCCGAGCACCTGGCGATCCACGTAGTTGATGGTGGTCGCGCAGAAGAGGAGCGCGCAGATCCGCCATCGGTACCTGCCGAGTGCCCCGGAGACGCCGGTCGATGCCGTTTCTTGCCAAATTTCGGGGCGGGCAATCACTCAGGTTCAACGATACAACAAAGTGTGAAAATGGGCTTTGCCGACAATCGCCGATCAGGTCCGGGACGTACTCGACACCACCGATTTCATTGACATCCACACGCACCTTTTCGCGCCAGAATTCGGCGGCCTCGGCCTGTCGGGCATCGACGAACTTCTGACGTATCACTATCTCGAAGCTGAGCTCTTTCGCTTCGGTACCATCTCACCCGACAGGTACCTCGCGCTCAACAAAATCCAGCGCGCGGATACTGTCTGGCGGACCCTCTTCCTCGACCACTCTCCGCTCTCTGAAGCAGCCCGCGGGGTCGTCGCCGTACTGCATGCATTCGGCCTGCCCACTGCATCGCCATCGCTCGATCCCATTCGGCAGTTCTTCAGAGAACAGAAGCCGGAAGACCATCTCTCGAACGTTCTTCGCCTGGCCGGAATCAGCTCTGTCGTCATGACCAACGACCCGCTGAATCCGAACGAAGCGCACTTGTGGTGCGACGGATTCCGCTTCGATCCGAGATTTCTCCCCGCGCTGCGTCTGGACCGAATCCTCAACGACCCTTCTCAACTGCGCGCGGATCTCGAAGTGCGGCATCTCCTCGACGATTGGGTCAGGCGAATGCGTCCCGTCTACATGGCCGTGTCCCTGCCGGATTCATTCGAATTCCCCGCCGCGGACCAGCGAACCGGGATTCTCATGAACGCCGTTCTCCCCGCCTGTCGCGCTTTCAACATCCCGCTCGCGCTCATGATCGGTGTGCGCCGCCAGGTGAATCCGGCCATCGGGCTCGCCGGTGACGCATCGGGCCGCGCCGACATGCGCGCGATCGAAGCGCTCTGCCGCGACTACCCCGAGAACCGCTTTCTGGTAACGGTCTTAAGCCGCGAAAATCAACACGAGCTGTGCGTCTATGCGCGAAAGTTCGCGAATCTGATCCCATTCGGCTGCTGGTGGTTTCTGAACAACCCCTCCATGGTGGAGGAGATCACGCGCGAGCGTCTCGAAATGCTCGGAACGACGTTCATTCCGCAGCACTCGGACGCGCGCATTCTCGAGCAACTGATCTATAAGTGGCGAAACACGCGCCGCACGCTGGCGCCCGTTCTGGCGAAAAGCTATGAACTGTTGCTGGAAGACGGCAGGGCGGTTACGCGGACCGATATCGAACGCGATGTCACCCGTTTGTTCCGCGGCAACTTCCTATCCCCGCGAATTCACGCCTGAAGCCAGATACCCGCCGTCGACCGCAATGCACTGGCCCGTCAGAAAACTTGCGCCGTCCGAGGCCAACAGCACCGCCGCGCCAATCAGCTCTTCGGGATCGCCGAAACGGCCCATCGGCGTCCTCATCAATATCTCGTCTCCCCGCGGCGTCCCCACAATCAACGCACGATTCAACTCCGTGGGAAATACGCCCGGCGCAATAGCGTTCACGCAAATACCGTCGCGCGCCCACTCGCAGGCCAGGCTTTTCGTCAGCGAGAGAAGCGCCGACTTCGAAGCCGAATACGCCGCCACTTCATGGAACGCGAGAAACGATCCCAGAGACGCGATATTCACCACGCGTCCCTTGCCCCCGGATTTCAACGGCTCATAAAAGCTCTGGCACGCCCGCAGAACACCGGTCAGATTGGTATCGAGAATCGAAGTCCATTCCGCCTCGCCGATCGCCACCGTCGGCTTCTTCAACGTATGCCCGGCGGCATTCACCAGAATGTCGACGCACCCGAATTTTTCGAGCACAGCATCACGCAACGCATCGATGGACTCGCGGCTGGAAGCGTCGGCGGGATGAACCAGCGTGCGGCGGCCCGATTCTTCAATCTCGCGGCAAACTTCCTCCAGCATCCTGCGCCGCCGCCCCGAGGGAATCACATCCGCGCCATGCCGGGCCAAACCAACAGCCAATGTCCTGCCGATCCCGGAAGTCGCGCCAACCACCACGGCCACACGTCCGGTCAGATCGAAAATATTCCGCATGTTAGTGTCCTGAGTTTGAAATTCATTGAATAAGTCCGCCTTGTGGGGCGGTCCCCCGGACCGCGGCCGACGCCCTCGTCGGCCTGGCCTGAGAGCCGGACCAGGGGGTCCGACGCGGACGGGGGCGTCCGCCCCACAGGCGACATCAGATCGGTATTGCCGGGGTGCGATCATCTGCCGGATCCGCCCACCGGTCGTTCGGCACAATCGGAGCCCAACCCGGACGCAGCGGATCCTGATCGTAAGGATAACCGCCCAACCGTCGGTACAGTTCGCTGTACTCCGCGAGCTTATCGCGATTCAAGCGGACTCCGAGCCCCGGTCCCGCAGGCACACCGATCATCCCGTTCTCATACCGCATCAGTCCGCCTTCGATGATGTCATCGGTGAGGTGATGATAATGGGCGTCGGCGGCAAACGAGAGGTTGGGGATCACAGCGCCCAGATGCAGCATCGTCGCCAGCTGAATTCCCAGTTCGCCCGAGGAATGCACCGCCACTCCAAGCTGAAACGCCTCGCAAATTCCCGCTGCTTTTACGCACGCCCGAATACCACCCCAGAACGTCGTGTCGAGCAGAATCACATCGACAGCCGTGTCGAGCGCGTTCGCCGCCAGTTGCTCGAAATTGACCACCACTGTATTGGTAGCGAGAGGAATTCGCGTCATCTGGCGCGTACGCCGCATTCCGTTCAGGCCGAACACCGGGTCTTCGAGGTAATCATTGCGCAAACCCTCTATCGCCTGGCTGAATCGGATCGCCTGCTCGGCCGACCACACACCGTTGGGATCGAATCGCAGCGAATCGCCCGGGAATGCCGCCGCCAGCGCGCGATAGGCCTCCAACTCATAGTCCGGATGAAACACGCCGCCCTTGAGTTTGTGAGTTGTAAAACCGAATCGCCGCTTGAACTCACGCGTCGTCTCCACCAACTGGTCGACCGTTCTGACTTCACCTCCACCGGTCGCCGGACTGGTATACCGAAAGAAGCAGTACGAAGCGAAAGGCACGCGATCCCGCAGGCGTCCGCCGAGGATGTCGCAAACTGGAACGCCCCACGCCTGCCCGAGGATGTCGAGACACGCGAATTCCAACGCAGCGAGGATCTGTGTCCGGTTGTTATATAGCGATGCCGTCGGGTTCGAAATGCGAAACCGCATCTCCTCGATCCTCGCGGGATCGTGCCCCACCAGATAGCTCTTCATCGCACGAAATGCAGCCTCGGCGGATTCGCCGCCTCCGCCCATCTCACCCAGACCGACGATGCCGTTGTCGATCTCCACTTCAACGATGGTCCTCACGAATCGGCCCCAATGGCATCCGTTCGCATGGCGCAAAGGAGCTTCCAGCGGGACAGTCACGGTGGTCGCACGGATGTCCCTGATTCGCATAATTCGTTTCATCCTATAACAGTGCCGGCGCGTGACGCGCGATAATCAAGGTACGCGATGCTGAAATGGCCTGACGTGCTGGTCCTTGCCAAAAACGGGAATCCGGCACCCGATCACACGGTAGTCAAGACGGAAGCGGAGTGGCGCAGGCAACTCAGCCCGGAGGAATATCACGTCACCCGCGAGGCGGGTACCGAGCGGCCATTCAGTTCGGAAATGTGCAGCCTTTTCGAACCGGGGATCTACGCCTGCCTCTGCTGCGAAACCGTTCTTTTCGATGCGTCGGAGAAATTCGAATCCGGCACTGGCTGGCCATCGTTTACCCAGCCGCTGGCGAGCAACGTGATTGCGTATCGCTTTGACGGACCCGCGTTTTTAAAACGGGTCGAAACGGTGTGCAACACCTGCGAGGCGCACCTCGGACATGTGTTTCCGGATGGCCCACCTCCCACCGGCCTCCGATACTGCATGAACGCCGTTGCTCTCAAAAAAGTGTAGAATAACGGCCTGGTTCATACTTCCGTCAGGGAGAGTCCCCATGTCGCGATCGTTCGCACTGAAATTTACGCTGCTGTCGTTTATCACGCTCGCAGCCGCTTCGTATGCCGCGGTTGACGTCTCCGCCACCAACAATCTGCCGAATCCGTATCATGCGGTCGAGAACTGGGCGCAGCTCCCGGCCGGCATGCAGTGGGGGCAAGTTATCGCCGTGAAACCGGATGCCCATGGAAACCTCTGGGTGTTTCACCGCAGCGAGCCTCCCATTCTCGAGTTCGATGCGTCCGGCAAATTTCTGAAAAGTTTCGGCGCGGGAATGTTCGTGCAGCCTCATGGCCTCGAAATCGATCGCGACGGCAACGTTTGGACCACGGATCAACAGGCGAAAGACGGCAAAGGCCAACAGGTGATCAAGTTCAGTCCCGAAGGAAAGGTTCTGATGACCCTCGGAAAAGCCGGCGTTGGCGGCCCAGGGCCCGACACCTTCAACGGACCCTGCGACGTGGCGATTGCGCAAAACGGCGACATCTTCGTCGCCGACGGACACGGCGGCGATACCAACGCCCGCGTCGTGAAGTTTTCCAAAGACGGAAAGTACATCAAGGAGTGGGGCAAGAAGGGCACCGGTCCCGGCGAGTTCGACACGCTGCACAGCATGGCGATGGATTCGAAGGGACGCTTGTTTATCGCCGATCGGGGCAACAGCCGTATTCAGATCTTCGATCAGGACGGCAAGTTCATCGCTGAGTGGAAGCAGTTCGGCCGGCCGAGCGGCCTCTACATCACGAGGAACGATACGTTGTATTCGGTCGATTCGCAGTCGGACGACAAGACCAACCCGGGCGTCAAACGCGGCATCCGGATCGGCAGCGCCAGGGATGGCAGCGTGAAGGTATTCATTCCGGATACATCAGCGAATCCAGCCGTAGCACTGGCAGAAGGAGTGAGCGCCGATGCCAAAGGCGACATCGTCTACGCGGCAGGCGTCAGTTCGATGGCGCTGCACAAGTTCGTGAAGTAGTGACTAAACGCTGGTCCGGATATTGCCCTTCTTCGCGTTCCGAATAATGTGGTCGGCCGCGCGGAATGCCAGCGCCTGAATCGTCATCGTTGGGTGATTGCGGCCGCCCGTTACGAAACTGCTGCCGTCCACAATATACAGATTCGGCACGTCGTGGGCTTTGTGGAATTTATCGACCACAGATGTCTTCGGGTCGTTGCCCATCCGGCAGGTACCGCGATTATGCGCACCGCCGCGCGTGTCGTTGATCGGAGGCGCCCACACCTTCTTCGCGCCGGCTGCCTCCAGGATCTCAATAGATTTCTTCCGGAAGAACTCCATGTTCTTGAAGTCGTCGGGATGGCTCGTCAACGTGATGCGCATCGCCGGCAGGCCCCATTCGTCCTTAACATCGGGATCGAGATCGACACGATTCGTCTCCAGCGGCATCTGCGTAACGAAGCAGTTGATTGTCATGCGATGATTGGCTTCTTCCCGCAGCGCTTTCTTATATCCGGCGCCCCAACGCGGCGCTTCCGGCGACAAGCCATCCAGCCCCAGATCGAGCGGCGTGAGATAGCCGCGCGCAGTCAGGCGGCCGCCGCCATAGAAACCACGCTTCGGATCGGAACCGACGTAGTCCACGATGCCTGCACCGGAAATAACCCCCTTGTATTCGTTCAGCGGGTGCTCGAACAGCGCGCTGGCGCCGCCGCCGTTACCCACCATCAGATACTTCCCCACCACGCCACTCGAGTTCGCGAGACCATCCGGGAAGCGCGCCGATTTCGACAAGAGCAAAAGCCTCGGCGACTCCGAACCATTCGCGGACAGGATCACCACCTTCGCTTTTTGCCGGACCTCCTGCTTTTGCGCATTGAAATAAACCACGCCCGTGACGCGGCCACTGCTGTCGGTGGAAATCTCGCGCACATAACTCCGCACGCGGATTTCGCAACGGCCCGTCTTCTCGGCAAGTGGAATCATCGTTACCGCGGAACTGGACCGCGCGCGCACCTGGCAGCCGTAGCCGGAACAGATGCCGCAGTTCACGCACGCGGCGCGCCCCATATAGGGTTTCGTGATGATCGCGAGAGGACCGGGAACGACGGTCAATCCGAGTTTCGCGGCTGCCGTATTGAACAACGCGCCCGAACTTTTCAGGGGCACCGGCGGCACCGGATAGTCCTTCGACATCGGCGCCACGAACGGCGAATCCACGCGCAGCCCCGACATGCCCATTTCCCATTCGGCCTGCGTGTAGTAAGGTTCGAGCTCTTCGTACGTGACCGGCCAGTCCGCCATACCGGTGCCCGCGGGAATCGTCGAATCGTAGGACGCTTCCTTAAACTCCCAGGGCATGTGGCGCCAACTGCTGCCGCCGTAAGTGACGGTGCCGCCGCCCACCACGCATCCATAACTATGGCTGCCGCGCGTGGCTTTTTCCTTATCGTTGTGGCGGAAAGTGTTGCGCTGACGCGACGGGTCGCTCATCAGGCGGTCCTCTTCGCTCACGTTGCGCGCCAGCCACTCGTCCTTGTTGTATTCGTGCTCGCGGCCGTACTTTCCCCAACCACCCTGTTCGAGGACCACGACCGAAAAGCCGGCCGTAGAGAGCTGTTTCGCCATAATGCCGCCGGCGGCTCCGGAACCGATAACGACGAAATCGACTTCTTGTGATGTCGGATATTGCTTCACAGTCGTTGCTCCTTATGCCTTCGCGCCCGTGAGCTTGGGCTGAGGCTGCGCATCGTAGTAGCCGAACGGCGCTTTGTGATTCAGCGAATCGTCGTAGCCGATCAGCTTCCAGCCAATCTTCTCGAAGTTGCCGCCATGCTCCGGCCGCGCGAAAAAACCGATGACAGTGTGCGTTCGCACCAGGTTGAAGAACGGCGTCTTCTCAATCTGGGTAAGCACTTTAATCTGCTGCTCGGAAGTGAGCGCCGAAAATTTGCCTGCGTCAGGGAATAATTGCAGCGTCTTAGCCTGCAGGTCCTGCAGTCCCTGAATATACGCGGGCTGGCTGTTCTTCGCGAAAGTGGTGAGCGCCCGGTCGATGAAGTAAACGCAATGCGCTTCGCGCGCACCCGGCGTATCGTCTGTCGGAATGATCTGGGCGGCCATCGCCTCGATTTCCACCGCCTGCGCCTCGGTGAATACGGCAAGGTGGGGTAACTGCCCCTTCTGCGTGGCCGAATGCACGAACTGCTGCGCGGCGAGGATGCCGGGGTAGTTCGCCGCGACCCACGCCGCGTTCAGACCCATTGCGGATTCTACAAGGAACGACCGCCGCGATTTTTTCCTGGTGCTCATGCTCTCTCCTTCCGATAATCGTTTCGATTCTATTCCATTTGAACGAGGAACGAAATGGTCTCCCGGCACACTTTCGACTCCATGGTAAAATGTGGCTTATGCCATCGAAAACAGAAGTCCATCCGTTCCTCATGTTCGAAGGCAACGCGGAAAAAGCGATGAGCTTCTACGTTTCATTGTTTCCTTCCAGCGCCCTCGCTGATGTTGTACGGTACGGCTCCGGTGAGGCAGGCCCCGAGGGGTCGATCAAGAAAGCGACGTTCACCCTGGCTGGGCAGACCGTGCTTTGTACCGACAGTTTCGTGAAGCACGCGTTTACGTTCACGCCGGCCTTTTCGTTCTTCGTCTCCTGCGCATCCGACGACGAGATTCAGCGGCTTACCGGTGCCCTGTCCGAGCAGGGCGCCACGCTTATGCCACTCGGCAACTATGGCTTCAGCCGTATGTTCGCATGGGTCAACGACCGCTACGGCGTATCCTGGCAGTTAAATCTCGATTAGCCAGGTTGCGGAATACGACTCGTTCCACTGCTCCCCGATACCCCGGTGCTGCAACAATTCTCCGCCTGTGGATGGCGGCTCAGTTTGAGGAACACAAGACAGAACCGAACTCGGGGCTGGACAAGGCAATCTCTTACTTACTGAGACCCTGGACGAAACTGACACTGTTCCTTCGGCAGCAAGGCGCGCCCTCGATAACAATGTTGTCGAGAGGGCGTTGAAGAAGGCGATTCTGCATCGAAAGAATGCGCTCTTCGATAAAACGATGAACGGTGCGCGCGTGGGCGATCTCTTTATGAGCCTGATCCACAGCTGCGAACTGAACAAGGTCAACCCAGTCGATTATGTGACGGAGTTACTTCGGCATTCCGCGGAAGTGGCCGTACGTGGATGCCATGGAACTACAGACGCAACTGTCGCGGCCGCGTAATATGATGGTCCGGGCGTATGGCCGAAAGCATTAGACGGCGGCCATGGTTGAGTGACATTCCGAATGCCCATAAAACAGACATCTCAGTCGGATTCAATCGCATAGGGTTTTTGGCCGGCAGAAATAGGACGGAAGAGGTTCCGGTTGGCTCGTGGATCGAGTTCGGAACTTATATGGGCACCACCTTTCCGGGCGCGAACTTTTCGGTGTTTATCGACTCACAGCGGCATCAGCCGGTTCAGCGGACCATTGGAAGCACAGCCCATATCCGTCGGGATCGCGAAGGTATAGCTGCTTCATCCCGTACGGCGCGACTTTGGGAGGCTTAAGCTGAAGGCCCTTCGCGCGCAGTTCCTCATAGACCGCGTCCACATCGGGAGCGCCGAAATAGATGCAGGTATCCTGGTGCGATGCGGAGCGTGCGGAATCTGGCGGCACTGGACGCTCTTCATCGAATTCATAGGCGGTATTCAGCATCACTTCGGAGCCGCAGAGCCGGAGGAGGCACCAGTGAAACTTATCGTCACCGAGATGGGCAGACGTGGTGACGACTTCAAAACCGAGCGTGTCACGATAAAACCTCACGGATGTCGGCATGTCGTAAACCTGTACCAGCGGACATACCCCACGGACGTCGATCGCCATATCCTATCTCCTCGAATAGCGTAGCGCATTCTCCCAGCGGACCAGACCTAAGAGCCCCAACCCACCGCGCTATGGATCTTCGGGGGTATATCGGTTTGCCGTCCCGTTCCTTCCAGCGCCCTCACTGATGTTGTACGGTACGGCTCCGGTGAGGCCGGCCCCGAGGGGTCGATCAAGAAAGCGACGTTCACCCTGGCTGGGCAGACCGTGCTTTGTACCGACAGTTTCGTGAAGCACGCGTTTACCTTCACGCCGGCCTTTTCGTTCTTCGTCTCCTGCGCATCCGACGACGAGATTCAGCGGCTTACTGGTGCCCTGTCCGAGCAGGGCGCCACGCTTATGCCACTCGGCAACTATGGCTTCAGCCGTATGTTCGCATGGGTCAACGACCGCTACGGCGTATCCTGGCAGTTAAATCTCGATTAGCCAGGTTGCG
>Ga0209167_10001838_pt1 | contig 12017 bp, 7 predicted proteins | sample Coa_R1_9_FD_187154 | JGI IMG/M metagenome (GOLD analysis project Ga0209167, IMG submission 187154) | Surface soil microbial communities from Centralia Pennsylvania, which are recovering from an underground coalmine fire - Coalmine... | ecosystem: Environmental > Terrestrial > Soil > Unclassified... | reverse complement strand
GATCGCCTCTACCAGCACATCTCCGATGATCTGGATCAACTTCTGCGGGCTCTCGGCATCAACATTGCCGCTTGATTGCCGCATAACGAGAACAAAATTCTCGTTGCGGCCCGTATAACAGGACTAACCTCGGCAATGGGTCTCGTCGGCATGCTGCTGTCCGGCGAGATAGGTGAGCGATGCGATCCCTTCCGCTCTATCCGAGGATGAGATATTCGCTTCATTGACAAGTTTTTCGATCTCGGACGCGTGAAGAAATCCCGCGATCACCTGTCGGAAACCTGGCCGGTCGTGAACCTGGAAACTCCGCCGTCGAGCACCGTCGGGGCGAAGAATGGATTCCTGACACAGAGGCGGCTGGCTTCGGTATAAACGATCTCACCGACCAGCTGCATCCGTTGCAGGGAAAAAGTCTGTGAATCTCCCAAGCCGACGATGAGCAGCTTTTTCGCGCCAATGCTGTTCTTCGGGGGCGTCAGCAGGACTGTCTCTCCCAGTTCGCCGCGGAACAACTGCGGACTTCGTATGCGATCCAGCAGCCCGGCCAGCTTGTCGTTGATTTCGGCCAGCGATCCCTGCAGCTTGTTCACGGGAGACGATCTGAACAGGCAGACGATCTGCAGATACGTGTCGGTATCCGCCGGGCTCTGCGCCAGCACCCGGATCGGAATCGGAGAATCCGCGATATTAATAACGGCCGGGTTGTCCTGCGGCCAGCCAATCGCGCACGGCCATGTAACCAGAGCGATCAGGGTCGCCCCTGTTGCTCCTGAGTTCATCATAGGTGTTCTCCTGATTCTCAGCCCGCGGCAGACAGCGGTCGCCATGGAAACTCCCCTTGACTATCTACAAAGGAACGGATATTGTAGATAGTCGAGAGGAGTCAGCGGTGGGCAAGCCAACCGATCTGGTCCAAGGCACGCTGGACCTGTTGATCCTGAAAACGATATCTCTCGAACCCATGAACGGGTGGGCGATCGCCAAACGGATCACACAGATTTCGAAAGACGTTCTCCAGGTCCAGCAGGGGTCTTTGTATCCGGCTTTGCATCGCCTGGAGCATCAGGGCTGGATCACGGCGGAATGGAAGGATTCGGAGAACAACCGCCGCGCGAAGTTCTATTCGCTGAGCGCGGCCGGCCGCAAGCAGCTGAAATCCGAACTCGCCAACTGGCATCGCCTCTCGGGCGCGATCGAACTAGTATGCGGGCAATAGCGAAGGCCGGCAGTTTTCTGAAATCGCTGTTCCGGCGTCGTCAGGCGGAAGACGATCTCGACGACGAGCTTCAATACCACCTGGATCAGGCTATCGCGGAAAACATTCGCAATGGCATGCAGCCGGAGGAAGCCAAATTTGCGGCGCAACGGCTGCTGGGCACTGTCTCCGTCGTCAAGGAAGAATGCCGCGACGCGTGGGGCATCGGCTTCTTCGAAACGCTCGCCCGCGATCTCCGCTACGCCGTCCATATGTTCAGGCGGACCCCGCTGTTCACGCTTGTCGCACTGGCAACGCTCGCGCTCGGCATCGGCGCCAACGCCACCATTTTCACAGTAGTCGAAAACGTTCTCCTGCATCCGCTGCCGGTCCGCGATCCTGGCCAGATGCTTTTTCTCAACTGGGGCGACCAGGACAATATGTCGTATCCCAATTACCTCGATTTTCGCGACCGCAATCGTTCGTTTTCGGATCTGGTGGCCTACCGCATCCGGACGGCAAACGTAAGCCTGCACCCGCGCGACAACGATTATCCGCTGGGAAACGAAGTAACGGGCAACTACTTTGAAACATTCGGGGTCGAACCGGAGCTCGGCCGTTTTTTCGGACCCTCGGAGGATGATCGGATGGGAGCCCATCCGGTGGTCGTTCTGAGCGATCGCTTCTGGCGGAACCGGCTGGCCGGAGACGCTCATGTCATAGGCAGCACCGTCAGAATCAGCGGCTACCCGTTCACTGTTGTCGGCATCGCTCCGCCGTCTTTCGTGGGAACCGAAGTGATTCTGAATGCCGACTTTTGGGTTCCCCTGACGATGACACTCCAGGTCGAACCGGGGAACGATTGGATCCGTTCACGTAACGATCAAAATATCTTCGCGCTGGGCCGGTTGAAGCCCGGAGTCTCACCCGCGCAGGCCGAATCCGATCTCAATCGGATCGCGGCCGGGCTCGCCCGCGAATACCCGAAGGACATCGATCCACGCCAGAAATTCCAGTTATCGCGCCCCGGCCTCTTCGGCAATAATCTTCGCCGGCCCATGGACCTCATTGTTGGCGTGTTCGCGGCGGTCGCCGGCCTGGTACTCCTGCTCGCCTGTGTGAACCTCGCCGGCATGCTCCTGGCTCGTGCCGCCGACCGTCGCCGCGAGATCGGAATCCGACTGGCTCTCGGCGCAAGCCGGTGGCAACTGCTGCGACAGTTGATGACCGAAAGCCTGCTGCTTGCCGTTAGCGGCGGCGCGCTTGGCTACGTCCTCGCCATCGTGGTGAGCCGTCTCATCTCCTCCTGGCGCCCCGCCTTTAGTATTCCGATTAATACCGCGCTTCATCCGGATAAAACAGTGCTGGGATTTGCCTGCGTTACGGTCTTGTCGACGGCGCTGCTGTTCGGCCTTGCGCCCGCGCTGCAGTCCGCTCGCATCGCGCTGACGCCGAGTCTCAAGAACGAACGGCCGCGCCATTGGACCGTCCGCGACATTCTGGTTGCCGCGCAGGTGGCGATCTCGGTAGTGCTTGTGATTTGTTCGGCGCTGGTCATTCGGAGTTCGCTGCGCGCGCTTTCTCTGAACCTCGGCATCCGGCCCGAAGGCGCCGTCTCCGTGTCTTTTGATTTGACTATGCAGGGCTACGGTGACGACCGCGTTCGCGCCTTCGATACCGATTTGCTTGCCAAAGCCTCGGCAATCCCCGGTATCGGCACTGTTGGCATCGTCAACGTCCTGCCGCTCCAGCAGTGGGAAGAGAATGACACCATCTCACGGGCCGACCGGCCCATCCCCAAGCCGTACGAGAGACGCGCGGCCATTCTCTACGACATTTCCCCAGGCTACTTCAAGGCAGCCGGGACAACGCTTCTGGCCGGGCGCAATATCGACGACCGTGACCGTCCGGACGTCCGGCCCGCCGCCCCTCGTGTTGCGATCGTCAATGAAGCCTGCGCCCAAATGCTGTTCGGTGGCGAGAATCCGCTCGGCAAACGCATTCGCCTGGCCGGGAATCCGCCGGGCGCGGACGTCGAGGTCGTCGGCGTCGTCGAAAACGGTAAGTACGAATACCTCAGCGAACCGCCGCATCCCGTGATTTTCCGACCGCTGGCGCCGGGCGGTATGCGCTTTACAACTTTGGTGGCGCGCGGCGGCCTGCCTGCGCCTCGGGCGACGGATTTATTACGCAAGACGGTCCTCGATCTGGATCCGGAATTGACGATTGTGAGCGCGGGCAATCTTAAGGATCAGCTGGCCCTGGCTTTGCTTCCGGTGCGGCTCGTCGCCATCGTCCTGGGTATCTTCGGCGGCCTGGCGATCATGCTGGCGTCCACGGGGCTGTTCGCTCTGGTCGCCTACGCCGTTTCGCGGAGGACGCGCGAGATCGGCATCCGTATGGCTTTGGGCGCGCGGCGAGGCCAGGTCCTTTCGTCGGTGCTCGCCCGAATTTTCCTTCTGTGTTCCGCCGGCGGCTTGACAGGCACATTACTGGCCCTTGCCGCCGCTAAAGTGCTGTCGGTCGTGCTCTACGGCGTCAGCCCGCGCGACCCCGCGACGTACCTGGCTGCCTTGGTGATCGTGGCCGGCGTGGCTCTTCTCGCCTGCTGGCAACCGGCGCTGCGGGCGATTCGGATCGATCCCGCCCTGATATTGCGCGAAGAGTAAGCGGCTGTTCGCAAGTTGACCTGGCCCGCAATCACGAATGGGACTTGCGTGAGGGACGTGCGGCGAAAGCCGCGTTTTTCACTGTACCCGGGCAAAGACGCGGCTATCGCCGCATGTCCGCGAAACCTCGAGTACCGCTACGCTCGGACGACCCCAGCTACAGCCAATTCGCAAATGCGCCGCTTTCCTGCCGCACACGCACCTATCGCGCGGCCGTCGCCGCACGTCCGCGAAACCTGGAGCACCGCTGGCACTACCCGTTCTAGTGTGGCGTTTCTGAAGTAAATTTACTAATAGGTGGTACACGCGACTTCAGGCGCGTCACTCTGGCCAAGGACGAACGCGACTTCAGTCGCGTGTACCTTGCGCTTGAGATTTTCGATTGGCCGCGTGGTTGCATGTTCCCGCGCCGATGACGCATCGCGCCGCCGCTTTTCTGATCTGTGGACTGCAAAGCATAACCGCCCAGGACGCCGCTCACGCGCCGTCGTTCCAACCGTCATTTCGCTCGGAAACCGGGATCGTCCAGGTTCCTGTAAGCGTTACCGACATCAGAGGCGGCAGCGTCGAAGGTCTGGCAGCGCGCGATTTTGTGGTGCTGAGCGACGGCGTCAGACAGGAAGTTACTCTGGACAGCTCCGACACAGGTGTGGCGAAAATTTCACTGGCAGTCGCCGTTCAGACGTCGGGAATTTCGACGCCCGCGCTGACAAAAATCCGCCGGATCGGCGGTATGATTCAGCCGTTGGTAATCGGTTCCGGAGGCGAAGCCGCAGTGCTCTCGTTCGACGACGAAGTCGCCTGGCTACAGGATTTCACGTCCGATTCCGCAGCCATTCAGCGCGCCGTGAAAGACCTGAAGCCCGGCGCTTATACGCAGGCGCGGATGTTCGATGCCATCGCCGAGGTATCCGATCGAATGCGGCACCGCCCAGGCCGTAAGGTGCTGCTTGTCATTTCCGAGAGCCGGGACCGCGGCAGCAAAATCAACCTCGAACAGACGCTCGAAGCATTAGGGCGTCAGGGTATCGAGGTCTTCGCTGCACACTATTCGGCGTATGCGACAACCTGGATTGCAAAGCCGGAAGACTTGCCCGACTCACCCGGGCCGAATTTGCTCGCGATCTTCACCGAACTCGGTCGCCTCGGCAAGGTCAACGCCATTGAGGCACTGACCCAGGGCACCGGCGGCCGGGATTATCCCTTTGTAAAGGAACGAGGCGTGGAAAATGCCATCGAAAAGGTTGGCATCGAACTCCATAGCCAGTACCTTTTGAGTTTTTCGCCGCGTGGCGACTCGAAAGAGATGCACCGCATAGATGTCTCGATACCGGGCCGCATCGACCTCCGCGTGCGTTCGCGCAGAGCCTGGTGGAACGGCCCGGAAATCCGGCCGTAGCTTCCTGCATAATCCGCACGTTTTTGGGGCGCGCCACGCGTAATAGCTATTTAATGGAGCAGGCGAGTGAACTCCGCCACGTTTTTGACCTGGTCGAAATCGTGGATTTCCTTCAAGACATCTTCGATGCGCTTCGCCGGCAAGCCCGAGTCCGGAAGCAGGGCGCGGTATTTAGCGTCCACGTCGCTCCACTCAATGCCACGCGGTCCCGACCCTCGCGGCGCGTCAACGGTGCTCGTATAACGAGCGCCGGACCTGGTGACGATCGTGACCGTGCCACCCCAACTCCAGTCGTAGTGGACCGGCGGAGGCATCGGGTCCAATTCGACCAGCCCGATCAGCCGCGAAACGACGGGACGGTGTATTTTTTCCGGCGTCGCATGGACCCATGAAAAGTCCTTGTCGGCGACGGCGGAGGCCACGAAATACCGGAGGCTGTGAATAGCTTCCACCATGTCCCTGGGCGGGCGTTCATTCCCGGCGATGCTTCGACTTTGAGGTCCGGAAACCAGGATACTGGTCACGTCTTCCGGCCCCACGCCCGCCTTCCGGGCCGCATTAACCGCCGCTTCCGCAGTCGATTGAAAAGCGTGTGCACCGGGGACGAGCTTGATGGCCAGGTACGTGACGATGTCGTAACTCCTGCCGTTTTCGCGCGTGAGGTTCTTGGTGTCGGCCTTTCCCTCGCCGAAGACCGCGAAAAAGCCGCCGCGCGCTTCAAGCAGGTCCTCATTTGCGGTGTACCCGCGGCTGGCCGCGAGCGCGGCATTCACCGCGCACAACGCGGCGTTGCCCGCGTGGTATTCGCGTGCCCAACTATTCGTGCCGATCGCCAGTCCGCCCATAGTCGTCGCGGTCATCGAGATCGCGTGCGCCATTTGCTCGTCGGTAAGTTTGAGGAGCCTGGCGGCCGCAACCACCCCGCCGAAGGCGACGATAACCGAAGCATGGAACCCGGCCCGGCTGTTACCCAGCGCCCCGCCGATTCGGCCCGCAGCCTCGTAGCCGGTCACCATTGCGGTGAGCAGATCCCGACCGGCGGCGCCCGTTTGCTCCGCGATCGCTAAGCCTACCGCGGCGAGCGTGGTGCCGGTGTGCGCCACATTGCGGAGATCGCTGTCATCCGACGCGGCAGCATCGCTGAACATTGCATTGACCCGCGCGGCCTCGGCCAGCGGGAGCTTCGTCCCGTCGAACCACAGGGTGGCGTCCGGGCGTCCGCCCTGCTCCTTCGCTAAGTCGCGAACGATACGCGCCGAGCCGATCAGGGAGCCAGGGGCAGCACTTGCCAATGTGCTCGCAAGGATCATCTTCGCGTGCGTGATCGCCGTTGGCGGCAGATCGCCGAATTTAATTCGGTTGAGCACTCTGGCCAGCGAGAGCGCCAATGGGGTGGTTGCGGGTTGTTGGGCGAACATCGACCGGCGCAATACAGCCGCCGAGGCCGCCATGCAGCCGCTCGCAAGCGCACGATTCAGAAGCGTTCGGCGGGTGAGGCACTTCAGACGAGATTCCATATGGCCTCCAATTCGGCATCCAGTATACAGGCCAATCCTGATAACATTTCGTGCTGAGGAGTCATTATGAAGCGCCGGGCTTTCCTTTGCCAGTCCAGTTTCGTTGTCCTGGCTGCGTCGTCCTTTGCTCAACAAACGCCCTCCGCCTCCCGCGCGGCCAGCCGGAAGTCTTCCGCTCCTTCTCTCCCCTCTCTGAGTCGGCAATTCGCGCGATGGGTCGCCGGTCTGCGGTATGAGGATCTGCCTCCCGCCGTCATCGATCGGGCCAAAGGGCTCACTCTCCAGGCTCTCTCATCCGTGTTGTTGGGCTCTCAGTCGCCGGCTGGTCAGGAGGCAGTGAAACTCATCACCGGCGAAGAAGGCGGCATGCGCAGTGGCGCCACGATCATGGTGGATGGAGCGAAGGCGACGAAAGGCGGTGCCGCGTATGCCAATGCGGAGATGGCCTTGGCCGGGGGGAAGTGGGATACGTTCCGCATGCTGACACATCCCGGCACGTGCATCGTCCCGGCCGCTTTCGCCGCGGCGGAAGCAGAAGGCGCTTCGGGAAATGACTTCATCACCGGTCTTGTCGCCGGCTACGAGGTGATGGAGCGCATGGCGTCCGATTTCATTCCGACCGTGATGGCGCGCGGCTTCCATGCCGGCCCGGTCTTCGGCATCTTTGGCGCAGCCGTCGCCGCCGCGAAGATTATGCGCCTTACGGAAGACCAGGTGAATAACGCCATTGGGCTCTGCGTAAACCTGGCGGGAGGAAATATCGAAAGCGGCGGGCTGCGCGAAAGTGCCTCCGCGCGCAATGCAATGTTCGCGGTCGCACTGGCGAAGCTCGGCCACCGGGGAGGGGAAACGGCCCTCGAGGGGAACGCGGGATTCTATAACGCCTACGCGGGGAATGACCGGGGAGATCTCACCTACAGCTTCACCGGAGAGAGAAAAACCACGTTGGACAAAATTGCGGCCAATCTCGGGAAGGAATGGATTTTCCTCGAGACGCTCTACCGCATTTACTCGATTTCCGGCTACAACATTGCCCACATCGATGTGACGGCGAAGCTCTGCGAGGAGCACAACATCACCTACGCCGATATCGATCGTATTGAAGCGGTAGTGAACTGGCTCGAAACACAATATCCCAGCCCGGCGTTTCCCACCCGGAGGGAAGACATTGGAGAGCCGGCGCGGGGCGACACGCGGTATTTCTCGGCGTACGGCGCTGTTAAACGCGGGTATCCGATGCTGCCGTTCACGGGCGATCCGCCCGAGGTGCTGGAACTCATGAAGCGCGTGACGATCATCCCGTCACATGAAATGACGCTGTTTGGTCCGCGCATAACCATCTTTACCAAAGACGGAAAGAGTTATACGAAGCAGGCTACCGGGCGTGAATTTATTTGGGACTTCAACGAGGAGGCGCGCCGTATCCGGAGTATAGTTCCGGGAATTCCGATACCCGCCGATCGGTACGAGAAAATCATTGCAAACTGCCGCGATCTGGATAAGCAGAGCCGCGCTGACGGCCTTGTTGAACTAACGTTGAGCCGGTAGCGTGGGGTGGGGCGGGCCCCCGGCCCGCAGCCGACGCCCTCGTCGGCTTCCGCGAAGTTTTGTGGTCCGTGGAAGAGCCGGACTGGGGGTCCGGCGCGGATCAGGGGATCCGCCCCACAGAAAGCTGCCGTTCGGGACCATATCGATATTGTGCGCTTTCACGATAAGCTTCGTCTCGGGATTCTGCTCCTGCTTTGTGACAACGTCAAGAAACTCAGGGTCGTCGTGGGCGGCCTTGAGACGCTTGCCGTGTGCCCAGCATGGGCAGAATCTAATTGGATGAAAGGAGCCAATCGGAGCCGATGACGGCAACCGTAGCGAAACGCAAGGCGTAGCCGCGAGGTGAAGCCGAAAGAAGCGTGTAGCAAACTCTCGACCGTAGGAACACGAACTGGCAGTGAGGCCGGGCGCGGGCGGCGAGCTGGCGACAAACAGCGAAGCCCAAAGGTCATCAAGGCGCGTCAGGTAGAGCCGGTCGGCACGAGGGGAGAGATTCTGCACCTTACCTGGGGAGATCTCCGGCGTGAGAGCGCGGGAGAAGTCAGCAGAAGCCGTAGTAGCGAGGAAGCGGGGTAATGCCCGTGGAGCGAAGGGCTGAAGAACTAAAGAACGGAGCTGGAGAAGGGACTGGAGACCGGCGCAATAAGCGAGCCTGAATCACGGGAGCAACAACTGCGGTAGCCAACCCGGGAGCGATGGAGGCAGAAGCGGAGCAGCCGCGGGAAGCCAACAGCGGCGGGACGATGCCGAATCTTCGCGAACCTTTCGACGGAGAGCAATGTACGAGAACCTGATGGAAGCAGCCGTCACAGACGAGAACTGCGAGCTGGCCCTGCAGGCGGTAAAACGCAACAAAGGGGCAGCGGGCATCGACCGGATGACGACGGAAGAACTGGAGCCTCACTTTGAGGCGAACTGGTGGATACTCAAAGACAAACTTCTGAAAGGGACCTACGTTCCGAGTCCCGTGCGGCGGGTGGAGATACCCAAACCGAGCGGTGGCAAACGAATGCTGGGGATTCCTACGGTGCAGGATCGGTGCATTCAGCAGATGCTGCTACAGGTGCTGACGCCGATCTTCGATCCGGCATTCAGTGAGCACAGTTACGGGTTTCGACCGGGGCGCAAAGCACAGGACGCCGTGCGAGCCGCGCAGAAGTATGCGCGGGAGGGGAAGGATTGGGTGGTGGATATAGACATCACGAAGTTCTTCGACCACGTCAACCACGACATTCTGATGGGACGGATCGGAAAGGTGATCCGGGACAAACGGATGTTGCATTTGATAGGGAAATACCTGCGGCGGGGAGCGATGGAAGACGGGGTAGTGATAACCAGCGAGGAAGGCACCCCACAAGGGGGTCCGCTGTCGCCGCTGCTGGCAAACATCTATCTGGACGCGCTGGATAAAGAACTGGATCAGCGGGGGCATTCATACTGCCGCTACGCGGATGACTGCAATATTTACGTCAGCAGTCAGGCAGCGGCGGAACGAACGCTGGCCTCGATACAGAACTGGATCGAGAAGCGTCTGCGACTGAAAGTGAACACCGCAAAGAGCGGAACGGGGAGGGTCTGGGAACGTAAGTTCCTCGGCTTTCGACCGAACCGCAAACTGCAAATCGGAATAGCGCCGGAAAGCATTCAACGATTCAAAGCGAAAGTGCGAGAGTTGTTGCGGAGCCGCCAGAGCAAAACCAGTAATGAGCTGAGGGACGCATGGCGTGGGTCTATTCGAGGCTGGTGGGAATACTATCAACTGGCCGAGGACAGGCGGTCGATCTTCCAGCTGGAAGGCTGGATACGTCGGCATATCCGGAAACTATTCTGGTTGCGGTGGCACAGCAAGAAGGGTCGTGAGCGCAAGCTGCGCAGTCTGGGGGTGAAGGGCAGCCTGCTGCAGGTGGCCTCCGCTTCCCGTGGCGCGTGGCGCATCGCGGCAGCGCGTGCTATGCAAACTGCTTTGACCAACGCGGTCCTTCGAGCACAGGGCTTCTTAATGCCATCAGACCTTGCGGCGATGAGCCGCTGAGTTCAACCGCCGGATGCGGAAAACCGCACGTCCGGTGGTGTGGGAGGGTGACCGGGCGCAATCCCGGTCACTCTACCCGATCACCGGCTGGGCGATACCACAAAAATGTAGAAATTCCGGACGCGGCTGAAGCCGCGTGTACCGGTTCTCTTAATCTAAGCGACGGCAACCACGAGGAACGGCTTTTTGCGCCGTTTTGCCTCGTACATTCTTTCGTCCGCTTTTTCGAGCAGGGTCTCCGCATCGAGACCGTCTTCGGGGAAGCGGGAAACGCCGGCGCTGAACGTGATCTCGGCCTCGCAGTCTGCTTCGGCCGCGAGGGTGCTCATGGTTTCTTCTATACGGGCGAGAGTGGCGTCCACGTGTTTTCCGGCGTCGGACAGCACGAGGACGAATTCGTCGCCGCCGAGGCGCGCCACGACGTCCCCTGTACGGCAAGTTCGCCGTAATCCCGCCGATACGGCCTGCAGAATGCGGTTCCCGGCCAAGTGGCCATACTGATCGTTCGCATTCTTGAATCCGTCCAGATCGATCAGAATGACCGCAAAAGATTCGCTGCTTCGCGAGCTTCTGGCCACTTCGTGCTGGAGATGCGCAAAAAGATGCCGGGCGTTCGCCAAGCCAGTCAACTCATCGGTATCCGCCGCATTGGTCGCCATCTCGAATCGCAGCGAGTTCTCAATGGCATGGCCCGCTCTGGGCGCAATCGCCAGCAGGACCCGTCTGTGATCGGCGTCGAATGCAGCCGCACGAAGGCTGTAAAGCGTGAGAACGCCGACGATCCGGTCTTTGGATCGAAGCGGAACCGAGATCGCCGAACGCAGCGCCGTCACCAGCCGCGGGTCGTTCATATATCCGGCCTCGACGGCGGGATTTCCATTCAGAATCGGTAAATCGTTTTCCGCCACCCACCCCGAAAGCCCCTGGCCCACCGGAATCTGCAGAGAGGAGAACAGACGAAAACTTTCGCCCTTGACATAGCGCGGGATCAACTTACCTTCGTGTACCAGATAGATCGCGATTCCGTCATGCTCCACGATCCTGTTAACGCGAACGGCAAGCAGTGCAAGTGTTTCCTCAAGGCTGAGTGAGTTACCCAGGTCGTTAGTAACTTCCACGAGTAACTGAAATTCGCGGCGTGCGCTGGAAATAGCGAGACTGAAGTCGTTTGCCGGAGCCGTGGTGACCATTTTGGTGCCGGACTCCGCGAATCCCGTGGCCGGGGCTTTTCCGCGCTCTACCTTGATATTCGAGGACAGCTTGACCGGATCGACGATCTCGGCCTTCGCTTTCAGATCCAGATCGCGATATCTTCGCTGCAGAATCTCAATGATCTTGGGGTCATAACTTTTCCCGGACTGCTCGGCGACCATGCGCATCGCGTCGTCGAGCGGAATCGCCTGCCGGTACTGGCGCGTGGAAGACAGCGCGTCCAGGCAATCGACGGCCGACAGGATACGCGCGCCAATGGGAATCTCTTCGCCCGCCAGGCCGTCCGGATATCCGGTTCCGTCGTACTTTTCGTGATGAGACCGCACAATCGGTACTACCGCGTACGGAAACTGCACCCGTTCGAGGATCTCCGCGCCCACCACCGGGTGGACTTTCATTTTCTCGAACTCTTCTTCGGTTAATTTGCCGGGCTTGGGGATGATGT